>OBDG01000004.1_pt1 | contig 369935 bp, 346 predicted proteins | sample 1481331 | NCBI WGS metagenome assembly OBDG01 (sample SAMN00990124, study PRJEB22392) | human gut metagenome
TTAAAGATGGAATAGCGTTAAAAGGAGATTACAGTTTTGATGAACTAAAAACATGGTTAGATAGTAATTTATGAATCCCAGTTTATTAAACTCAAATAACCAAATAAAAGATATAAGATAGCAATTCACGAAGCAGTAAATCAAATCGGTTTACTGTTTTTTCTTGCCTAAAAGTTAAAATGCTTACAGAAAAAAGCGTCTATAAATATAAAAAAGTACTTGATAAAACGCTTCTTGTATAGACAGGATAGATATTTATAGGGAGAGTGAACAGAATAGATATTAGGACTTGACACATCAATTAATAAGTTGTAAAATATAAACAAGTTAGCAAATTAGCTAATAATGTAATAGGAGGTAATTATGAACAATCACGAACTGACTTTTGGGGATTTTATTTCTCAGAAGAGAAAGGATTTAAGAATCACCTTAAAAGATATGGCGGACAGGCTTAATATTAGCTCACCGTATCTAAGCGATGTAGAGAAAGGAAAAAGAGATTCTTTTGACTTAGAGAGGTTGAACCAAATTGCTAAAATATTAAACTTGGATGAAGAAGAATCATCCATTATGATGGATTTAGCTGGAAAGCAAAGAAATACGGTGGCACCTGATTTGCCAGAGTATATTTTAAAGACTAAAGGCTTAAGCGTAGCTTTGAGAAAGGCTAGAGACTTAGATGTTAAAGAAGAAGAGTGGATAAAATTCATTGAAGAAATTGAAAAAGAGAGGTAGGCATGTATCAATATAACTTCAACAAATCAAGTACAGGTGCTCCATTTATCACTTTAGATCAAATTGAATCACTGACCGAGCAAATTCTCAATAAATATTGTCCTTCTGCAATTGAAAATTTTGAAGCAGTAGATATTGAGGGACTGGCAGAATTTGACTTAGGGTTTAATGTTGAATATGCCTATTTATCTCATAACGGATGCTATGCAGGGATGATGGTCTTTAATGATGACCAAGTAATACGAACAATGAAAAGCCTAATGCCAAATGTTGAAACTGGACAATGAGAACTAGAATATCTTACAGATAGAGCCAATACTATTCTAATAGATAAGCAATTGGATAATCCAAGAGATAAAGGATTTAGAAGATTTACCCTAGCTCATGAATGTGGACATGGAGTAATCCATCCGTGTGTATTCTATAGAGATCCAAACCAACTATCTTTTTTTAATGAAGAAGAAAAGCCTGCTTCACTAGCTTGTCGAACTGGCGATGTTAATAAGAAGAAAAATAAACGTTGGGGATTTATGGATACAATAGAATGGCAGGCGAATACATTTGCTTCTTGTCTTTTGATGAATAAAAAAGCGATTAGAAAGTATTTATACTATCTAGGTTATGATAAGCACATTAAGGATGAGACTTATCTATTTGATTTCATCATGAAAGTATCAGAGCAATTCCAAGTATCAAAAACAGCAGCATTAGTTCGATTAAAAGTTTTAGGCTATGCACCTAATGACTTTGAATTAACAAAAGAACTATATAACGAATTTAGTTTTTAAAATATAGCTTAGCTATATTTTTTTAAGAAAGAAATTAGCAAAGAAGCTAACAAGGAAAGATAAGGAGGTATTATGGAACAAATGGCATGTCCAGTCTGTAAAAAGAGATTTTTTGATGTATCAAGAATTCCTTTAGAGAAAATAGAGATAGCAGCAAAATGTCCACACTGTGGGAAAATCTCAACACTGGAAATATCAAACAAAAATAAGAAAAAACCATACCGAGCAAAGAAGTAAATGTAACTATCAAATAGCCGGATGAGTATTCAAAAGGAAACTCATCTGGCTATTTTTATATTAAGGAGGTGATCCTATAGAAATAAGAAACAAAGAAGGAAAAAGAGTCTGTGATATTAGTGAAGACAAGAAAAAGCTAACTATCAGGCGAGGTAAAAGTACAACCATAGCCTATGTAGTTAAAGGCGAAATTAAAATTTTAAATAAGTAAAAGATATCCGCAAGAACGCTAGACGGCAGTCGGAAAACCAAACCATGGTTTTCTATTGCCGTCTTTTTTTGTTTTTACGGATGGCCTTCTTGCGGATCTAGAGATTTTGCAAGGAGGCAAAAGATGGCAAAGAAAAGATATTTAGAAATAAATGGTAAAGAAATCGAAGTCAGTGAAGAAGTCTACAAAGAATATATGAAACCAATCTGGAGAGAAAAAAAGAGAATCCAAAGAGCTTATAAGAATTTAGAAGAACTACAAGATAAAGACAGAATAAAAACAGTGGCTGAGAAAAATGGAAACTATGTCCAAGCAGGAAGCTTAGAAACAGGCTTTGTCGAAACAAAAGAATATGGTCTTCCCTTATCCCTTGATGTTGCTGAAGAGGAATACGACTTTGAAGTAACTAGCGTTAAAAATACTGAGGAAATAGTAACGTACAAACTTCTAGAAGAAGCATTCTTAGAAGTCATTAGTGAATTTTCTGAAAGAGATAAAGAAGTTCTAAAACTACTTTTTCTCTACGAAATGAAAGAAAGAGAAGTCGCAGAAGTAGTAGGAATATCCCAAAAAACAGTTAATAACATCAAAAATAAGCATTTACCAAAGATTCAAGAGAAATTGAGACCTTGGAAAAAATAATTACTCAAAAACTTACTAGATGTCCTAAGGAATATGAGGGAAGAAGTCTTACTCAAATACAAACAGGATGTCCTAAGAAGTATGAGGATATACAACTTACTCAAAATGAAGGCAAATGTCCTAAGGAGTATGAGAGGAGGGAAAAGTAGAAATGAAAAGAATTTTTATAAGTTTTGATATTGAAGATGAAGCTTAAGAAACTTATTAAGAGGGCACTCTCGAAATCCTAATAGTAACATTGAATTTGTGGGTATGTCTGTCAAGCAACCTTGGAATTCTATGTGAAAACAAATTGCAGAACACGAATTAAAGGTTGTGATGGAATGATTTCTATAATTACAAAAAATTCTAAAAATGCATCAGGGCAAATTTGGAAAATGAATTGTGTCAAACAAGAGGCAAGGCGTAACAATAATGACAGCTAGTAATAGAACTTGTTTATATTACATAGTTTTTTAGATAAAAGACTGATACTAACACTAATTGATTTATTTAACAATGTAGGCTATTCTGTATATGTAGATTGGATAAATGACAAAAATTTGGGTAGAAATAATGTATCACCTAAAACGGCTAATGTTATTAAAAATAGAATATCTAATTGTAAAGACTTATATTATATAGCCACTAGAAATATTGTTAATTCAAAATGATGCCCGTGGGAATTGGGTTTAGCAGATGGTATGTTAAATGGAAAATCATGTATACTACCAGTAATGGAAGAACCTAGTACTTTTAAAGGTCTTGAATATTTAGGTCTTTATCCATACATAGAATATGAAAAAATAAGTGGAAAGAGTACTTGTGAGTTTCTGGGTTATAGATCAAGACTATAGTAGTAGATATGCTTCTCTAAAGAGATGGCTAAATGGAGCTGCACTAGAAAGACATTAAAAACAATAAAGGAAGATATAATAGTGATGAGAAATGAAAGTATAAATCTAAAAAATATAGTTGAAATGCAGAGAAATTTTTTTAATACAAATAAGACAAAGTCAATTGAATATAGAATAAAAATGTTAAAAAGACTAGAAAAAGTAATTAAAGATAATGAAGAGATTATTTTTTCTGCATTATATGAAGATCTTTCAAAGTCAAAGGCAGAATCTTACATGACTGAAATTGCAATGGTTTATAGTGAAATTCACTATATATTAAAAAATATTAAAAGATGGAGCAAACCAAAAAGGGTAAGAGGTTCAAAAAGTACATTCCCTGCTAGAAATTATATTTATAGTGAACCTTATGGTGTTGTGCTTATTATCTCTCCATGGAATTATCCTTTTAATCTTACGATTGCTCCATTAATAGATGCTATAGCAGCAGGAAATTGTGCAATCATAAAATGTTCTGAATATAGTATAAATACTTCTAAAGTAATTGAAAAAATTATAAAAGATACTTTTGATGAAAGTTATATTTATTGTTTAAATCCAAATTTTGATCATGATGAATTACTTAATCAGAAATACGATTATATTTTTTTCACAGGAAGTGCTAGAGTGGGAAAAATTATAATGCGTGAGGCAAGTTATAATTTAACTCCAGTTTCTTTGGAACTTGGAGGGAAAAGTCCTTGCATTATTGATGAAACTGCAGATATAAATCTTGCAGCAAAGAGAATTACATGGGGCAAGTTGCTAAATGCTGGTCAAACTTGCGTGGCAATAGATTATGTAGTGGTGCACAGAAATGTTAAAGATGAGTTTATAAGTGCTCTTCGAAAAGAAATAAAAACTAGGTATCCTGATGTTTTAAATAATAAGGACTATCCAAAGATTATTAATGAGCGTCATTATGAAAGACTAGTTAATCTCATAAAAACAGATAAAGATATAATTGGTGGCAATAAAAATGATAAAGATCAAAAGATTGAACCTACGATTTTTCCTAATTCAGATTTCGATCATGAGATTATGAAAGAAGAAATTTTTGGACCATTATTGCCAATAATAGAATATGATGATATAAATGAAGTAATTGATATTATAAAATCTCGCGAAAAACCTTTGGCCTGTTATATATTTTCACAAGAAAAAGAAAATTCCAATTACATTATTAATAGACTTTCCTTTGGAGGAGGTTGCGTAAATGATGTTATTATTCATCTTACAAATCCTAATATGCCTTTTGGTGGTGTAGGTTACAGTGGGATTGGTTTTTATCATGGTAAATATGGATTTGAAACTTTTAGTCACAAGAAATCAGTGGTTAAAAATACAAGATTTTTGGATATTTCATTTAGATATGCCCCATTTAATGATAAAAAATTAAAGAAAATAAAAAGAATAATGTAATTAATATTTTCCATAATGAGAATTTAAAAGGTAATTAAAAAAATTTAGCATATAAAATTATTTATGCTAAATTTTTTACCTATATTCATAATGAACTTATTTATAAAAATTAAATATGATAATTTCTAGACTTAATCTTCATATTGTAAAGACTTTTGAGATAATCTTAAAAATATTGTAACTTCAAAAATTCCAAAAACAAATATTTTTATTGCTTCACTAAAATTTAATATTTCAAAATTGTTCATTTTAATACCTAGATTGCTTAGGGCAAAAATATTTTGAAGTAAAGGGAAAATATTTTGAGCACGCATTGCAAATCCTGCAATCGAAATCATGACAGATATAAGTACACTTATACCTAGGGATTTTATTTTTATATTTACAAAGGACATTATTATAATTATTGGGATAGAGAATAAAATACTCAAAATAATATAATAAATATATAAATTTAAATTAATTTCTTTAAATCCACAAATAAATTTACCAAAAATTATAAATAAAAATAAAAAGTAAAACTGTGCAATGGCAATTAATATAAATGATATAAATGCCTTTGATATTATAAATTTTATATTTTTTATTGGACAAATCCTTATTAATTTAAGTCCTGCTTTATGCTCTACTGACCACAACGTCGAAACTATAATTGCTATAAGTGGCGTTAAGAAAAACATAAAGTAAAATAGTGAAACTTGTGTCCACAAACTTTTCCAACTATTGGTCAAAAGTTCTCTATTTCCCATAAAATTTATTAATCCAAAGATATTTGCCAAAAGTGGAATTACTAGAATTGTTATCAAAAGATTTGTTACTTTTAATTTTTTCATTTCAATTTTTAACATAAATTTCTCCTTATATTTCTTTATTTAGAATGTATTTTTTATTCTTGATTAAATAAATTACACTTATTGATAAATAAATAAAGCTTATTAATATAGTAAAGTAATTAATATTATATGGCATTTGAATAAAACCAGAGCCATTTTTAATGTAATTTATATTCAGCAATGTAGAAAAAAGTGCAAAGGGATTTATTTGCGACAATAAATTTGAAGTAAACATACAGATTATCCCTGACATAGCTCCAATAATTGAAAAGAATAAAGAAAAATAAACTTTTTTACTTCTCATTTCAATTATTATAAAAATTGAAATCATAGATAGATTTATAAATAGTTCACTTAAAAAATAAATAATTATTCTTTTAGTAATTTCAGAATTTATAATAAAGTCATTGTTTTGATAAGAAAGAGTTATTATAATTATCCATTCAACGATTTGCAGTATAAAAAATTTAAAGCTCAAATTTTTAAATTTATTCACTAAAATAGTTGGTATTTTTAATCCAAGGGATAGTTGTAAGTCCCACATATTATTTTTTTCTTCAATTTCTATTACTTTTTTCACAACAGATGAAATAATAATCGGATTAATAATCAAAGCTGTGGCAAAGTATGAATCAAGCAAACTAAAAAGTGGGTATTTTAAATAAAAAAAATCACTGTCTAAATAAACCATGAGTATAGCAAAGAGATGTATTGCAAAAACAATTAGTAAAATAAAATTAATTCCCAAATTTTTGCTTTTTTTAATTTCTAAATTTTTCATAACACACCTACTTATTTGTTTCTTTTATAAATAATTTTTCTAGACTTTCTTTTTCTTCTTCAATCCTATAAATATCAACATAATTATTCAAATATTTTATAATCTTGGCAACTTCTTCTTTAGTCTTGTTGCCAAGGACTAATTTATTTCCAATAATATTTGATGAGTCTATTCTAAGTATTTTGCTAGCTTTAATATTATCAGAAGTTTTTATGACAATTACAGGGGGATGAAGCTTCCTATAATTTTCAAGAGATCCATTGTAAATTAAGTTTCCATTTTTTAAAATTCCAATATGAGTTGATATTTTTTCTATTTCATCGAGTATGTGAGATGAAATCAATATACTTGTATTTGAATTTTTGACAATTGATTTAAATAAATTTCTCATTTCCTCTATTCCTTGAGGGTCGAGTCCATTTATTGGTTCATCTAAGATTAAAAATTTTGGATTGCCAATTAGTGCTATGGCTATTCCAAGTCTTTGTTTCATTCCAAGAGAATATTCCCGAACTTTTTTATTTATGTAGTTTGATAACCCTACATCATTTAAAATATTTTTTATTTCTTTTTTATCAATTCCTTTTAACTCACAAACTATATCTAGGTTTTCACAAGCAGTTAAATGATCGTAAAAAGAGGGGTTTTCTATTAGAGAACCAAGATTTTTATTCATTTCTTTTTGATTCTTTTCAGTAATATTTTTTCCATACAGATTTATAGTTCCAGAATCCCTTTTTATAAGTCCCAAAATAGATTTCATAAGAGTGGATTTACCAGCTCCATTTGGTCCTATTAATCCATAAATTGATTTTTCTTCAATTTCTAGACTAATATTATTTAAAACACAATTTTCACCATAAAATTTTTTTAAATTTTCAATTTCTAAAACTTTTGTCATAATTTTCTCCTCTCTCTGTAATAACTTAATTATAAAAAATTGATATAACATTTAGATTTTTAATAGATTACTTTTACATCACAAAAAGTGTTTTTTCATTTTATTATGTTAAAATGGATTTGAAAGGGGATACAAAATGACTTCCTATAAATATGTGAATTTATTAATATTAGATGATGAAATAGATTTGTTAAATAGTATGTATAACTTTTTAAAAAAGAAAGGTTTTGGAAAAGTTTTGGTGGCAAAAAATATAAAAGAGGCAAAATTTAAACTGGAAAATAATAGAGTTGATCTTATGATTTTAGATATAATGCTGCCTGATGGAAGTGGTTTTGATTTTTTAAAAGAAATAAGAAAAAATTCTAAACTTCCTGTAATTGTTCTTTCTGCACTAGATGGTATAGAGGATAAAAAGGAAGGATTTAGTTTAGAAGCAGATGATTACATAGTAAAACCTTTTTTGACAGAAGATTTATTGTGGAGAATAGAGGCAGTTCTTAGAAGAACTTACAAAAAATACAGTGATAATAAATTGATATTAGATGGATTAATTTTTGATAAAGAGAAAGGCATATTAATTAGAGATGGAGAAGAAATTCCACTCACAGCTAAACAATTTAAAATTTTAGATTATCTGTCTGAAAATATAAATAAAATTGTATCAATTGACCAAATTATAGATAGGTGTTGGGAAGATTCCTTTGGATATGAAAATACACTTATAACTCATATTTATAGATTGAGAGAAAAACTAGAAGAAGATCCTTCAAATCCTAAAATACTTATAACAGTAAAAGGATTGGGCTATAAATTAATTGGAAAAGAGTAGCAAAATGCTTAATTATTTTTTTAAAAGATTAAAGAAAATTATTTGTTTTATATTAATTTTAATTATATTAATGGTCATCACTATTTTTGGGATATTTTATGCAAGTTTTAAATACTCTTCAGAATATAAAAATCCATCTCATGTATATGAATATATTAAAAATAATAAAATTCATAATATATATTTAACAAAAGACAATTGTAAATTTTTAAAACAAAATGATATATGGGCAGTTAGAATAAATAAAAGTGGGAATGTAGTCGAAAACTACAATAAGCCAAGAGAAGTAAAATATAATTTTGAAATTACTGATGTGGCAAAATTTACGAGATATTATTTAAATGACTATCCAGTTTTTACTTTTATTGCAGGAGACGGTCTTATGGTATTAGGTTATCCAAAAAATTCTTTGGATAAGCTGCCTTCTAATTATTATAATTATGAAAAAATAAAATCCTATATTTTTATATTAATAATTGGTTTTTTTGCATTTTTAGCTGTAATATATTTATTCTATATTTATGAGATAAAAAAGATTTTCAAAAGTTTAGATCCTCTGCAAAAGTCTATTAATAAAATTTTTGATGAAGATTATATATTTTTAGAAGAAAAGGGAGAATTAGAAAATATTTCTAGAACTATAAATGAGGCGAATAGTAATTTTTTAAAATTAAAAAACAGTCAGTCTAGTTGGTTAAGAGGAATTAGTCACGATATAAGGACACCTCTTACAAAATTATCTTGGGGATTAGAAGATATAAAAAATAGTGAAAATAGTAAAGAAATAGATAAGATGAATAAAGAAATATTAAAGATAAGTAGATTAATTGAAGATCTGAATTTGACAAAAAGTTTAGAAACTTTAGGCACAAATAATTTCACAGAAAAAGATCCAATTTATACAATAAGAAAACTACTAGTCACAAAATTAAATGAAAATCCCAGTAAAGAGATTGTATTTACAAATAAATTAAATAGAAATGCAAAAATAAAAATGGACGAGCATTTATTTTACAGAATGCTTGAAAATATTTTGGAAAACAGCATAAAGTATTCAACGGAAAAGACTTTTATAACTTATGAAATTTTAAATCACAAATTGATTATATCAATTCGTGATGAAATAGGTGTAATTCCTGAAAATGTTATAAGAAGATTGCATGAAGAAAATTTATCAGAAGTTAAAACTCATGGTATGGGTCTTTTTATTTCAAAACAAATATGCGAACTTCATTGCGGAAAAATGGAAATAAAAAATTTATATCCTGGAGTTGAAGTTGTTTTTTTATTTACGATTTAATAAAACTCATTATTGTATTTTCTTTCAATAAAAAGCTAACTATTATAAGTTTTAATCTAAAATACTTATAATAGTTAGCTTAATTTGACATAAAGATTTTTAGCTACTGGCTAAATTAATTTATTCGTAAATTGTAATGCTAGTTACAAAACCATCTTTTACTTCAATATTTATTGCATAACCCAAATATTTTATTTGATTATAATGTTTAAGAAATTCATCTTCTGAGTAAATTTCTGGGTTAATTGAAGCACCTACAACTTTATATATTGTGTTGTTGCTTGTAGTGAAGAAGTGGGCCTTATTAGCTAACATTTTGTCTACATTTGTTGATTCAGGATCTTTATTATAATCTAAAGTTCCTTTCACAACTAATACATCAGCGTATTTAGTTATATCGTAGATTGATGGGCTTTGGAATTCTTTATCTCTCTTTCCATTATTTTTAGCAAGTAATTGAGAGAAATAGGATCCATTGGCTTTTTGTAAGCATTTTTCGTCAGAAGTAGGGAAGATTTTGGATTCAATATTAACCATTTGGTTGATATCTGATTTCCAATTATTCTCACTAGAGGCATTTACTGTACCAACACCAATTCCACATACTAATCCTGTTACTAAAAGTATTTTGTTTAAATTTTTGATGTTCATTGTATCCTCCTAAATTATATTTATATTCTTCTCCTAACATTAAATTCGTAGATTGGAAGAATTTGTTTTGGAGTATATTTTATTTCAAACTAGATAAAGTTTTAATATAAATTTTAAATATATTAATTTTAAATATATTATCGAGAATATTTTAAAATTTATAACCTTTTGAAATAATCTATTTAACTCCGCAATTATTTTACTTCAGAAATAAAGTTTAATCAAGTACAAATTATTGTGTAAGTTAATATAACAAAAAGTTTTAAAACTCTGTTTTATATAAATAATTTTGATTGATTTTTTATTGGTAATATAAATTTCCATTATGAAATTGTTAATTTTTTCTATACTTAAGTTATAAATTTTAGTTATAAGAGAGTAATGGACTTCGCTTTCTATTGACGATTTATAAAGATTTGTAATATAATAATAAATATGCTAAAAATAGCGATTTATATAGAAAGGTGATTAAATGTCAGGACATTCTAAATGGAATAATATTAAAAATAAAAAAGGTAAAGAAGATGCAAAAAAAGGTAAAATTTTTACTAAACTTGCAAGACAAATAACTGTGGCTGCTAAGGAAGGTGGACTTGATCCAGATTATAATCCTTCTCTTAAAGTTGCAATTGATAAAGCGAAGGCTGAAAATATGCCTAATGATAATATTGACAGAGCAATTGCAAAAGCTGGCGGCGGAGATAATGATGATAATTTTGAAGAAATCGTATATGAAGGTTATGGTCCAGGTGGAGTTGCTGTTATGGTAAATTGTCTTACTGATAATAGAAATAGAACTGCACCAGAGGTTAGACATATTTTTGATAAGTATAGCGGTAATTTAGGACAGCCCGGTTGTGTTTCTTTTATGTTTGACAAAAAAGGATCTCTAGGTGTTTTAAAGGAAGGACTTGATGAAGACGAATTTACTTTAATTGCAATTGATGCAGGTGCAGAAGATGTAATTGATAGAGGAGAAGCTTTCGAAATAATAACAGAACCAGAAGATTATCATAATGTTAGAAAGACTTTAGAAGAATCTGGCCGTTCTTTTGTTGAATCTGATATAACTTTTATTCCTCAAACAACAACTGAACTTACAGATGAAGATGATATTAAAAATATGGATAAATTAATTGATGCACTTGAAGATAATGATGATGTGACAGATGTATATACTTCTTGGGAGAGAGATTAATGGAAATTAATAGAATTATTGATCATACTTTATTAAAACCTGGATCTACTGAAGAACAAATTGAAAAACTTGTTAAAGAAGCAATAAAATATAATTTTTATTCCGTTTGTGTAAATCCTATTTGGGTTAAAAAATGTTCAGAGATGTTAAAGGTCACTGAAGTTAAAGTATGTACTGTTATTGGTTTTCCTCTTGGAGCAAATACAAGGGAAACTAAAATTTTTGAAACAAAAAATGCAATTGAAAATGGTGCAAATGAAATTGATATGGTTATAAATATTGGTTTTATTAAATCTAAAAAATATTCTGAAGTGGAAGAAGAAATTTCTGAAATTGCAAAAATTTGCCACAAAAATAATGCAATTTTAAAAGTTATTTTAGAAACTTGTCTTTTAAGTAAAGAAGAAATTGTAAAAGCATGTGAAATTTCTGAAAATTCTGGTGCAGATTTTGTAAAAACTTCTACTGGATTTTCAGATTCAGGTGCAGATAAAGAAGATGTGGCTTTAATGAAAAAGTCTGTTTCTGATAAAGTAAGAGTTAAAGCAAGTGGCGGAATTAGAGATTATAAAAAAGCGATGGAAATGGTTGAAAGTGGAGCTGACAGACTTGGAGTTTCAGCTGGAGTTGAAATTTATGAAAAGAGTAAATCAATATGAGAATAAATCCTGTGGCTTTTAACCTTTTTGGTTTAGAAGTTAGATGGTATGGAATCTTAATAGGTATTGGAGTTTTGTTGGCTGGAGTAGTCATTGAAAAAATGGCTGCGAAAAAAAATTACAAAGATGGTCTTTACAAGGATATTGTAAATGATATTTGTATTTTTGCTGTTTTAATTGGCGTATTAGGGGCGAGATTATATTATGTTGCCTTTGAGTGGAATTATTATAAGGAGCATCTCAATGAAATTTTTGCTATAAGAAATGGAGGTCTTGCTATTTATGGCGGAATAATAGCGGGTGGTCTTGCTATATATTTTTTTAGTAAAAAGAAAAAAATAAAATTTTTGACTTTAGCAGATTGTGTTGCTCCAGGACTTGCACTTGCTCAATCAATTGGTAGATGGGGAAATTATATTAATGGAGAAGCTCATGGTGGCGTTACAGATGTTCCTTGGGCAATTCTTGTCAATGGACAAAGAGTTCATCCAACATTTTTTTATGAATCTGCGGTGAATTTTTTCATATTTCTATTTTTATACTTTTATTTATCAAAAAGGCAGAAGTATGATGGACAGCTTTTTGCTTTTTATACTATTGTATATGGTATTGCAAGATTTTTTATTGAAGGAATGCGAACAGATTCTCTTTATATGGGGACATTTAGAGTTTCGCAAATTGTGAGTATTGGAATTATAATTATAGGAATTATAATTAGTGTAATTGGTAGAAAAAATTTACAAAAAAATAATAATTAAACTTGGACTAGGAAACTAGTCTAATTTTTTAGGTGATATTTTGAATAAAATTAATTACAATTTGGAAATGGAAAAAATAATAAAAAATATTGATATAAAAGATAGACCGAAGCTCTTATTACATTCTTGTTGCGGGCCTTGTTCTTCTGCAGTTCTGGAAAGGATAAACAAATTTTTTGATATAGATGTTTTTTATTATAATCCCAATATAAATAGTGAAAGGGAATTTTATAGACGAGCTAATGAACAAATAGAACTTGTTAAGAATTTAAATTTAGATTATAAAATTTCTGTTGAAGTTGTAGAATATAATCACAATGAGTTTTTAGATTATATAAAAGGTCTTGAAAAATATAAAGAGGGTGGAGCTAGATGTTTTAAATGCTATAAAGAAAGGCTAGAAAAAACAGCAGAATATGCTTCTAAAAATAATTATGATTACTTCACTACAACTTTATCAATATCACCACATAAAGACTCGCAAATAATAAATAGAATTGGGGAATTTGTTTCTAAAGAATACAATGTAAAATATCTATTTTCAGATTTTAAAAAGAAAAATGGATTTAAAAGATCAGTGGAACTTACAGATAAATTTAATATGTATAGACAAAATTATTGCGGATGTGAATTTAGTAGGGGTGAAGATTGAAAAATTTAAAAAATATTTCTATAGCCGTATCTGTACTATTGTTGGGAGTTTTTTTGTTTGTTTTCAATGAAAATAATTTTGATTTTGAAATGAATTCAGATAAGAGTCATATTGATAAATCTAATAAAAGTGAAGAATTAAAAAATGAAATAAAAGAAAACAAATCAGAAGTAGAAATTTTTGCTATGGGAGATATGATTTTCCATCAGCCAATTGTGAAAAATTATAAAACAGAAAATTCTTTTGATTTTACTCCTATTTTTCAAAATATTTCAGAAGATATAAATGAAGCGGATATTGCCATTGCCAATTTTGAAGGTTCTGTAAATTCAAATAGAGCGCTTTCAGGATTTCCACTTTTCAATTTTCCTAAAGAGAGTATATCTTCTCTTAAAAATGTAGGATTTGATGTTTTGTCGACTGCAAACAATCACTGTCTTGACACAGGTATTGATGGATTAGCTGAAACTATATCTGTTATAAATGAAAATAATATGAAATCTTTTGGAACTTTTACTGAGGACATTGACAAAGGAATTGTTGTGGAAGAAAAAGGAATAAAAATTGGACTTATTTCTTTTACTGATACTTTAAATGGTATGGATTCTTTAATGATAGGTAAAGAATATTCTGTAAATAATTTCTCACAAGATGTAGAATCGGATATTAAAAAATTAAAAGATAAATCTGATATTGTAATAGTATATCCTCATTGGGGAAATGAATATCAACTTGTTCCAAATGAAAGGCAAATTTATTTAAAAGAAAAATTACAAGAATATGGAGCAGATATAATTTTGGGATCGCATCCTCATGTTCTTCAAAAATATGAGGTTGAAGAAAAAAATAACAAAAAATACTTTACAATTTATTCTATGGGCAATGCTCTTTCTAATCAAAGAGTTGAAAATCTGAAAAAAAGTGGCGTTGACACAGGTGCAATTGTCAAATTAATTATAGAAAAGGACAATAACACAAAAGATACAAATATAAAATCTTATGGTGTCTATCCTACTTATGTAGATAGATATAGAAAAAATGGGAAACTAAACTACGACATAATAAAACTTGAAGATGTAGTTGAAGGCGGGAAATTAAACAAAGTTACAAGACCAGAATTAAAAAATGTTGCGGATAAAAAACTTAGCGATGCTTTAAGAGTATTAAAAGGAGAAATATGAAAAAAGATATAGTTCCTGGAACTAATTATGTTATTTTTCAAAATGAAGATGAATTTAAGTATACAACTGATTCACTAATACTTTCTTCTTTTGTAAAAAGTGGAAAAAAGTCAATCGATTTAGGTTGTGGAACTGGAATTTTATCTCTTAGAGTTATAGATAGGTTTGAAGAAGTTTATTCTGTAGATATAAATAAAAATGTTATTTGTAGCTTTCAGAAGTCTATTAAAGAAAATAATCTTGAAGAAAAAATAAAAATTATTGAAGAGGATATTTTTAATCTAAAAAATATTTATGAAACTAATTGTTTTGATTCAGTTATTTTTAATCCACCCTATTATAATTACGAAAATATTAAGTTTAATACAATGTCTGCAAAACATTTTTTTGATATGGAAAAGGGACTTTATATAATTAATTATATTTTGAAAAATTCTGGAAAACTCTATTTGATTTATCCTACATATAGACTGGCAGAGATTATTTACAAAATTAATAAAAGTGGTCTTTTTGTGAAAGATATTGTAAATATACATGGAAATAAAAATAAAAAAGCAAAGTCATCTATAATTATTGCAAAAAAACAAGCAAGTTTTGGGAATGATTTTAGAGATTTTTATATAAGAGATGGAAAAAATTATACACTCGAAATGGAAAGAGTTTATAGAAATGAGGTAATACTTTGATTTATTTTTGTCCAACTCCTATTGGAAATTTAGGAGATATAACCTTAAGGACTTTAGACATTTTAAAATCTGTTGATATAATCTTCGCTGAAGATAAGAGAGTTACTATAAAACTTTTAAATCACTTTGGTATAAAAAAAGAACTTAGAACTTACCACAAATTTAACGAAGTTGAGGTGTCTCAAAAGATTATTAAAGAGATTAAAGACAAAGATATAGCAATAGTAACTGATGCAGGGATGCCTGGGATAAGTGATCCTGGAGAAGTTCTTGTAAAAAAATTGATAGAGGAAGATATTGATTTTAGAGTTCTTCCTGGCTCAAATGCAGCTCTTACTGCTTTAGTTTTATCTGGACTAGATACAGAACATTTTCTTTTTTATGGTTTTACTTCAAGCAAATCTTCTGCAAGAAAAAAAGAATTTGAAAATTTAAAAAATTTAAAATTTACTATGATTTTTTATGAAGCACCTCATAGGATAAAAGATTTTTTAAAAGATGTTTATGAAATTTTTGGAAATAGAAATATTTCTATATCAAGAGAAATTACGAAAGTTTTTGAAGAAACAATTAGGTCGAATACATCTGAGATTTTGGAAAAAGAAATAACTGAAAAAGGTGAATTTGTAATCGTATTAGAGGGGAGTAATGAAGAAGTTACTTATGATATAAAAAAACTTTTGTTAGAAGAAATTAATAAGGGAACAAAAAAGTCCCAAGCTGTAAAAGAAATTTCTAAAAAACATAATATTCCTAAAAATGAAGTTTACAAGGAGAGTTTAGATCTATGAATAATATACCTGAACTTGAAGAACAAATAAAAAGTGTAAATTTAAATTTAAAAGATAAATATGATTTTGTATTTAAAATAAATAATTCAAATTTTAGAGAAAAATTAAATTTAAATGTTGGTAAGATTATAAAAATGAAGAAATTTGAAAAAAAAGATTTGATAAAATATAAAAAGACTGTGGGAGTAGATGGTTCTAATAATATATCTGGTGGTGCGTTCCCACATTTCATCGAGATATTTCAAGGTCTTGCCAAGTCCACAGATGGGAATGAAGTTTATAAAACAAGAGTATACACACCTACTTTAAATGAGAGATATGGTGAAAAAAATTTATCTCAAGAATTTTTGGCAAAGATAGAAATAGAAACAGCCTTGGAATATATAGATAAGTATGATCTTGACTATTTAATGATGGATGGAGGATTCATTAGATATAAAATACATTGTCTTGATTTATTTAAAGAACTTAGAGAAGTTTGTGAAGAAAAAAATATTGTTCTTTTTGGAGTAATAAAAGACATAAAGACAAATGTAATAGCTAGAAGTCTTAATTTTGATAAAAGTATTTATGATAGAGAAATTCTATTTAATAGACTTGGCCTTGGAGAGGCACTTTTAATTAGAAATGAAATTAATAAAAAATATATAGAAAATGATTTGGGAGAAGGGTTTTCATCGGCTTTTATGCGAACGTCAAAATTTCCTGGAGCAATAGGTGCTGATATTCTAGATACACAAGAAAAATATTTTGAAGAAGTTTGCAGTTTAATTTATACTTTAACACCTATGTCTTCTCGTGGAGTTCCACTTTGGCTTGATATTGTAGATAAGGAAGTAAAAATAACTGATGAAATTTTGAAAATGCTTTTGGAAGAGTATTTAGATAGGGATGTTTATGAAAGATTTTTTATTTCTGAGAGAGATAAAAGGACTTTGTAGGAGGAAAAATGAAGGTACTTGGAGTTACAACAACTAGAGAAGTATACATTGGATCAAAAGAAAAAAATTTTAGAAATAATGAATTTTTAATAGTCGAAGATCCAGTTCAAGGGGATATTATCGGAGAAATTGTGGATTCAAAAACTTTTAATAGATTCATTCCTCTTGATATTGGTGGAGATTTTGTAGACAGTGATGTACTTACTTCACTTGGATCTATGGGTTATAATGTTGGAGATGAAACAGTTTATGTTGCAAAGCTTAGATTTTTTGAAGAACTTTTGTATCCACCTATTACGGGAAGTGATTTGAGAACGCCAGAGTTTCATGAAATAAAAAACTTTTTAATTGATACATTGCCAAATAATTCCTTAATTTTAGGGTCAATTAAAAATACAGATAATATTGCAAGTGACATGGATGATATCTACAAAAACTTGTTTCAAACTTTTGAAAATAATAAATTTTTAAAACAAAGAGAACTTCCTTATCTATTTGATTATAAGTCAATGCATCAATACCCTCATATTGGAGTTTTTGGAGGATCTGGAAGTGGAAAGTCCTTTGGACTTAGAGTCATTTTAGAAGAGCTTATGGAAATGGAAGTCCCTGCCATTGTAATGGACCCTCATTATGAGATGGACTTTTCAAATAATTCAGAAATTTCAGAAAAAAATTATAATGATAAATTTAAATGTCTTGAAATAGGAATAAACACAGGCATAAAATTTCAGGAGCTTCAAAATAGAGATTTGAAAAATCTTTTGAATGCAGCGTCCCCTTTGACAGATTCAATGAAAAATGTAATTGATGTTATGTTGTCTAAAGGAGCAAGTTTTGATTCTTTTAAAAATAAATTGGAAATGCTTTTGGAAGGTCAAGAAATTGGTTCAAGAGATAAAATAATTTCAGAAATTGCATCAGAACCTGATCCATCCAAACAAAAAAAACTTGAAAAAGTTTTAGATGTCTATGATAGATATGATAAAACATGCAATTCTATGAGTGTGCGTGGAGTTTTGTGGAGACTTATTAATTTACAAAACGAAGGGATTTTTTCTCATAATATAGATGAACTTTTAGATTTATTGAAGAGAAAAAAACTTGTAGTGTTGCAAGGCTCAACTAGGATGATTAATGTATTTTCAACTTATTTACTGGCAAAATTATATTATTTAAGAAAAGAATACAGAGATGAATTAAATAGAAATAATACGAAGGTAGATTATTTTCCTCCTTTTGTAATTATAACTGATGAAGCACATAATTTTGCTCCTAAGGGTTTTGATACACCTTCAAAAAGTATTTTGAGAGAAATTTCTCAAGAGGGAAGGAAATATGGAGTATTTTTAATTCTTGCTACTCAAAGACCTACTTTACTAGATGAAACAATTACAGCTCAGTTGAATACAAAATTAATCTTTAGAACAGTAAGGGCATCTGACATCGATACTATAAAAGAAGAAACAGATCTTTCTGTTGATGAAACAAAAAGACTACCGTATTTAAGTTCAGGGGATGTGTTTGTATCATCAGCTAAAAAGGGGAGGACTTCTTTTGTCAGAATCAGAGCGGCAAACACAGTTTCACCTCATACAGAAAATCCTTTTGATGAACTTACAAGCCATGATAATAAGGAATTTGAAGAGTTTTTTATAAATATAAAAGATTTTCTGCCAATTGATACTTCTAATTTAAATTCAATTTTAATTAATTATAATAAAAAAACTGGAGAAAATTTGTCTTATGATGATATGAAAAATAAATTAGAAGAAGTTTGCAATAGAGAATATATTGAAAAAGAAGAAACTTTTTTAGGTGAAATGTATAAAATTAAATAAAAAAATAAGACTGATCCATTAGAAATTTGGATCAGTTTTTTAGTAATATTTATAAGTTTTCTTTTCTTCTTTTATAATTATCATACAAGTTTTGAAGCTTTAAAGTTTTATTTATGATTTTTATTTTTGTACTTCGTTTAAGCGTTTTTATAAAATATTCTTTTTTTAGAGCATCAGATTTGTCTTTACATTTTTCAGTAAAAACCATTTTTACAGGAAGTCTTGAAGAAGTATATTTTGATGCTTTCCCACTACTGTGAGATTTTAATCTTTTTTCTAAATCATTTGTATAGCCTGTATAAAAAGTTTTGTCGCTACATTCTAAAATATATACATAAGAATCTTTCATTTTAATCCACCAAATAATTTTCAATTGCAAGATTTATAATTTCAAATTCAAAACCTCGCCCTTGAAGGTACTTTTTTGCAGAATTTATTTTTTTTAAATCCTTTTCGTCTTTTTCTATTTTTTTCTCTAAGAGATTAAGAGCATTTTCAAGCTCTAACTTATAATCGTAATCAGACATAATATCCTCTATAATATCATTTTTTATTCCCTTAGATTTAAGCATATATATTGTTTTTATTTTTCCATATTTTTTAAGATTTTGAGAATCTTTAATATATCTTGTAGCATAATCCTTGTCATTTAGATATTTTTTTTCTTTTAATATTGGAATTATTAAGTCAATAATATCTTGAGAGATTTCTTTTTTATAAAGATGATCAACTAGTTGTTTTTCTGTTTTATTTCTCTGTAAAAATTCATAAGATAAAAAAAGAGCTTGTGATTTTGCATCTTCAAATTTTAAAATTTCATAAAAATCATCTGGTACTTCTTGTCCTTTGTATAATCCAAATTTAACTAATGTGTCTTCAGAAATATATAAATCTCTAGAATTATCAAAAGTAATATGAAATTTTTTCTTTTCAAAACTAATATTTGATACAATCATTTTATCACCAAATTCATTCTAACATAAAAGTGCTATATTTATCGAGTCTAACAAAATGTGGAAAATTAATATCAAAAAGTATATAATTATATAGAGTTTAAAAGTGAGAGGTGTTATATGTTTGAATTAATCTCCCAAATATTGAGATATATATTTATAATTTTAATCTATCTTTTTATATTTAGTATTTTAAGACTTATGTATCTTGATATAAAAAACATTACAAACAGAGGGGATTCTCTTGATGATGCTTATTTAAAAGTAGTAAATAGACTTGACTCTTTGAATTTTAAGATGCAGGAATATTATGTTATAGATGATAATATGACTCTTGGAAGAAGTTCAAAAAATGATATTGTAATAAAGGATAAATTTGTTAGTAAAAATCATTTAAAAATTATTGTGAAAAACCAAGGATATTATATTGAGGACTTGGGTTCTGCAAATGGAACTTTTTTAAATGGTATGCAAGTTGATCCAAATGAATTAATTGAACTTCAAAATAATGATAAAATTGGTGTAGGTTTTATTCAATTTATATTTGTAGATAAAAGGTGAAATTGTGTTTGATGTTATTTTAAAAAATCGCAAGCCTAGAAATCTTCTTTTAATTTTTGAAATTTTAAGTATTTTACTTTTGTTTTCTTATAACAATAATAATGTAGACAGATACATAGTTATTTTATTTGTAGGCTTGATTTTAATTGTTTATATTTCCAATTTAGTTTTGGGAAAAGTTTCTTCTGGAGATAACTATATATTTTTAATAGTGTCTATGCTTCTAAGTTTAGGTATTATTACAATTTACAGGCTTTCTCCAAAACTTGGACTAAGACAACTTATTTGGGTATTGGCAGGTATATTAGTATTTTATTTAACTTATTTCGCAATAAGAGCTATGAGAAGACTTGAATATATGACAGGACTTTATTTAGGACTTTCTATTATTTTTTTTATAATTACTCTTATTTTTGCACCAGATAAATACGGATCAAAAAACTGGATTGAACTTTCTGAAGGAGTGACAATTCAGCTTTCAGAATTTACAAAAATCTTAATTATATTTTTAATTGCTTCTTTTTACACAACTTTCCAAACAAGACTTAAAAAATTAAATTATAAGCACACTTCATATTACTTAATGGCAGTAATATATATTTTTGTGGGATTTTTGTTTATACAAAGAGATCTTGGAACTGCTGTTATTTTTGTTGCAATTTATACTTTAATTCAATATGTATATGATGAAGATAGGACTTCTCTTTTAGTAAATATTGGTCTTATGTTAATAGGAGGAGTTGCAGGTTATTTTTTATTTTCACATGTTAGAAATAGAGTTGATATATGGCTTAATCCTTGGACGGCAGATAAAGTTATAAATAGTGCAAGACAAATTGTGCAGTCTCTTTTTGGGATTGGTGAAGGTGGATTTTTTGGACAAGGGATTGGTCTAGGTTATCCTAAACAAATTACACTTGCACATTCAGATGTGATTTTTTCTGCAATTTGTGAAGAAATGGGAATACTAACAGGTATAGGAATTATTATGCTTTATATGCTATTAGTGTATAGAGCGATAAAAATTGCACTAAATCAAGAATATTTATTTTATAGAATTTTAGCTCTTTCTGTTGCAATTTTATTTACAGTTCAAGTATTTTTAAATGTAGGGGGAGTAATAAAACTTATTCCTATGACAGGGCTTACACTTCCTTTTGTTTCTTATGGAGGTAGCTCAATGATTTCAAGTTTTATTGCACTTGGAATTCTTCAAGTAACAAGTGAAGATTTGTCCTATAAGTATGATAGGGGAATTGATAATGAAGAATAAAGACAATAAAAGAATTTTAGTCCTTCTGGTTTTTTTAATAATTTTGTTAGTTGCACCAATTGTATATTTAACTTATTTTACAGTTTTTAAAGCAGAGGATATAATTAACCATCCTGCTAATAGAAGAAGTGAACTTAGGGAAAATTCTGTAAAAAGAGGCACTATCTATGATAGAAATCATGAAGTTTTAGCATATTCTAATGGAGAAAAATATAATTATCACAGAATATATAACTATCCTGTTATTTATTCTCATATAATTGGATATTCTGACAAAATAGTAGATAAGTATGGACTTGAAAAAGAAATGAATAACTATTTAGTTGGAAAAGAAGGTTCAAAATTTTTAAAAACAATGAAATCTGTTGTAAATAAAAATTATGATCCATATACTGGTGATGATGTAACACTTACTACTGATACTAATTTACAGGAAAAAACTAGATTAGTATTGTCTAATAAATCTGATAAGGGATCAGTCGTCATTATGAATCCAAAAACTGGAGAAATTCTTTCTATGGTTTCTCTTCCAGATTTTAATTCACAAAATATTGCAAAAGATATGCAGTCTATTAATGAGGCAAATAATGGGGCTCTCTTTAATAGTTCAACTAAGGGGAAATTTGCTCCAGGTTCTGTTTATAAGATAATAACTACTACTGCAATTTTAGAATCAGGTATTTCACAAAAATACACTGATGAAGGTGTTGAAAAAATTGATAATGGTCGTGAATTTAGAAATGCAGGAAATAAAACCTATGGAAGAGTGGATTTAAAAAAGGCTTTTACAAATTCTCTAAACACTTATTTCGTAAGAAAATCTGTTGATATGGGCATCGATGTAATGGCTGAAGTGTCAGAGAGATATATGGTAAATAAAAAAGTTGATTTTGAGCTTCCACTTGAAACATCAACTTGGGACTATAAGAGAAATGGATTTGATAGAACTGCCCTTGGAGCAGCAGGAATTGGCCATGATACTCTTTTGGTTACACCACTTGAAATGTGCATGGTAGCATCTACAATTGCAAATGATGGTGTTATGATGCAACCGCATATTGTAAAAAGAGTTGATTCTTCTGATGGGAAAAATGTTCTTAGAAATACTCCAACTGTTTTAAGTGAAGTAACATCAAAAGAAAATGCAGACCAAATAACAAAATATATGATAAATGTAGTTAATAATGGTACTGGAACTGAAGCTTATGTATCAGGGATAAAGGTTGCAGGTAAAACTGGTACAGCTCAACTTGATCTTAAAGAAGGAACTAACAATGCTTGGTTTGTTGGATTTGCCCCAGCAGATGATCCGCAAGTTGCCATAGCTGTTGTAATTCCTAATATTAAAGATTATGGTTCACAAGCTGCGGCACCAATTGCTGGAGAGTTACTTAAGTATGCAGTTAATAATTTACAAATTGAAGAAGAGTGATTAGATGTTTAATGGTAAATTTGTAACAGCTTTTGTAGCTGCAGCTGGTATGGGCAAAAGAATGAATATGGGAATAAATAAACAGTTTCTGACTATTGATAAAGTTCCTATTCTAGCACATACAATAAAAAAAATAGAAAAATCTAAATATGTAGACTTTTTACTTCTAATTGTAAAAAAAAGTGATTTACCTTATGTTTATGATATTATTGAAAAACATAAAATAAATATAAATTATGCAATAGTATATGGTGGCAAAGAGAGGCAAGATTCTATAAATAATGGTCTTCTAAATATGCCGAAAAAAACTGATATAGTATTGACTCACGATGGAGCAAGGCCATTTGTTTCAGTAGAAAAAATTGATGAAGCCATAGAAAATGTAATGGAAACTGGGGCCTGTGTGCTTGCAAATCCCGTAAAAGATACTATTAAAGTTTCAACTGATGGAAAACTTGTCGATTACACTCCTAATAGAGATAAGTTATGGCAAGTTCAAACTCCTCAAGTTTTTAAAAAAGAAATACTAATTCATGCGTATAAACAAGCATATACTGAAGGTTATTATGGAACAGACGACTGTTCTCTTGTCGAAAAAACAGGCGTAAAAGTAAAACTTATTTATAATTCTTATGACAATATAAAAATTACAACTAGAGAAGATTTATCTATTGCAAATATACTTATTAAGAAGGTGAAAAGTTGAGAATAGGGATAGGATATGATGTCCATAAGTTAGTCGAAAATAGGAAGTTAATAATAGGTGGAGTTAATATTCCTTATGTAAAAGGTCTTTTAGGCCATTCAGATGCAGATGTATTGATTCACGCAATAATGGATTCTATATTAGGAGCTCTTGCACTTAAAGATATAGGTTACCATTTTCCAGATAGTGACAATGAATATAAAAATATTGATTCAAAAATATTATTAAAAAGAGTTTTTAAAATTATGAAAGAAAATAATTTTAAAATAGGAAATATTGATTCGGTAATTGCTTGTGAAAAACCAAAATTAGCACCATACATTGACTCAATGAGAAAAGTAATCGCAGACATTTTAAATACTGATGTAGAAAATATTTCAATAAAAGCAACAACAACAGAAAAAATGGGTTTTGTAGGAAGAGAAGAAGGAATATCTGCTGAAGCTATTTGTTTACTTGAAAGGGATGATTAGATGAAGTTTTTTATTGATACTGCTGATATTGAAGAAATTAGAGAAATTAATTCATGGGGAGTTATTTCTGGAGTAACGACAAATCCAAGTTTAATAGCAAAAAATGGCGGAATATTTGAGGATGTTATTGAAGAAATTACAAAAATTGTAGATGGAGATATTTCAGCTGAAGTTATATCAACAGATTTAGATGGAATATTAAGAGAAGCAAGGAAACTTTCCAAAATTTCGAAAAATATTGTAGTTAAAATTCCAATGATTGAAGAGGGACTAAAAGCTGTTAAAATTTTGAAAGAAGAAGGCATAAGAACTAATGTGACCCTTGTTTTTTCCCTTTCTCAAGCAATTTTAGCGGCAAATGCTGGAGCAACTTATGTCAGTCCCTTTATGGGAAGACTTGACGATATAGGTGATTCAGGAATAAAATTAGTAGAAGATATTTCTGAGGTATTTAAAAATTATAATTATGAAACAAAAATTATTGCAGCAAGTATTCGTCATATTAATCATGTAGAACTTGTTGCAAAAAGTGGTGCTGACATCGCTACTATTCCATATAGAATTTTTAAAGAAATGATAAAACATAATTTGACAGATAGTGGACTTGAAAGATTTTTAGAAGATTTTAAAAATGTAAAGACAAAGGAGATATAGTATGGACAGAAATTTGGCATTAAATTTAGCAAGAGTAACTGAAGCAGCAGCACTTTCAGCTGGAAAGTGGCTAGGAAAAGGCGACAAGAATGCAGCTGATGGTGCTGCAGTTGATGCAATGAGAAGAATGTTTGATACGGTGGACATTGACGGAACTGTTGTTATTGGAGAAGGAGAAATCGATGAAGCTCCAATGCTTTATATTGGAGAAAAAATCGGCACTAAAGTTGGAGAAGAACAAGTAGATATAGCAGTAGATCCAATTGATGGGACAAACTCGATTGCAAATGGAATGGATAATTCTATTGCAGTTTTAGCAGTAGCTCCAAAGGGATGTTTACTTAATGCTCCGGATATATATATGGACAAAATTGCTTGTGGTCCTAAAGCAAAAGGACTTATCAAATTAGATGATTCTCCTACTGAAAATATTAAAAGAGTGGCAAGGGCTTTAAATAAAAATATTGATGATATAGTTGTAGCGGTGCTTGATAGACCTAGACATGAAGAATTAATTAAAGAAATAATTTCTATTGGTGCAAGAGTTAAAAAGGTGTCTGATGGAGATGTTGTAACAGCAATAGAAACTTGTTATGAAGATTCAGGAGTTGATCTTGTAATAGGTCGTGGCGGGGCTCCTGAAGGGGTAATTGCAGCAGCAGCTTTAAAATGTTTAGGTGGAGATTTCCAAGGAAGACTTCATCCAACTGATGAAAAACAAGAACAAAGATGTAGAGATTTAGATTCTGATTTAAATAAAATTTATTCTATTGAAGATTTAGTAAAGGGAAATGAAGTTATTTTCTCTGTAACGGGGATTACTTCTGGAGAGATTCTTGAGGGGGTTAAATATTATGGAGATAATAAAGCTAAGACAGATACATTAGTACTTAGACTTCCAAGTGGAACACAAAGATTTATAAAATCTATTCATTCTTTAGATATGAAACCAGATTATGCAAAATGATTATGAGTAATAATAATGAACTTAAAAATAAATCAAAAGAAGATTTAATAAGAATTTCTAAATCTTTAGGGTTAAAAAATGCAGATAGTTATGATTTAGAAGATTTAAAACATTTAAATAGTTTAAAAGTTTCTGAACTTAGAGAAATTGCTAAAGAATATGGAATTGAAAAATCATATAATTTAAAAAAAGATGAATTAATAGAACAAATTGAAGCACAAAGAGAAAGTGAGAAAATTAAGAATTTAGATCTTTCAAAAAATGCAGAGGAAACTCTTGAAAACATGGAGGATAAAAATTATGTAAGCGGAATATTGGAGCTTCATCAAGATGGCTATGGGTTTTTAAGGACTATTAATTATCTTCCAAGCGAAGAAGATATTTATGTATCTCCATCACAAATTAGAAAATTTAAACTTAGAAATGGCGATGAAATACTTGGAATAAAATCACCGCCAAAAGATGGTGAGAATTTTAATGCTTTGTTGTTTATAAAATCTGTCAATGGTGTTCATCCTTCAAAAATTTTAAATAGACCTTACTTTGATAACCTAACGCCAATTTATCCTAAGAAAAAAATAATTTTAGAAACAAAAAAAGAAGATATCGCTATGAGGGTTATAGATCTATTGGCACCTGTTGGTCTCGGACAAAGAGGTCTTATAGTTTCACAACCCAAATCAGGGAAAACTACTCTTCTTAAAAAAATATCAAAATCAATAAATGAAAATTATCCCAACTTACATTTAATAGTTTTATTAGTTGATGAAAGACCTGAAGAAGTTACAGATATGAAAAGATCTGTAAATGGAGAAGTGATTTATTCGACTTTTGATGAAAACCCAAAAAATCATACTAGAGTCGCCGAAATGGTAATAGACAGAGCTAAAAGGTTAGTTGAAAATAAAGAAGACGTTGTTATACTTTTGGATTCATTAACAAGATTATCAAGAGCCTATAATCTTGTAACTCCAACAAGTGGAAAGACATTGTCTGGTGGTCTTGATCCTATGTCATTACACAAGCCTAAGAGATTTTTTGGTGCTGCTAGAAATGTTGAAGAAGGCGGAAGTTTAACAATACTTGCTACGGCACTTGTTGATACAGGATCCAGAATGGATGACGTTATTTTTGAGGAATTTAAAGGTACTGGAAATATGGAACTTCATTTAAATAGGAAGCTTTCAGAAAAGAGAATTTTTCCTGCCATTGATGTTTTAAAATCAGGGACTAGGAAAGAAGAACTTATATTAACTAAAAAGGAACTTGAATTTAGTTATAATTTTAGAAATAATTTAAATGAAGAAAATATAGAAGAAGTTACTGGTAATTTCTTAGACGAAATTTCAAGATCTAAGGATAATAAAACTTTTTTGAATAAAAAATTTTGAGATAATATTCATAAGAATTTCTTTAAATGTTGAATTATAGAGAAAATTATTGTATAATATCTTAGAAAAATAAATAATTTTGTATTATAGTAAAAATTATGTTATAATATAAAAATTGAGTTATAAAATAGTTTAAGGGGGCTAAATAATGAAAAAAGGAATTCATCCAGATTATAAAGAAGCTACTGTAACTTGTGCTTGTGGAAATACTTTTAAAACAGGATCTGTTAAAGAAGATTTAAAAGTTGAAATTTGTTCAGCTTGTCATCCTTTCTTTACAGGAAAGCAAAAACTCTCTGATCATGGCGGAAGAATTGAAAAATTCAACAACAGATATAAGAGAAATAAATGACGATGAGGTTAGCCAGGCTAACCTTTTTTATTACAAAAAATTATGAAAATTAAAGAAGCCTTACTAAAGGGTAAAATTTATTTAAAAAATTCAAATTATACTTATCCACTATATGAAACGAGAAAAATTTTATCTGAATTATTAAAAAAAGATTTGTCGTATTTAATTTCACATGATGATGAATATTTAGAAAGGAATATTGAAAGAAAATATTTTGAGATTTTAAAAAAAAGAGAAGAAGGAGTTCCCCTCCAATATATTTTAGGTTATGAAGCTTTTTTTGGTAGAAATTTTAATGTTTTAGAAAATGTATTGATACCAAGACAGGATACAGAAATTTCTGTTGAAGTAATTCTTAATATTTTGAAAAAGTATAAAATTAGAAATATGTTAGAGATTGGGACGGGAACTGGAATTGTTGGTATAACTATTGATTTAGAAAGTGAAGTTGAAGTAACGGCAACTGACATAAGTGATTATGCAATTAAAAATGCAAAAATTAATAAAGATAAATTAGATTCAAAAGTTAAAATAATAAAAAGTGATTTATTTGACAATGTTTGTGAAAAATATGATTTAATATATTCTAACCCACCTTATATAAAAACAAGAGAAATTGATAAATTGCAAATTGAGGTGAAAGATCACGAACCAAGACTTGCACTAGATGGGGGGGAAGATGGACTTTATTTTTATAAAAAAATAATAAGAGAAGCTCCAGGTTATTTGAATAAAAATGGATTTTTGATTTTTGAAATAGGTTATGACGAAACAGAAGAAATTTATAAATTAATGAATTATAAATTTGATTTAAAAGTTTATAAAGATTTAGGTAATTTAGATAGAGTAATAGTTGGACAGTTAAAAAAATAGGAGAAATTATGTACGAAAAACTTTCAATTTTTGAAGAAAAATTGCTAGAACTTGAAAAAGATTTAAGCGATGTTAATATTATTAATGATTCCAAATTATATCAACAAAAAGCTATTGAACATGCGGAAATAGAACCTATTGTAGCAAAGTATAGAGAATACAAAAAAACTTTAGAAGTTTTAAATGAAAACAAAGAATTGATTAAAGAAAAATTAGATGATGAATTTAAAGATTTAGTTAGAGAAGAAATAAATGAAGGAAATAAAAAAGTTGAAGATTTAGAAAATGATTTAAAAATTTTACTTATTCCAAAAGATAAAAATGACAGCAAAAATGTAATGGTAGAAATTCGTGCTGGTGCAGGAGGAGATGAAGCTGCACTTTTTGCTGGTGTTTTGTATAGACAATATGTAAGATATGCTGAAAGATGTGGATTTAAAGTAGAAACAATTTCTTCAAATGAAATAGGAATTGGTGGCTTTAAAGAAGTTGTCTTTATGATTATTGGAAGAGGCGCTTATTCAAGATTAAAATATGAATCAGGTGTTCATCGAGTTCAAAGAGTTCCTGAAACAGAAAGTGGTGGAAGAATTCACACTTCAACTGCTACTGTTGCTGTTTTGCCTGAAGCTGAAGATGTAGATATAGAAATCGACCCAACTGAAATAAAATTTGATGTATTTCGTGCATCAGGAAATGGAGGACAATGTGTAAACACAACAGATTCAGCAGTTAGACTTACACATATACCAACAGGTATTGTAATTTCATGTCAAGATGAAAAATCTCAACTTAGAAATAAAGAAAAGGCTATGAAACTTTTAAGATCGAAACTATATGATTTAAAGCTTCAAGAACAAAATGAAAAAGAATCTATGGAAAGATCTTCTCAAATAGGGTCTGGTGATAGATCAGAAAGAATAAGAACTTATAATTATCCTCAAGGCAGGGTCACAGATCATAGAATTAATTTTACATCTCACAGAATTGATGCAATTAATGATGGAGATTTAGATGAAATAATTGACGCACTTATAACATACGATCAGACACAAAAAATTGAGAATATTGATTAAAATGCAATTAATAAAAATATATTTATTTAGTATAAATATTTGATTTTTCATAAATAATACTCTATAATGATAGTTGTAATTTTATTATTAAATTTAATGGGGGTAATATTATGAATCAAATGACAAGTAGCAATTTAAGATCGGCATTTGGAGGAGAATCTCAAGCACGTAATAGATATAATATTTGGGGTGATGTGGCTGAAAAAGATGGTTTTAAAAATGTAAAAAGACTTTTTGACGCAACATCTGATGCAGAAAGAATTCACGCATCTCTTCACTTTAATGCTCTTAAAGACGAATCTGGAGATTTTGCAGTAACTTCAATGGCCGGGTTTGGTATTAACAGCACTTCTGAAAATCTTGAAGCTGCGAAGAATGGAGAAATTTTTGAATCAACTCAGATGTATCCTGCTTTCATTGCAGTAGCAGAAATGCAAGGAGAAAAAGAAGCTGTTAAAGCAATGAAATTTGCAACTGCTGCTGAAGAAGTTCACGCTAAAAGATTCCAAGCTGCAAAAGATGCAGTAGATCAAGGAAAAGACCTTGATGTAGAAAAGATTTTTCTTTGCCCAGTATGTGGATATATTACATTTGAAGATGAAGAAAAATGCCCAATTTGTGGATGTGCAGGAAGCAAATTTGTTGCTTATTAATTTTTGTTAAATGAAAGTCTCTCCGAAAGGGGAGATTTTTTTTTAATTTGAAAATTTCACATAATACTTTTAGAAAATAGTTTAGTAATTTTTTGTAGTTATATTTTACTTTTTATTAAGATTGTATATGTCATAGATCGAATAAGTATGTTTTTAATATAAGATTTTTATAAATTATATTATATATTATTAAATTTTCATAGAATCTAAGATTTTTATAAATGTATTTTAAATATAAGTTATAAAAATAAGTTATCCACTTAAGGAAAATCAAAAAGAAAGTTGTAATTAAACATCTTTAAACAAAATATTGATAATTTTAATATCCTGTGGTATACTTTTATCCGGTAACTAATACACACATTTTTTAATAGTAAAAGAGTTGCTACAATGGTCCTTTTACTAGATGATAAAAATGGAGGAAAAAACACGGAGGTGGCTTAAATGTCAGTAATTTCAATGAAAAATTTATTAGAAGCTGGTGTTCACTTTGGACATCAAACTAGAAGATGGAACCCTAAAATGAAGAGATTTATATTTACCGAAAGAAATGGTATTTATATAATTGATCTTCAAAAAACTGTAAAAAAAGTAGAAGAAGCCTATGATTTTGTAAGAGAAGTTGCAGCTGATGGCGGAGAAGTTCTTTTTGTTGGTACAAAAAAACAAGCTCAAGATGCAATTGAAAAAGAAGCTACAAAATGTGGAATGCCTTACATTAATCAAAGATGGTTGGGTGGTCTACTAACTAACTACAAAACTATTAAGAAGAGAATAGATAGACTATATCAACTATATGAAATGGAAGAAAATGGAACTTTTGAGGTTTTACCTAAAAAAGAAGTTGCTCAATTACTTCATGAGAGAGAAAAACTTGAAAAATTCTTAGGCGGAATTAAAGAAATGAATGGTATGCCTAAAGCTCTATTTGTTGTAGATCCTAAGAAAGAAAGAATTGCAGTTAAAGAAGCTCATATTTTAGGAATTCCAGTTATTGGTATTGTCGATACAAATTGTGACCCTGATGAAGTGGATATTCCAATCCCAGGAAATGATGACGCTATTAGAGCAGTAAAACTTATTACTGAAACTATTTCAAATGCCGTTATTGAAGGAAAACAAGGCAGTCAAATTGAAGATAGCGATAATGATGATTATGATGAATCCACTCAAGAAGTTTCTGAAGAATCTAAAGAAACTGTTGATGATGAAAAATCAATTATAGAAGAGTAAGAGATATTTTGAGAGTTCTAAAGTAATCCTTTAAAACTCTCTTTTTTTAAATAAATAAGGAGTGAATAAAAATGGCTATAACAGCAGCATTAGTTAAGGAATTAAGAGAAAAAACTGGAGCAGGAATGATGGATTGCAAGAAAGCTCTTTCAGAAACTAAAGGAGATATGGACAAGGCAGTTGATTTTTTAAGAGAAAAAGGACTTGCTTCTGTTGCAAAGAAATCTTCAAGAATTGCTTCTGAAGGTATAGTAGATTCATATATTCATGGAGGAAGAATTGGAGTTCTTGTTGAAGTTAACTCTGAAACTGATTTCGTTGCTAAAAATGAAGAATTTAAAACTTTTGTAAGAGATATCGCTATGCAAATTGCAGCAGTTAATCCAAAATATGTTAGTCGTGAAGAAGTGCCAGCTGAAGAAGTTGAACACGAAAGAAAAGTTTTAACTGAACAAGCTAAAAGTGAAAATAAACCTGATCATATAATTGAAAAAATGGTTGAAGGTAGACTTGAAAAGTTTTACGAAGAAATATGTCTTTTAGATCAAGATTTTATCAAAGATTCAGACAAGAAAATTAGAGATATTTTAAATGATTTAATTGCAAAAATTGGAGAAAACATTAAAATTAGAAGATTTGTTAGATTTGAAGTCGGAGAAGGTCTAGAAAAAAGAGAAGAAGATTTTGCAGAAGAAGTTGCAAAACAAATAGGATAACAAATTGGAGAAGTAAAATGCCAAATTATAAGAGAATAATTCTAAAATTAAGTGGAGAGGCTTTGGCAGGATCTAATTCTGTTGGAATTGATATGGAGTATATCAATTTAATTGCTAAACAAGTTAAAAAAATTTATGAATTAGGTGTTGAAACTGGTATTGTTGTAGGTGGCGGTAACTTTTGGAGAGGACGCGATGAAAACAATATTGACAGAGCAACGTCTGATTACATGGGAATGTTAGGTACTGTAATGAATGCATTGGCGTTACAGGATTCTTTGGAAAAATTAGGCGTTATTACTCGAGTACAAACTGCTATTGATATGAAACAAGTTGCAGAACCATATATTAGAAGACGTGCTATTAGACATCTGGAAAAAGGACGAGTTGTTATTTTTTCAGCTGGAGTTGGAAATCCTTATTTTTCAACTGATACTGCTGCTGCTCTTAGGGCTGCTGAGATAGATGCTGATGTGATTTTACTTGCAAAGAAAGGTGTAGATGGAGTATATGATTCTGATCCTAATTTGAATTCCGATGCTAAAAAGTATAGCAACTTAAGTTATAGAGAAATCTTAAATCAAAATTTAAAAATCATGGACGGTACAGCAACTACATTATGTATGGATAATGATATTCCTCTAATAGTTTTTGGAATTGATGAAGAAGATGCTATGTATAAAGTTGTCTGTGGCGAAAATATTGGTACTAATATTAAATAGGAGGATATTATGATATCTGATCTAAAAAAGAATACTGAGTCCAGAATGCAAAAATCTGTTAGCTCTTTATCTGAATCTCTTCAATCGATAAGGGCAGGACGTGCTAATACGAGTTTATTAGACAAAATTTTTGTTGATTATTATGGACAACAAACCCCACTTAATCAAGTTGCAAGTCTTTCTGCTCCAGAGCCAAGACTTCTAGCCATTCAACCCTGGGATGCAAATTTAATTCCTGATATTGAAAAGGCTATTTTAAAGTCTGATTTAGGTATAACTCCTTCAAATGATGGAAAAGTTATTAGACTTGTCATTCCTCAGTTAACTGAAGAAAGAAGAAAAGATCTCACAAAATTAGTTGGAAAAGATGCTGAAGAAGCTAAGGTTTCTGTTAGAAATATTAGAAGAGATGCCATGGAAGATATTAAAAAAGCTGAAAAGGCAAAAGAAATTTCTGAAGATGACAAGGTTTCCTTTGAAGAAGATATTCAAAAGCTAACTGATAAATATATAAAAGAAATAGATAAAGTAGCAGAAAGCAAAGAAAAAGAACTTATGGAAATTTGATTTTTAGCCTTAGATTATTCTAAGGCTATTTTTTTTGAGGAGTTTTATGAATTATTACAATAGATTAGACTTAGATAGAATCCCTAGACATGTTGGAATAATAATGGATGGCAATGGTAGATGGGCAAAAAAACGAAATATGCCAAGAACTCTCGGGCACAAAGAGGGAGCAAAAAGAGTGGTAGATATTGTAGAAACGGCTTATAATTTAAATATTAAATCATTAACTCTATATGCATTTTCTACTGAAAATTGGAAAAGACCGGAAGAAGAAATATCTAAATTAATGGATTTACTTGCATTTTATATAAAAACTCAACTTCAAAGAATAAAGAAAAATAATATTAAAATTAATGTTTTAGGAGATTATAATGTCTTTCCTGAATTAATTGTAAAACTAATTGAAGATGCATTGCAGGAAACAAAATCAAATGATAAAATGATACTAAATATTGCTCTTAATTATGGTGGACAAAGTGAAATAGTTCGAGCTACGAAAAATATCGTGAAAGATATTTTAAACGAAAATATTTTATTAGAGGATATTAACACTCAAAGTTTTAAAAATTATTTGTATACAAAAGGTCAAGATGATCTTGATTTGCTTATAAGACCAAGTGGAGAATTGAGAGTGTCAAATTTTTTATTATATCAATTAGCTTATAGTGAATTTTATTTTTCTAATGTTTTATGGCCTGATTTTAATGAGTATGAATTTTATAAAGCTATTTATGATTTTCAAAATAGAAATAGAAGATATGGAGGTCTATAATTTGACAGATTTGAAAAAAAGAGTTACTACTGGAGTAGTTGGCATTTTACTTTTAATTTTAATTTTTTGTATAGGTTTAAATGCGGTAAAAGTTTTTATATTATTATTGACACTTGAAGCTATAAGAGAGCTTTATAATGCGTTTTTAAAAAAGGGGATTAAATTATTTTTGCCAATTTTATTTTTTGGAGCATTAATTACTTTTTTATGTACTTACTTTAATTTAAATTTAGTTTATGCTCTTATTATTTATTTTGTAGTAAATTCAGTGTTTTCTATAATTATAGAAGATTATAGTGTTGAAAATTATTTATATACAAGTTTTTCTTATTTTTATGCTGTGTTTATGCTTAATGTTTTGGCAAGTATTAATGATATTTATTTAATTATTTCAGCATTTGTAATTTCGTTTTCCACTGATACTTTTGCCTATTTTGTGGGGTCAACATTTGGCAAGCATAAATTAATAGAAAGAATTAGTCCCAATAAATCTGTTGAAGGCTCAATAGGTGGAACTGTATTTGCACTTATTATCACTTCTATTTATTTTATTTTGATGAATAAATATATTACAAATTATAATATTGATTTTTTTGTCATTTTAATTATATTGATATCATCTATTTCAGGACAATTTGGAGATTTATTTGCCTCTAAGTTAAAAAGATATGTAGATATTAAAGACTATGCACAAATTTTACCTGGACATGGGGGTGTCCTTGATAGGTTCGACAGTTTGATTTTTATTAGTCCTTTTATTTTTATTTTATATAATATTATCTGAGGGAGGAATAATGGTTACTTTAATAAGTTCAGTTATAGTTTTTCTTCTAGTAGTAATGCTTCATGAATTTGGACATTTTACAGTTGCGAAATTATCTGGAATAAAAGTAAACGAATTTTCAATTGGCATGGGCCCCAAAATTTTTCAAAAAGAAAAAAAGGAAACCACTTATAGTTTAAGAGCTCTTCCAGTTGGAGGATATGTTGCAATGGAAGGAGAAGAAGAAAATTCTGATGATCCTAGATCTTTTAACAATGCAACTATTTCAAAACGTATAGCAGTTGTTTTGGCGGGGGCTTTTATGAATTTTGTTTTGGGATTTTTAGCTTTTACAATAATTTTTTCCATAGTTGGATATGGATCGAATGAGATCGATAATGTAATAGATAATTCTCCAGCTATGATTGCAGGTTTAGAAAATAAAGATAAAATATTAAGTGTAAATAGTCTTAAAGTGGACGATATATATGATATAAATTCTATAGTTTCAGATAGTGATGGAAAAGAATTGAATTTTAAAATTTTAAGAAATGGAGAAAAAAAAGAATTTTCATTAAAACCTAAATATTCAAGTGAAAGTAAGAGATATATTATAGGAATAACTGCAAAACTTGAGCATTCCTTTTTTAAGTCAATTGAACTTGGCGCTAAAAGGACTTTTGAAGTAGCAGGAATAATTTTAAAAAGTCTAAAAATGATATTTGATGGTTCTTTTAAGGTGGAATACTTGTCTGGTCCTGTGGGTGTAGTCCAAATGATTGGATCAGAATCCTCAAAGGGTTTTTTATATTTTTTACAAATTTTAGCTTTAATTTCAATTAATTTAGGTGTGTTTAATTTACTTCCTATTCCTGCACTTGATGGGGGAAAGTTTCTATTTTTAATTATTGAAGCTGTAAGAGGTAAACCAATTGATGAAAAAATAGAACAGAGGTTATCTCTAATTGGAATCAGTATTTTATTTAGTTTAATGATTTATGTGACGATTTTTAATGATATTGGAAGGTTGTTTAACAAATGATAGAGAGAAGAAAAACTAAGAAAATTTATGTTGGAGATGTACCAATTGGAGGAAATTCTCCCATAACTATTCAGTCAATGACAAATACAGATACTAAAGACATAAATTCAACTGTTTTACAAATAAAAAAATTAGAAGATGCTGGATGCGACATAATAAGAATGGCAGTTAATGATTTTGAAGACGCATTGGCACTTAAAGAAATAAAAAAATCAATAAAAATTCCTATAATTTCAGATATTCAATTTGATTATAAACTAGCAATAAAAGCTGCCGAAAATCAAAGTGATGCAATAAGATTAAATCCAGGGAATATTGGAGATTCTTGGAAAATAAAAGAAGTAACTAATGCGTGCAAATTTTATGGAATCCCTATAAGAGTTGGAGTTAATTCAGGGTCTATAAAAAAAGAATTTTTACACAAATTTAATGGTGTTAATGCATTATCTATTTGTTTAAGTGCTATGGAAGAAATCGAATTACTTGAAAAAAATAATTTTTACGATATAGCTGTATCTTTAAAAGCATCAAATGTAAATCTAACAATAGAAAGTTATAGAAAATTTGCGGATATGTCCAATTACCCACTACATCTAGGAGTTACAGAAGCAGGGACGCCCAAAAATGGAATAATTAAATCATCTATTGGCATTGGAACACTTCTATCAGAAGGTATAGGAGATACTATAAGAGTTTCTCTTACAGCTGATCCAGTAGAAGAAGTTAAAACAGGTAAAGATATTTTAAAAGCACTTGATCTTAAAGAGGATGGCGTCGATTTGATTTCATGTCCTACTTGCTCAAGAACTAAGTTAGATTTGATTAGTATAGTAAATGCTGCTGAGAATAGACTTTACTCTATGGATAAAAATTTAAAAGTTGCTATAATGGGATGTCCTGTCAATGGACCTGGTGAAGCCAAAGAAGCTGATATTGGTATTGCTGGAGGAAATGGAGAAGGAATTATTTTTAGAAAGGGAGAAATAATAAAAAAAGTTCCAGAAGAAAATTTATTAGAAGAACTTTTATCTGAAATAGAAAAGTTAGGGTGATAATTTGATTTTATTAAAAGAAATCTTAAAAAAAATGGATGATTCATCTTTGAGTCTTTCTGATGATATTTTTATCAATTCTATAAAAAGAAATAAGAACAGTGGAGAAGTTTTTTTTACAATTATTTCGAAAGAAAAATTAGAATTAGATGATAAAGATGATATAAAAAAACTTTTCAAAAAAAATCTAAAAGATTATAAAGTATATATTGATTTTAAATCATCTTCTCTTTATGAAAGTGAAGATGATTTAATTTATGGAGAAATTCTAAAGTATAATCCTTCTTCTAAAATTTGGATTGAAAATATTGAGATTATAAAAGATGAGAAATTAAGTAAAATTGAAATAAAATTACCAACAGAAGAAGCTTACTATAATTTAACTAAAAATGGCTTTGGAAATTTTTTGGAAAAGAAACTTTTAGATTTTGGTAAATATAAAGTGGATTTTAATTGTAAGAAAAAGATTATAGAAGAATCTCATATTGAATCTTTTATATCTAAAATAAATGAAGCTGAAGATTCTATTTCTGCAAAGCATGAATTAGAAATAAAAACAAATATAGACAACAAAGAAAAAGAAAGAAAAATAAAAAAGATTTCAAGCTATGGGAAAAAAGATTTAGAAAATATATCAAAACTTATAGATGTAAACTTAAATTCACAAAAAGTAACTGTTGAAGTTGATATTTTTAAAATAGAATCTAGAGAGCTAAAAAATGGGAATTTTTTGATTTCTCTTTCTATAACTGATTATACATCTTCAACTCTTGCCAAAATATTTTTAAAACCAGAGAAAGCTGAAGAATTCTTAGAGAATTTTAGAGAAAAAGACCATGTCCTTATAACCGGAAAAGTTAATTATGACAATTTTTCTAGATGCGAAACAATTATGTTAAATTATATAGAAAAGAAAGACAAGATTATTCGAATGGATTATTCCAATGAAAAAAGAGTTGAATTTAGAATTCACTCAAAAATGTCGCAAATGTCGGGGGTGACTTCTTTCACAGATTTTGCACAAAGGGCAAAAATTTGGGGGCATAAAGCAATTGCAATTGCAGATAATGGTGATGTTCAAGGATTTCCTGAGGCTATGGAGTCTGGTGAAAAAGCAGGGCTTAAAATTTTATATGGAACAGATGTAAATTTTGTAGATGATAAAGAGAAAATTGTTACAAATTTTGATTCTAATAAAAATTATAATTCCTACGTTGTCTTTGATATTGAAACAACAGGGCTTTCATCTAGAAATGATAAAATAACAGAAATTGGTGCAGTTAAGATTGTAGATGGAATAATTGTGGATAGATTTTCACAACTCATCAATCCCGAGAAAGAAATACCACAAGTTGTTGTTGATCTTACTGGAATTAGCAATGCAAAAGTAGAAAATGAACCTACAATTGAAGAAGTAATCCCAAAGTTTTATGAATTTGCTAAAGACTCTGTTTTAGTAGCTCACAATGCAAAATTTGATATTTCTTTCATTAGAAGAGAGTACAAAAATAATAATTTAAAATTTAATCATCCAATTTTAGATACTTTGGTACTTGCCAGAGCTACAATGACAAATATGAAAAGATTTAATTTAGGAACACTCTGTAAAAACCTTGGAATATCTCTTGTTGGGGCTCACAGGGCTGTAAATGATGCTGAAGCTACTGCGACAATGTTTATAAAACTTATAGGCAGATTTAAAAAAGAAAATAAATTTAACTTTGATGAATTGAATAAAATAGTTCAAAACATAGATTCTAAACGTTTATTCGAAAATTCTCTTCTTATAATAGTAAAAGATGAAATTGGATTGAAAAATTTATATAAATTAATTTCAGATTCTCACATGAAATTTTATAATTTTTCTGCAAAAGTTCCTAGAACTTTATTAGATAAATATAGAGAAGGAATTCTAGTTGGTTCTGGAAATGCAAATTCAGAACTTTTTGATGCTGTTTATAGAATGTGTCCAGATGAAGAATTACTTGAAATTGCAAAATATTATGACTTTCTGGAGATTCAACCTTGTAGTGACAATATTATGGCAATTGAAGATGGTAAATTTACTATAAAAGATATAAAAGAGATAAATGAAAAAATTGTTTGGCTAGGGGATAAACTCAATATTCCTGTAATTGCAGATTCTGAAACATATTATATTGAAAAAGAAGAAGATTTACTAAGAAGAATTGTTTTAAATGGAAAGCCTGGAAGGCCTGATGTTAGAGCAAGTAGAGAGCAAAAATTTTATTTTAAAACTACAGAAGAGATGCTTGAAGAATTTTCTTACTTGGGAGAAAAAAAATCATATGAAGTCGTAATAGAAAACACAAACAAATTAGCTAATGAAATTAAAAATATAAAGCCAATTCCAGATGGTAAATACCCTCCAGTAATTGAAGGCTCAGATGAAGATCTTAGAAATATGACTTATAAGAAAGCTCATGAGATTTATGGAGATAATCTTCCTCAAATTGTAGAAGACAGACTAGAAAAAGAACTTGAATCTATTATATCTAATGGTTATTCAGTATTATATATAATTGCTCAAAAATTAGTAAAAAAATCAAATGACGATGGTTTTTTAGTTGGGTCAAGAGGTTCTGTTGGTTCTTCATTTGTAGCAACTATGTCTGGAATAACAGAAGTAAATCCTCTTCCTCCACATTATATATGTCCAAATTGTAAATATTCTGAATTTTCTGAAGATTTAACTTATGGTTCTGGTGTAGATATGCCAGATAAAATTTGTCCTAAGTGTCACACTCCATTAAAAAAAGATGGACATAATATTCCCTTTGAAGTTTTTTTAGGGTTTTATGGAGATAAAGAGCCTGATATAGATTTAAATTTTGCAGGAGAATATCAACCGAGAGCTCATAAATATACCGAAGAACTTTTTGGCGAAGGATATGTATTTAGAGCAGGAACTATTGGAAAAATTGCAGAAAAAACTGCCTATGGATATGTAAAAAAATATTTTGAAAATAAAAATATTTCACCCATAGAAATAGATAGACTGTCTAAAGCTATAACAGATGGCAAGAGGACAAGTGGACAACATCCTGGTGGTGTAATGATTGTGCCAAAGAGCAACAGTATTTTTGATTTTACTCCAATTCAATATCCAGCAGATGATTCAACGTCTGGAGTAGTAACTACACACTTTGACTATAACTTTATTCATGGTAAAATTTTAAAATTAGATATACTTGGTCATGATGGTCCAACAATAATAAAAATGTTAGAGGATTTTACAGGTTTAGATTCAAGTAAAATTAGACTTGACGATGAAAAAACTCTTTCTATTTTTAATAGTGCAGATATTTTTAATATGGATGAAGATATTTTCACTTGTGAAACTGGAACTCTTGGGATACCAGAATTTGGAACATCTTTTGTAATTTCAATGCTAATAGAAACTAAACCTAAGAATTTTGCAGATCTTGTTAGAATTTCTGGACTTTCTCATGGTACAGATGTTTGGGTTTCAAATGCTCAAGAATTAGTAGATTCTGGACGTGCCGAGCTTAAAGATGTAATTGCGACAAGAGAAGATATTATGGTTTATTTAATAAATGCAGGAGCCGAAAATAAAATGGCCTTTGATACTATGGAAAAAGTTAGAAAAGGAAAAGGTCTAACTGAAGAACAAGAAAAAATAATGAATAATCTAGATTTGCCTGAATGGTATATTGATTCTTGTAAAAAAATTAAGTATATGTTTCCCAAGGCACATGCAGTTGCTTATGTGATGCTTTCTTTCAGAATTGCTTATTATAAGTTAAATTATCCTCTTGCTTTTTACGCAACTTATTTTACAATTAAATTAAATGATTTCAACGGAGAAAATATTATTGAAGGTCCCAATTTTTTAAAAAATCGAATAAAGACATTAAGAGAAATTGAAAAACCTACTGCAAAAGATAAAGGAGAAATAAGAGTTTCTGAAGTTGCACTTGAAATGTATGCAAGAGGATTTGAGTTTTTACCAGCAGATTTATATAAATCAAAATCTTCCAAATTTACAATAGAAAATGAAAAAATTAGAATGCCTTTGAGAGCAATACCAGGCATTGGGGAAAATTGTGCAAATAATATTGAAGAAGAAGCACAAAAATCTAAATTTTTATCAATTGAGGATTTTTCAAAAAGAACAAAAGCGGGGAATTCTGTAATTTCTATTCTACAAAAAAATGGGATGTTAGTAGATCTAGATGAAACTAATCAAATTTCTTTATTTAATTTTTGAAAACTTGTAATTCTACTAATTTGTGTTATAATTTAATAAGAAAGATATTTTTAGTAAAGAGTGGGGAGTCCCACTCTTTGTTTTTTAGTAGTGAGGTGTTAAGTGAATAAAAAAGAGTTAAAAGAAAAGATTTACCCACTAGCTGAAGATGTTGCGAGAGAACTTGGATATGAAATTGTAGATATAGAGTTTCAAAATGGTTCAAAGCACGATCTGTTGTCAATTTTTATTTATAAAAAAGAAGGTATTGACCTTGATGATTGTACTGAAATGAGTAGAAATTTAGAAAAAAAATTAGACGATTTAGAATTTTTAAATGATCCATATTATTTAGAAATTTCTTCCCCGGGACTTGATAGACCTTTAAAAAATAAAGATGATTACAGGAGAAATATTGGGAATGAAGTTGAAGTTAAACTTTATGCTCCGATTCATGGAAAAAAAGAATTTAGTTTTGTATTAGATAAGTATGATGATGAAAATGTATATTTTGAGAGTGAAGGCAAAGAAGTTGCAATACCTATAAGATCAATTTCATCAATGAAACAAACTATAAAATTTTAACGGAGGAATGTATGAACCAAGAGTTTATAGAAGCTTTGAATGAAATCGAGAAAGAAAAGGGGATTTCAAAAGAAATAGTTTTTGAAGCTTTAGAATCTGCTTTAGTTTCAAGCTATCGAAAAAATTATGGAACTTCACAAAATGTAATAGTAAATATGAATAGAGATACTGGAGAAATAAAGTTATATGCGTCTAAAGATATTGTCGAAGAAGTAGAAGACCCACAACTTGAGATGTCAATAGATGAAGCTAAAAAAATTGACTCAAGCTATGAAGTTGGTGATGTATATAATTTAGAAATTCATCCTAAAAATTTTGGAAGAATTGCTGCACAAACAGCTAAACAAGTTGTAATTCAAAGAATCAAGGATGCAGAAAGAGATATAGTCTTTGATGAATATATCGAAAGAGAAAAAGAAATAATAACTGGACTCGTTCAGAGAAAATCTTATAATAATGTATATGTTGACCTTGGAACTACTGAGGGAGTACTTCCTTATAGTGAACAAATAAATAATGAGAAATACGAACATGGCGATAGATATAAAATGTTAATCCTTTCAGTAGAAAAATCAACTAAGGGTCCTCAAATTATTTTGTCAAGATCTCATCCTGATTTAATAAAAAGACTTTTCGAATTAGAGGTACCTGAAGTTAGTGAAGGAATTGTTGAAATTTATTCCATTTCTAGAGAGGCAGGTTCAAGAACTAAAATTTCTGTTTTTTCAAGAGATCCAGAGGTTGATCCACTTGGAGCTTGCGTTGGTTATAAAGGTCAAAGAGTAAATGCTATTGTAGATGAAATTCAAAATGAAAAGATAGACATAGTAATTTATGAGAAAGATACTGCCAAATTTATTGCAAATTCTTTAAGCCCGTCAAAGGTAGAAAAAGTATTTATAAATGAGGATGAAAAGTCTGCCCTTGCAATTGTACCTGACTATCAGCTTTCTCTTGCAATAGGAAAAGAAGGACAAAATGTTAGACTTGCAGCTAAATTAACTGGTTGGAAAATTGATATTAAATCACAAAAACAATTCGAAGAATACCTGGAAAAAAGAGATATTACTGAAGAAGAATTACGAGAAGAATTCGAAAATTCAAAAGATAATAGTAATGAAAGAGATGACATAGCATCTGATAATGGGAATTCTGAATTGCTAGAAGATGATATGTTTGAAATTTCAGAAAAAGATTCTAATCTATCTTCTGTTGAAGATGAAGATAAAGAAATAGATGAAATGTAAAATTCTTAATTTAATGAGGTAAAAAATGTCAAAAATTAGGAAAGTTCCTATGCGAACTTGCATAGGTTGTAGAGAGCAAAAACCAAAAAAAGATTTAATCAGAGTAGTAAAAGATAAAGAAAATAAAATTTTTATAGATAAAACAGGAAAGGCAAATGGAAGAGGAGCTTATTTATGTAATGATAAAAACTGTTTAGAAAAAGCAATAAAATCAAAAGCATTAAACAGAGCATTTACAACAGAAATTAGTGAGGAAGTTTATGAAAATCTAATTAATTCTGTAGAATAGGGCTTCTTTTGAGGAGGTGTTCAATTTGTCAAAAATTAGAGTTCACGCATTGGCAAAGGAAATTGGTATCAGCAGTAAAGAATTGATTTTAAAATTACATGAACTAGAGATACCAATAAAAAATCATATGTCAACTTTATCAAGTGCAGATGAAGAAAAAATAAGAAATTTATACACAAAAAATTCTTTTGATAAAAAATCTCCTGTAAAGAATAATAATTCTAAAAATAGAGATGAAAATATAAATATTAGAAATCAAGGCAAAAAAAACTCAAAGAACAAAGAAAAGAAAGAAGAAAGAAATTCTTTAAAAAAACAAAAGTCCAAAAACAGCAAAGTAAAAGATGAAAATATTTCTGAATATGAAGATGAAAAACACAACAAATCAAATAATAGAAAGTCTAACAATAACTTTAAAAACAAAAACTCCTACAATAGAGATTTAACTAAGAAAAAACCAAAGAAAAAAGTTAAATCAAAGCATAAATCGGAAGAAAAAAGTGAAGGAGATGATCCTATAAAAGTAATTGCACCAATAACAGTTAAGGACTTTTCAGACCAACTTGGAGTATCTATTTCCACAGTTATTACTAAGCTTATAGGCCTTGGAATAATGGCAAACCAAAATCAAAGTATCGATGAAGATACTTGCATACTTCTAGCAGACGAGTTGGGAATTGAGATTGATATGGAAGAACCAAATCTTGATGAATCGGTTGAAGAAGAATATGGACTTCTAAAAAAAGATAAAGAAAGAGATTTAAAACTCAGACCACCTGTTGTAACAGTAATGGGACACGTTGACCATGGTAAGACTTCTCTACTTGATTCTATAAAATCCACTCATGTTACTCAGTCTGAAGCAGGAGGGATAACACAACACATAGGAGCTTATACTGTTAATTTATCTGGAAAGAAAATAACTTTCTTAGATACTCCTGGACATGAAGCATTTACTTCTATGCGACTTAGGGGAGCTCAAACTACTGATATAGCTGTTCTTGTTGTTGCAGCTGACGATGGAGTTATGCCTCAAACTGTTGAAGCTATTTCTCATGCAAGATCAGCTGACGTTCCAATAATTGTTGCCATAACTAAAATAGACAAACCTGAAGCAAATCCAGAAAAAGTAAAGCAAGACCTTATGAACGAAAACCTCGTTGCAGAGGAATGGGGCGGAGATACAATTGTTGTCGGTGTTTCCTCTAAGACTGGAGAGGGAATAGATGAACTTTTGGAAATGATTCTTTTAGTTGCTGAAATGAAGGAATTAAAAGCTAATCCTAATAGACGAGCTATTGGAACTATAATTGAAGCGAATCTTGACAAATCAAAGGGACCTATGGCGACAATTTTAATTAAAAATGGAACATTGAGGTTTGGAGATTCTATTGTATCAGGCATTTGTTCTGGAAGAATTAGAGCAATGGAAGATGACAAAGGCAAGAAAGTAAAAAAAGCTGGTCCTTCTATGCCAGTTGTCGTCCTAGGTCTTAATGATGTCCCTAATGCAGGAGATACTATTTATGCTGTAAAAGATGATAAAACAGCAAAAGCCATTGCTGATAAAAATGCAGAAATATCAAGAGAAAAAAGGCTTAGTCAAACAACTAAGATAAGTTTAGACAATTTATTCGAAAAAATTAGTGAAGAAGACGTTAAGGAACTAAATATTGTTGTAAAAGCTGATGTAAAGGGTTCTGTTGAAGCATTAAATCAATCTCTTCTTAAACTGTCTACTGAAGAAGTTAAAATTTCTATTATTCACTCCGGCGTAGGAGGAATCAATGAATCTGATGTTACTCTTGCTTCTGCATCAAATGCAATTGTAATAGGTTTTAACGTAAGACCGAATATGAATGCAATAGAACTTGCAAAAGAAGAAGAAGTGGAAATAAGAACTTACAGAGTTATTTATGAAATAATAAATGACATTGAACAAGCAGCAAAAGGTATGCTCGATCCAGATATTGTTGAAGAAATTTTAGGTAGATGTGAAGTAAGACAAACATTCAAACTTCCAAACAATCAAATGGTTGCAGGGGTTTATGTTCTAAATGGAAAGATTTTGAGAAATGCTAAAGTAAAAGTATTAAGAGATGATGTAGTAATTCATGAAGGTGATATTTCATCCCTTAAAAGATTTAAAGATGACGTTAAAGAGCTTGCCCAAGGCTATGAAGGTGGTCTTGTAATTGATGGATTTAATGATATAAAAGAAAATGATCTTTTAGAAGCATATATATTAAAGGAAGTAGAGAGATCATAATGAATAGCAAAAGGATTAATAGGATTTCTGAAGAAGTAAAAAGAACAATTTCAGATATAGTACAAAACGAATTAAAAGATCCAAGGATTCCATCTATAACAAGCATTTCTCATGTAGAAGTTACAAACGATCTTTCCTATGCTAATGTATATGTATCTGTTCTTGGAAATGATTTTGACAGAGATGAAGCAATAGAAGGGCTTAATTCTGCCAAAGGATTTATAAAAAAGGAATTATCTAAGAAAATAAAATTAAGAGCTATGCCTGAACTTATTTTTATAAAAGATGATTCAATAGAAAAAGCCTTAGAACTTGATAAGCTAATTGATGAGGTAAATCATGGAGATGAATAAATTAGATTCTTTTTCTTGTGAATTTAAAGAATTAATTGATAGAAGCGAAAAAATCGCAGTTGCATCTCATTTAAATCCAGATGGGGATAATTTAGGCTCAGTCACAGCAATGGTCGGAATGTTAAAAAAATTAGGGAAAGAGGTTATTTTTGTTCTAGATGACATTATACCAAACTCTTTCAAGTTTCTTCCAAATCTAGGTTCTGCTAAAAATCCCAAGGATTTAAGAGAAGATTTTGACTTATTTATAGCGCTCGATTCCTCTGATTTAAATAGAATGGGTCCTAATGTTTCAAGAATATTTAAAAATTCAAAAAAAACTATAAATATAGATCATCATTTTAGCAATGATAATTTTGCAAGCTTGAATATTGTTGACGATAAATCTCCAGCAACATGCGAACTTCTTGCAAGAATTTTTGAGTCACTGGATTTTGAGCTTAATAAAAATATTGCAACATCTTTATTTACAGGAATTTCTACTGATACTGGTTCTTTTAAATACGATTCTATAAATTCTAATACATTTATAATAGCATCGGAACTTTTTAAATATGACATCAATATAAATGAAATAACTGTAAACATCTATCAAAGTAGAACTAAATCTAAAACAGATTTGTTAATTAAATCAATGAATTCTATTGAATATTTTTGTGATAATAAAATAGCTGTTGTTTATGTCACAAAAGATGATATGACAAAAACAAATGCAGAAAAATCTGATGCAGATGGAATTGTCGAATTTGTTAGAGATATTGATACCGTTGAGCTTGCAGTTTTATTAAAGGAAAAAGATGATTGTATTAGGCTTTCTCTAAGGTCTAAATCAAAAATTGATTGTACTAAAATTGCTTCTCAATTTAATGGTGGAGGTCATGTTAGAGCATCTGGAGGAACTATTAATCATTTAAACTTAGAAAAAGCTAAAAATGATGTAATAGAAGTGGCAAAAAAACAATTATTATGAATGGCTTAATAATTTTTGATAAAGAAAAGGGAATTACTTCTCATGATTTAGTCTACAAAGTTAGAAAAAAGACAGGGATAAAAAAAGTTGGTCATGCAGGTACTCTTGATCCCATGGCAACTGGTGTACTCATTATAGCAATTGGCAAAGCTACAAAAGTGAACGAGTATTTACTTTTAAAAGACAAAAAATATATTGCAAAGATAAAACTTGGAATCTTAACAGATACTTTTGATATAACAGGAAATATTTTAGAGAAAGAAAATGTATCTGTATTAAAAAAAGATATAGAAGAAGTTTTGAAAAGATTTACAGGTAAGATGAGCCAAACTCCTCCAATTTATTCCGCATTAAAAGTTAATGGAAAAAAGCTTTATGAATATGCTAGAGAAGGTAAAGAAGTTAAAATTAAAAATAGAAATATTGAAATTTTTGAAAATAAACTAATTGATTTTAATGGAAAAGACGAGTTTTCTATTGAAATTGAAGTTTCTAAAGGTACCTATATAAGATCAGTTGCTTATGATATTGGAAAAGCAGTAGGGACTTATGGTACTATAACTGAACTAAGAAGAATAAAGAGTGGGAATTTTGATATAGAAAATTCCATAAAAATCTCTGATTTTGAAAATATGAGCTTAGACGAATTAAAATCAAATTTGATTCCCATGGAATTAGCTTTAGAAAATTTAAAAAGAATCGAAATACCAAAAAGCTTTAAACAAAACTTTCTAAATGGACAATTTTACAAGCTACAATATAAGTGTGAAATTGAAAATTACAGAGTTTATTGTGAAGACTTGTTTTTAGGAATTGGTGAAATTCGAATAGAAAATGGTAGTTTTTTTCTTAAAATGAAGAAAAAATTAATAGGTGATTTATGAGAATAATTGAAATTGATTTAAATTATGTTGCAAGTGAAGAATCAGTAATTGCCCTTGGAAATTTTGATGGACTTCACAAAGGGCATATAGAACTTATAAATAAAGCGATTAAAGATGCACAAAAATTAAATATTAAGTCAAGCCTCTTACTTTTTAAAGAGCACACTGATAATGTTATAAAAGTTGGTAAAAAAGATATACTAACTACAAATAAGACGAAGTTTGAAATACTTGAAAGTCTTGGAGTAGACATAGTTTATTTAATAGATTTTACAAAAGAATTTATGACTTATAGTCCTATTAATTTTTTAAAAGATTTTTTATCTAAAAATCTAAAAATTAAAGGAGTTGTAGTAGGGTATGACTATACTTATGGTTATAAAAAATCAGGAAATATTGATTTTTTAATAAAAAATAAGTATCTATTTGACTCTGTTTATATTGTTGACCAAATAAAATTCAATGGCGAGAAAATCTCATCATCTCATATAAGAGAATTAATTGAAAAAGGAAGAATAGGAGAAGCAAATTTATTGCTTACAAGACCTTATAAATTAATTGGAAAAATTATTCATGCTAAAGGTCTTGGGAAAAAAATGGGTTTTCCAACTGCAAATCTAGAACTAATAGATAATTTTGTAATACCAAAACATGGAGTTTATGATACAAATATTTTAATTGACGGAAAAAAATACAAGGCTTCTACAAATATTGGAACCAATCCAACAGTTGAAAATAATGGAGTAAAAATCGAATCACATATTTTGAACTTTAATCGTGATATATATGGAAAACTTGTTGAACTTGAAATTTTAAATTTTGTAAGACCTGAGCTAAAATTTAATAATGTAGAGGAATTGTTTGAACAAATTGCAAAGGATGTTTTAATTACAAAAAACAGATAACTTTACATTAATATAAATTCATGGTAAGATATATAAGGTTAAATAGCTATTCACAGTTCGACGCTCCTCGACGTGTACTTTGATTAGCTTTATTAAAATTTAGGAGGAAAAATATGTTAGAAAAAGAAATGAAACAAATTATTATTGATGAATTCAAGACTCATGAAGGTGATACTGGATCACCAGAAGTTCAAATTGCAATTCTTACTAGAAGAATTAACGATTTAAATGAACATTTAAGAACTCACAAAAAAGACCATCATTCAAGAAGAGGGCTTCTAAAAATGGTTGGTAAAAGAAGAAATTTATTGAGATATTTAAAAAATAAGGATATAGAAAGATATCGTACACTTATTAAAAAATTACAAATAAGGGGATAATAGGAGCGGTAATTCCGCTCTTTCTTATTAAAAGGAGGAAATAATGGAAAAAGTTTATACAATGGATCTTGCTGGTTCCCAACTAAAGGTAACAATTGGAAAAGTTGCTGAACAAGCAAATGGCGCTTGTTTAGTTCAATATGGAGAAACTGTTGTACTTGTTACAGCCACTTCTTCTTCAAAGCCGAGAGAGGGAATCGATTTTTTTCCTCTAAGTGTTGATTATGAAGAAAAAATGTATGCCGTTGGTAAGATTCCTGGTGGATTTATAAAAAGAGAGGGAAGACCAAGTGAAAAGGCTACACTTTCTTCAAGATTAATTGACAGACCTCTTAGACCTCTTTTCCCTGAAGGATATAGAAATGATGTTCATATTGTTGCAACTGTCTTAAGTGTTGATCAAGATCATTCTCCAGAGATAGTTTCAATGATAGGATCATCCATTGCACTTTGTATCTCAGATATTCCTTTTGACGGGCCTACTGGATCTGTTGAAGTTGGGTTTATTGATGGGAAATATGTTATAAATCCAAGTGAAGAGGAAAGGAATAAATCATTAATTAACCTTTCTCTTTCTGGAACAGAATCTGCAATTATGATGGTTGAAGCTGGAGCACAAGAAGTAAGTGAATCTGAAATGTTAGAAGCAATTTTAGAAGGACATGAAGTCATAAAAGAAATCTGCTCTTTCATTAAAGAAATCACAAATGATATTGGAAAAGAAAAATCAGATTATGAAGTCTTTAAAGCTGATGAAGAAATTGTTTCTAAGGTAAAGGAATATGGACAAGAACTTCTTATAGACGCAATCAGGCAAAAAGATAAAGTTGTAAGAGTTGAAAAAACTAATGCCGCAAAAGAAAATATTCGTGAACATTTTAAGGATTTAATGGAAGAGAATGCAAATGACATTGAAGCGGCCTTAGAAGAAATTGAAGTTACTGAAGTAAGACGCGGTATTTTAGAAGATGAAAGAAGACCTGATGATAGAAAGTTAACTGAAATAAGACCACTTTCATCAGAAGTCGGAATTTTACCAAGAACTCATGGTTCTGGACTATTCACTAGGGGACAAACTCAAGTACTTTCAATTGCAACTTTAGGGGCAATATCTGAAGAACAGGTTATAGATGGACTTGGCGATGATAAACCTAAAAGATATATACATCATTACAATTTCCCTGGGTTTTGCGTAGGAGATACTAAACCATCAAGATCTCCTGGAAGGCGTGAGATAGGACATGGTGCTCTTGCTGAAAGAGCTTTGATTCCAGTAATTCCTGACAGTGAAACTTTTCCATATACTATTAGGGTTGTATCTGAAGTATTATCTTCTAATGGATCATCTTCACAAGCCTCTATATGTGGTTCTACACTTGCACTTATGGATGCAGGAGTTCCTATAAAAGCACCAGTTGCAGGTATTGCCATGGGATTAATAGAAGAAAATGGAATAATAAAAATTTTAACAGATATACAAGGACTTGAAGATCACTTCGGAGATATGGACTTTAAAGTAGCTGGAACTAGAAAAGGTATAACAGCTATTCAAATGGATATTAAAGTTGAAGGCATAAAAAAAGAAATATTAGAAGTTGCTCTTGAAAGAGCTAAGGTTGCAAGATTTGAAATTCTTGATCACATCGCAACTACAATAGAAAAACCAAGAGAAGAACTTTCTAAATATGCACCAATAATTCATATGATTTCAATTGATCCTGAAAGAATTGGAGAAGTTATAGGTGTTGGTGGAAAAATTATAAATAAAATCATCGAACAAACTGGTGTTAAAATCGATATTGATGATGATGGAAGAATTTCCATACTTTCCGATGATGATGATAAGGCAAAAGAAGCGATATCAATTATAGAAGATATTGTTAAGGATATAGAAGTTGGAGAAGTTTACACTGGAAAAGTTAAAAAAATTGTGAAATTTGGTGCTTTTGTTGAAATTAAAAAAGGAACGGAAGGACTTTTGCATATATCAGAAATTGCCCATGAAAGAATAAAAAATGTAGAAGATGTTTTAAAAGTTGGAGATACTGTTGATGTTAAAGTAATAGATATTTCTGATGAAACTGGAAAAATTTCACTTTCAAGGAAAGCTATTCTAAAAAGAGAAGATAGTAAAGAAGAACAAGATAAATAGTATAAAAATTCAGTCGCATTAATATATATTTTAATGCGATTTTTTAAAGGAGATTTTATGAAATTAAAAATTATAAATAAAAGTAAGCATCCTTTACCAGAATATGAAACCTCTGGATCATCTGGCATGGATTTGAGAGCTAATTTAGATAATGAGTTAATTATAGAACCTTTTGATAGAGTATTAGTTCCAACTGGATTATTTCTTGAATTTGAAAAGGGATATGAAGCACAAGTAAGAGCTAGATCTGGGCTCGCATTAAAAAAAGGTCTGGGTCTTCCAAATGGAATTGGTACTATTGACTCAGATTACAGAGGAGAATTAAAAATAATTTTAATAAATATGAGTAAAGAAACTGTTGTAATAAAAGATGGGGAAAGAATTGCGCAACTCGTATTTATGAAAATAGAAATCCCAGAAATACAAGAAGTTGAAAAAATAAATAACACCAAAAGAAGTGACGGAGGATTTGGTCACACTGGTCTTTAAGAGCACAAATTGTTATAATATTAATGAGGTGCTATCTTCGTGGTAAAAAACAAAAATGTTAAGAAAAAAAGTACAAAAAAAATAAAAAAAAGAAATAATCGTTCTAGCAGCACTTCTGGCAAAGAAATTATGGGACTATTTTTAATAGTAATTGGAATAGTATTTTTTATTTCTCTTTACAGTCAGAATATGGGATTAATTGGCAGTTTAATTTATAAATTATTTTCAGTTATAGCTGGTTCTGCAAACTTTTTGATTCCGCTTCTTTTAATCTTTTGGGGTATTCTTTTTAATTTAACTTCTACAAAACTTCATATGAAAAGATATATAACTTGTTCTCTTGTAATATTTTTGTGCATTTTAATCTTTTTAGACGGTTCAAAAGACACAGACATGACTTTAATTGACAGAATTATTAAATCCACTGAATATATGGACATAACAAGAAGCGGAGGAGTCATAGGTGCTATCTTTGGATTTTTTTCATATAAACTTTTAGGGCCACTAGGCACTTATTTAGTTCTTGGAATTATAATTATAGCGTCAATTTACTTTATGCTTAAAATAAATATAGATCAAATAATTATGTTTGCAGAAGATATTGGAGAATATTTTGAGGATAAAAAGAAAAATTTTCAAGAAAAGAAATCTGAAAGAGAGCTAAAACTAAAAGAAAAGCAAAGAAAAAAATTGGAAAAAGAAAAATTAAAAGAAAAAGGGAAAAAAAGAAAAGATTTATCAACTTCTGGAACTAATCATTATAATTCAGAAGAAGAAATTTTTACAGAAAATTTAATTATTAAAGATTATTCTGATGAAAGTATTGAAACTAATAAATTAGGAAGTCGAGAAAATAAAAATGTTGACAACAATTTAACAGATTTTCAAGTATTAGAAATAGAAGATGTCAAAGATACTATAAAAGATGATATAGAAAATAAAAATAAAGAAGAATTTATTTATACTTATCCTGATATTGCATTGCTTGACTTTGCAAAGGTAAAAGGACGATTTTCAAAAAATGAAGTAATTGAAAAGGGAAAAATTATTGAAGAAACAATGAAAAACTTTGGTATTGATGCAAAAGTTGTAGCTATAAATCGCGGCCCTGTAATTACTTCATATGAATTAAAACCAGCTCCTGGAATAAAGTTGTCTAAAATTGTAGGATTAAGTGATAATATTGCAATGGCTCTTGCAAGTTCAGACCTTAGAATTGAAGCTCCTATTCCTGGGAAAACCGTTGTTGGCATAGAAGTTCCAAATAAAGAAAAAGATGCAGTTTCTCTTAGAGAACTAATTGATTCAAGAGAATTTAAAAATATTAAGTCAGAAATTCCACTAACTTTGGGTAAAGATGTTGAGGGAAATATTCTATTGTCGGGAATAGAAGATATGCCTCATCTTTTAATAGCTGGAGCGACAGGTTCTGGTAAATCAGTTTGTATAAATTCAATTATAACTAGCATTATTTATAAATCATCGCCAAAAGATGTAAAACTAATGTTAATTGACCCTAAAGTTGTCGAACTTAGTGTTTATAATGGAATACCTCATCTCTTAATTGATGTAGTAACTAATCCAAAAAAAGCAGCTTTTGCTTTAAATTGGGCTGTTGATGAAATGGAAAAAAGATATGAGTTATTTGCAGAAAATCATGTTAGAGATTTGAAAGGGTTCAATATAAAAATGACAGAACAAGGTAGGGAAGATGAAAAATTACCTAAAATTCTGATTATAGTAGATGAACTTGCTGATCTTATGATGGTGGCGTCAAAAGAGATAGAAGAATATATTGCAAGACTTGCACAGAAAGCAAGAGCCGCCGGTATGCATTTAATTTTGGCAACACAAAGACCTTCAGTCGATGTAATAACAGGTACAATAAAAGCAAATATTCCTTCCAGAATTGCTTTTGCTGTGGCATCTTCTGTTGACTCCAGGACTATCCTAGATATGGGAGGAGCTGAAAAACTCTTAGGCAAGGGGGATATGTTATTTTATCCTAGTAAGTACCCTAAACCAAAAAGAATTCAAGGTGCTTTCATAAGTGATGCTGAAGTTGAAAGAGTTGTAGATTTTGTTAAAAATAATAATCAAATAAAAAACAACGTGGAATCTAAAATTGAAAAGGCAATTGAAAACAAAAAAGTTAAAATTGATGATGATAAAGATCCTCTTTTCAAAGAAGCCGTTGAACTTGTAATTAATGATGAACAGGCATCTATATCTTATATACAGCGAAAATTAAAAGTTGGATATTCAAGAGCTGGAAGAATTGTAGATCAAATGGAAGAAATGGGAATAATTGGTCCTCATGAAGGATCAAAGCCTAGAAAACTTTTAAAAACTAAGGATGAAATAGAAATAATTTTAGGTGATAAAGATGAATAATGTGCATATAGTTACACTCGGATGTTCAAAAAATGAAGTGGACTCTTCTATGATGTATTCTCTTCTGAATAGAGATAAATATAAAATGGTAAATAATCCAAATGATGCTGATATATTGATAGTAAACACTTGTGGATTTATTGATGCTGCTAAGGAAGAATCTATTGACACTATTTTGGAATCTATTGAATATAAAAAAAGTGGAAAGTGCAAAAAAGTTCTACTTTCTGGTTGTTTGGCACAAAGGTATCCTGAAGAACTCTTGAAAGAAATACCCGAAATTGATGGAATTATTGGGACTGGTAACATAAATTATATTAATGAACTTTTAGATAGAAGTCTTAAAGGAAATATTTTTGTAAAAACTGACAATTTAAATTCAGCATATATTGAAGGTGTTAAAAAAGAGATTGTTAATATTACAGAATATGTAAAAATATCTGAGGGATGTAACAATAATTGTTCTTATTGTATAATTCCATCACTTCGAGGGAAGAATAGATCTCGAAAAATTGAAGATATTTATTCCGAAGTTGAATACTTAGTAGAAAAAGGTACAAGAGAGATTATTCTAATAGCACAAAATACTACTGATTATGGTATTGATCTTTACTCTAAATATTCTCTTGCAAAATTAATTAAAGAAATTTCTAAAATAGAAAATCTAAAATGGATAAGAGTTATGTATTTATATCCGGATCATTTTACAAAAGATTTAATTGAAGAATTTAGAGATAACGAAAAGCTTTTAAAATATGTCGATATGCCATTACAACATATTTCCGATAATGTTTTAAGAAATATGGAAAGAAAAACTAATAAAGATCATATAATAAAAACAATTAATGAATTGAGAAAATCAGTACCAGAAATTATAATAAGAACAACACTTATTGTCGGATTTCCAGAGGAAAGTGACAATGATTTTAAAGAATTAGTTGATTTTGTAGAAAAAACAAAATTTGATAAATTAGGAGTTTTTGAATATTCTAAGGAGGAAGGGACAAAAGCTTCACTTATGAGAAAACAAATAGATGAAAATACTAAAAAAACTCGAAAAGAAGAAATAATGTATATTCAAAGTGAAATTTCAAGAGAACTACTTTCTAAAAACTTAGGTGAAAATTTAGAAGTTTTAATAGAAGAAAAAATTGATGAAAATAATTATGTTGGAAGAACATACATGGATGCACCAGAAATTGATGGAGTTACCTATGTTTTTTCAGATAAGAATTTAGAAATTGGAAATTTTATAAATGTAAATATTGTAGATACTTTAGATTATGATTTAGTAGGTGATGTAATATGAATACTCCAAACAAATTGACACTTTTGAGAACTCTTATGGTTCCTATTTTTATAATATTTATGTATTTAGATTTTAATGGTTCAAGAATAATTGCAACTTTAATATTTGCGATTGCTTCTTTTACAGATTTTTTAGATGGATACCTTGCAAGGCGTGATAATTTAGTAACTAATTTTGGAAAATTTGCAGATCCTCTTGCTGACAAAATTCTTGTATGCTCTGCAATGATTATGCTTGTTAGTTTTGATGAGATACCTGCATGGGCAGTAATTATAATAATTGCAAGAGAATTTACTATAACTGGTTTTAGGATTATAGCTGCATCAGAAAATATTACGATAGCTGCAAGCCCCCTTGGAAAATTTAAAACTGTTACTCAACTAATTTCTAATATTTTACTTTTAACGGGAGTTCAATCTCTAAGACATACAGGAATGGGTATATTTTATTTAGCAGTTATTTTTACAGTAATATCCGGAGCAGATTATATTATTAAGAATAAAAAAGTTCTTGATTTGGATAATATTTAAGGTGATTTATGAAAGCTTCAATATTGACAATAGGAAAAGAGATTTTAATAGGATCTATTTTAAACTCAAATTCAAAATATATATCGGAAAAATTAACAGATATCGGAATAGAAATTATTAGACAAGTTTCTGTTGATGACAACTTAGATGAGATTGTAAGAGAACTAAATTATTGCACTAAAAATTCTGATTTAATAATTATTAGTGGAGGTCTAGGCCCAACTGAGGATGATATTACAAAAGAAGCAGTGGCAAAATTTTTAAATAGACCCATCTATGTAGATGAAGAAGAAAAATTGAAAATGGAAAATAGATTCTCAAAGTATAGAAGTACAATGACTCCTAATAATTTAAAACAAGTTATGTTAATTGAAGGCTCTGAAAAAATTGAAAACAATTGGGGTGTTGCTCTAGGAGAATCTATTGAATTTGAAGGTAAAAAAATAATTTTATTACCTGGTCCGCCTAATGAAATGGAACCTATGCTTGACTTTTATCTTTCAAATAAATCTTTTACTGAAGATAATATAATCGTAAAATCAGTAGACATTATTGGTCTTGGAGAGTCTATAATAGAAGATAGAATTAGAAAAATGAACTTTGATAGAAATGTAAGTATAAATACATTTGCTCACGGAACTTACACAGAAGTCAAAATAATTGGAAAAGATAAAGAAAAAGACATTTTAACTACATCAATTCAAAAAGTTGTAGAATCCCTTTATTCTGAATTTAATACTCATGTATATTCTGAAAATAATGAAGATGTATCTGAACAAATTGTTAGAATTTTAAGAAAAAATAATTTAAAAATTTCCTTTGCAGAATCAATTACTGGAGGAATGCTTAGTTCAGCAATAACTGATATAAGTGGGGCTTCAAAGGTCATGGAAACTTCTTTCGTTACTTATTCTAATGATTCAAAAAATAAAAATCTCTCTGTTTCTACAAAAACTTTAAAAGAGCATGGTGCCATTAGTTATGAAACAGCTTATGAGATGGCAAAAGGAATAAAAAATAAATCTGGATCTAATATAGGTGTTGCAACAACTGGAGAGGCTGGGCCAAACTCTTCTGAAACTGAAGTTGGAAATGTATATACATGTATTTATTTTTCAGATGATGACTATTATGTTAAACATTATTTTTTTAATGGAGATAGAAATAAAATAAGAATGAGCACTGTGAATAGAGTATTATCACAAATACTTTTTGTTCTTAGAAAAAATTTTAAGGAGTAAATATGAAAAATAATAAAATTGATAACGAAAAACTAAACAAAGAAAAACAAGATGCTCTACACAATGTTTTATCAAAAATTGAAAAACAGTATGGTGAAGGGTCTGTCATGATTCTTGGAGATGATGTGAGGCTTGATATTGATTCTATACCAACAGGTTCTCTCGCTCTAGATATAGCTCTTGGCATAGGTGGTATTCCAAAGGGAAGAATTATTGAGATTTATGGACCAGAATCTTCTGGGAAAACTACTTTAGCTCTTCATATGCTTGCTGAAGCACAAAAAATGGGGGGAACTGGAGCCTTTGTAGACGCTGAACACGCACTTGATCCTGGGTATGCAAAAAATTTAGGTGTAGATATTGAAAATTTAATTATTTCACAACCAGATACAGGAGAACAAGCTCTAGAAATTACAGAAGCTTTGGTTAGATCAAATGCTGTTGAATTAGTAGTTATTGATTCTGTTGCAGCACTAGTTCCTAAGGCAGAAATTGATGGTGAAATGGGTGCAACACAAATAGGTCTTCAGGCACGACTTATGTCTCAAGCACTTAGAAAACTCACTGGAGCAATTAATAAGTCTAAATGTACTGTAGTTTTTATAAATCAACTTAGAGAAAAGGTTGGAGTAATGTTTGGCAATCCTGAAACTACAACAGGTGGAAGAGCTTTAAAATTTTATTCTTCAGTTAGACTTGACATTAGAAGGTCAGAAAACATAAAAAAAGGTGACGAAATAGTTGGAAATAGAGTTAGAGTAAAAGTTGTAAAAAATAAAATTGCTCCACCATTTAGACAAGCGGAATTTGATGTAATGTATGGGAAAGGTATTTCAAAAACAGGCAATATTTTAGATGTAGCTGCAGAAGCAGATATAGTAAAAAAAGCTGGAGCTTGGTATTCTTACGAAGAAGAAAGGCTTGGACAAGGAAGAGAAAATGCAAAAGATTATTTAGAAGAACATCAAGAACTTTTAGATGAAATTGAACATAAAGTGAGAGTTCATTACAATTTATTAGATGATGAAAATGATGAAACTGCTTCTGAAAATTTTCTAGATGGTGAATAAGGTGTGATTTCTTGAAATTACTTTATTTTACAGATACTCATATTAGAGGTACTAGTCCTCAAAATAGACTAGATGATTATCACGAAACTTTAAAAGACAAATTAAATGAAATTTCTAATATTGTAAAAGAAGAAAAAATAGATTTTGTTCTACATGGTGGAGATTTATTTGATAGGCCAGATATTTCTGTCAGTATAGTTTCTGAATTTGCAAAGATATTTCAAGATTTTAAAGCTCCCATATATATAATAAGTGGGAATCATGATATTTTTGGCCATAATCCTGATACATTAGATAGAACAATGCTTGGACTTTTGTGCAATCTTGGAGTTATAAATTTGGTAAATTATAAAAAAATAATTCTAGAAAGAGATATTAGAGTCCAACTCACTGGTTCGCCTTATGTTTATTCTATGGACGAAAAAGAAAATCGTAAAAATTACATTATTGATGAAGTCGATAGTTCTTGTAAATATTCTATTCATATGACTCATGGCTTTCTCATTGATAAACCTTTCATTAAAGAAGTTTCTCACACTTTAATTGATGATATAAAAGACACTAAAGCTGACATTACTTTAGCTGGACATTATCATTTTGGATTTAATACTGTAAAAATAGATAACAAATATTTTGTCAATCCAGGGGCTTTGATGAGGATTTCAAATTCTAAGGCGGAAATTTCACGAAAACCTAAAGTGAATATTATCACTTTAAATGATGGTATAAAAATAGAAAATAGATATTTAAAATCTGCTAAACCAGGAGAAGAAATTCTAGACAGATCCGAGATGGAAAGACATCAATTTAAAGGTATAAAACTCGCTGAATTTAAAGAAATTATTGATTCTACTTCAGATTATAGAAGTTTAGATATTTTTGATTTGCTTTTAAAAATATCTAAGAGCGAGAATATTTCTGATAATGTAAAAAAAGAAGCCTTAAAAAGAGTTGAAAAAGCTCAAATAGATGGAGCTGACTATTAATGATATATATAAAAAAAGTTGAACTTAATAATTTTCAGTCTCACGATTATACAGAAATGAAATTTGATCGAGGATTAAATGTAATTTTAGGAAATTCTGATGTAGGTAAAACTGCAATATTGAGAGCTATAAAATGGGCTTTATATAATGAACCTAAGGGTGACTATTTTATTAGACAGGGAGAAAGAGATGTTTCTGTTAAAGTCGTTTTTTCCAATGGAGTTGTGGTTCAAAGAAAAAAGACGCCTTCAAAAAACTCTTATTATTTATTAGACACTTCAGGAAATGAAAGGCTTTTTGAAGGATTTGGAGTTGACGTTCCAAAAGAAATATCTGATATTACTAATATGTATAAGGTGGTCCTCGATAGTTCTAATAGTAAAGTTATTTTAAATATAGCAGAACAACTTGATGGTCCCTTTCTTTTAAATGAACAACCTTCATTTAGAGCTTCTGCAATTGGAAGACTTCTTGGAGTAAATTATTTAGATGATGCTCTAAGAAGTGTTGTCAAAGATAATAAAAGAATAAGACAGAATATTGATTCTCTCAATTTATCTAAAAAAGAACTTGAAAACAAAATAAAAGAATTTGAATATATTGAAAATTATAAATTAAAATATGAAAAAATTTTAAAAATTAGAAATAATATATATGAGCTTCAATCTAGATTGGAAAATGTTTCTCACTTAAAAAAGGTTTATAATACTAATAAAAGTGAAATAAAAGAGAATGTTAATTTAATTAACAAACTAAAGAATTTAGAGAATATAGACTTAATATATGAAAAACTTAAAGTATATACTTTGAAGAAAAATAATTTTGAAAATCTTTTATATAAATATAATAATACTGATACTGAAATTATTTCTGTAAAAAATGATTTAAATAAACTAAAAAACTTAGAAAAATATTCTGATGTTATACACGCCATAAATAGAAAAAAAGATAATTTGGCATTATACGAAAGTTTAAATAAAACTTTTACTAAAATCTCTAAATCTATTTATAAGACAAATGCTGAAATTGAAAATTTTAAAAATGCTGAAAAAATAGAAAATTTAATAAAAAAAATTGAAACTAATTTAAATGAATACTATTTAATTCATAATAATAGTGAAAATTTGAAAAAGATTCAAACTAGTTTAGACTGCGGAAAAGAATATATAAAGAATTTTACAAATAATGAAGCTTTAGATGAAATTTTTCAAAAGATTACTGCCAATGTATTATTATTAAATAGTTTAGAGAAATTATTAAATGATTTAGATAATAAATCTATTGAAATTGAAAGAGAAAGAAAAACTATTAATAAACTAAATTATGATATAAAAAATAACACTGATATTTATGAAAAAACAATTTTAGATTTGGGAGTTTGTCCTTTTTGTTACAGTACTATAACTAAGGATTCAGCACAACATATTAAAAACCATTTGAGGAATGATTAAATGAATTACGAAGAAAATTTAAAGAATTTAAAAGACCAATTAGATAGATTAAAAAACATGAAGTATAAGTCTGAAGCAAGACTTGAACAATTAAACACACAGAAGAAGGATTTGCTAGAAGAGATTGAAAAACTTGGTATAAAACCTGAAGATCTCGAGAGTGAAAGTGAACGTTTAAAAGACGAAATAGATAATCTATTTAAACAAGCCGATGATTTAATGCCTAGGTTGTGATTTTTTTGGATTTAAAAGAGCTTGATTTAAAATTAAATAAATTAAACAATAAAATTGTAAGTGAAGAGGGCAAAGTAGAAATTTTAACTGAACAGTTAAATAAAATCAATGATGAATTAGAAGAGAAGCAAAAATACGAAGATGTACTCACGCAAGTTTCACTTTTATTTCAGAAAACATCTGAATTTGCAAGAGAACAATCTAAAAGACAAATAGAAGATACTGTAACAAAATGTCTCCAATTTATTTTTGAAACTGATATTGAATTTTTAATAGAGCTTTCAGAATCTCGATCTGTGCCTGTTGCAGAATTTTTTGTCAGAAGTAATTATCCAGAAGGGTACAGTGTCAAGACAAAACCTGAAATAGCAAGAGGTGGTGGAATTGTAGATGTTATTTCACTTGCGCTTAGAATTGCTTTTGTTGAATTAAATCAACCAAAATTATCTGGTCCTTTAATTTTAGATGAACCTGGTAAGCATGTGAGTGATGATTATATTTTTAATTTGGGAGAGTTCTTAAAAAAATCTAGCAATTTATTTGATAGACAAATAATTATGGTTACACATAATTCTCATTTATCTCAAATATGCGACAAAGCGTTTCAAGTTAAAAATAAAAAAGGTATAAGCGAAGTAAGTGTATATAATCAATGATTTTAATCTTGACTTTAGTTAGTAAAATTGTTAATATATTAGTGGAAATACTAATTGTTCATATATTTTAGTATATTTACTTTAAGTAGGAGGAGAAAGTGTAATGATTTACGACTCAAAAATAAAAAGTAGAGATGTAGATGGCTTATTTGAAGCTATTTTACTTTTAGAAAATGTAGAAGAATGTTATAGATTCTTTGAAGATATTTGTACTGTAAAAGAATTACAAGCAATTGCACAAAGACTAGAAGTTGTGAAATTACTTGTAAAGAATAAAACTTATCATGATATCGAAAATGAAACTGGTGCATCTACTGCCACTATTTCAAGAATTAATAGATCTTTAAATTATGGAGCAGATGGTTATAAATTAGTTCTAACTAGACTTAATATATTAGACGAAGATGAAGAATAAGGGAAGCACCTTATTCTTTTTTTATAGATTTATATTTATTGTTTTATAACTTGTGTAAGTAACAAGACCAGGTTTTTTTGCTGGGTGTCTTTTTACATTCATTTTAAAAGTGTAATCAACGGGGATATTTTGCGATTTAGAAAGAGAACTATATTTTGCTGCAAGTTTTGCAGCACTTAAAAGTGCTTTATTTGAAAACTCTCTATTATCATTTTTCAATATCACATGAGAACCTGGGGCATCTTTAACATGAAACCAAAGGTCATTTTTATTTGCCTTTTTTAAAGTTAAATAATCATTTTGTCTATTATTTTTACCTATATATATATCAAAACCATCATCTGTTTTTATTTTAATATAATTTTCTTTTGAATCTTTTTTCTTATTTTTCTTATTTTTATTTTTCTTTTTTAAATATCCAGATTTTTCTAATTCCTCGTAAAGTTCATCTATTTCATCAGGTGTTTGTGCAAAATCTATGTTTAAAAGTATAGATTTTAGATAATTTATTTCAGAGTTTCCCATTTCTATTTGTTCATTTAGAAAAATTGCTGCATTCTTAAGTTTTGAATATTTTTTATAGTATTTAGAAGCATTGGATGGACCATCTAATTTCGGATCAAGAGGAATTTCTATAGATTCCATTTCATTATAAAAATTTTCAACAACAACAGAATTATCTCCTTTTTTTATTTTATGAAAATTAGAAGATAATAAATCTGCATAGACTTTAAATTGCTCACGATTTAATGCAATATTTAATTCATTAGATTGGTTAGAAACTTTTTTAGATAGCTTATTAATTTGTTTGTTTATAGATTTTCTTAGCTCACTGCTTTTAGAACCTAATGAATCTCTTAAAAATTTAGAATTATAAAATTCTTCTAATAGAGAAGAGATACTATCAACCTTTATTTTGTCTTTAGCGCTAATTGATTCTAAATCAATTGAATAGAAGTCTTTAAAGATACCGTCTCTATAAATTTTTATTGGAGTAAAATTATTATTTTTAACTTCTCTAAAAATTTGCAAAAACGTATTATCTATATTAATTATTTCATTTTCAGATAGAGATGCTAAAGTCCTTTTAAAATCTATGTAACATCTACTTTCAATTTCTGTACACATTTGAGGACTTATACCAGTAAAAGACTTTATAAAAAAAGACTTTAAGTTCAAATTTTTTTCAGATTTTGTAATTACATTAGCAATATTTTCAGTTTTAGTTGGATCAAATCCATTTGATATATCTTCTGGATTATAAAATAGTCCTGGAAGAATTTCTCTTACTCTAGACACATTGAAATTCACTCTAATAAGAGAATCAATTATTTTTTTAGAATCGTTATCAATTAAAATAACATTTGAATGTTTTCCCATTAATTCTATAACTAAAGCTTTTTCACTAAATTCACCTAATTCATCCTTGGATTTAACTAAAATTTTTATAATTCTATCCATTTTATATTGGCAAACACTGATAATTTGGTTATTTTCAAGGTGTTTTCTAAGAAGCATACAAAAAGCTGGAGGATTTTGTGGACTATCAAATAATTCGTTACTAAAATACATTCTTGGACTTCCAGAAAGGGAAATAAATAGCCTCTTTTTTTCTCCATGAGCCCTAATATTTATAAGTAAGTCATTATTTTTTTGATATATTTTATCAATTCTTCCATTTACAATTTCATTTTTTATTTCATAAACTAAATTTTTTATAACAGTACCGTCTAAAGACATTTAATCACCTAAAAATAATTATAACATACTTTTATAAGTTAGAAAATAAATTTTAGAACAAATGCACTAAACGTACATTTCACTTAAAGATAAATTTGAATACAGATGGTATAATAAAATATATAATTTAACATTATTAAATAAGAACAACAATAGTTTTTAAGTTACAAAAGAATATTCATAACATATAAATAACATAAAAATTATTTTTTAGTTTAATCTCAAAACTCAAATTAAATTATATTACATTGAATAAATATTAATCTAATGTAATTTTATAATTATTAAAATGATTAAGATACATGGATTAATTGTAGTTTTATAAAAATTACATAAAAAATAGTCACAAAATTATCATTTTGTGACTATTTTTTTGACTTTATATTTAAAATTTTATTTATAATGAACTCATCTCTTCTATCAACTATTGTTTAATTCATCAATTATATAAATTTATAATTACTAAATCATTAACTATAAATTTTATTAGTTTTTAATCAAATAATGAATTTGAATTATCTTTATTATTTTTTTCTTCTATCTTTTCTAATTTATTAGATACTTTATTTTTGTCATTATTTTTTATTTTTGAATCTCCAGAGGATTCCACGCTGTTTTCTTCGTGCCCATATCTAGCTCCTTTTGTTTTAAAAGATCCAGAGATATAAACAGAGTCATTTTTCCACTCTACATCAAGACCAAGAGTTTCAGAGATAAATCTTATTGGAACATAAGTCCTACCATCACATAATATAGCGGCAGAATCGAGATTTACAATTGATTCTTGACCATTTTTATTAACTTTAGCTTTTGTAGAATCTATATCAAGCTCAACTAGTACATCTATTGCTCCTATTAAAATCCCTCTAGTATTTGATTGATTTTTTTGATAAAAATTTATTTTTGCTCCTAAATTTTCAGAAATGTATCTTATTGGAACCATAACTCTATCAGTATTTTTGTCTAAATACGCTCTTCCCATATCTTCTGGTATAGACTGCAAAGAATTATTAATATATATATTTACATTTTGATCTAAAGCGCTTTTTGGAAGTTTACCTGCTGCAAAAACAGATGTAGATAGAACAACTGACACAATTCCTATTGACAATAATGATCTTAATTTTTTCATTTTTTCCTCCTGATTTGACTATTTATTATTTTCATCTTTAATATTTGCAAGTGGATTAGACTCTACCATTTTTTTCAATGATTTTTTATTCACATGAGTATAAATTTCAGTTGTATTGACAGACTCGTGTCCCAAAATTTCTTGAAGAGACCTTATATCGGCATTGCCATATTCATATAAAAGTGTTGCCGCAGTATGCCTTAATTTGTGAACAGAATATTTATTTGTATCAAGACCAGAATTTTTCATATGTTTTTCAATCATATGCTGAATTGATCTATTGCTCATTCTCTGTTCTCTCATTGAAAGAAATAAAGCATCATCCTCAATTTGAGGTCTTAACTTCAAATATTCTTGAATTGCATATACTGAAGCCTCATTTAGATAAATTGTCCTCTCTTTATTACCTTTTCCTATTACTTTTAAAGTATTATCTTCTTTTAGATGTGAAATATTGATTCCTGAAAGTTCAGAAAGACGCATTCCGCAATTTAAAAATAAAGTAACTATTGCATAATCTCTTTTCTTATAAACTAATTTCATTTTAGATTTTTCAATGGTTTTCAATAGATTTAAACTTTCATCTAAGGTTAAGTAAACTGGAAGTGTCTTTTCAATTTTTGGCATGTCAATATCTATAATTGGATTTTTCTTTATAACTTCAATCTTTGAATATAAATAATTATAAAAACTTCTAACAGAAGATATTTTTCTAAATTTAGATCTATTGGAAATTTTTCGTTCTCTTTCCAAAAAAGCATTGTAAGCATAAATATCTTGTTTAGTTACACTTTCTAAAATCTCTGGAGTAATATCTTCAACAGGTATATCATCAAAATTTTCTATTCCTTCTGCAAGATTTTTTCTTCTTTTTATAAATCTTACAAAAATTCTAAGATCATAATAATATTCTCTAATTGTATTATCAGAAGAGCCTTTGGTAGCTTTCATATAGTCTAAAAAATCGTCTATTAAATTCGAATTAATCAAATTTTATCACCTCCAAATACAAAACAAAAACCTGACAAATGTCAGGCTTTCTTTATTTAGCGTATTCAACTGCTCTAGTTTCTCTTATGACATTGACTTTAATTTGTCCAGGGAAATCTAGCTCAGATTCTATTCTTTTTACAACTTCTCTAGCAGTAATAGTAATTTCTGCCTCAGAGATTTTTTCAGGTTTTACTATTATTCGAATTTCTCGACCAGCTTGAACAGCATAAGAATTTTCAATTCCTTCAAATTCATTCGCAATTTCTTCAAGCTTTTCAAGCCTTTGAATATAAGATTCAACAGTTTCTCGTCTAGCTCCTGGTCTTGCAGCAGAAATAGCATCAGCTGCTTGAACTAGTACAGATTCTACACAATTAGGCTCTACATCTCCATGGTGAGATTCTATTGCATTAATTACATATTCAGATTCATGATATTTTCTTGCAATTTCAACTCCTATATCTACATGAGGAGCATCAAGATTTCTATCAATTGATTTTCCTAAATCGTGAAGAAGACCGCCTCTTTTAGCAAGCTTAACATCAGCTCCAATTTCGCTAGCTAAAATTCCAGCAATTTCAGAAACTTCGACAGAGTGTTTAAGATTATTTTGTCCGTAACTTGTCCTATATTTAAGTCTTCCAAGATATTTAATAATTTCTGGATGAAGTCCATGCACGCCAGCATCATAAGCTGCTTGTTCTCCTGACTCTTTGATAATTGTTTCAACTTCATTTCTTGCTTTTTCAACAGTTTCCTCTATCTTAGTAGGATGAATCCTTCCATCATTTACTAATTTTTCAAGAGCCACTCTTGCAATTTCTCTTCTAATTGGATCAAAACAAGATAAAACCACAGCCTCTGGAGTGTCATCTATAATAAGATCAACTCCAGTTATTGATTCAATTGCTCTAATATTTCTACCCTCTCTGCCAATAATCCTTCCTTTCATCTCATCATTTGGAAGACTAACAACGGCGACAGTAGACTCAGCAACTTGATCAGCTGCACATCTTTGAATAGCTTGTGCAATTATATTTCTTGCATATTTTCCAGATTCTTCTCTTATCCTATTTTCATTTTCTTTAATAATAAGTGCTGACTCATTTGTGATTTCTTTTTTCAGTTCACTAAGTAAGATTTCTTTACCTTCATCTTTAGTAAGACCGGCAACTCTTTGAAGTTCTTCTTCTCTCTTTTTAATAAGTTCATCAGCTTGATCTTCTTTTTCTCTTAAGCCTTCCAATTTCTTATTAAGTTTTTCATCTTTTCGTTCAACTTGATTTGATTTTTTATCAAGTGACTTTTCTTTAGATAAAATCCGATTTTCTAATTCTTTGATTTCTGCTCTTCTAATTTTAGCTTCATTTTCTTGTTCAGATCTTAACTTTTGAATTTCTTCCTTAGCTTCTACAAGTAAAAGTTTCTTTTGTGTTTGAGCTTGATTTTCAGCATCATAAATCAATTTCTTAGATAATTCTTCAGCATTTTTTATTTTTCCTTCAGAAATATATTTTCTAATGGCATAACCACATGCTACACCAATAATACCAATAATAATAGATATTAAAGTACTAAAACCCATTCATACACACCTCCTATTTAGTTTTCATGTTTCAATTTAAAATCATATTTAGGCATAAGCCTTAAAATAATTGTATATCTTTTAAAAGAATAAGTCAAACAGAAAGATGTGTGTAACTATAATCTATTTATTTTCATAAATAGGTATTGCTATTTTATATCCAGGCTTTAATTCATAAGAAGTTATATTATTTAATTTTTCAATTTCCATTACAAAGTTCATTTTATTGTTATATTCATATCTATCAGATATAGTCCAAAGTGTATCTCCTTTTTTTACAGTATAAACATCATAAATTAAATTAGAATCATCTAAATAATTCATATCTTCTGAATCTATAACCATTAAGCCTGAATTAAATATAAATATTAACAATAAAAATAACAAAACTTTTTTCTTTTTGATAATAATTTTTTTCATAAAATCTCCTCAATAAAAATATTTTGTTTTAACTAAAGTTTAAACCTTTATTTCGAACAAAAGTATCAAATAACAGTTCTAAACAAATGTTACAACTTTAGTTCTATTTTGTCAATAGCTCATTTTTATTTATTTATTTATTTAAACTTTAGTTTGAAATACCTGTTTAAATGTGATATTATTATATTAATATAAATAAGGAGGAAATCTATGTACGAAGATTTAAACCAAAGAGAACTTGAAATTTTATTTTTTATTAAGAGATTTATTGAATCAAAATCCTATCCCCCAACTGTTCGTGAAATTTGTTCAGGATGTAATATTAAATCTACTTCTACTGTTTATTATGCTCTTGAAAAGCTTGAAAGTACAAATTATATAAAAAAAGATGCTTCAAAAACTAGAGCTATTGAAATAGTTCCTCAAGATGATGACATTTTAATGTTAAAGAAAAAAACTGTTGATGTTCCCATAGTAGGAAAAGTTACAGCTGGTGCACCTATATTGGCAGTTCAAAATATTGAAGATACAATGCCTCTTCCTATTGAATTTGCAACAGATAAAGAATTATTTATTTTAAAGGTTTCTGGGGAAAGCATGATTAATGCAGGAATTTTTGATGGAGATTATGTAATAATTGAAAAATGTAATTCTGCGAGAAATGGAGAAAAAGTTTTAGCTTTAATAGATGATGAAGCAACTATTAAAACATATTATAAGGAAAAGAATAGATTTAGATTGCAACCTGAAAATGATTCAATGGAGCCTCTTTATTTTGATAAAATTGATATATTAGGAAAAATTGTTGGACTTTACAGAAAAATAAATTAAAAAATAACCTTGCTGTTATGATACAGTAAGGTTATTTTTTTATACATTTTTATATTATTCAATTAAATTTAGTAATCAAAATGAAAATAAAAGTACTAAATTTGACTTAATTTTAGAATATGAGAAACCAACAAAAACATTTTAACACTATTAAATTACAATTAAATTTTCTTTATCAAGGGCATTTAATAAATGAATTAGTGCAAATTTAATATGATAGTAAGAGAGTCCTCCTTGAAAGTAAACATAATAAGGTTCTCTCATTGGCCCATCTGCTGAAAGTTCAATTGATGATCCTTCTATAAAGTCTCCTGCTGCCATTATTACTTTGTCATCATATCCTGGCATATCCCAAGGCATTGGTGTAAATTCTGAATCAACAGGAGAAGAAAATTGAATATATTTGCAAAAAGTTTCTAGTATATCTGGATTTTTAAGTTCAATTGCAGTTACAATATCACTTCTTTTATCCACACTTGATGGAATTGTCTTAAATCCTAATTCTTCAAAACATTTTGAAAAAAGTGTGGCTCCCCTTAATGCATCTTCAACAATTTTTGGCGACATAAATAATCCTTGAAGTATTTGTCTAGTCATTCCAAAGGTAAGTCCACAGTCCTTGCCTATTCCTGGTGCAGTTAAAATATTTGCAGCACGATTTACAAATTTAGATTTTCCAGTTATATATCCTCCTGTGTATGCAATTCCACCACCTGGATTCTTTATAAGTGATCCTGCCATTAAATCTATTCCAATTTCACTTGGTTCTATTAACTCTGTAAACTCTCCATAACAGTTATCTACAAAAATTTTTATATTTCTATTTATTTTTTTAACTTCATCTACAGCCTCTTTAAGTTCATCAACTGTAAAAGCTCTTCTATTTGAATATCCAGTTGATCTTTGCATTATTACAAGAGTTGTATTTTCTCTTATATAATTTCTAATATTTTTTACATTAATCTTATTATTTAAAAGAGGCACTTCAGAATATTCATAACCTCTATTAATAAGCGAATCAGGATTATCTCCACGAAGACCGATTACTTTTTGAAGTGTATCGTAAGGAGTTGATGTGACAGATAAAAAATGATCACCTGGATTTAAAATTGATTTAATTGCAATTGTTATAGCGTGAGTTCCTGAAACTATATTTGATCTTACTAAGCTATCTTCAGTTTTGAAAATTTTCGTATAAATACTTTCGACTTTATCTCTTCCAACATCTCCATAGCCATAACCAGTAGTCCAATTAAAATCTGTAGATTTTAATTTTTCAGCTTGCATAGCTTTTAAAACTTTAACTTGATTGTACTGAGCAATGTCACTAAATTTTTTGAAATCTTTTCGAAGTTTTTCTTCATTTTTATTTACAAAATTTATTATCTTTTCATCTATATTGTATTCGTTTTTAAATAAATTATTATATATTGTCAATTTTATCTCCCATTTATTATTTTTATTTTATTTTAATATTAATAAGCACTTAGTGCAATGAAAAAAGACGACGAAGTCGCCTAATTAAATGTTTTTAATTTTCTAATTTAGATTCTATATATTCTTCTAATAATTTTAAAATATTCTCAGATTCTCTGTCAAACCACTTTATTCTGTCATCTCGTCTAAACCAAGTTAGTTGTCTTTTTGCATAGTGTCTTGAATTTTTCTTTATTAATTCAATCATTTCATCATAGGAAATCTTACCATCTAAATACCAAATAACTTCTTTATATCCAATAGCTTTAAGCGATTGTGAGTTTTTATCAAGTCCCTTTTCAATTAAACTTTTCACTTCTTTCACAAGACCCTTATCTATCATCAAATCAACTCTATTATTTATCTTTTCATAAAGTTTATCTCTATCCATATTAAGTCCAATGTAAGTTAAGTTATAATCATCATTTTCCTCTCTAAATTTATCTTCTTTTTTATTTCCATTTTTTAAAATTTCAAGAGCTCTAATTATTCTTTGACCATTGTTTTTATGGATTTTTTTTGCCATATTTTCGTCAATTTCAAAAAGCTTATTATATAAAACTTCACTACCATTTTTCTCTAATAAGTGATTTAACTTAATTCTATATTCATAATCTGGCTCAGTCTCTGTAAAGTTTAAATTATAAACAATTGAATTTATATAAAGTCCAGTTCCTCCAACTAAGAATGGTATCTTTCCTCTTGTATTAATATTACTAATAATTTTTTTTGTTTCTTTTTTGAAATCAGCAACAGAAAATTTATCTTCTGGATCAATTATATCTATCATGTGATGAGGTATATCCGTTTTATTCAAATCAATTTTCGCTGTTCCAATATTTAATTTTTTATAAATTTGCATAGAATCTGCTGAAATAATCTCTCCATTATATTTTTTCGCAAGTTCAAGTGACAATTCAGTTTTCCCAATTCCAGTGGGGCCTGTTATTATTACTAAATTTTCCATTTTATTCCCTCAAAAATAATTTTGAAATAGTGTGCTTTGAAACTTCTATAACTGTTGGTCTTCCATGAGGACAAGTGTAAGGATTTTCACAATTTTTTAAATCTCTTATAAGAGCTTCGACTTCCATATCTGAAAGATCATCTCCCGCTTTTACAGATGCTTTGCAGGCCTTTTTCATTATTTTATATAAATCTGCTTCATAATTTGATGAGATGTCTTTATCAAGAGAATCTATAATATCTCTTATAAAATTTACATAAGTTGGAAGTCCAAAAATCATGGGAACTTCACGCAAAACTATTGTATTGTCTCCAAAATCTTCTATTTTAAATCCAAGTTTTACAAATAAATCTAAGTAATTTTCTATTTTATCGTATTCAACTTGATTTAATTCAATTATTTCTGGCTTAATTAAGATTTGTGAAACAATATCACTATTTAAATACATATTTAAAAATTTTTCATAATTTACTCTTTCATGTGCTGCATGTTGGTCTACAATATAACAAATTGAATCTCTTTTATTCTCTAAAAATATATAGGTTTTAAAAAGTATTCCCACAATTTTTGTATTTAAAAGTTTTTCATCAATGTGACCTTTTTCATTAGGTTCTAAAAAGCTTTTTTCCTCATTAGCAAAGTCTTTATCTGTAAAAGTCACCTTGTTGAAACTATCCTTTTTATATAAAACATCGTCTTCTTTAAAATTACTTAGACTATTTAAATTTTCTTCTAAAGATTTACCTTCAATATCCCAAAGACTCCTTAAATTTGTAATTTCCGCTGTATCAGTGTCATTTGGAATATCACTATCTAATTCTTTACTTTCGTTAAAAATATCAAAAATATTTATATTTTTCTTCGTATCTTCGATTTCTATCTCTCCAATACTTCTATTAGGAAAAATTACTTCTTGTACAACTTCAGATAAAAGAGCTGTCAAAATATTTTCATTAGAAATTTTTACCTCATTCTTCTTAGGATGAATATTAACATCAATTAGTTTAGGATCAATGTCAATATATAAAATAAATACAGGATATCTATTTAGTGGAATAAGTGAATTATAATTTTTTTCAACTGCTTTAGAAATATTTATATTCCTGATGTAGCGACCATTTATAAAAATATATTGACTATCTCTATTTGATCTAAATAATTTATTATCAGAAAAAAATCCCTTTATTTTATAATTTTCTGACTCAAAAAATCCTTCATTTAAAGAAGACGCAATTTCTGAACCTAAAATACTAAAAATCCTATTTATATAATCTTTGTCATTACCTGTATTTAAGATTGTCTTGCCATCGCGAATAAGTGTGAATTTTACATTATTGTTACTTAAAGCAATTTTTTGCACAATATCAATTATATTATTAATTTCAGAATTATTTTTTCTTAAAAACTTTTTTCTAACAGGTGTATTATAAAAAACATCAGTAACTATAAATGTAGTTCCTCTTGGCATTCCTATTTTATTATTTTTTATAATTTTCCCATTTTCAATTAAAAGAGAATTTCCTGCTAGTTCATCTTCTGTCTTAGTCATTAACTTTATTTTTGAAATATTTGAAATGCTTGCAAGTGCTTCTCCTCTAAACCCAAGAGTTCTCAACTTCTCTAGATCTTCTATTTTTTCAAGCTTAGATGTTGAGTGACGCAAAAAAGCAAGATTAAGGTCTTCCTCTGAAAAACCAGAACCATTATCTGATACTTTTATAAAATTCGTACTCTCGCCTCTTATTTCAACCAAGATATCATCAGCACCTGCATCTATGGAATTTTCTACAAGTTCCTTTACAATAGAAGCTGAATTTTCTATTATTTCACCTGCTGCAATTTTTGATATTGTTGAGTCATCTAAAAGTCTAATCATTCTAACTCCTTAGATTTATTTATAATTTCATTTAATAAATTAAAAGCTTGCATTGGACTAATCTTCAAAATATCTATTTCTTTTAATTTATTTACAAAATTTATAATTTCTTGATTTGTACTTTCTTGTCTTATATATTCTTTATTTACATCAATACTTATATCTTTATTTTCTCTTTCTATTACACCTAAAACTTCCTTTGCCCTGTTTATAATCACATTGTCAATCCCCGCAAGTTTTGCAACATCTATTCCATAGGAATTATTTGTAAATCCATTTATAATTTTTCGAAGAAATATAATATCATCGTCTTGTCTATCTACAGCAATAGTAAGATTTTTTATACAATCATATTTTTCTTCTAGATTCACAAGTTCATGATAATGAGTAGCAAAAAGTGTTTTGGCTTTAATATTTTCTGCAATGTATTCAACTATTGCATTTGCAATTGCAAGACCATCAAATGTACTAGTACCTCTTCCCACTTCATCTAGTATTAAAAGAGATTTTGACGTTGCATTTTCTATAATATCAGCAACCTCTTTCATCTCAACCATAAATGTCGACTGACCCTTAGAAAGATTGTCACTTGCACCAATTCTAGTAAAAATTCTATCAACTAAAGAAATATCTGCACTCTCTGCTGGCACAAAGGATCCTATATGAGACATAATCGTAATAAGTGCAACTTGCCTCATATAAGTCGATTTCCCTGCCATATTAGGCCCAGTTATTATGTGAATCATTTCTTTTTTATTATCTAAATATGTGTCATTTGGAACAAAAAAATCATCATTCATATAAGATTCAACTATTGGATGCCTTCCTGATTTTATTTTAATTATTCCTTCTTTGTTAAATTGTGGTTTAACATAATTATTTAAACTTGCAACTTTTGATAAGGATAATAATGCGTCAAGACTTGATAACTTTTCAGACAAAATCTGAATATTATAAATTTCCTTTGCAATATATTCTCTTAACTCATTGTAAATCCCATATTGAAGTGTCAAAGCTCTATCCTTAGAACCTATTAATTTTCCCTCCATGTCTTTTAATTCAACAGAGAAAAATCTTTCAGACCCAACTAAAGTTTGTTTTCTAATATAATCATCAGGAACATCATCTAGATAAGATTTTGTTACTTCAATAAAATATCCAAGAATCTTATTGTGTTTTACCTTTAATTTTTTTATCCCAGTTCTTTCTCTTTCTCTTTTTTCAAAATCTAAAAGCCAATTTTTTCCTTCCAGTGAAACTTTAAAAAGTTCATCTAAATCTTTAGAATATCCCTCTTTTATTATTCTATTTTCTTCTATCACTACTGGAGGATCTTCTATTAAGATAGAATCTATTTTATTATAAATATAAGTTAAATCAATAAAGTCTTCTGTAAATTTTATTAAATATTTATTTTCAGATTCTCTTAACATATTTTTTATCTTTATCGAATTTATTATCGTACTTTTCAGTGAATAAATTTCACGAGGATTTATGCTTCCCTTTGAAATCTTTACTACAAGTCTTTCAATATCATAAACTTCTTTTAAGATTTTTTCTATTTTATCTTCTAATATTAAATTTTTTGTAAAAGATTCTATTATATTTTGTCTTTCAATTATCTTATCTAAATTTATAAGTGGACTTTCCACCCATTTTTTTAATTTTCTAGAACCCATTGAAGTGTTACATTTATCAAGGACTTCCAAAAGAGATCCCTTTTTAGTAAAAGTATTTAAACCTCTTACTAGCTCTAAAGTTCTCTTTGAACTTTCATCTAAAACTAAAAAATCAGAACTATTATAATATTTAACAGTATTTATATGTTTCAAATTTATTTTTTGTGTAACTATCAAATATTGAAGCAACTTTTTAAGAGAAGTAAAATCAGACAAATTATTTCCCATAAATTCATTCAAATTATTTTTAAAATTATCACTAAAAAATTCTTTAAAACCTTTTAATAAGTCTAAATCTTTTAATTCTTCAGAAATATAAGAATTTATAAATACATTATCCTTCTTTATTTTTTCTTTGAAAAAAGGAATTGCTTCTTCATTTAATAAGATTTCATTGGGACTTATCCTATCAATTTCATCTCTTAGAAAATTATAAAGATCATCTTTAGATAAAAAAGTTTTTTCTGTGAAGTATATTTCTCCAGTGGAGTAGTCAGAATAAGTAAAATTAAGTGAGTATCCATCTATAAAAATTGAAAGAAGGTAATTATTTAAATCACTTTTTAAATATTCAGTATCTGTAAAAGTTCCTGGAGTTATAATTTGAGTAACTTCTCTTTTTACAATTCCCTTTGCCAGCTTTGGATCTTCAATTTGGTCACATATAGCAACTTTATATCCTTTGTCAATTAATTTTGATATATAACTAGAAGCAACATGATATGGAACGCCACACATTGGCGCCTTTTCATCCAAACCTGCATCTCTTTTTGTAAGAGTGATTTCAAGTTCTCTTGAAGCCAAAAGAGCATCCTCGAAAAACATTTCATAAAAATCACCAAGTCTGAAAAATAAAATAGCATCTGGATTTTCATCTTTTACTGCTAAATATTGTTTCATCATGGGAGTTAATTTTTCACGATTCAACTTTTTCACCTACTAAAGAAAAACTATTTGCATCTTTAACTTTGACTTTTAAAATTTTTCCAATATCACTTTTATTCCCTTTAAAATTTATTAACTTAAATTCATCAGTTCTTCCACTTACATTAGTGCTATCTTTTTTAGAAAAATCTTCTACAAGTACATCTACATTTTTACCTATAAACTTTCTGTTTTTCTTTTCTTGTATTGGATACAAAACATCTAATAATCTTTCGAACCTTTCGTGTTTTACTTTATCTGGAACTTGATCATCTCTTTTGGCAGCTGGTGTATTTTCGCGAACTGAATAAATAAAAGTAAAAGCTGTGTCATACTCAACTTTTTTAGCCAGATCCAAAGTATCTAAAAAATCCTCTTCACTTTCACCAGGAAATCCTACCATAATATCTGTTGAGAGTGCAATATCTGGATTTATACTCTTAATTTTATCGATCTTTTTTAAATAATCTTCCTTTGTATATTTTCTATTCATCATCTTTAAAACTCTAGACGATCCAGCTTGGACTGGCAAATGTAAAAAATTACAAAGTTTATCTAAATTATTAAATGAATAAATAAGTTCATCAGAAATATCTTTTGGGTGAGATGTCATAAATCTAATTCTTTCAACACCATCTATATCATTAATTTGTTCCAATAAATCTGCAAAAGAAAATTCATCTTCAAAAGTTTTCCCATAAGAATTTACATTTTGACCAAGAAGTGTAACTTCTTTTGTGCCTTTTTTAGTCAAATTTTCTATTTCTCTAATAATTTCAACAGGTCTTCTACTAGTTTCTCTTCCTCTAGTATAAGGAACTATACAATAAGAACAAAAATTATTGCAACCATACATAATATTTACATAGGACTTAAAAGGATAAAGCCTATTTGCTCCTAACGTGTCATCAAAATTAACAGAGTTTTCTTCAATATCTATTGCAAGTTTTTTCCCATTGTAGGACATAGACAGTAATTCTGGAAGCTTCCAAATATTATTAGTTCCAAAAATTATATCTACATTAGGAAATTTTTCAATAACATAATTTCTTGATTCTTCCCTTTGCATCATACATCCACATACTGCTACTTTAATATTTTTTTTCTTAGACTTTAAATTTTTTAAATTTCCAAGTTGTCCATAAACTTTATCTTCCGCAGAATGTCTAACTGAACAAGTATTTACTATAACTAAATCAGCATCTTTTATATCTTTTACTAAATCATATCCCATTTTTTCTAAAAGCCATTCTATTTTTTCAGAATCATGTTCATTCATTTGACATCCATGAGTTATAACAATAGCTTTTTTATAATAAATGTTTTCTTTTATATTTCTAATATATTCATTAATATTAATATTTATATCATTAATCAATTCTTTATTTTCCATTTACATCCTCATTTCATATTTCTATATTATACCTGAAAAAACACTTAATTATCAAGAAAAGAGTATGCAAATACATACTCTCAAACTATAAGATTATTAATATATCTGGCAACATATACACCAGAAGCTGACGCTTGTGAAAGTGAATGTGTTGCTCCTCCTCCATCTCCTACTACAAAAAGACCTGGCACAGAAGTTTCAAAATTAGAATCTGTTTCTACCCTTGAATTATAAAACTTAACCTCTACTCCATAAAGAAGTGTGTCATCATTAGCAGTACCTGGTGCAATTTTATCAAGTGCATAAATCATTTCAATAATAGAATCAAGTTGTCTTTTAGGTATAACTAAAGAAAGATCTCCTGGAGTTGCTTTTAATGTTGGTTCTGTAAAACATTTAAGCATTCTTCTTTCATCTGACCTTCTTCCTTTAACTAAATCTCCAAATCGTTGAAGAAGAACTCCTCCACCTAGCATATTACTAAGTTTTGCAATAGATTCGCCATATTCATTAGAGTCCTTAAAAGGTTCTGTAAATTTATTACTAACTAATAGTGCAAAATTTGTATTGTTAGATTGAAGTTTTGGATCTGCATAGGAATGACCATTTACAGTTATAATTCCATTAGTATTTTCAGCTACAACTTGACCATAAGGATTCATACAAAAAGTTCTTACTAAATCATTATAACCTTTTGTCTGATAAACTATCTTAGACTCATATACCGCATCTGTAATGTGTTTAAATACTTCTCCGGGAAGTTCAACTCTAACTCCTATATCCACTTGATTCGAAAAAAGATTTATATTAAATTTTTTACAAATTTGTGAAATCCACTTAGACCCGCTTCTTCCAGAGGCAAGAACAAGTTTATCGCATTGAAATGTTTCTCCTTTGTCAGTCCTTAAAATAAAATTATCATTTTTATCAACATCTACAATAGTTGTGTTAAAAATCATATCAACTTTATCTTTTGTCCATTCATATATTTTTTCTAAAATTTTTACATTTCTATCAGTACCAAAATGTCTAACTTTTGCATCTAAAAGATGAAGATCATGTTTTAAAGCAAGCATTTTTAAATTTGAAGTAGTGGTATCATACAATTTAGAATTTCCACCATCAAATTCGCATAAAACTCCATCTACATATTCCATAAGTTTTAACGATTCATTTTTCCCAATGTAATCATGCATTTGACCGCCAAATTTTGTAGTTATATTATACTTTCCATCAGATAAAGTTCCAGCACCACCATAACCGTTCATAATATTACAAGGCTTGCATCCTATACAATTATCCACTAGGCCCATTTTTATTGGACATTGTCTTTTATATATAATATTACCTTTATCTATTACTAAAACTTTTAAATTAGAATTTAACTTTTTAAATTCATAGGAAGCGAAAACTCCACTTGCTCCTGCTCCAACTATTATAACATCATATTTATCCAATTTATTTCTCCTCACTTAAAAATTCAATAAATTTTCTAAATCTACTCGGAAATTCATCTGTTATATCTAAATATTCTCCAGTTATAGGATGAGTGAATTTAAGTTTATAAGAATGGAGTAATTGTTTATTAATTTTAAATTCATTTTTAATGCCATAAACACAATCACCGACAATAGGATGTTTAACATATGATAAATGAACTCTTATCTGATGAGTTCTACCAGTATGAAGATGTGCATCTAAAAGAGTAAACTTATTAAAGTTTTTTAAAATTTTAAAACTCGTCAATGCATTTTTAGAATTTTTATCTGTAACCTTCATTTTAACCCTGTTATTTGGATCTCTTCCAATTGACTTATTAATTTGAAAGTCTTTATAGATATTTCCATGAACAATTGTTAAATAATGTTTCTCTATTTCACGATTTTTAAACATTTCTACAAGTTTATAATAAGCTTCATCTTTTTTTGCGATAATCATAAGACCTGAAGTATCTTTATCTAATCTATGAACTATTCCAGGTCTTTGTTCGTCAATTGGATTTGACAAATTTTCAAATTTATTAAGTAATCCATTTACAAGAGTACCATTTTTATTACCAGCACCAGGATGTACTACAAGATTTTGAGGTTTAGAAATTATGGCTAAATATTCATCTTCATAGATAATTTTAAAATCAATATCCTCAGGCAATAATTTAAACTCATCTTCGTAGGCGACAGATATTTTATCCTTCTCTTTTAAACTATATCCTGCCTTTACATTTTTTCCATTTACCAAAATACTTTTAGATTTAATATATTTCTTTATTTGTGATCTATTAATTTCAAGTTTACTTTCCAAAAATTTGTCGAGCCTATTTCCTGCATCTACTGATTCTATTGTAAAATTATTTTTATACATAAATCACCTATTATTGTCATGAAGTATAATTCCAATTGAAATTAGAACTGTTCCCACAACAATAAAGACATCTGCCATATTAAAAATAGCAAAATCATAGGAAAAAAATCTCATACTTACAAAATCAACTACATAATTAAGTCTAACTCTATCAATAAAATTGCCAATTGTACCCCCAATTAAAAAGCTAAAACTTATAAGATAGATATGAGGAAGTTTATTATAATTTTTAAACAAAAATATCATTAATATTAATAAAACAGCAATAGTTATAAATGTAAATAAAGATTTAAATCCTTGTAATATCCCAAAAGCTGCCCCTCTATTTTCTATATAATAAAGTTTTAAAAAATTATCAATTAAAATTATAGGACTTTTTCCCGCAATATTTTTAACCACTAAATATTTCGTAAATTGATCTATAATAACTAAAATGATGCTAAATATGGCAACAAACATAAAATCTCCTTATTTATTTAATCTTACTTCAATGACAAAATTTCCTTTTCTTGTATTTCCTCTTACATTAAAAACTCTAAAACGTCCAAAATTTCTAAGAGAAACTAAATCCCCACATTCAAGTTCAAAATGCGGCCTAGTTTCTTTTACAAAATTAACTTTTACAAGTTCAGAATCAATCATTTTTTTTGCTTTTCCCCTTGATAAATTAAATACCTTAGAAATTAAATTGTCAAGCCTAAAAGAAGAAGCGACAATATCTTTATAATAATACTCTCTTTTGGGTAGATCACAGGGTTTTGCCTCTCTTGATAAATTTATATTATATTTTGAAATTTTTGTAAGATTTATTTCTATGAAATTTGCGACTTCTCTTTTAACAAAAAAATAAGTGAATTTTTTTCCAATCAAAATATCACCTATTTTTCTTCTATCAATACTAAGAGCTAATAAAGAGCCTAGTACATCACTATGTTTAATTTTTTCGTTAGATTTAAACTTTAATGCTACAATATCATCTATATCCCCTTCATACTTATAACTTGGGTAGATGTATATTAAACTAGCTTCACTATCTTCGTAGCCTCCATCTATTTCATAAGAAATTTTATCTTTAAATCTATTCAAAATGGAAATAGATAAATTAATCTCATGAGGATTTAAAAAATTTGTAGAAATAGTTATATGATTATTAATAACACTTTCAATTTTGTCTATAACTTGTCTAATTGAAGTCCTGTCCTCTACTCTATTGATATGATTAACTAAATCTATTCTATCTAATTTTACCAAGGAAATATTCCATCATTTTTTAATTGTTCTTTGAGTCCATCAATTTCTACATTATTAGGTGCTAAAATAAAAATATCTTTATTTACTTTTTGCATTTTTCCATCAAGAGCATAAAGTGCACCACTAACAAAATCAAAAATTTGTCTTTTAACATCAACATCAAGTTGTTCAAAATTAAGTACTACCGCTTTATAATCTCTTAAATCATCAACTATTAGAGGAGATTCGTCATAAGAAAGTGGTTCGTGAACGGTAATCACCATATTGTTTCCTGATACCTTAGGTTTAGAACTTTTATGTGTAATACTTTTTGCTGTAACTACTGGTTCAACTACCTCATTATCATTAACATCATTTTCAAAATCGTCATCAAAATCCTCATATTCATATTCATCTGCAAACCCAAAAATTTTTTTAAGTTTATCCATAGTTTTTTCTGCCATAATATCCTCCTAATTATAATTTCTATTTCCAAATAACTTAGAGCCAACTCTAATCATATTTGATCCTTCTTCTATAGCCAATTTAAAATCATGACTCATACCCATAGACAAATATTTCATCTCTACACCTTCATAATGTTTATCTGAAATATTTTCAAACATAATATCCATTTTTTCAAATAACTTTCTAAGTAAAAGCTCATCTTCTGTGTTTGGAGCAATTGCCATAAGTCCTTTTACATTAATATTTTCATATTCTAAAAGTTCATATATAAATTTCTCTGTTTCCTCATATCTTATACCAGATTTGCTATCTTCTTCTCCAATATTTATTTGAACTAATACATCTACATGAATGCCATCTTTTTTAGCTCTCTTATTTATTTCTTTTGCCAATTTAACTCGATCAAGTGACTGAATTAATTTTACTTTGTTATAGATATATTTTACTTTATTTGTCTGCAAATTTCCAATTAAATGAAAATTTATTTTATTATTTTTAATCTTTTCTTCTATTTCATTATCTTCCATTTTGGATACAAGTTCTTGAACTTTGTTTTCTCCAAAATCTACTACCCCTAATTCATTAAAATCTTTTATCATATCAACTGGATGAGTTTTAGAAACTGCAACTAAGTTTATATTTCTATTAAAATTTGAATTCTCTTTTGCAATTTCTATATCTTCATAAAGTTTTTTTAAATTATCATTTAAATCCAAAATATCACCTCAATTTAAAATTCTAGATTCATCAACAGTTTTTGGATTTATTACCAAAGCGTCATTAACAGTTACTGTCTGATAACTTTTTTCTCCAATATTAATTACAGATTGTTTATTACCTTTATTAATAAAAACACTCTCATTGGACTCACTTATAATGTCAACAGGAACAAACTTAACAAGCCCCTTTATTTCTTCAACATATACACCTATTAAATTATTTCTTTCAATTAATGTAGATTTAGGAATTTCGAATACTTTAGTTTTATTAACAATAATTTTTCCTTCATGAATTCTATTTGAATACATATTCTCGAAGTATCGATCTAAATTTACAATAATAACTGCATGATTACTATCCTTATTAATTCTTTCTACTCTACCATAAATATCTTGCATATCAGGAATTTGAATTTTTACAGAATCTCCAATGTTATAATTAGATATTTGGGACACATCAATTATAGTGCAAGCTAGTTTCCAATTTAAATTATTAATGATTTTAAAAAGAGGATCTCCCTTTTTAACTTGTGTTTCCATTTCTATATTTTTAAAATCATAATTTTTATTTAAATATTTATAAGTAAACTTATCTAGATTATCTAGTTTAAAATGTTTTTCATTGCCATCAATTTTATAAGAAACTATACCACTGAATTCTGCAAGATAAGAATAGTTATACTTTGAAATTTTATTTTCCAAATCAGATTTTTTATTGAGCAAGTTTTCCTTAGACATTTCTAAATACTCTTTTAATTCCGACTCATTTAAATTTGGATTAAAATCATTATCTGGAGAATTTATATCAAAATACAAATTCTGATAATCCTCGTTTTTTATTGAGTCCTGAATATTCTTAGTGAAACTTTTAGGATTTTCTTTTTCGTGAGGTTCTATTCCATTTTTTATTTTTATAGCTGAGTTTACTTTATTTAATTCATCTTTTAAAGAAGATACATCTTCCATTAAATTTAAATTTGCAACCTCATATCCTAAAGGTACTTTTTGCCCTTCACTTGTATGAAAAACAGCTATTCCATCTCCCTTTGCAAAATAAGCTTTTTCCTCAAAAAGATTATAAATTTTAGTATCAATATCTTTCTCATATGTGGTCAAAGTTGGAAAAATTGTTTTATAGTTATTTACACGATTTGCCCTTATTAAATTTGTAAAAAACATGAGTAAAAGTAAAAAAATCAGAAGAGCAAATAATCTCCTTCGCAAAAATTTATTTTTTTTTGAATTTTTATTTTTTTTTAAGTTATTGTTCAAAAAACCACCTATTTAATAAATAATTATAACATAAACATTTTTAATATGTTGTTATTCAAAAAAAATTTGCTCTATTTCATCCTTGTTCTTTCGTGTCATTAATTCATAAACTGCTTTTCTTGGATCGTAATTTTTATATAATATTTCATATAAGACTTTTGTTATTGGCATTTCAATATTATAAATTTTAGAAAGTTTATAAGTAGATTCAACAGTTTTTACACCTTCTACAACTTGTCCTACTTCTTTACATGCATCTTGCATAGACATACCCTTTCCAATTAAAATACCTGCACGTCTATTTCTTGAGTGCATACTTGTACAAGTTACTATTAAATCTCCTATTCCAGAAAGTCCGTTAAATGTATGAGGATTAGCTCCAAGTGTAATTCCAAGCTTACTCATCTCATAAACGCCACGAGTCATAAGAGCTGCTTTTGAATTATCTCCATAATTAAGACCATCATTCATTCCAGCTGCAAGAGCAATTATATTCTTAAGAGCTCCTCCAATTTCAACTCCAATTAAATCTGAATTAGTATAAATTCTAAAAATTGGAGTTGAAAATTCCCTTTGAATAATTTTAGAAGCATCTAAATTTTCAGAAGAAGCTACTACTGTTGTAGGTATGTCTTTACCTACTTCTTCTGCATGGGATGGTCCTGAAAGTGCCACAAAAGAATTTCTTGGTAAAATTTCTTTAGAAATTTCAGAAATTCTCTTCAATGTATCAACTTCAAAACCCTTAGATAGGTTTACAATTATTACATTTTCACCTAAATAATTTTTTATTTCTTCTAAAATTTCTCTAGAACTTGTAGTTGGAACAGCTAAAACAAATATATCTATATCCTTTAACACGCTTAATAAATTATTAGTTAAATTAATCTCATTTTCAAATTTAGCTCCTGGAAGATATTTCGAATTCTCTTTATTTTTTTTAATATCATAAATCACTGATTTATTCCTGATGTAAAAGTTTACATCATGTCCTTTATTTGATAAAAGCCTTGCTATTGCAGTTCCCCAACTTCCACCACCACATAATGTGATTTTCATTTTTTTCCTCCTATTTTATTTTCATTTCCATTAATAATTCTCTTTAGATTTTCTTTATGTCTTACAATTCCTAAGACTGCAACTATAGTTATTATAAAAATATTTAAAAACGATAATTGTGACATTAAAGTATAAACTATAACTAAGGAAATAAAAAATAAAATCGAACCAATAGAAACTATTTTTGTTAAAAATGTGCCCAAAAACCAAACTACAAAACAAATTAAAGTTAATGGAAGATTAAAAGCAGATAATGCCCCTAAAGTTGTTGCAACTCCTTTTCCGCCCTTAAAATTCATATAGAAAGGAAAGTCGTGTCCTATAACAGCTCCAAGTATTCCAATAGGTACATAATTTTTACCAAAAATTTTACCAATCAAAACTGTAACGATAATTCCCTTTATAAAATCAATTAAAAAAGTCATTATACCTGCTTTTTTCCCAAACACTCTCATTGCATTTGTTGTGCCGGCATTTCCGGATCCAAATTTTCTAATATCTTTGTTTAAAAGAACTTTTCCAATTATATAGGAACCAGAAATTGAACCTATAAAATAAGATATTATAAAAGCTAAAATATAATTCATCTTCTAGGACCCTTGTCTTTTCTTTCACTCCCACGATTTTTAAGATCTAAAATTATTGGAGTTCCGTCAAAAGGATAAGTTTCTCGAATTTGGTTTTCAATATACCTAATATAAGAAAAATGGAATAAATCTTTATCGTTAACAAATAATAAAAACTTTGGAGGTCTAACACTAACCTGTGAGCCATAATATAACTTTCCTCTTTTTCCCTTGTCAGAAGGAGGTTGATTCATTAAAACTGCTCTATTTAAAATATCATTTAATACTCCTGTTTGAATTCTATGATTGTAATTGTTATTTACAATTTCTATTAAATCTAAAAATTCATTTACTCTTTGGCCTGTCTTGGCTGAAATAAAAATAATTGGAGCATAAGGAACAAAAGGAAGTTTAATTCTTATATCTCTTTCAAAATTCTTCATTGTCTTTGTTTCTTTTTCCAATGCATCCCACTTGTTAACAGCAATAATTATTGCCTTATTGTTGTCATGAGCATAACCAACAATTTTTGAATCTTGTTCTGTTACACCTTCAAGTGCATCAATCATAAGTACACATACATTTGACCTTTCAATCGCAGTAAGAGTTCTTATTACAGAATATCTCTCAACTCCAGGAACTATCTTTTTCTTTTTTCTAAGCCCTGCTGTGTCTACAAAAATATATTCATTATCCTTATATTTTATCAAAGAGTCAATGGAATCTCTTGTTGTCCCTGGTATATTTGTAACAATAGATCTTTTTTCTCCAGTCAAATAATTTAAAAGTGAAGACTTTCCAACATTTGGTTTTCCTATTAACGTAACCCTTATATTGTCATCTTCTTCAATAGCATCAACTGGAATCATATCTTTTACTACTTCATCTAAAAGATCCCCAACTCCTGTACCTTGCTCTGCGCTAATACCGACTGGATCTCCTAAGCCAAGTTCATAAAAATCAAAAATGTTTTCCTTGGTTATTTTTGAATCATACTTATTTACTGCTAAAACTACTTTTGTTTTAGACTTTCTTAAAAATTGTGAGATTTCTCTATCCGTCGGGCTCAAACCTTCCGCTCCGTCAACTAAAAATATTACAACATCGGATGTTTCAAGAGCCATATCAATTTGAGCTTTTATGCTAGACATAAAAATATCTTCATCTTTTAAATCAAGTCCACCTGTATCTACAAGTAAAAATTTATAATTAAGCCAAGTTGCCTGCTGATAAATTCTATCTCTAGTTACCCCTGGAGTATCTTCAGTTATTGAAACTTTTCTGCCAACAATTTTATTAAATAAAGTAGATTTACCTACATTTGGTCTACCAATTATTGAAACTATAGGCATTTCCATATAATCACCCCTATCTTAATCATTATAACAAATTAAATTATTAGATTCAATTTACTATTTCCGTTGAGAATGTAAAATCTCAATAGTATAATTAACTTGGTGATAAAATGGCTAAAGTTTTAAATAATATAAAAGAAGCTAAAGATTTAATGAATTTATCTTTATATACAGGTGCTCTTTTAATTCAAAATGGAGCAGAAAGTTACAGAGCAGAGGATACAATTGAAAGAATTTGTAAATCAGTTTCAAATATTTCCAATGTTTCCGCATATGCTCTTCCTTCAGCTATATTTATTTCTATGGAATTTGAAGGAGAAACTCTAAGTAATTTTAGAAAGATTACTATTGCTGATACAAACTTATATAAAATAGATAGAGTAAATTCTTTTTCAAGAGAATTTGTTTCCAGTGACTTTTCCATAAAAGAAGCCTATGACAAACTTTTTGAAATTGATAATACAGAAGAAAAAAAAGAAAAAATTTATTTGTCTGGAGGAATAGCTGCCTCTTTTTTCTCTGTACTATTTGGCGGAGATTTAAAAGATTTTTTTGCAAGTTTTTTTATTGGGATTTTAATTCCTATTATTTTGGATAAATTAAGTCACTTTAAACTTTCTTTTTTTATAAATAATATTATCTGTGCTTTTATAACTTCAATACTTGCAATTACTTTTGTTCATTTTAATTTTGGTTCAAATATCGATAATATTATAATTGGTGTTATTATGTTATTAGTACCTGGTGTAGCTATAACGAACTCTGTAAGAGATATTATGAGTGGTGAATTTATAACAGGTGCAATTACAATGATTAAAGCCTTCTTTATTGCCCTTGCTATTGCCTTTGGAGTTGGTGTAGGACTTAAAATAATGAGGTTTATATTATGAATAATTTAATACAATTTTTTTTATCAACTTTCGCAACTTATGGATTTACGATTTATTTTAAACTTCCAAGAAATGTTCGCCTCATCACTTCTGCACTAAGTGGATTTTTATGGGTTTTATACGAATATTTATTTGACTTTAGCGGAAATTATATGATTTCGTATTTAATTACTTCTTTTCTAATTGGAATTTTTTCAGAAACTTTTGCAATGTACTTTAAAAAACCTGCTACTGTTTTCACTTTGCCATGTCTAGTTCCTCTTGTTCCAGGAGCAGGAATGTATTATATTATGTATTATTTTATTGAGTCAAACTATGTATTAATGCGTGAACAAGTCATAAAAACAACTTTAACAACATCAGCTCTTGCACTTGGTATAGTTCTTTCTCAAGGTATTTTCAGAATAATTCGTGAAATTATAAAAAATTCAAAACTTAAATGAACCTAAAAAAGGTAATGGACAAATCCCATTACCTAAATTTTTATTAAATTATACTTTGTATTATTTTACTGCCTGCAATTATAGTCCCTATGGATGATCCTAGATTTGCTAGAATTACAACTAAAAGTGCTTTTAAAAATTTATTCTTTATCCATCTTTTAATGCTAAAAACATCATCAGGAATATTATTCACATCTTCAACTGTTGGTTTTTTTAAAGTTGCCTCTACAATTCCCGCAAACCATCCACATGCAAGCATAGGATTCATTGATGTAAAAGGGGCCATTACAAAAGCCGTCAATATACTCAGTGGATGTGGCAAACAAAGTGCTGTAAAAGCTCCAGCAAAAACAGAATTAAACAAAAACCATGATTTTATTTGATCAACTCCAGTATCAGAATTTTGTCTAAATCCAATAGCAATTAGTACAATAATTAATATTGGAATTATCCAAGGAATAATTTTACTAGAAAGACGTTTTGGTGGAACTTTATTTAACTCTTCAATATCTTGATCTTTAAATATTTCTTTCTCTACACCTGGTGTATGTGCTGCTCCCAAAATTGCAATGACCTTTTTACCTGGAGCATTTTTTATATTGTAAGCTAAATATTTATCTCTTTCGTGTAGAAGAGTTGCTGCTATCTCAGGATAATCCTTACCCATATTTTCTATTGCAAGCTCAAGATTATCTCTTTCTATTAACTTTTGCAAATCTTCTTCAGAAACCTCTTCATCATCATCTACTGCCATTAAAGAAAAAAAAAGTTTTATTCTTTCAAAAAATCCCATTTTTCTCCATATACGCATAAAAGTTTTTTGAATATCTCTATCAGCTAGCACTAAATCTTTTCTCATTTCCTCTGAAGCCTTAATTCCTTCAACCATCTCTTGACCTGGTTTTGTTTTAAGTTTTTTTGCAATATTTTTTTGATAAGAAGAAAGAATTAAATTTGCAATTAAAAGAGTAACTTTTTTTTGTTTGATTATATCAATAATATTTGTATTTTTCCAAGCATCTGGATTTTTTAAGTTTTTATACCTTTGATCGTCTAGCTCAATGCAAATTGAATCAGGGTCTTCTTCTTTTATAGTTTCTCTTACTAAGTCTGCACTCTCAGAAGATACATGTGCTGTTGGAATTAAAATTATTTCTTTCTCATTATAATTTAATCTAATTAATTTATCTTTCATTTTTCTCCCATTTAAGAATAATGGCATCATTCTTTTTCTTCTGTAATCACATAAAAATTATTACTAACTTTGTTATGATAAGTAGTAATTTTATCTTTGTGGTTTATTTTTTCTTGCATCATTACAAAATCTTTGTTTCTCAAGATTTTTTCATCATTTGAATCTACAATTTCAAAATTATATAAATAATTTACAGATGAATTTAAAATATCTATACATAAGGCGTTCAAAACTTTAAAACTATCTTCGTCTTCAACTTTTATATTATAACTTTCAAGATATTCATCAGCTTTATCAATAAAATATTTTGAATCATTAGAGTTTTCAAAAATATTTTTATAAACTAAAAAAAATTGAAACTCATCTTTTAAAATATTATCTTTTCCATCCTTTAATTTTGAAATTTTTGAATTATCATTTAAAAGAATTGACTTTAAAAAATAATTATTTCCATTTTTTAAATAATCAATAATTCCTAACATCTCAAAACATTTAACATTGTGCTTTGCAATATTTCTATTTAAATCAAAATTAATATAAGAATTAACTATATAAGGAGTAATAATTAAGTTAGAGTTAACTTCATCTTCATTCAAGTTATTTGCTATAAAATTTCCAGAAAGAGGCTTAAAATTATTTAATTTCTTATCTGACATTTTATAGAAATTATCAAAATTATTTTTTTGAAAAGGAATTATAGATTCACATACAGATTCATTGACCTCATCTATCTCCATGGATTTATCTTCTATAATATCAAATTTTTTCAGTTCATTATCTATTGTGTCAATCCTAGATCTCTTATTGTTCAAATCATCACTTAAAATTCTTAATTTTTCTTCCGATTTGCTTTTTTTTTCAACAAGAGAAGAATTTTCTCTTGAAAGATTAAAATAAGATTTCTTTAAATTTTTCAAATTAGAAAAACCAATGATTGACAAAAATATTCCAAGAGCAATAAAAACAAACGAAAATACGATTTTAGTTGATTTCTTCATTTTTATCACCATTTTCTAATGTTTTTAATATTCCAAGATTTTTATAATAAGAAGATATCTTTTCTTCTAAATTATTTTTTAAATAAATCAAATTTTCGGCACTTAAATTTCCTGTATTATAACCTTTTTTTTCTATCTCTGTATAAATATTTAATAAATTATTTAAATCAGCATAAACATCTGATAAAGAAGACTTTTCACCATTTAAAAAAGAATTTATATTTGAACTATAAATTGAAGCATAAAAAAGCAAAACTTTTAACTCCTTAGAATCTTTATTTTTAACCAAAATATTCTTAGAAAATCCAGAAGATTTTTCTATATAATTTTCAATTTCAAGCTCATCATAAATATCTCTATGTTTTTCCAAATTATCTTCATTCGCCAATTCTAAAAAATCATTAATGGATTTCTCATAACCTTCTTTTTCATAAATATTTGATTCAAAATAAGCCCCATATGCTTTTAAACTTTCTTTTATTTCTGAAATAAGAATTTTATTCTTATCTTGATATTCTTCAATTAGTCTTCTTATTTCATCAGATTTATTTGAATCAAATTGATAACCATATTTTTCATAAAACTCTTGAGATTTTAAATTAAACTCTATTTCTAGTGAATCTATATCTTCTTCAATAACTTTAGATTTATTTTCAATTAGATTTATATCGTTTTTAATCTTTTCATTTTCTAAAATTAATTTAGAAGAGTATTTTTTATTTGCAACTGAATATATAAAAAAGATTAGAGATAAAATAAATATAATAATCGAAAAAATATATAGAATCTTATACCAGCTTTTGCTATTCATTTTTCACCTACATTTTTTGAAGAAAAATAGCACCTTTACTTGATTTTTGGAATTTATAATCAGCTTTTTTTAAAATAAAGCGTGAAATTAATAAAGATAAAACTCCAATCAATAGAGAAATAAGATCTTTATTTTCTACTGAAGTATTATTCAACAGAAAATAAGACGCACTCACTGTTGCCATAAACAAAACTAGTGGAAGTCCGTAAACTAAAAATTTATAGGAAAGCACGGACTTATCGTCAGTTTTTAATTTTACTAAATCCCCTATATTTGCAGATATCGTATTTGGAAATTCGAAAAGTTCTGTCTTTGACTCAGCACATTTTGCACTGCAAGTAGCACAACTCTCTCCACATGCACTCTCTCTAGTGAATTCAACAAATATTTTATTATTATTTTTTGCTCTAACAATACCAATACTTTCCATTTAAAACCACCTTACTCTTTATCTTCAACTACTCTTATATGAACTTCATCTAATTGTTTTTCTGATAATTCAGTTGGTGCTCCTGTCAATAAACAAGTTGCCGCTTGAGTCTTTGGAAATGCTATTACATCTCTAATACTACTTGCTTTTGTAAATAACATAACAAGTCTGTCCAAACCATATGCAAGCCCACCATGTGGCGGTGCTCCATATTTAAAAGCTTCAAGCAAGAATCCAAACTTTTCTTTTGCATCTTCTTCAGATAAACCAAGAGCTTTAAACATTTTTTCTTGAACTTCTGGATCATTTATCCTTATACTTCCACCACCCATTTCATCTCCATTTATTACTATGTCATAGGCTTTTGCTCTTGCATTTTCTTTATCTATTTCAAGTTTATCTATATCTTCATCTAATGGACTCGTGAAAGGATGGTGCATTGCAACATACCTTCCCTCATCTTCATCATATTCAAACAGAGGAAATTCTGTAATCCAAAGAAGTTTATAATCATCTTCATCTATTAAATCCATATCTCTTGCAACCTTATTACGCAAATTTCCAAGTCCGCTGTACACAACAGAATTTTTGTCAGCTAGTATTAAAATTAAATCACCTTTTTTGGCACCAAAAGATCTAATTATTTCATCCATTTTATATTCTGAAATAAACTTTGCAATAGGAGAGTCAATTTTCTCATCCACTCTAATCCAAGAAAGACCCATGGCCTTATAATCTTTTACAAAAGATTCTAATTTTTTAACTTGTTTTTTAGAATAAAAATCACTTCCACCATCAACCTTTATTCCTCTAACAGATTTTCCTTTTTCGCAATTTCCTTCGAATACTTTAAAACCACAATCTTTAACTATTTCAGAAATGTCATTTAGTTCCATTCCAAATCTCAAATCTGGCTTGTCAACACCAAATCTATCCATTGCTTCAGAATATTTCATTCTCTTTATAGGGAGTTCAATATCTTTATCTAAAATTTCTTTAAATAATTTTTGTAGAAATCTTTCATTTAATTCCATCACATCTTCTTCATCTACAAAACTAAGTTCCATATCAATTTGTGTGAATTCAGGCTGTCTATTTGCTCTTAGGTCTTCGTCCCTAAAACATTTTGTAATTTGTATATATCTATCTAATCCAGAAACCATTAGAAGCTGTTTCATAAGTTGTGGTGACTGAGGAAGTGCATAAAATTCGCCTGGATTTACTCTACTGGGAACTAAATAATCTCTTGCTCCTTCTGGAGTTGGTTTTGTGAGCATTGGAGTTTCCACTTCAATAAATCCATTTTCATAGAAAAAGTCACGAGTTATTTTATAAATTTCTGATCGAATCATAAGATTTTTTTGCATACTTGGCTTTCTTAAATCTAAAGTCCTATACTTTAGTCTCATATTTTCAGAAACATTGTCATTATCTTTTATATAAATTGGTGGAACATCAGACTCACTTAAAATTTTAAGTTCGCTTGCCAATACTTCAACTTTTCCCGTTTTAAGTTCTTCATTTATTGAAGATCTTTCTCTAATTTTTCCTTTTACTGCAATTACAAACTCTCCACGAAGTCGATTCGCCTTTTCCAAGAGTTCTCTATCTGAAGTATCATCAAAAACAATTTGTGCTATTCCACTTCTATCTCTTAAATCTACAAAAATTATTGATCCAAGAGATCTCTGTTTTGCGACCCATCCCATTAGCGTAACTTCTGTTGAAATTAAATCTTCGGAAATCTCATTACAATAATGAGTTCTCTTTAGATTTCCCATTTTTTCAGCCATATTTCCTCCTAAAAATTAAACTCCAAGCCTCAAATGGTTTGGAGCTTAGTCGTTAATAATATAATAATAACAACTAGTTATCTATTTAATTGGTTTTCATCATAATTTTCTAGTTTAATTATAAAACAAGAAATTTAAAAATTCAACTTTAACAGACTCTATTGTCTATCCTATCAGTAAACTGTCCTATATTTTTAACTTTATTTTCTTTTAAAAGTTTCTCTTTAACAAATTTTGCACCTTTATCCATTCCTTGACAACCAGCAAGTAAAAGAACATCTTCATCTTTTACTTGATCAATAGAATTATATACTGCTTCTTCTAAATTATCATAAATTTTATATTTTATATTATTTTTTTCTAAAACACTTTTAAAAACATTTAACTCTTCATCAGTAACCCTGTCTTTTTCAGAAACAGTATCCTTTGATAAAGTTGCAGAGAATGTCTTAGGTTTTAGAATATTTATCCATTTTACAAGTCTTTCTGTTATTTCTCTATTTACTTCAATGCCCCTTTTACCTCTTATCGCATATAAAATATTTAAATTTTTGTATTCCATTTCTTTCAATGTTTCCATAGTGGCATCAATATTTTTTTCATTTGCAAAGTGATCATCTAAAATTTTAAACTCTTCATCATAAATAAGTTCGAATCTTCTTTCAACACCTTTAAATTCCAAAAGAGATTTTTTTATTACATTTTTTTCAATTCCAAGACATAAAGCAACTATTATTGCTACAACAGAATTCATCACAGATGAATAGCCAACTGAACCTAATTTTACATCAAAATCTGATTTTTTTATTACAAATTTCCCTAAATCTATATCTCTATTTATTTTAAAAGTAAAATTTCCCTTTCCTGTTGACAAATCCAAATTAGAAATTCCAAAATCTGCATCATTATTTTCTAAGGAAAAGCTCAAAACTTTTGCTTTTGTATAATCTTTAAGCGAATAAATTTTTTCATTATCCTTATTTAAAATAACTACTGCATCTTTTTTTGCATGTCTTATTAATCTTGATTTATAGTGAAAATAATTTTCAAAACTTCCATGCTGATCAATATGTTCTCTACCCAAATTATTAAATGTAACAATATCAAAATCAATGTTTTTATTTCTAAATAGTTCTTGAGCAGAAGAAGAAACTTCCATTGTTACATCTGTTATCTCTCTATCTTTCATATCTCTTAGATAGGATTGTAAAACTAAAGATTCTGGCGTAGTTAAAACAGATGGAATTTTAATATCATCGTATCTAGTTAAAACAGTCCCAATAATTCCTGTTTTTCTCTTGTCACGCTTTAGGATAGAGTCAATCATAAAGGCTGTAGTTGTCTTTCCATTTGTCGCTGTAATTCCAATTATATTCATTTCCTTTGAAGGGTTTTTATAAAAATTTGTTGCCATATCAGCTAATGTAATTCTTGAATTTTCAACTTTTATTTGTTTTATATCTACATCGACAAAATATTCTACAATTGCAACCTCTGCACCTAATTCTTTTGACTTTTCTATAAACCTATGTCCATCTGTAACATATCCTTTTATAGCAACAAAAATAGATCCCTTTTCTACATCATCTGTATGAAAGGCAATCTTTTCTACATCCTTATTCTTATCTAATTTAAAATTTGTATCTATAATTTCTACATTATTTAAAATTTCACTTAATTTCAAAATTAACCCCTCTTTAAATAATCTTCTAAATTTTTAGAATTTAAATCTCTTTTAAAATTTCCCTTAGAGTTTAAAATCTTTGTACTTGCACCTAATCCAAATCCAATAATATTCTCAAGTTCTTCCATCATCACGATATTATAAATAGATTCATGACCTAATTTAGAATATCCAATATTTTCAGAACTAATGATAGACTTTTTCTGCCTGTACATATAATAAGGTTCATAACCAGCGTTAGACATAATCCATTTAGAATCTTTAATTAAATTAGTGTAACTTTCTTTACTCGCGTAATTATTTTCAAAAAGTTTCGAACCATTTTTTAATGCCAAAGTATGAATAGTAATATTTTCCGCACCAAAATCAGTTGCTTTTTTTATGGAATCTATTATACTACTTTTATCTTCTCCTGGAAGACCCATAATTAAATCCATATTTATAACTTCAAAACCAATATCTTTGGCAGTATTATACCAATATTTCATATTCTTATTAGAAATACGATTTAAATTACTTAAAACTTCTTCATTAAAAGTTTGAGGATTTAAGCTTATTCTATTTACACCTTTTGACTTTAACATTTCTAAAACTTCAATGCTAAGACTATCTATTCTTCCACATTCAACGGTAAATTCTTGGGAATTCCCAAACTTTTTAATAACCGCATCTATAATTCTTTCTAAATTCTCTATTCCAATGGATGTTGGCGTACCTCCACCTATGTAAATAGAATGCGGATTCGTTTCAAATTCTAAATTGTAATTATAAATATCATAAACTATATTTTCAGTATAAAGCATCATTTTGTCTTTATTCTCCAAAGTTGTGTCAAAGGAACAATAAGAACATCTACTTGGACAAAATGGTATATGAACATATACATTGTAATTATTTATATTGGAATAATTTCTAACTTTATTCTGATTTTTGTAAACTTTAAATAAAAACTTAGTATCTTCTCCATTTACTCTATATTTTTCAAATATTATTTTAGAAGAATCTTCAAAACTATTTTTATCAAAAATTTTTGCAATAAGTTTTAAAGGTCTAACACCTGTGAGTATACCAAAACTACTGTCAAAATTTTCATAGTCGCAAAATAAATCAAATAAATATCTCTTTATTAAAAAATGAGTTTTCTCTTCATTAATAATTAATTTATCTTTTCTATCTAATCCTTTACCTTTTATTTCAATCAAAATTAATTTATCATTAACCTCAATTTTTAAATCTAAGTCTAATTTTTCATAATCTTGTGGTAATTTCATCCTAAAGAACTCAAAAATAGATTTTTTTAAGGCTTCATTATTATTTTCAATAAAAATCATAATCTTCTAAAATAAGGATTTGAATTTTTTTCATAATTCATTTGCGATTCAGGGCCATGTCCAGATAAAACAAAAATATCATCATCAAGATTTTTTAATTTCTTTAAAGATTCCATCATTAGATTATGATCCGATTCTGGAAAGTCAGTTCTTCCAATTGAGCCATTAAAAAGAGTATCACCAGAAAATAAAAGATTTTTAAAAAGGTAACAAACTGATCCAATTGTATGTCCAGGAGTTTCTATAACTTTTATTATATCTTGAGAAAATTTTATTTCATCTTTATCTTTTACAAAATAGTCAACTTTAGCAGGTTCTATTTGAATTCCAAAGGCAGATGCTCTAACTTCTTCTGGTTTCTCTAAAAAGTTTTTATCTTTTTCTGATAAATAAATAGGGACATTATATTTCTCTTTTAATGCAGCTACTGCACCAACATGATCAAAATGTCCATGAGTTAGCAAAATAAATTTTATACTTAAATTATTTTTTTCAATTACATTTATAATATTTTTACTTGAATCGCCTGGATCAACAATAAAGGCATCTTTATTTTCATCAAAAAGAATAAAACAATTTTCCTGAAGATCTCCAACTACTAATTTTATAATTTTATATTCCATAATTCACCTAAAACTTTTTACTTGAATCTAACAAAATAGTCACAGGTCCATCATTTACAAGAGCTACATCCATATCTGCTCCATACTCTCCATGCGAAACTTTTAAATTCATCTTTTCTAATTCTTCAATAAATTTTTCATATAAAACAATCCCATCATCAAATTTTGCAGACCTGACATAGCTTGGTCTATTGCCTTTTCTAACATCACCATAAAGAGTAAATTGACTTACAACTAAAATTTCAAGATTATAATCAATTAAAGATTTATTCATAACTCCATCTTCGTCATCAAAAATTCTAAGTTTAGTAACTTTTTTTAAAATATATTCTAAATCTTTTTCATCATCATCTTCTTCGACTCCGAGAAGAACCATAAGTCCTTTTTCTATTTCTGAAATTATTTTTCCATCCACAGAAACACTTGAACTTTTAACTCTCTGAACTACTGCTCGCATTATATCACGCCTTTATCCTATATACTTCTAAAACATTATTAATTCTTTTTAATTTTTCCATGAGCCTTTCTAACTCTTCACCATCGGTAATTTCAACAGTGATGTCAATAATCGCATCACCATTTTTTGTAGTCTTTGCGTTTAAATAAGAAATACTCAATCTAGAATCATTAACTCTATTTGCAACATCACCTATTACATTTGGTTTATCAAAAGCCCTGATTTCAATTGAAGCACTATAATTTGTAGAATTGCTATTTTCCCACTTAACTTCAACAAGTCTAGATGGATCAATATTATTTTGCATATTTTTACAATCTTTTCTATGGACAGAAATGCCTCTTCCAATTGTAATATATCCTATAATTTCATCTCCCGGAACAGGGGTACAACATTTTGCAATCCTAACATTTACGCCATCTGCACCTTTAACCTCAATGCCTTGATTATTATAACTCTTTTTCGATTTTACTATGTCTTCTACATCTTTTTGGCCTTTATTATAAAATTTATTATAAGAGTCAACTAATTTTGCAGTAACTTGCATTGTCGTTATAGTTCCAAAACCAACAGCTGCATACATTTCATCGAGGCTTATCATATTTAACTTATTGCGAACATCTTCTAAGAAATCATCTCGTAAAATTTTGTGAACTTGATATCCTTGTTTTTTAACTTCACGCTCAATGGCTTCTTTTCCTCTTTCAATATTTTTTTCTTTGTCTTTAACTTTAAAATATTGAGATATCTTTTTTCTAGCTTGAGGACTTTTTACAATATTTAACCAATCAAGTGATGGACTTGTGTTAGGATTTGTAATCACTTCAACAATGTTTCCGCTCTGCAAAGTATAATTTAATGGAACAATCCTTCCATTAACTTTTGCACCGACACAAGTGTTACCAACTTGAGAGTGAATTCTGTATGCAAAGTCTATTGGCGTTGATCCCTCGGGCAAGTTAATTACATCTCCCTTTGGCGTAAACACAAAAACTTCATCAGCAAAGAAATCTATCTTTAATGTATCCATAAAATCTCCAGGATCATTTAAGTCTTTTTGCCATTCCAAAAGTTGTCTTAGCCAAGTTAAATTTTCATCAAAAGCTGTTTCTTTTGAAACTCCAGCTTTATATTTCCAATGAGCTGCAATACCATATTCTGCAGTTTGATGCATTTCATAAGTTCTAATTTGAACTTCAAAAGTTTCGCCATTGTTGTCAATTACAGTTGTGTGTAAAGATTGATATTTATTTGGTTTAGGCATTGCAATATAATCTTTAAATCTTCCAGGTATTGGTTTGAAAAGTGTGTGAACTACTCCAAGTGCACCATAGCAATCTTTAACAGAATTAGTTAAAATTCTAACAGCTGATAAGTCATAAATTTCATCAAAAACTTTTCCCTTTTTCTTCATCTTTTTATATATTGAATAAAAGTTTTTTGGTCTTCCTTTTATTTCACATTTAATGCCAACTTTATCTAAATTTTCTTTAAGAACTTTAATAATATGATTTATTAAATCTTCTCTTTCATTTCTTCTCTTGTTGACCATTTCCACTAGTTCGTAATATCCATCTTCGTCTAGATATCTTAGAGATAAATCTTCAAGTTCCCACTTGATTCTACTCATACCAAGTCTATCTGCAATTGGAGCATATATTTCAACTGTTTCCGTTGCTTTCTCAACTTTTTTAGCATCAGTCATATATTCCAAAGTTCTCATATTATGAAGCCTATCAGCAAGCTTTACAATAATAACTCTAATGTCCTTTGCCATAGCAAGAACCATTTTTCTAATATTTTCCGCTTGCTTTTCTTCTTTGTTCTTATAATTTAATTTTTTTAATTTAGTGACACCATCAACTAAATCAGCTATCTCTTCTCCAAATTCATTTTTAACATCTTCTAAAGTAACATCAGTATCTTCTACAACGTCATGAAGAAGACCTGCAACAATAGTTGCAGTATCCATATTCATATCTGCAAGAATCAAACTAACATTTAAAGGATGTATTATATAATCTTCTCCAGAATTTCTTTTTTGTCCTTTATGATGTTCTTCCGCCATTTTATATGCACGCATAATAAGATCTATATCTGCATTTTCATTATAAGATTTGACTTTATTTATTAATTCATCTATTAACAACATTTTCTTCACCTGTAACTCGATAGTTTTTAATCTTCAACTGAATATTTGTATTTCCATTAAAACTATTTAATTCTAAATTGAAGACTATATCTATTGAGATATTTGAAGGCCTACCATTTATTAAGGCCAAAATTTCTTCCCTTCCATAAAACTTCGCTAAATTATTTAAAAATACATTTGAATCTTCGAATAAAATTGCTGTATAACTTATATTATTTTCAGACAAAGTCATCTTTAAAAAATTTTTATTCTTTCCAAGTATATTTAAAGTCTTTACTTTTAAATTTTTAGTCCCAAATTTTGGAGCTAAATTTCCATTGCCAAAAGGTGCCAATCTTTCTATATTCTTAACTAAATTCATAGAAATATATTTCAGTTTCAAATTACCATCTATATATACTTTTCTAATTAAATCACTTTTAGTTAAATTTTCTTTTTTATCCACATCATCTATAAAAGAGTCTAAATTATTGGGGACAATGGACAAACCACAAGCCATCTTATGTCCACCAAAAGAATTTAAAAAATCTCTAGATTTAGAAAATTCTAAAAACATATTGTATTCATCAATACTTCTTCCTGACCCTTTAATTAAATCTTTAGAATCACTTAAAACAACAGTTGGTCTATAATATTTCTCTTTTATCTTACCAGCAACAATTCCAAGTATTGATTCGTTCAAACCTTCATTATAAATAATTAAAACATTATGCCTATCTAAAAGATTTTCTTTTTCAATTTTTTTATCTATTATTTCAAAAGCCTTATTAGTAAGTTCTTGTCTTTCATAATTAAGCTCTCTTAGACCTTTTGCCATTTCAAATGCCAAATTGTAATCTTTCTCTAAGAATAACTTTATAGAGTTTTTTGCAGAACCAAGCCTTCCACTTGAATTAATAGTAGGCCCAATTATAAAGCCTAAATGATATACATCTAATTTATCTTTGTCAATATCGCACGCATTTATCAGTGCATTTAACCCTACGTGTTTAGTACTTTTAAGATATTTCAATCCCTCAGACACTATAATTCTATTTTCATCTATTAAAGGCATTACATCGCATACAGTGGCAAGTGCTGCAAAGGGCAAAAATTCTTCATAAAGTTCTTCTTTATCAATTCCCTTAATCAAAAAAATGTATTCTATTAATTTAAATGCTACAACTGCACCGCAAATTTCTTTAAAGGGATAATTGCATTCTTTCTGCTTTGGATCTATAACTGAACTGGCATCCGGAAGAATCTCCACTTCTTCTTTTTGAATCATTTTTTTTGGGACTTCATGGTGATCAGTTACAATAATATCTATTCCCTTAGATTTAGCATAATTCACACAATCTCTTGCAGCTATCCCATTATCACATGTAATGATAATTTTTACATTATCATCAAAAGCTTTGTCAATAAGATTATTATTTATTCCATAACCATCTTCTACTCTATGAGGAATATCATAACTTACATCTGCCCCAACTCTTTTTAGCCCCGTATAAAGTATATAAGTAGAAGTTACACCATCAACATCATAGTCACCAATTATTCTAACTTTTTTTCCCTTAGATATGCAATTTAAAATAATATTAGATCCTTTTACCATATCTCTTAAAAGGATAGGTGAATTTAAATTTGAAAGATTAGGCTCTAAAAAATTTTTTATACTTTCTTCTGTATTAATTTCTCTATTTAGTAAAATTTTATAAATTACATTATTTATTCCAAGTTTTTTATAATCAATTCCTGGATCACTTTTATTTTTTATAAACCATCTTTCCATTTAATCACCACTTTATATAATAAACAATTATAACAAATATTATGATTTAGGTAAAATTATTATTAATTTAATATAATTTATGTTTGATTAAACTAACAATATTTTTAGTAATTAATAAAAAAATCTCAAATTGACATTTTAGTTAATTTGAATGCCTCTTTGAGATTTTTCTTTTATTCAACTTTTTTATTTAATTTTATGGAAATCTGAAATTATTTTTGCAAGCTCTGCCCTCGTAATACTTTTTTTAGGTTTTAGCGTTAAGTCTTCGTAGCCTGTAACTAAGTTATTTTTTACAGCCATACTAAAGGCATCTTTTGCATAATCGGATATTTCTTCTGAATCTTTAAACTTTTTCAAATCTTCATTTTGTTCTAGATTCGTATTTTTATATAAACTATATCTATAAATTAAAGTTACCAATTCTTCTCTCTTTAAATTTTCATCTGGCCCAAATTTATTTTCTGTGATGCCCTTTACAATATTATTTTCATAGGCCCATTTCAAAGCATTAATATAATAAGCATTCTCATCGATATCATCAAAAGGTAGATCTATATTCTTTGAATTTTCTCCAGATAATCTGTACAATACCTCGACTATCATAACTCTTTTTACATTATCTTCAGGACCAAATTCGTTTTTTGAAGTCCCTACCATCAATTCATTTTTATAAACATAATCTACATAATTTGAAAACCAATCTGATTTTTTTACATCCCTAAAATTAGGATTTGATTTTTTAACTTCATTTTTACTTTCTTGTAAAATCGATTTTTCTTCTGATTTTGTATTAGTATTTACATAGTAAACCTTACTCTTAGATCTGTGTTTTTTGATGCTATGAGTGCTTGATGAACTATTACTGTTAGAACTTTTTTCAATCTTATCATCTGTATTATTTTCTTCACTTGATTTTTCATAAGGCTTTTCGTTTGGTTTTTCTTTAGGATTTTCATTTGGTCTTCCTTCAGGATTTTCATCTTGATTTTCATTAGAATCTTTCTTATTTAAATATTTAATATCATCTCTATTTCTAATTCTTATTCTATTCCCTTCTGGATCTATAGAAGATAAACCAGTAATTTCTATTTCCTCTCCAATTTTATAATTAGGCATAGACTTATCTTCTGATTTGAATCTTCCTATATAACCATCGATAAATACTCTAATATCGCCACTTCCATCATTTATAATTATTGATTTTATTAAATCATTTTCTGTATCTATTTTCTTAATAATTCCATTAACTTTTACAAGAAAACCTAAATTTTTAGGAACATCACCAGTATTTATTTTTTTAGGATTTATCTTTTCTATATTTTCATCAATAACTTCAATACTTGAAATATTAATTTGATGTTCTCCTTGATAAGATGAAGTATATCCTTTTATTCTAACTTTTTGACCTTCCTCATACTTTCCAGAAATTGGGAAGATATTAATACCTCCTGACTCATCTTCTACATAAGCTGAGTCAAAAAAGGCTGTGTTTTTATCAAACCCACTAGCATTTGATGTCAATCTTCCTTCAATAATAACTTGTTTATTTTCATCTAATTTGAAAACTTCTTCAATTTTATTAGTCTTCATATCCTTAGGATATACATTTACTTTTATAGATTTAGTATAAGGTTCATCTTCTCCCTCTAAGAATACCTTCATTTCTAATTCGTATATCCCCTCTTCTCTAAATATAATCTCTTCGTCAATATTATTTTTACCAGCTTTTAATGTTTTATTCATACTAACTTCTTTAATTACATTTCCACTTGATTTATTTATATATTGAATTTTAGAAATTTTCTTTCCTTCTTCACTATTAAATACAGCATTAATATGTGTAGCTTTGCCAACTTCTTCAATCTCTGTATCTTTATTTATTGAGTCAATTCCAGTATTTTTAATCTCTCCTGTCCACACTGGAGATGTCACTGCAATATCCCCATCTTTTTCAGTTAACTTAAGATAATAATAAGTTCCGCTATTATTAACTGTTACTTCATCATTAATTGAATTTGAATTATTCTCTTTGGAGTAAACTACATTTCCTCCGTTTGAAACAATCTCAATTTTTGAAATTATATCATCTTCATCTGGATCATGTGCTTCTATCCTAACTTTTAAATTATTAGTTGGTTCAATCTTTGACCCCATAATATTTTCGTTCACATAATAATCTATTCTAAGATTATTATCTTCAGTGGAATACCATCTATTATTTTTCACTGCATCAAGTATTTCATCATAAGTTAAACTTCTAGCTATGGCAACATTTCTTGCAGTATTTGCGTTTCCCCATTTACCTTTGTGATTATCCTGATTGTTCGAAGGAGATAGTTTCCATCCTTTATCAAGTGCTTTAGTATATTCATTTATGGATCTAAAATATCCATTGGATCCAATTTGACCTTCCCCATTTCCAACTTCGACAAGTTTAATATTTTCGTTGTATTTTTCATCAAAATGTCCAAAGTCATCAAAAGTTCCAAAAATACTTCCTGGATGATTAAATTGTGAGAAAGTATTTTCATCTAAACTTGCCAATAAATCATAATATTTCAAAAGTCCCTTAGAATTTTGTTTGTCATTATATTCTGGATCATTTCTTGATATAAATCCTGTCGTATTATAAGTATTGATATGTCCATAATTTGCACCAGTTTTTGTCCAAGTCATCTCATAACCATAAATTGGCAAGAAATCATCTGTTTTATAACTTTGTATAATATTTTTATAATTTTTCCATTTTGATTTTATTCCTGAATTTTCATCATCAATTCTTCCTAAATTATCTTCTGTATCAAAATAATTTGAATGATCTGTAATTGCAAAGAAATCAATTTGTTCTGCATTTTTAGCATATTCTACTGCTTCTTCTGGAGTGCCAGCTCCATCTGAATAATTTGTATGAGAGTGAAGTTGTCCATAATAATGTTTGAATTCTGAACTTCCTACATAAAAAGACCATTTAAATTCTTCTGAAAGTACCCCATCTGACCTTTTAATAGTGATTATTGGAGAAATCTTACCATCTTTTAAATCTTTTTTAGGAGTGAACGTAGCAGTTGATCCATCTACTTCCATATTTTCCTTTTCGCCATTAATTTCTATTGTTACTTCTGGATTTTCTCCTTGATTAAATAGATTAGCCTTAATGACAGGTCTTTTATTTTCTTTAGTTTCAAATCCTGATTTTGGCTCAACACTTTCTACGAAAGGTTTATCATCTACTTTTATTTCTATTGGAAAATCTAATTTTTTACTTTCACCATACACAAAAGGATTTTCATAATAGCCATCTGATACATTGTCTGATCCATCAATTGCTTTAATATTTAACTTTAAAGTTCCCTTGGAATTTATAAAACTTGCAGGGATTTTACCTTCCCATCTTCCCTTTTCTAGTTTTTCAGTTAATTGAACTTGTCCATTTGTTCCATTTAATTCATAGTTACATAATACATTTTTTATGGTAGTATTTTCCTCAATATTTACTGCAAAATTGTAGTCTTTATTTAAAATTGCATCTTGAAATTGATTAACTACAACAAATGGAGCTAATGTATCATTTTTCAAAATATAACTTTTTTTAGAATTAATTGAAATTTGATAATTTTCATAATGTTTGTTCCCAATCGCTATTATATCAACTTTATCACCAGCATTTGATCCAATAGGATATTCAGGGGCTCTATATGAAGAAATTTTATTTCCATCCTCAGATTCAAAAGAAATTGCACCTTTTCCTCCATCGTATTCTGGTAATATTAAATCATTAATTCTAATAAGTTCATTGACATATTTATTCCCATTAATATTGAATTCTTTAGCTGTTATTATTTGTGGATCTGGTGCATCAGTTTCTCCCACTATTTTCATATTTTCTATATTACTCATTTCAGGTAGTCCATAGAAATTTGTTACTTTTCCTTCTGCAACAACAATATCTCCAGGTTTAGTTTCAATTGGAGGGCCAAATATTTGATATCCAACTACTTCCCCATTTACAGTATCTTGGATAATTAAATTATTGCCTCCTCCATACCAACCTGCTACCACTCCAATAACAGTAGTATTTTCTCCTTCATTCATGTTTAAAACTTCTGGTATTAATTTTGCATTATTTTCTTTTATTAAATTATCATCTATAATATCAGAATTATAAATCTTTTCTTCTTGGTGACCATTTTTTAAAATTTTTATATCATCACTATTTGTTATAATTAATTGTTCTTTTTTAAACATTGAAGCTGTTGCTTTGATATCAATTGTATCATTTGGTGCTAATTCATTAGGTCTATTTAAACTATTTTTATCAAACACAACAATGCTTTTTCCATCTTGTGAAATCGGTATATTCCAATCACTTGCTTTATAATCTAAAACTTTAGCACTCTTTATTAGAATTTTTCTAGATTCATATTTATCAAAATTATTTAAAAGTTCCTCAATAGTAACTTCTGCTGGCTCTATAATATTATTACTTGATAATACTTTTACTTTGGGGTTTTGTATTTGTTTAAGTCCATTAAATTCACCACGAACTCCAGAAACTTCTACTTCATCATAAAGTTTAGCTCCATTTAAACTTTCTTGAGGATAAATGGCAATTCCTCTATCTGAATCTTCTATAAAAACAGAATTACTATCAATTGCAGTAATTATGCCCTTAGTCGTAACTTCTTCATTAACATCTTTTTCTCTAACTTCTTCTATAGTTAATAAATTTGTGTCTTTTTCTAAATCAGTTTTTGAGTCATTTGGACTTACTCGCTCTTCTAAATTTTTAGGAATTGTTGTCTCTTCAGAAATGTCAGCTTTATCACTATCATAATTAGTCCATCTAATATTATCAATTGTAACTTATGCACTAGATGTATTAGGGTTTATTCTTTTAATCTCAACTGTAACAGGTCCTTTTTTATTTACATCTGCAAAAAGATTTACTACATCGCTATTTTCCTCACCAGAATTAGGAACTTCAATTTGTGAAGAAAGTTCTCCATCAATATATAAACCATAATTCCTTTTAGTTTTTCCTTTGTATGCTTTTCTAAGATCAACTTTTATTCTTCCAATTCCCTTTGGAAAAGTAGCCTTAATAAAAGAATTGTCTTCTTCTTTACTTCTTAAAATCACACCTCTTTAATCAATTTGATAAGTATCTTGATCTCTTGATCCATTTGTTTCCCAATGAATATCATTCACACCAGTAAAATTATAACTAGTATATTTAATTCCACTTCCAGGAAAATTATCAAAAGTTTCAATATTATCCCATTTTTCACTTTCCTCTTGTGACATTAATGTCAAAAAAGGTTCTTCCATTGCAAATGTAGGTGTCAATACGCTTGTAATTAATAAAAAAATCCCTAGCAAAAATGCAATACTCTTGTTAATCTTTTCTTTCATTATTAATCCTCCATTATTATTTTTATTCATATCTTCATTCATTATAAATTACAATTATAGAAATTTTGTAAACAAAACGACTATAATTGGTAAACTTTAAATAAAAAAAGAACCCCTACGGGTTCAAAGTAATGATAAATTATTCTTCATTTGCTAATACTGATATTGCACATTCAATTCTCTTTTTTTCCATTTCACAACCAACTTTATAAGGCTTATTCAAATCATTATTGCTATAATATGCATTTGCATGACATCCACCTGAGCAATAATATCTTGCCCAACAGCTTGGACAACTTTCATTTGTATACACATTTGAATTTTTAAAAGTATTTCTGAGCTCTGTATTTAAAATTCCATCATCTACATTTCCAAGCAAAAATTCTTCTTCGCCTACAAATTGATGGCAAGGATAAATCTCTCCTTGAGGAGTTATTGCCACATATTCTGATCCAGCTCCACATCCAACAGTTCTCTTTACAATACAAGGACCTTGTGATAAATCAATTATAAAGTGGAAGAAAGAAAAATCTTTATCTTTTTTTCTAATCTCGATATAATCTTTACTCATTTTTTCATACTCATCTAAAATTCTATCGAGGTGTTCTTCTCTTATTGCATAACTTTCTTTTTCATCAGTGACAACAGGTTCAATGGAAGTCTTTTTAAATCCATTTTCATAAAAATCTCTTAAATCTTTAGAAAAATCTAAATTTTCATTAGTAAATGTTCCTCTGATAAAGTAATCTTTATCTCCTCTTTTTTCAATTAATTCCTTAAATTTTGGGACAATTACATTGTAAGAACCTTTTTTATTTATAGTTGGACGCATTTCATCATTAACTTCTTTTCTTCCGTCAATAGAAAGAACCACATTGTCCATATTCTCATTAATAAAATTTTCTATTTCTTCATCTAAAAGCATTCCATTAGTTGTAATTGTAAATCTAAAATGTTTGTTGTATTTTTTTTCTTCTTCTCTACCATACTCAACAAGTTTTTTAACTAAATCAAAATTCATAAGTGGCTCTCCACCAAAAAAATCCACTTCTAAGTTTTTTCTATTCCCAGAATTTTTAAGAAGGAAATCTAATGCTTTCTTTCCTGTTTCAAAAGACATCAAACTTCTATCTCCTTTAAAATCACCTTGAGAAGCAAAACAATACTTACACCTTAAATTACAATCATGAGCAACGTGAAGGCAAAGTGCCTTGACAACATTTTGGGGATTATACTTTGGAAGTTTAAAATGCTCATCTTCTGAAAACAAAAGACCTTCCTTAGTTAAGTAATCTATTTCTTCATAAGCTTCTACTGCATCTTCTTTATTATATAGTTTTGAAAATTTATTTATGATTTCATCTTTACGTAAATTTTTATAATCATCTATCATATCATATACAATCTTTTCTACTACATGAACTGAACCACTTGCAATATCAAGAACTATATATTTATCATTTAAATAAAATTTGTGAATTCTTTCTACCATCTCTTCACCCTCTGCACTTTTTAAATAAAATAAAGCAAGGTTTCCCTTGCTTAGTTTTCAGAATTTTCGCACTTTTGATTTCCAACTGTGCAACTAGTTTTACAAGCTGATTGACAAGATGTTTGACATTCTCCACATCCGCCTTTTTCATAAGTTTTCTTTAAATTTTTATTAGTAAGTGTTTTTATATGTTTCATAAATTCTCCTATTCTTCTTCACTATCTTTAAGTTCTTTATTATTTTTGTAAGTACCGTTAATTCCCCACTTCATTATTTCAATTTTAGTATTGTCAGTTGAAGTTTCAATAACTAAGTAATCTTCTTTTACAAGAACAATCTTTCCAATTATTCCACCTATTGTTATTACTTTATCTCCCACTTTTAAATTTTCACGCATAGCGCTAACTTCATTTGCTTTTTTCTTTTGCGGTCTAATTAAGAAAAAGTAAAATATAACAAACATAATAATTAGAGGAATAAGATTTACCATTGCATTTTGATTCATTGATAACCTCCTTTTTATATCATCATTTATAATTATATTATACATATAATTTAAAAACTTCACAAGAAATTATTTGTATCCATATTTTTTGTAAAAATCATTTTTATACTCTAAAAAATAATCTCCCTTTATAGACTCTCTAATATTTTTCATCATATCTAATAAAAAATATAAATTGTGAATTGTCGCAAGCCTCATGCCAAGAATTTCATCTACATTAAATAGATGTCTAATATATGCTTTAGAAAAATTTTTACAAGTGTAGCAATCACATTCTTCATCTAGTGGAGAAAAATCATCTTTATAAATTGCATTTTTAATTGCCATTTTACCCTTATGAGTTAGCACTGTTCCATTTCTTGCAATCCTTGTTGGAAGTACACAATCTGCCATATCAACACCACGTTCAACAGCTTCAAATAAATAATCTGGACTTCCTACTCCCATTAAATATCTAGGCTTGTTTTCTGGCATAAAATTAGTTGTATGATCTAAAATTTCATTCATTAAGTCAATGGGCTCTCCAACTGAAAGTCCTCCGACAGAATATCCCCTAAAATCCATATCAGCCATCTCTCTTGCAGAAATTTCTCTTAAATCTTTATACATTCCACCTTGAATAATTCCAAAAAGAGTTTGATTATCTATGTTTTTATGATGTTCTTTACACCTTTCTGCCCACCTCAGCGTTCTTTTCATAGAATTTTCAATATATTCATAACTAGAAGGATATGGTGCACATTCATCAAATGCCATTATAATGTCTGATCCTAAAATATTTTGTATATCAATTGACTTTTCTGGAGAAATAAACATTTTACTTCCATCAATATGGCTTCTAAAATATACTCCTTCTTCTGTTATTTTTCTATTGTCCGAAAGAGAAAAAACTTGAAATCCTCCTGAATCAGTTAAAATTGGTTTATCCCAATTCATAAATTTATGAAGCCCTCCAGCTTTTTCGATAATTTCAGTACCTGGCCTTAAATATAGATGATAAGTATTTGATAAAATTATTTGTGACCCTATTTTTTTAAGTTCATCAGGTGTCATTGTTTTTACTGTTGCTCTCGTTCCAACAGGCATAAAAATTGGAGTTTCAATTTCTCCATGATTTGTTGTTATCTTACCAAGTCTTGCTTTCGAATTTTTATCTGTCTTTAATAGTTCAAACTTAAACATATAACCTACCTTATAAACATTGCATCTCCAAAACTAAAGAATCTATATCTTTCTTTTACAGCTTTTTTGTATGCATTTAAAATAATTTCTCTAGATGAAAGTGAAGATACTAACATTAAAAGTGTTGATTCTGGCAAATGAAAATTCGTAATAAGTGCATCTACACATTTAAATTTATATGGTGGGTAGATGAAAATATTTGTAAAACCACTTTTTTCGCGAACTTTTCCACTTTCATCTGCAATTGATTCCACTGTCCTTACACTAGTAGTCCCAACTGCTATAACTCTATTTCCTCTTTCTTTTGCAGAATTAATTTTATCTGCAACTTCTTCAGTCATTATATAAAATTCAGAATGCATCTCATGTTCATCAATATTTTCAACTTTTACAGGTCTAAAAGTTCCTAGACCAACATGAAGAGTTATATAACAAATTTCCACACCTTTATTTTTAACTTTATCAAGAAGTTCCTTTGTAAAATGAAGCCCTGCAGTTGGAGCTGCAGCCGATCCTTCTTCCCTTGCATAAACAGTTTGATATCTATTTTTATCTTCTAATTTTTCTGTAATATAAGGTGGAAGTGGCATTTCACCAAGCTCATCTAAAATTTCTTCAAATATTCCATCATATTCAAACTTCAAAAATCTTGAACCATCATCAGATATATCAACTACTTCAGCAGATAATTTGTCGCTAAAAATAATTTCCGTTCCAATTTTTGCTTTTTTGCCAGGTTTAGATAGACATTCCCATACGTCATTTTTTCTATTTAAAAGAAGAAATTCAATTTTTTCTTCTTTATCTTTTCTATGACCATAAATTCTTGCAGGCATTACCTTTGTGTCATTCAAAACTAAAACATCGCCTTCATTTAAATAATCTATTATGTCATAAAAATGTTTGTGCTCCATTTCTCCAGTTTTTTTATTTAAAACAAGGAGCCTAGAGTGGTCCCTTCTTTCGGCAGGATGTTGTGCTATTAATTCCCTTGGTAAATCATAATAAAAATCTTTTGTCTTCATTTTGTCCTTCTATCAATTTAATTTTTCAATATTTGTTCCTGGAAAATAAAAATCAATGATTTTTTTGTAATCTTGTCCTTTTTTTGCCATTTCAACTGCACCATATTGACTCATTCCAACACCATGTCCATATCCATTGCCAGAAACAAGCACTTTATTTCCATCAACCTTTATATCAAAAAGTGTGGATTTTATAATAGTATTCCCAATTTTTTTCCTAAAATCATTTGCTTTTAATTTCACATCACCTTGAGAAGTATTAAAGATAATATTGTCTACTCTTTTTGAATCTTTAAAACTCTCCACATTAACGCTATTTATACCAGATATTCCAAGTTTTTCAAAATCCTTATCCTTTAATTCATATTTCCATGGATGAGTTGAATATGGATCTTCATGTGTTATTAAATAAGGAACAGAATTTCCGCCCCAAGCTTCATCCGATGCCACAGTAAAACCTCCAGAAGATGCACAAAAAATAGTTTCAGCAACCTTTCCATTATATTTTATAACTTCATTTAAAGTAGAATCCACTGCTTTATTTGTTTTTTCATCTTCTACATCTTTTCCAAAGTAAACTTGTGAACTTGTTGTATCGTCTAAATTGTATCCTTTTTTAATAAATTTATTGTAATTATTTATTGCAAAAGATCTTGAGCAAAGGGCTTGTGCTTTTAAAGATTCCATTGGAAACTCTGGGCTCATTTCTTTTGGCAAAACTCCCTTTAAGTAATCATCCATATTCACATTATTTATAATGTCTAATTTCCCATTATTTATTCTAAAGCTAATAGACCCCCTATAACTTCTTTTTATCTTATCAATATAAATTGGTGATTCTGAATTTATCAAGAAAGCTCCATCTTGAGGAAATTTTTTTATTTCAAAATTTTTTCCTTCTACATTAATATCCTTGCCATCAAATAAAATAGTTATTTCTTTATTCTTTGTATCATTTACTATTTGGTCATCAGAAGTTATAATTTTTAAATCAATTAAAGACTTTAACTTCACTTCTTCCTTTGCTTTAACAGAATTCCCTATCTTTATATCTAGTTTGTCATAATTTTCTTTTGCGAAAATATTTAATGGCAATAGTATTAAAAAAATAGTTAAAAATAAAAATTTTTTCATATCAATCTCCTTTATACGCTATACCGAAATGGTCATAAGCTCTTCTAGTGGCTATTCTCCCTCTTGGGGTTCTCGTTATAAAACCTATTTGCATTAAATAAGGCTCATATACATCTTCAACAGTGACCTTATCTTCTCCTATTGCCGCAGAAATAGTATCTATTCCTACTGGTCTTCCATCAAACTTTTCAATCATAGTCAAAATTATCCTTCTGTCTATATTATCAAGACCAAATTTATCAATCTCAAGAAGATTAAGACCTTTAATTGCTACTTTTGCAGTTATAACTCCATTTTCTTTTACTTCTGCATAATCTCTTACTCTTTTTAAAAGTCTATTTGCAATTCTTGGAGTTCCTCGAGATCTCTTTGCTATTTCTCTTGCTCCCTTACTTTCAATAGGTATATTTAAAATATTAGCAGACCTCATAATTATTTCCACTAAAGATTTCTCATCATAAAGATCTAATTTTAACATTACACCAAATCTATCTCGAAGAGGAGAAGTTAGCATTCCAGCTCTAGTAGTTGCACCAATTAACGTAAAAGGTGCGAGATCTAGTCTTATTGATCTTGCAGAGGGGCCTTTACCTATTATTATATCTAGTGCATGGTCTTCCATAGCTGGATATAATATTTCTTCTACAGACTTGTTGAGTCTATGAATTTCATCTATAAATAGAACATCGTCATTATTAAGATTTGTGAGAATACTAGCTAAATCTCCTTGTTTTTCTATTGCAGGTCCTGAAGTAACTTTAAGATTAACTCCCATTTCATTTGCAATAATTCCAGCAAGAGTAGTTTTACCAAGTCCTGGTGGACCACTTAATAATGTATGATCAAGTGGTTCCATTCTATTTTTTGCAGCTTCAATAAAAATTTTTAAATTGTCAACTACTTTTTCTTGACCAATATATTCATCTAGCCATTTTGGCCTTAAACTAATTTCTTTGGTATCGCCATCAATAAAGTCAGGCTCAACTAGTCTATTTTTATCCATAATATCAACCCATCAATTTTAATGCTTCTTTAATTCTTTCAGATATATCAAGAGAAGCATCTACTTTTTCTAATGATTTTTTTGCATCATATACATTATAACCCAATGAAATAAGTGCCTCAACAGCTGGATCCTCATTTTTTTCAAAAATTAAAGACTCATCTTTTTCACATTTGAAACTCAAATCTAACTTTTCAACTTTATCCTTTAATTCCACAATAATTCTTTGTGCAGTTTTTTTTCCCACTCCTGGCAACTTAGTCAAAGACTTTTCATCTTTTGATAAAATATATTTTGCAATATTATCTACATCGTCCCCGTCTAAAATTCCCATAGCAAGTTTTGGTCCAATTCCCGAAACAGTTGTTAGAAGATCAAAAAATTTTCTAGTTTCACTATCTTTAAAACCATATAAAGTAGCTCCATCTTCTCTAAGAATAAACCTTATATTAATAAAAACTTCTTCATTGTCATAAAAAGTATGAAGTTCTCGAGATATCATATTTACAATATATCCAATTTTATTTGATTCTAAGACTAAATATCCATCCTCAATAGAATGAACACTGCCTCTTAAAAATTCAATCATTATACCATCCTAAAACTTTCTTTAAATTTTATAGAACTTCCATGTGTTATTGCTACAGCTAGAGCATCTGCAACATCATCTGGTTTAGGAACTTTATTTAAGTTTAAAATAATTTTAACCATATCTTGAATTTGCGATTTTGTTGCTCTTCCATATCCTACTAAGGCTTGCTTCACTTGAAGAGGAGTATATTCATATAAATTTGCTCCGCTTTTTTTTGCTACTAAAACTTCTACACCTCGAGCTTGTGCGACTGTTATGGCAGTTTTAACATTTTTATTAAAAAATAATTCTTCAAAGGCAATATCTTCTGGTTTATATTGATTTATCAAATCATTCATTTCTTGATAAATCAAATCCAATCTATCTGGTAAAGGTATCTTTGCCTTAGTAGTTATAGCACCATAATCTAGAACCTTATAAGAATTCCCAAAAAGTTCTACAAAGCCATATCCAACAATTGCAATTCCTGGATCAACTCCCATTATTATCAAATTACCACCACTTTAAAAAGGATAGCACAAAACTATCCTCATTTATATCTCTTTATAACTCTATCATTTATTCCATCCCAGAAACCATTTCTAAAAATTCTAAATCCATCTATGTAAAGAAATTTAAAAATTTTATTATTTAGGATTTCTATCTCACTATCAGTTAAATAGGAATCTAGCTCTTCAATTTGTACGTCATTGTCTTCGCTTTTAAAAACAAGTTGTAAATCAAGATGATCATTAATTTTATTAATTTTATCATCAATTAATTTTTTCTTTACATCTGTAACTGTATTTCTTATAAAAACCCTAATTTGCCTGTCTTTTCTAATTTCTTTAAAGATTAATTTCTTAAAAGATAAAACTTCTTCATTTTTAAATTCATATTGGAAAAGCTTTTTCCTATTATAAAGTTCATCAATAGTTAAATATTTCAAAGCTATCATTTCAAGAGTATTAATATGCTTTTTAGAGTTGAAACCCAACCTATATCCCTCTAAATACAAATAAAGTTCTAATCTATTGACATCATCATGTATTAAACTAGATAAATTTCTAGCAATAAGCTCAATTCCATCTTTTTGTCTGTAAATTTTTATTATATCTTTTCTCAAATTTTCAAGGGTAACATATCTTGGATAAATATTTTCAATAGACTCGTAAATATTGTAAATATTTAAAAGAATATTTATACTATCCAAATCCCCTTTATATAAGAAATTCGCAATTAGGTATTTTTTTATATCTTTAAAGGCAACAGTTTTTAAAGGTTTTTGATTTAATTTTCGTGCCAATTCCATAAAAAAATCCTCCGATAGTTCGTATAAAAATATTATACTATAACTTCAAGAGGATTTAAATCTAATTTATAAATTTATTAGAATTATAATAACTTTATTTTATTTTCTTTACAAAAATTCAAACTGTTTTCGTCCCAAACCCCAACTTGTACTTCTCCTATATGACTTTTTTCTAAAAAGAACATGCAAATTCTAGATTGGCCTATTCCTCCTCCAATTGTGTAAGGAAGCTTTGCATTTAAAATGTCACTGTGATAAGGCAACTGAAATCTATCAGTAGTATTTGTTTTTTCGCATTGATCCTTTAAAGAGTTTTCATCGACACGAATACCCATACTTGAAACTTCTATTGAGTTTTTTAACACTTCATCCCAAAGTAAAATATCTCCATTTAAATTCCAATCATCATAATCAGGACTTCTATCGTCGTGTGGTTTTCCAGAATTTAACTTATTTCCAATACCCATTATAAAGACAGCACCTTTGTCTTTACAAATCAATTTTTCTCTTTCTTTAGAAGTTTTATCAGGATATAAATCTTCTAATTCCTGAGAAGTTATAAAGAAAATTTCATCTGGTAACTTTTTTGACAAAATATAAGGATAAGTTTGATTTATATACTCTTCTGTCCTTTTGAACACAGAATATATTTCTTTTACAGTTAAAAAAAGATATTCTTTATTCCTATCAGATTTATCAATTATTTTTTCCCAATCCCATTGATCAACATAAGATGAATGAATTTCATCAAGTTCTTCTTCTGCTCTTATGGCATTCATATCAGCATAAATACCTTCATACATATTAAAATCATATTCCTTTAAAGCGTTCCTTTTCCATTTTGCCAAGGATTGTACAATTTCAACATTTATGCCATATTGTCTAAGATTGAAATCAACTGCTTTTTCTCCATTTAAATTGTCATTTAGGCCTGTTTCTGGTCTTACAAAAAGTGGTGCAGAAACTCTTTGAAGGTTTAAAGTATTTGCCAAATCTCTTTGGAAATAATCCTTTACAGATTTTATTGCTATCTGAGTTTCTCTAAGGTCTAATTCTGTCGCACTCGAATTGTTTCTCATCTTTTTCCTCCATAATTTTAAAAAAACTTTCACCCATAATGGATGAAAGAATTTTATCAAATAAATTGTATATCTAATTCCTCGCCGTAATCAAGTATTGATTCTATTACTAAAAGCGAAATATTTGTAGACAAATTTAATGCAAAGTTTAAATCATTATCAAAACTATGATTTGAACTTTTATATTCTTTTATTACCTCAACTAAATAATTCTTTATTTTGAGTTCTAATTTTTGGTCTATATTTGCAAAGAAATTAATATTTTCGGATTTAATTGTATCAATAAAATGTTCTTCTAAATACTTATTCTCTCTTGCATAAATAGCTAAATCTTGTTCATATTTGACATGTTTTCTAAGATTATCTACAAAAGTCATTCTGTAAGCATGAGGATAACAAACAAAATCACATAGATAATGCATAATTATCCCAAGTTTTTTACTGATATAATTAATAAATAATTTACTTTCATTTCCTTCAGAATATGAGTACCTTGAAAAATAAATTAATTTACTTATTTCCCTTGCAATATAATCTCCAGACTCATCAAAATAATGTCTTTTAGTTTTATAATAAGGGAGCACATCAGGAGCTATTGAACCCCAAAGCATTTTTTCTAAATTTAAATTAATTTCGTATTTCTCTTTTATTCTATCGTGAACAATTTTTGCCACAATTTTGTGTGTATCAGGTAAAATTTTAAACACATCCTATTAAAAATATTGTTAAATACATCTTAATTCTATACTTATAAAGCGAAATTGTCAATTTTTATTTGTTTTATCTAATTCTTTTGATATTACATCCCAAATATTATTAGTTTCAAATCCAAGTCTCCAACTTCCAACTCCAGCTAAATTATATTTATTTACCAAAGAAACTTTTTTCTCAATAGAATTTGCATCTTCAATCCAAATTTTATAAGTTGAACCATTTTCTTCATATTCAATATAATTTTGTTGAGATTCCTTATCCCATGTTGGTTTTAAATCTTTTGAAGCAATTAAATTTGCCACATCATCCATAGAAATTGTTTTAGATGTAACTTTTCCACCACTCTCTTTCCAAAGTCTAGTGTAAAGAGGAACGCCTAAAATCATTTTTTTGTTAGGAATATTTTTGAATAAAACATTTATACTACCTTCAACCCATTTATATTGAGCAACTGATCCTGATTCATTTGATGAAGCCCAATGTTGATCATAAGCCATTACAACAATATAGTCAGAAATTTCTGAAAGGGCTTTTCTATCATATGGCTCTTTAGTCACATCAGAAGATATTTGTGGTGTAACATCAACGGTAATTATAAAATTATCTCCAGCACTTTCTCTTAATTCCTCTACAAAAGCTGTTATATTATCTCTATCATCTACATAGGTATGTTCGAAGTCTATATTGATTCCTTTCATATTATATTTATTACAAAGTTCTAAAGTTTTATTTATAATCTTTTTTCTAGTTTCTTTGTTTGACAAAGCCTTATGGGTTATATCTGGGTCAAAAGAATTATCAAGGTATGCCCAAACATCTACTCCCATCTCATTATATTTCTTAATATAATTTTGATTTCCTCTGTCAATCATATCCCCATTTTCATTCCTTATAGAGAACCATGTAGGGATAATCACATCAAGTCCATTTATATTTTTTATACTTTCAATTTTTTTATCAGAATGTTCTGCATAAGTATAATCCCAAGTTAAATTGATTAAATCTGTTGAAATATTTTTATTTGATGTTTTTAAAACTTTTTTTTCAAAATTTTCATCTACATCTTCCTTTGATACATAACCAACATAACCTTCTACCATTCTAACTTTATAAGAATTTCCTTTTTCACCATAAACATATAGTTCTTCTTTTTCAGGTAGTTTTTTTATTATAGGACTTCTCTTAGAACTGTCTTCTCTAAGAAGAGTTTCTTTTTTAGTCTTAGTTAAATTATATTCTTTATCTTTATAATCCAATAATAGAAGTCTAATATCTTTGTTGTATCTTAGATTAACATCGTAATCATATATAAATGCTTCAATTGGAAGCATAATTTTGCCATTTTTTTTGATAACAGGAGATCTCAAATCAATCTCTCCATTATTAAATTTTGCCTTGTATTCATTTATTTTTAAAATTTTATTAGCATGATCGTTTTTAAGTTTTACTTCATCTGTTGATTTATCATAGCTAATATTTTTATCTAAATATTTTTTAATATAGTCGTAAGAAAGATAAATCATTCCATCTTCAATGCAGAAATCATCTTTGTCTATATCTCTATCTTCTGTTATAAAATTAAAGTCATCGTATTTTGTGGAAATTTTAGTAGTTCCTCTATTTTCAACAAATAAAAAAGTACCTACCGCCAAAATTAAGATCAAAAAAATTCCTAGAAAAAGTTTTTTCATAAATATCACCCTTTTTTTTAATTATTTGTTCAAAATAAAAGATACTAAAAATAGGACTTAAAGTCCCATTCTCAGTAATTATTTCTTTCTTTAACTTTTGCAGCCTTACCTTGTCTATCTCTAAGATAGTAGAGTTTAGCACGTCTTACACTACCTTTTCTTGTAACAACAAGATCTGCAATTCTTGGAGAATTAAGAAGGAAAGTTCTTTCAACTCCAATTCCGTAAGAAATTCTTCTAACTGTAAAAGTTTTTCTTGAACCTTTACCTTGAATTTTTAATACAGTACCATCAAAAACTTGAACTCTTTGTCTTTCGCCTTCAATGATTTTGTAGTGAACACTTACAGTATCTCCAACATTAAATTTTGGTAAATTTTCATTTATTTGTTCATTTTCAATAGCTTTAATATAATCCATTGTCTTTACCTCCTTCCAATAAATCTTTTAATATATCTTTTTCTTCATCATTTAAGTTTTTATTTTCTAATAAATCTGGCCTTTTCTGTAAAGTATTTTTTATAGATTCAATAAGTCTATATTTTCTAATTTTCTCATGATCTCCACTTAAAAGAATATCCGGGACAGTAAGCCCTCTAAATTCTTTAGGTCTAGTGTATTGTGGATGTTCCAATAATCCATTGTAGTGAGATTCATCTTTAAAAGATTCATCACTAGAAAGAACTCCATCTAATAATCTAGATACTCCATCTATTACAACCATAGATGCCAATTCTCCACCAGTTAATACATAATCTCCAATAGAAATTTCTTCATCAACATAATTTTCAATAACCCTATTGTCTATTCCTTCATAATGACCATTTAAAAGTATTATATGTTCTTCTTCTTTTAACTCTTTTAATTTTTGCTGAGTTAAAACTTTTCCCTGTGGCGACATATAATAAACTTTAGAATTATTCTTTTTTACAGATTCTATTGCTTCTACTATTGGTTTTACTTGCATTAACATACCAGGTCCACCACCATAGGGATAATCATCAACTTGAAGATACTTATTTATAGCAAAATCTCTTATATCAACCGTTTCAAGATCTAATTTTCCTTCTCCAATGGCCCTTCCTACAATAGAAAAATCTCTAATGTGATTAATGAAATCTGGAAATAATGTCAAAACACTAATCTTCACAAAATCATTCCTTCTATTAACTTTATAGTTATTGTGGAATCTATTTTTTTAACAAATTCTTTAACTGCAGGTATCTGATAAATTTCTTTATCATCACTTTCAATTAAAAAAATGTCATTAGCTGGATATTCAAGAACATTTTTCAAAACTCCAATATAATTTTTATCAGTATCATAAACCTTTTTTCCAATTATATCAGAAATGTAGTACTGATCTTTTTTTAAAGTTAGTCTATCTTTATCATTAATGTAAATTTCACTACCCTTTAAATTTAAAACTTCATTTATATCTTCATAGCCCTCAAAGGTTATATAAATAAAATTATTTATCCGAGCTTTTTTTATATAAAATTCTTCTAAATTATCCCCAACATAAACATTTTTTAACTTTAAAAATCTTTTGTTATCAAAAGTATAAGGTTCAACTTTAAGTTCTCCCTTTATGCCATGAGTGTTTATAATTTTACCAATACAGGTAATTGAATCTTTAATATTCTTCAATTTCTAAATTAACCTTTACATTTTCTTTAAGTGAAACAGCCTTTATAATTGCTCTAATTGCCTTTGCAATTCTACCTTGTTTACCAATAATTTTTCCCATATCACTTGATGCTACTTTAAGTGTAATGTTAATAACATCACCATTTTCTTCACTTTTTACATCAACTGAAGAAGGATCATCAACTAAAGATTTAGCAATATATTCAATTAATTCAACCATTTTGGTCCTCCAAACATACTGTTATTCAGTAGCTTCTGATTCACTTGTTCCTGTTGTATTTTTAGAATTTTCATTTGAACTATAAACTGAATTTTCTCTAAAAAGTCTATCAACTGTATCAGTAGGCTTTGCACCATTTTTAATCCAATTATTAGCCTTTTCTGCATCTACAACAACTTTCTTAGGAGAAGTTAGCGGATTATAATAACCAATCTCCTCAATGAACTTTCCATCTCTAGGGCTTCTAGAGTCTGCTACAACTATTCTATAAAAGGGTTTTTTCTTAGCACCCATTCTTCTTAATCTAATTTTAACTGACAAATTATTCACCTCCAAAATAAAATTTATATATTAAAATATATAAGCTACTTTAAAAGGAAAAAGGTAGTTTAAACTTTCTTCTTCCCATATTTTTAGACATGTTACTAAATTGTTTCATCATTTTTCTCATATCTTTAAACTGTTTAATAAGTTTGTTGACATCTGCTGGACTAGTTCCAGAACCTTTTGCAATTCTTTTTCTTCTTGAAGAGTCAATTATTTCAGGCTTTAACCTTTCTTTCTTAGTCATAGAAAGAATTATAGCTTCAACCTTTGCAAACTCATTTTCAGGAAGATTTATATTTTTTAAAGCTTTGTTGTCAACTCCTGGAATCATTCCAATAATATCTTCAAGAGGTCCCATATTTTTCATTTGTTGCATTTGATCTAAGAAATCCTCAAAAGTAAAAGTTGACTTTCTCAACTTTTCCTCAAGTTCTTTAGCCTTTTTATCATCAACTGCATTTTGTGCTTTTTCGATTAGGGAAAGCACATCTCCCATTCCAAGTATTCTGGATGCCATTCTATCTGGATGAAAGACTTCTATATTATCCATCTTTTCTCCACTGGCAATAAACTTAATTGGAACATCTGTAACTGACCTAATTGATAGTGCCGCACCACCTCTTGCATCTCCATCAAGTTTAGTAAGTATTACACCAGTAAGCTTTAGCATATCGTCAAAAGTGTCTGCAACATTAACTGCATCTTGACCAGTCATTGCATCAAGAACAAGAAGAACTTCTGAAGGATTTATTTCCTCATGAATATCTTGAAGTTCCTTCATTAATTTTTCGTCTATGTGAAGTCTACCTGCGGTATCAATGATAACTACATCATTTCCATTTTTCTTTGCATGTTCTAGTGCTGCTTTAGAAATGTCCACAGGAGAAATTTTATCTCCCATAGTAAAAACTGGAGTGTCTACTGATTTACCAACAACTTGTAACTGCTTTATGGCAGCTGGTCTGTAAACATCACAAGCCACTAAAAGAGGTCTTTTTCCATCTTTTTTTAATTTATTTGCAAGTTTACCACTAGTTGTGGTTTTACCTGCTCCTTGAAGACCACACATCATAATAACTGTCGGTTTTTTAGAAAGATCCAATTTGACTTCATTTGTTCCCATTAAGTTTGTGAGTTCTTCATTTACAATTTTTATAACTTGTTGGCCTGGAGTTAAAGATTCTAAAACTTCTTTTCCCAAAGCTCTTTCTTTTACAGTTTTTACAAAATCCTTTACAACTTTAAAATTAACATCAGCTTCAAGAAGAGCAAGTTTCACTTCTCGCATAGCTGCGTCAATATCTTTCTCGGTTAACTTTCCTTTGCCTGTCAAGTTTTTTAAAGTATTTTGCAATTTATCGGATAAACTTTCGAATACCAAAAATCCACCTCCTAGTCAATAAGTATTTCTTTAAGTTCTTTAATTTTTAAGATATTATTTTTTGTTAAAGAATCCTCTTCAATACTTTCTAAAATAGTTTCAATTTTTTTTCTTTTTATTTCTTTATTTTCTTCTTCTGTCTTAGAATTTTTTATTAATTGAAGTTTCTCTTCAAATTCTTCTAAATTATTCTCAGCTCTTTTTAGATTGTCAAATACTGCTTGTTTAGAAATGTTTAACTCATCTGATATTTCATTTATAGTACAATCATAAATATAGTACATATAAGCAGCTTTCTTTTGCTTTTCTGTAAGAAGATTTCCATAAAAATCAAGTAAGCTGTTCATCCTAAAAAATTTTTCATCCATTTATATCACCATTTTTCTAGCGAGGTCAACCTTTTTACTTGACCTATATTATTTTAACTAATAGATTTTAATATGTCAACAAATTTTTTAATTATTTCTTAACCGATTTTATTACTAATAACTAAAAAAAGTAGGCATCAAAACCTACTTATAATAATTTTTAAATTTTATTTTTATAATCAACTAAAAATTGTTTCTAAGAAATTATCAATGTCAAAATCTTGCAAATCGTCAATTCCTTCTCCCACTCCTATTAATTTTATCGGAATATTAAGTTCTGATTGAAGTGCAATTACAACTCCACCTTTAGCAGTGCCATCAAGTTTAGTGAGTGCAATTCCAGTTATGTCTGTCACTTCTTTAAAAGTTTTTGCTTGATTAATTGCGTTTTGTCCTGTAGTTGAGTCTAAGACTAATAAATTTTCACGATTCGCTTCAGGAAATTTATTTGAAATAATTCTATTAATTTTTTCGAGCTCCTTCATTAGATTAGATTTATTGTGAAGTCTACCAGCAGTATCTACAATTAACACATCAGTACTCCTAGCCTTGGCTGCTTCAATAGCATCAAATACAACAGATGCAGGGTCAGAGCCTTCATCATGACTTATAACATCTACATTCGCTCTATTGCCCCATTCTCTTAGTTGATCAATAGCAGCTGCTCTAAAAGTATCCGCCGCACATACTAATACAGATTTATTTTCACTTTTAAATCTTGCAGAAAGTTTTCCAATAGTTGTTGTTTTTCCTACGCCATTAACTCCTACTACTAAAATTATAACAGGTGGGTCTGTATTTATAGGAGTATTGAGTTCTGGGTTCATAAGTTTCTTAGCTTCTTGCATTAAAAGTGGTTTAACTTCCTCTGGGTCGTTAATCTTTTCCCTTATAATAGTTTCACGAAGATTATCAATTAATTTCATCGTGGTTTCCATACCAACATCAGCTGAAATTAAAATATCTTCCAAATCTTCCAACATTTCATCATCAATTTTTACATAAGAGCCAATTACAGTATTTATTTTTATTCCGACTTCTTTTCTAGTTTTATCTAATCCCTCTTTTAATCTTTGGAATAAAGAAGTCTTTTTCGGTTCTTCTTTTTCTTTTATCTCTTCACTATTATCTTCTTTAATAAAATCTGTATTTTTATCTAAATTCTCTTCTTCACTTGTTGTTTCTTTATCTTCTAGATTTTTATCTTCAATAGCTTCATCTTTGTTCTCTAAATTTTCTTCTTGAGTTTCTTTTTCTTCTTTTATATTACTTATAGCATCAGTTTCTATTAATGAAGGCTCTTTTAAATTTTCTACATCATTAGAAATATTAATCTCATCTATTTCTTCCTCTTGTATTTCTATATTTTCTAATTCTTCTTTTATATTATCTTCTTTAGTAGAATTTTCTTCATTTACTACTTGTTCTTCATCTTTTTCAATTTCATCAGTTATTAAGTCCTTCTCATTACTTTCTGATGTTTTAAAATTTTCGTCATTCTCTTTTTTTAATTCATCCTTATCTTCTAATTCAGAATTCTCGCCATTTCCCTCTAAAGGATCATCTATTTTTATTTTCTCGATACTCTCTTCTACATTTTCCTCTAAATTATCATTTTCTGCATTTTCTTTTTTATCTTCTTGTTTCTTTAATTTATCCTTTAACCACTCAAACATTTTTTTCTCCTAATCTTTTAATTTCACAGAATATAATTTACTTATTCCTTTTTCTTCCATTGTAACACCATACATAGTATTTGCAATCTCCATTGTCAATTTTCTATGAGTAATAATTATAAATTGAATATCCTCTAAGGTAAGAAGATAATCAGCATATCTCTTAATATTCGCATCATCTAAAGCTGCGTCAATTTCATCGAGAATACAAAAAGAAGCTGGTCTATATTTTAAAAGTGCAAACAAAAGTGCCACCGCTGTTAAAGATCTTTCTCCACCTGACAATAAAGAAAGTGATTGAAGCCTTTTTCCAGGAGGAGAAGCTTTAATTTCAATACCAGAACTTAAAACATCTCCTTCAATATTTATCTCTGCACGTCCCCCATTAAATAGAATCTTAAAAATTTCTGTAAAATTATTTGAAATTTCTTCCATTGCTTCATTAAATATTTTTTTCATTTCAATATCTAATTTGCCAAGTATTGATTTTATTTCTTCTTTTGAATTTATTAAATCATCTCTTTGAGAAGCATAAAAGTCTAATCTCTCTTTTACAAGTTTATACTCATCAATGGAAGAAATATTTACTTCTCCATAATCTCTCACTTTCTTCTTTAGCTTTTTTATAGAACTTTCGGAGATATCTTCTAAACTTTCATCTATAAAATCGTGATAATCGCAGATATTGTATTCATCATTAAGCCTTTCAATTTCATTAGATATTTTATTTTTATTAACATCTATTTTAAGAGTTAGCTTTTCTATTTCAGAATTCAGAGTAACAGACTTTTCTTTTAAATCGCTTAAAACATCTTTGTTCTCAAAATAAATTTTATTATTTTTCTCCAAAAAATCTTTATTATCACTAATTTTAAATTTTAAATCTTCAATATTTTTGGTTATTTTTTGTAACGTTATACAGTTTTTTTCATGTAATATATTTTTTTCATAAATGGCCTTATTTTTTTCTTCTAAAAGGTCAAAATTATTTTTTAACCTTTTTTCTGTATTTTCTATTTCAAAACTTATTCTTTCTATTTCTTTTATATTATAGACTAACTTTTCACTATTTTCTTTCTCTACTAATTGAATTTCAACTTTCTCATTATTTAGATTGTCCAATTTTTCTGAAAGTTCCTTTAATCTCGTACTATTATCAACTTCTTTTTCCATTTCATTTAAAATCAGATTTTTTTTATTAATCTCTGATTCATTGTATTCCAAATTAGAAATATCTATTTTTATATTATCCTCTAAATCTAGCTTTTCCTTTTCATATTTATCTAAATAATTAGTATTTAAGTTTCTATCATTTTTATTTTTATATAAATTCTTTTCAATTTCATTAATTTTAAAAATATACGAATTCTTTCTTTCAATAAAAGAATCCTTTGAAATATTTAAATCTTTAATTTCTTTTTCTAAATCTAATTTTTCCTTTTCAAGTTTTGAAACTTCTTTCAAAATTTTTTTCTTTTTTTCTTGTAGATCGTTAATTTCATTTTTACGCAAAATAAAGCTACTATTATAATTATTTAAACTACCACCAGTGATTGCTCCAGATGGATTGAAAACCTCTCCCTTTAATGTTACAACTTTTAATTTATATTTTTTAGAAATTAGAGTAGCGTTTTTAAAATTATCTACAATCAACACTCTTCCCAATAAATTATAAAAGATATCTTTAAACACTTTATCAAAAACAATTAAATTACAAGCCACTCCAATAATTCCTTCATCTTTATAGTTAATATTTATTTTATTGCCCACGACCCTATCTAAAGGTAAAAAAGTAGCCCTTCCCATTTTATTTTTTTCTAAAACTCTTAACATTTCAGACGTTTCACTTGTCGAAGATACAATAATATTTTGAGACATGGAACCTAGTGCCACAGAAATTGCCTTTTCATACCTTTTTTCAACATTAAATTTTTCAGCAACAGGTCCATACAAAGAGGCCGTAAATATATTATTTTTTGAAGTGAAATTCATAAAAGATTTTACAGTTCTGTTATATCCTTCATAATTAGACTCCATATTTTCGAGAATTTTTAATCTAGCAATAATTTCATTTGCACTATTTTTTCTTTCATTAATATATTCATCTTGTTTTTTTAATTTTTCTTGTAAATTTTCTAATTTTTCGTCTATATTTTTATAATCTAAATTTTCTTTTTCTAAACTGTTCCTTAAACTTTCTATTTCAGAAGAATCCTTTGAAATAATTTCTATAAATTCATTTTCATTTTTCCTAAAATTTTCAATACTTTTTTCTAAACTAATTTTTCTATTATTTTTTTCTTCTATTATGTCCTTTAAAGTTTGATTTTTAAAATCTAAATTTTCGATCTCATTTTTTAATTTATTTTTATTTTCAAAATTTAAATTTCCAATCTCTTCTAAATTTTTTAATTCATATTCTAATTCTTTTATTACTTTAATCTTTTCAGTAAGATTATCCGCTATTTTTTTCTTTTCACAATTTAGATCTTTCTCATTAATTTCTAAATGTTCAATATTTTCTTTATATTCTGAAAGAATTCCTTGTAAACTTTCTATTTCTATTTGAATTCTTTCCACATCTCTTTTAAGGGAATTAACTTTTTCATTTTCTAAATTAATCTTTAAATTTAATTCTTCATACTCCCCTTTGTAATTATTAAATCTCTCATTTAAATTATCATTTTCCACAGAAATGTCAGAAATTTTTTCTTTTGATTTTCTTAAATCTTCTGTTAATACCTCCCTTTTATTCAAAACTTCTTTAAATTCTTCTTTTAATATATCAATACTTTTTTCTAGTTCTCTTATCTGAATTTCTCTTTTATCAATATCTTTACAAGCCAGGTTTATATCTTGAACTCTTAAAAGTTCATAATCTTTTAAATAAGATTTAGCTTTATCAGATTGTGCTTTTAAATTTTTTTCCTGCATTTTAATTTCAGATAAAATATCTTCTATCCTTATTAAATTTTCTTCAGTTTTTAAAAGTTTATTAGTAGATTCAATCTTTTTATATTTGTATTTCGAAATTCCTGCCGCTTCTTCAAAAATATTTCTTCTGTCCTCTGGCTTTGAACTTAAAACAGATTCAATTTTTCCTTGACCTATTACTGAATAGCCATCTTTTCCAATTCCAGTGTCCATAAAAAGTTCTTTTATGTCTTTCAATCTGCACTTTTTATTATTAATTAAAAATTCACTTTCAAGAGATCTATACATCCTTCGAGTTACAGAAACTTCATTGTATGGAAGATTTAGAGATTTATCACTATTGTCGAAAACTATTGTGACTTCAGCCATTCCAAGTGGTTTTTTTGTATCTGTACCAGAAAAAATAACATCTTCCATTTTATTTCCTCTTAGATTTTTTACAGAAGTTTCTCCAAGAACCCAAGTTATTGCATCCGTTATATTACTTTTCCCACTCCCATTTGGTCCTACAATAGCTGTCGTCGTCTTATCTAATTCAATTTTAGTTCTATTTGCAAAAGATTTAAATCCTTGCATTGTAACTGCTTTTAAAAACATCCACTCACCTATAATAATTTCTTATATCGATAACTTCTTTATACATTGCCTCTATTTGTACTTCAAAATTCCCTAAACCTTTTTCTCTTAAATTCAATTTTTTTATATTTAAATTGGAACATATTTCTTTTTTATTCTTTGATTTCTGTCCACTAATATTCGATATATTTTTCCCATTTGCATAAATATAAATTTCATCACTTAAATTTTTTGATTCTTTAAAATAATTTAGAAGTCCCTTCTTAAAGTAAAAAGATTCTACTAATTGTCTGTATGCAGGGTGAAAAGCCCCTGCTACAATATCCCCATCATAATTAATATTATCTGTCGGTTGGAGTCCAACTCTAATAACATTAATATTATTTTTATAATAAATATTAAGTAAATCAGATACGAATTTTATAGACTCATCTAAATCTAAAGATTTATAATCTCCACTCCTCAAGCTATTATAAAGTTTTGTTTCCTTTATAACAAGAGTTGGGTAAATTCTAACACAATAGGGCTTAAGTTTTACAAATTCTTTTGCCGTATAAATTGATTTCTCTAAATTATCTCCTGGTAAACCAACCATCTGTTGTAGACCAAGTAAAAATCCATATTCTTTAATTAAACTTGCCGAATCATAAACACAATTTACATCATGGCCCCTATTAGAAAGTTTTAAAACATCGCTATCCAAACTTTGGACCCCAAGTTCAACAATATCAACTCCATATTTTTTTAAATTTAATAAAATCTTATCATCTATTGCATCTGGTCTTGTGGACAGCCTTATGTATTTTACAAAACCATTTTTCTTATATTTGCAAGCAACTTGCAAAAATTCAGATTGTTTTTCTAATGGAATTGCAGTAAAACTTCCACCATAAAAAGCAACTTCTACATTATCTTTTCTTTTAAAATAAGAAAGATATTCCAAAATAGTCTTTTCAACGTCACTATTTGAAATATCTGTAGATACTCCTGTAATTTTTCTTTGATTGCAAAAAACACAGTCATTAGGGCATCCATAATGTGGGATAAAAATTGATATAATATTTCTTTTAGACAATTTTATCCATCCCCTTAAATGCCTCCTTTGCCGCCTCTTGCTGAGACTCCTTTTTCGTTTTACCTTTACCTTTGCCTACTAAAACTTCATCTAAAAATAATTCAGTATAAAAAGTTTTATTATTATCAGGTCCTTCTTCTCTAACTAATTTATATTCTAATTTCTTCCCAGATTTTTGAACTTTTTCTTGTAATTTAGTTTTAAAATCTATATTAAAAAGTTTGTATCTATCTTTTTCTAAAAATTCTTGAAATAAATATAAAACTATTCTTTTTGCTTCATTAAAATTTGAGTCCAAATAAATTGCACCTATCAAAGCTTCCAATGCATCAGCAGAAGTTGATTCTCTCATTCTTCCACCATTTTTAATCTCACCTTTGCCAAATCTAATAGAATCTCCAAGATTTAAATTCTTAGATATAAAAAAAAGGACCTTTTCATTTACAGAATCCGCTCTCATTTTACTCAATGAACCTTCTAAATATTTTGGATAATTGATATAAAAATATTCTCCAATTATAAGTCCTAAAACTGCATCTCCAAGATACTCTAGTCTTTCATTGCTTTCATAAGATTTCATATTATTCTCGTTTACATAAGAGCTATGAGTTAGAGCTTTTTTTAATAATTTTATATCTTTAAACTTATAATTTAATTTCTTTTCGAGAAGTTCTAAATTAGTAAAAGACATGAAATCACTGTTCCAAATCTTCTACATAATCAATTACATCTCCAACAGTTTTTAACTTGTCAAGATCATCTTCAGAAACTTCAGTATCAAACTCTTCTTCAATGGTCATTACAAGTTCTACAAGTTCAATTGAATCAGCATTTAAATCATCTTGAAAGTTCATATCTTCATCAAGTTCATTTACATCCATATTAAATTGTTCAGCAATGATTTCTAAAATTTTATCTTTCATTTTTTTCCACCTTCTCTTTAATTTTTTTTACTATATTAGATTCTACTATATCTATCGCATATTTTGCAGCATTTTTTATCGCTTCACTATTAGAATTACCATGAGCTTTTATTATATTTCCATCGATACCCAAAAGAAGAGTTCCACCAACTTTTTTTGCATCTAAATCTTTAAAACTACTCATTAAATTTTTATTTAATTTATTTTTGATTTCATTATCAAAATTAGATTTTTCAATAGTTTGTAAAATATTTTTTATGGAAAACTCCACAACTCCTTCAATAGATTTTAACAAAATATTTCCATCAAATCCATCACAAACTACAAGATCTAAATCATTATTTGTGATGTTTCGTGCTTCAATATTTCCAACAAAATTTAACTCGGAATTTTTTAATTCTTCAAATGTTTCTTTTGATAAACTATTGCCTTTTCCTTCCTCAGTCCCAACGTTTAAAAGACCAACCTTAGGACTTTCAATTTTATAATACTCCCTTAAAAATATATCTCCAAGCATTGCAAATTCTTTTAATAAATCTGCATCAGTATCCATATTTGCACCCGAATCAATTATCATAGTGTTGGATTTTAATCCTGGAATTACAGTTGGAAGAACTGCTCTTTTTATTCCCTTAATCCTTCCAACAATAAAAATTCCTCCTGCAAGTAGAGCACCAGTACTACCTGCAGAAATTATTGCATCAGCTTTTTTAGATTTCAATAATTCCATTGACTTTACAATAGAAGAATCTTTTTTTCTTCTAAGAGCAAAGGCAGGATCTTCATTATTTTCTATATTTTCTTTTGCATCAACTATTTCTATTTTATTTCTATCGTAATTTAGTCCACTTAGATTTTCACTTATAAAATCTTCTCGTCCAACTAATATTACTTCAACATTAAATTCATTAGAAGCTTCAATCGCTCCTCTTATAATTTCAGACTTATTATCTCCGCCATTTATATCAAATATTAATTTCATTCCTACCTCCCACAGCTATTTTAATATATCTCATAGAATTAAAAAAATCAATATTTATAATTTAAAAATAATAAATAAGAAAATATTTGATATTATTAAAATTTAAAATGACTTTTTAATTAATCTAAAAAAAATCTCGCCTAGTTTCCCAAGCGAGATAAATCATTCTTTTTATTTATAAATTATTCTTCTTCTGAGAGAGTTAAATAATTTTCATATCTTTCTTTAGCATTTTCTTCTGCCACTTCATAAAGTTTTTCTGCTCTTTCAGGGAATAACTTTTTAAGTGAAGTATATCTTACTTCTCCATCAAGGAAATCCCTAAATGATTTTGTAGGTTCTTTAGAATCTAAAATAAATGGATTCTTTCCTTGTGCTTTAAGCTCTGGATTAAATCTATATAAATGCCAATAACCAGTTTCGACAGCTTTCTTTTCTTCTTCAATAGAGAATCCCATACCAACTCTAATTCCGTGGTTTATACATGGTGCGTAGGCAATTATTAATGATGGTCCATCATAAGCTTCTGCCTCTTTAATTGCTTTAAATGCTTGAGCTTTGTCTGCACCAAGAGCAATTTGAGCAACATATACATATCCATAAGTTGTCGCCATTAAACCAAGATCTTTCTTCTTAGTTAATTTACCAGCCGCTGCAAATTGTGCAATGGCAGCAGTAGGAGTAGACTTAGAAGCTTGTCCACCAGTGTTTGAATAAACTTCTGTATCAAGAACTAAAACATTAATATCTTCTCCAGATGCCAAAACATGGTCAAGTCCACCATATCCAATGTCATAGGCCCATCCATCTCCACCAATAATCCATTGGCTCTTCTTAATTAAGAATCTTTCAAGACCTTGTAATGTATCAATTATTTCGTCAGCTTTATCATTTCCAAATTTTTTGTCAAGAACCTTAAGAACTTTTGCACTTGCTGCCTTTGAAGTCTTGTAATCATCTTTTCCTTCGATCCAAGCTTTAAATGCTTCATTTGCATCATTATCTACATTAAGTTCAATAAATTCATTCATTAGTTTTTCAATTCTATCTCTTGTTTGACCTTGAGATATCGCCATTCCATATCCATATTCAGCATTATCTTCAAATAATGAATTTGCCCAAGATGGTCCATTTCCACATTCATCTGTACAATATGGCATTGAAGGAGCAGATCCACCCCAAATTGAAGAGCATCCTGTTGCATTAGCAATACTCATTCTATCTCCAAATAATTGAGTTACAAGTTTTACATAAGGTGTTTCTCCACAACCTGCACATGCTCCAGAAAATTCAAGATATGGAGTTTGGAATTGACTGTTTTTAAAATTGTTAGGTTCGATATTTTCTTCCTTAGATTTTATATTTTCAGATGCATATTCCCAATTAACTGCTTGTGTGTCAATTTCATCTTCATAAGGACTCATAACTAAAGCTTTTTCTTTAGCTGGACAAACTTGAGCACAATTTCCACATCCAGTACAATCTAATGGAGAAATTTGAATTCTATATTCATAATCTTCAAATCCCTTGCCATTTGCTTTTTTAGTTTCAAAACTTTCAGGTGCATTTTTCTTTTCATCTTTATCGACTAAGAAAGGTCTAATTACAGCATGAGGACAAACAAGTGAACATTGGTTACACTCTATACAATTTTCAATCTTCCAGTGAGGAACATTTACTGCAATACCTCTCTTTTCATAACGACTTGTTCCAGCTGGAAATGTTCCATCTGGCATATCAACAAACGCAGATACAGGAAGATCATTTCCCTCTTGTCTATTCATTGGAATAAGCATATTATTAATAAATTCTGGTGCTCCATTTATATTGAAATCTCTAGTTGTGTCTGAATCCTTCCAAGAATCTTTTACTTCGATTTTCTTTATGGCATCAATTCCACGATCAACGGCATCATAGTTCATTCTAACTATGTCATCACCTTTTGCACCATAATCTTTTACAATTGCTTCTTTTAAAAGTTTTACTGCTTGATCAATTGGAAGCACTTGAGAAAGATTAAAAAATGCTGCTTGCATTACCATATTAGTTCTTCCACCAAGCCCAACTTCTGCTGCAATTTTTGTAGCATTAATTGTATAAAATTCAATTTCATTATCAGCGATATATTTCTTCATATATCCTGGTAGATGCTCGTCAAGTTCATCTTCATCCCAAATAGTATTTAGTAAGAACTTTCCACCTTTTTTAAGACCTCTAAGTAGGTCATAAGAATATACATAGGATTGTTTTGAGCAAGAAATAAAATCAGTTTCAGTTAATAGATAAGTTGACGTAATCTTATTTTTACCAAATCTCAAGTGAGACATTGTGACTCCGCCAGATTTCTTAGAGTCATAGTCAAAATAACCTTGAGCATACATATCTGTATTATCACCTATAATTTTTATCGCTGATTTATTTGCTCCAACTGTACCATCAGATCCAAATCCCCAAAATTTACATCTGATAGTTCCTTCTGGTTCAGTTGTAATAGTTTCTTTAATTGGAAGTGATTTGTTAGTTACATCATCTACAATTCCAATTGTAAAATCATTTTTAGGGTTTTCGTCTTTAAGATTATCAAATACTGAAAGAATATCTGTTGGATTAGTATCTTTCGAACCCAATCCATAAATTCCTCCAACTATAAGTGGCTTTTTGTCAGATTCATAAAAAGCATCTCTTATATCTAAATATAGAGGTTGTCCCACTGCTCCTTTTTCCTTAGTTCTATCAAGAACAGCAATTCTTTCCACTGTTTTTGGAATTGCTTCCATTAAGTGTTTAATAGAAAAAGGTCTGTAAAGATGAACTTTTATAAGACCAGTTTTTTCTCCTTTTGCATTTAAATAATCTACAACTTCTTCAATAGTTTCTGTTACTGAACCCATTGCTACAATAATATCTGTGGCATCTTTAGCTCCATAATAATTAAATAAATTATACTCTCTTCCTGTTAATTTAGAGATATCTTTCATATAGCCTTCTGTCACATCAATTATGTCTGTGTAATAATTATTTGAAGCTTCTACTTCTTGAAAATAAATATCAGGATTTTGTGCAGTACCCCTAACTTTAGGTCCATTAGGATTTAGAGCTCTTTCTTTAAATTCTTTTACTGCATCTTTATCAACTAATTTTTCTAAATCATCATAATTAAGTACTTCTATTTTTTGAACTTCATGAGATGTTCTAAATCCATCAAAAAAATGAAGAAAAGGAACTCTTCCTTTAATTGAGGATAAATGAGCAACTCCTGCCAAGTCCATTGATTCTTGAACTGAACCTGATGCTAAAAGAGCAAATCCTGAAGCTCTTGCTGCCATAACATCTTGATGATCTCCAAAGATTGAAAGTGCATGAGATGCTAATGCTCTTGCTGCTACATGGAACACACCAGGAAGCAATTCTCCAGCTATCTTATACATGTTAGGTAACATAAGTAATAAACCTTGAGAAGCTGTGTAAGTTGATGTAAGTGATCCAGCTTGAAGTGCTCCGTGAACAGCTCCTGCAGCTCCCCCTTCTGATTGTAACTCCTTAACCATTACTTCTTGTCCAAAAATATTTTTTCTTCCATGAGAAGCCCAAGCATCAATGTGTTCGGCCATTGGTGAAGATGGAGTTATGGGATAGATACAAGCAACATCAGAAAAGGCATAAGCCACATGAGCGGCTGCTTCATTACCATCCATAGTTTTAAATGTTTTTGACATATTAGCCTCCTATTATTAATAATATAAATATAAATTAATCATACTGTTTATATTATATGACTTTATTTAATAAATTTCAATAATATTGTTAATAAACATTGTTTGAATATTTGAAAATAGCGAACTACGAAAGGCGTTTCATATAATGGAATGCAAATTTTGAATAAATTTATTTTATAACCATTCATAAAAATAAATAAACAAATTATTGGGATCTCGATTTTTTATTCTTAATCATTCTTTCATTTAGAGCTAATGCCGGATTATAACCCAATTCTTTTTGTTTGTAATTCTTTGTAGCCACTTCTACAATAAGTGCAGTGTGTCTGCCAGGTTTTACGGGAATATCAAATTTTGCAACATTTATTCCTAATATTTCTTGATAGTTATTTTCTAACCCAAGCCTTTCATATTCCTTTGACTCATCCCAATCTTCTAAATTTATAATTATCTCAATAGATTTTTCTTCCATTACAAACCCAATACCAAACATTTTTTGTATATCAATTATTCCGACGCCTCTTATTTCCATAAAATATTTTGTTATATCAGGAGATTTTCCAATTAATTTATTATCAATATTTTTTATTATTATAGAGTCATCTGAGATGAGTCTTGCTCCATTTGATATTAAATCTAGTGCAGTTTCACTTTTACCTATTCCACTTCTTCCTGTTATTAATACTCCAATTCCTGAAATATCTAAAAGAACTCCGTGCATTCTTGTAGTAGGAGCAAGAGCTTCATCTACTAAAGAAATAATTTTGCTGAAAATTTTAGAAGTTGAATCTGGGCTTCTTATAATTGTCACATTGTGCTTCTCTGCCAAAACTTTAGCCTGTGGAAAAATTTCATTATTCCTTGAAAAAACTACTACTGGAATATCGTATTTAAATAATTTCTCTAAAGATTCATATCTTTCTTTTCCGCTTAAGGAGTTTATATAATGCCATTCTTGTGTTCCAATTAATTGTATTCTGTCTTTTACAAATTTTGAATAATATCCGCAAAGTTGAAGACCTGGTCTATTTATATCACTACTATTAATTTCTATATTTTCAAAATCCGTGGACTTGTGAACTATCTCAAACTCTAATTCTTCAACTATATATTCTAACTTAACTGCCATTTTTTACACCTCTAAAATGCTTATAAAGAGAATTAGCACTTGCTTCATTCATTGACTCTACTTCCATAAGTTCTTCTACACTTGCTTTTTTTATCTTATCTATGGACTTAAAATGTTTTAATAAACTTTCCTTTCTTTTTGGTCCAATTAATTTAATATCGTCAAGTTCAGATTTAAACATGGTTTTTGATCTTAAATTTCTGTGATAATTTATTGCAAATCTGTGAGCTTCTTCTTGAATTTTATAAAGCATTTTGTAAGCTCGTGAATTTAATTCAACATTATACTCCTTATTATTGTAAATAATTCCACGAGTTCTATGAAAATCATCTTTTACAAGACCACAAATTTCTAAATTCAAATTTAACTTATTTAAAATTTCCTTTGCAGCATTTACTTGACCTTTTCCTCCATCCATCATTATTAAATCAGGAAAGCTTGAAAAAGAAGTATTTTTATTAGCTTTCTTCTCCTCCACTCCCCTAATAAATCTTCTTTCAATAACTTCTTTCAAGCTTGAATAATCATCTGGTCCAACTACGCTTTTGATTCTGAATTTTCTATAATCGCTTTTCTTTGAGTCCCCATTTTCAAATACAACCATAGACCCAACAGATTCAACTCCAGAAATATTAGAAATATCGTAAGCTTCAATTCTTCTTGGCATTTCACTCAAACCAATTAGATCTCTTATTTCTTCAAGAGCAAGTTTATTTGACTCTGCACGTTTTTTATACTTATCTCCATATTTTTCAATCATATCAAGAGCATTTTTCTTAACCATTCTAACTAATTCTTTTTTATTTCCCTTTACTGGGACAGTTATAGTGACTTTACCTTCTCTTTTTTCAGATAACCACTTTTCTAAAAGTTCTATATCACTTGGTTTTTCTTCTATTATTATTTCTTTGGGTATATAACTTGCTCCAATATAAAACTGTTTTATAAATGACGAAAATATTTCTTCATAGCTGTCGTTGTAATAATCTCTAATTATATAATGTTCACGACCAATAATTTTTCCATTTCTAAAAAAGAAAATTTGAATCAAAACTTCATCTATACCTTTAGCTAGTGCAATAATATCTTTGTCATCATGTGCCTCGGGATCACTTATCAATTGCCTTTCTTTTAAATATTCAAGATTTTTTATTCTATCTCTAATATCTGCAGCATTTTCATAGTCAAGTTTTCTTGAATAACCCAACATTTTACTATGAAGTTTATCTATTAATCTTTCATCAGAACTAGAAAGAAAATTTAAAACTTCTTTTACCATCTCATTGTAATCATCATCAGAAACATTGCCAATACAAGGGCCTACACACTTTCCAATATAATAATTTAAACAAGGTCTATAACTTTTCTCTTCTACATTTTCTAAATTTAAATTGCAAGTCCTAAGTGGGTAAACTCTTTCAAAAGTTTCAATTGAATCATTTACTGCAAAAACATCGGGATAGGGTCCAAAATATTTTGCCCCGTCTTTTAAAATTCTTCTAGTCTTCATGACTCTTGGGTATCTTTCATTTACTTTAACTTTAATGTAAGGATATTGTTTGTCGTCACGTAGTAAAATATTATATTTTGGAAGATTATCCTTTATCAAGTTTGATTCAAGAACAAGGGACTCCACTTCGTTTTCAACAATAATATATTCAAAGTCGTGAATTTTAGATACCATGTTGGAAACTTTTTTCGAACTCTTTCCGTAAGACCCAAAGTACTGTCTAACTCTTTTTCTAAGAGATTTAGCTTTCCCAACATAAATTATCTCATCTAATTCATTTTTCATAATATAAACTCCTGGTTTATCTGGGAGTTTATCAAGCCTTTCTCTTAAATCTATCAATTATCTTCTAACCTCTCTCGTAGAATTTTTAAGATCTTCTAAGATTTCTCCTTCAAAATAAGGACTTAACTTTTCATAAACTTCTTTGTGATAAGAATTTAAAACTTGAAGTTCCCTGTCAGTGAGTAAACTTATATCAATTGCGTCTAACTCAAAAGGGCAAAAACTAATTGTTTTAAATTTATAAAAAACTGAATCCACAGTTTCAGAGTCAAACACAACTCTTAAAATATTTTCAATTCTTATACCATGTTTACATTCTTTGTAAACACCTGGTTCATTAGAAACAATCATATTAATCTCCATCTCTGTAGCAGGAAGGCCACGTGATATCCTATGAGGTCCTTCGTGAACTGATAAAACAAAACCAATTCCATGACCTGTTCCACATTTGTAATCTTGTCTGTCTTGCCACAAAGCATATCTGGCAATCCCATCAAGTGTAATATCATAAGTTCCTTTTAAAAACACAGTATCCATTAAATCTAAATGAGATTTTAAAGTTAAAGTATAATCTCTAATCTCTTCATCTGTAAGTTCTCCCATGGCAATAGTTCTTGTTATATCTGTTGTTCCAGAAAAATATTGTCCACCAGAGTCAACTAAATAAAATCCCTTCGTTTTTATCTTTGCATTTTGTTCTTTTGTTGCATTATAATGCATCATAGCAGCATTTTCCCCATAGGCAGAAATTGTTTCAAAAGAATTGGAAATATAAAGAGGATCCTCTGCCCTAAAACTGTCGAGTTTCATTGCAGCCTCATATTCATTTATCTCTTTCTTTTTAACATTTTCCTTTAACCAGTGAATGTATTTAAAAAGATAAGCTCCATCTCTTATATGAGTCTTTTCAATATTTTTTATTTCAATATCATTTTTAACAGCTTTTAATTTTTCAGAAATATTTTCTCCGAAAACTATTTTATTTTTTTCGTAAACACTTTTATAAATTCTTTCATTAATAGAATTTCCATCCAAATAAATTTTTTTATCTTTGTAATTTTCTAAATAATCATAAAATTCAAAGTAATCCCTTATCTCAATAAAATCACAGATTTCATCTTCAATATTTTTAATTTTTGATTTATCAATAAATAAAATTACTTTCTCGCTTTCAATAATCATAAAAGAAATTAAAACTGGTGTGTCCTTTATATCCATACCTCTAATATTTAAAGTCCAAGCAATATCAACAAGCGAAGAAACTATTGTCATATCAGCCCTTTTGTCCTTTAAAATCTTTCTAATTTCAGAAACTTTATCTTCACGAGATTTACCAGCATACTTCACATCAAGAATAAAGGCATCTTCACTTGGAAGAGGATATCTATCTTCCCAAAAATCTTTTATTAAATCTACATCTAAAATTTTTACATTTTTATCTTCTACTTTTTGTGATAGAGAATTATAACTATTATGGGAAAAATATTCTGTGTTTAAAGCTAAATTCATATTTTCCTTTATATTTTCTTTTATCCATTCATCATAATTTAAAACTCCAGCAAGTCCTTGTTTTTTTAATTTAAAACCAGAATCTTTTATTTGGTTTTCAGCCTGAATAAAATATCTTCCATCAGTCCAAAGATAAGCCTCATCCATTGTAATAACGGCAGTCCCTTGTGAACCAGTAAAACCAGTTACAAACTCTCTTTCTTTAAAATAATCTGGGAGATATTCCGAACCATGAGGATCATTAGTTGGAACAATATAAAAATCAATATTTCTTTCTTTCATTTTTTCTCTAATTTTATTTAAAATCACATAATCACATCCTAAAGATATATTATCACAAGGATAAAATAGAGCAAAGAAAAAAGTCCGGCAAAATAAATTTTTAACCGAACTTTCTTATATTTTTAAATTTTCTTATTTATCTGATTCAGTATAAATTTGCGTAGGTCCATTAGCCCCACCAATCATTTCTACCTCACCATCTTGAGTCATTTTATTCCACTCCTCTTTGGAAATTTCTCTATTAAGTAATTTTTCCATTTGAGTTTTTGTCAAGCCCTGATTTTTCTTTGCAATAGTATTATTTACGAAAAATCCAGCAAAAAATGACAAAAATATAAGAAAAATAGCTAAACCTTTCTTCAAAATTTCACCTCCCTTTATGGAATTCTAGCACTAGTAGTCATTCTAAATTATCTGATTTTTCTACAATATTTTTAAAATAAAAAATAATATGCAATACCCCACCACGTGTAACTAATATATACTAAAAAAAGTAATAGTATCAGCAGGATAATTTTAATAATTAAAGCTTGATTGTCCTTGAAATTTTTCTTAATAACATAAAAATCTATAGTTTTATATCCTCCAAATAAAATAGGAATATTAATTATAATGCACATTAACTTTAGATAAGTATTTATAAATTTATCGGAACCTAAAAAGTCAATATTATATTTACTGCCTAAGTATTTAAGCCCAACTAATAATATTAAACTTATTATTGAAATTCCATACATAGTTCTTTTTTTATTTGTGCGTCTATTTAATAAATAAACTAAAATTAAGTATATTATTATACTTATAATATATATTAAAAGCTGTTTTGTCCTCAACTTATATCTCCCTTTAATATCTATTAATCAGTCCACATTCTTCCATCACTGACATATAAGGAAACACTGTATCCACTATGGTTAGCTGTATATTGTGTTGATGAAGTTGTAGTAAAATAACCACCTCTTTTCCTGTTCAAAGTAATATCATATCCTCTTAAAATTTTGTTTCCATTTCCACACTTCGGATCTACCAAAGCAACATCTGCTGTAAATTGAATTCTATTACCATCAATCTCTTTGTACACATAAAGACCTCTTACATTAGAGTAACATGTACCAGAATCCCAGCTCCCTCCACTATAATCATAAGACTGTATTTCAGGAAGCAGAATAGCACCTGATTCAACTATTGTTCCATCATTAATGTATCTTGCTTAACAAATTTATTTTCATTTTCTTCTAATATTATAGTTTCTACTACTTCTGAATTATCATAGTTTTGAATAGTTTGATCATCTTTTGCTAATGTTACGTTTGGAATTAATATTAAAACTAATAATAAGCTAATAATTTTTTTCACATATATCACCTCTACATTTAAAAATACCTATTTTATATTTACTTTTATTAATATTAATTACAAAAAATTAACTTAGCAGCCCTTGCATAATTAATCTTTGCAGTTCCACTTCCATAATTAATTATTTCCTCCAATGCATTACAAAACCTTTCATTGCAAATAGTATTGTCTCCTCCCCAGACATAACACCTATCATGGTTTTGGCATGCTGCATCTAACTCATCAATTGGAGTTTTATCCCAGCCATCATTACCTTTACCGCAATAATGACCATATCTACCTAAACTACTTGAACTTTTAAAAGAATCTAATCTTAACCCCTTACTATTATAAATAAAATCATTATTTTTATAGCTTTCGGTAATTTCATTTACTATTTTTCCAACTTCTATTACATCTCTAGAAGCTTTATCTTTTTGAGCTTTTTGTATATCAAAATATACATATCCTTCTTTATCCTTTAAAATATAGTTCTTAGCTTGCTTAATAATTAAATCTTCTTGGTCATAAAGATCAGCATTTGTAGAAGATGCAAATACCATGTTATTAAAAATAAATATGAAGCTGATTAAGAACATCAAGTTTATTACTAATATTAATTTTTTCTTATAAATGCTTTGAAAGTTTCCTTTTTTGGATCATTCATAGCTATAAAATGATTGGATTTTTGAGGGATACTATCAATACTAATAGTAATTATTTTTATATTACTCATATCTTTAATATTATGATTTTCTAAATAATTTATTACTTCATCACAATTTGGACACCAAGAAGCCCAAAATATTATTATTGTTTTGTTATTTTTATCCAATATATCGTAAAGATCATGGATTTCATTATCTTTTACATATATAAAATTTGGCACTCTACTACCTTTTTTTAAATTTAAAAATCTTTTATCTTTGTAAGCTATTTGAATCTCCCTATTAAGATCCATATTACTAATAAACTTACTTTTTTTTTAATCTTTCAAATTAAAGTATGCTTTGTTACCTAATAAAATAATATTATTTTTAGAAGTTTCTTTTCCAAAAACAAATATTACATTTTCTTTTTCATCTATAATATAAACATCTTTTGTTTTAGCATTCCATCTAACTTCATAACCACTTTTTTCAAAAAAATCTCTAACTGGTACTAATACCTCTTTATTGTTAATAGTATCATTTGCAAAAACATTAGCACCAATAAAAAGACAACAAAATATAGTGATAATAAATAAGCATATTTTTTTTATAAAATCTCCTCCTTAAAATAAAATATCAATTGTATGACCAATATTTTGGGTTATTATATAACATCCTAATAGTAATCTTTCTAATTTCCATTCTTATACCTCTGTGGATTCAAATATCTCATATACTCCTCCTATCTTACATAACTACTTATGTTTATTTTATAAGTCAATGGATTCTCAGACTCATTATCTATAATAACTCTATAACTACTTCCAACAAAGGCTTTAATTTTTAAATTTACTCCTTGATAATATCTTGATTCATATATTATGTTTCCATTTTCTTTTATTACTATTCTATAATCTACACCGCCTCTACAATACATTTCACTCGTTCTTATAGTAAATCCATTATGGTCTTTTCCAAAAATTGAATTCATGTTGAATGTATAAAAATCACTTGAAGCTCCTGCTAATTTTCTATTTTCATCTATGTTAGCTGATCTTAAACCATTAGTTGGGATTTCATATAAATCTAACTTCTCATACTCTTCATCTGTTATTTCTTTAACTCTATTGTCCACATTTACATAAACTTCTTCTATTCCTTTTGTATCTGATATAACTTCATTTTCGTCTACTACTACGGCATTTGTAATTACTGGTATGTATAACATTAATAAAAATACTAAAGTAAATGTACCTGACATTGTTTTTTTCCAATTTTTCATCGTCAACATCCTTTCCTTAGTTGGACTTAAATTTAAGACAAATTTATCATTTTCTCTTTGCCTTTCTATCAATTTAAGCAGTGACTGGCAATAATTTTTCCTATTTTCTAAGCTATCTCCTATTTTTCCTATAACTATTTGGTCGCAGTTTATCTCTATATCTTCTTCAAAATATCTTAAACTAATTATTAAAAAAGGATTATACCAGTAAAGACATATTATTAAATTTTTTAAGTGACTAAGTAAAATATGATATTTTTCTATATGTACTAGCTCGTGAGTTAATACATGGTCTAATAAATCCCAGTCTTTCAAAATGCTTTTTTGTAAAATTATTTTAGGTCTAAATATTCCATAAGTTATAGGGGTGTCTATTTCATCATTAATATAAACTTTCACTTCTCTTTTTATATTAAATTTTTTTAGAGATTCATTTAAATGAGTCCTGTCTTTTAGTTCAATAGAATTGCTTATAACTCTTTTAAATTTTATAAATTGATATACTGTATAAATAATAACTAAAATTGAGCCTACTATCCTATTAATCCATGATAATGATGGAAATTTATATGTAATATTTATTACTGCTTGATTTATCAAAATTGATGGTGCAAAAATTATTTTTATAAATTTTGATCCTTCATAGGTTTCTAAACTGAATAGTATATCTTTTGGAAATATTAAATATATTAAGAGAAGAGTCCATAATATGGTATTGGCACCTTTAATACTTTTTAAATTTAATCTCTTTCTAAAAATTAAAATTATAAATATTATTAAAATAAACTTTAAACTTTTATAAAGAAGTGCTGAACTTACTAGACCTATTCTCATTTTTCTAACTTTTCAAAATCTTTAATTATATTTTTCATCTCTTGAACTTCTTCTTCACTTATTTTTTTATCCTTTAAAAATGTTTTACAAAAACTTATAAAAGAATTTTGAAATAATTTATCTATGGCTTCTTCTCTTTGTTTTTCCAAAGCTTCTTCCCTTGTGACAATTGGTTTTATTGTGTATTTAGGATATCTTCTGGTTATTGCTCCCTTTTCTAAGAGCCTCCCAAAAAAAGTGTAGCAAGATGTTTTACCCAAGTCATATTTTTCCTTTAATACTTTTGATAATTCTAGAGCTTGGATTTCTCCATTTTCATCTAAGCATTCACCTTCCCATAAAACTTCCATTACCATTAATTCTCCATTTGATAGTTCCATTTTTCTCACCTCTTATTATTTATTATTGCTAGCATTTATATTTTCGCCTTGAGTATAGAGTATTGTTTTACCTTTGTCAAGTTTTAATAATAGAAAAAAGTCCGGCAAAATAAATTTTTAACCGAACTTTCCTTTAAATCTTGTTAAATTTTAAAATTCTATTATTACTTTAAACAAATCTCCATCAATATTTATATCAAAACTTGCTCCATGAGCTCTTACAAAGGAAGATGCTATTGAAAGTCCAAGTCCTGAACCAGATGTAGTCCTAGACTTTTCTCCACGAGTAAATCTTTCCATTAATTCCTCTGAGGAAATATTTAGCGGATATTTAGAAATATTTTTTATAGTTAATTTTATATTTTCACCATTTTTTAATTCCACATATACTCTTGAGTTTTCAAGTGCATACTTTGATATATTTGAAAATAAATTGTCCAAAACTCTTGAAAATTTTTGTCCATCTATATCAAGAATTACTTTTTCCTGTGGAAGATTTTGAATTATTTCTATATTCTTTTCTGCAATTTTATCTTCCCACTCTCCAACAGATTGTGCTACAAGAGAATTAAAATCCAATTCTTGTCTATTTAATTCAATATTATTTGATGCTGCCTTTGACACTTCAAATAAATCTTCTATTAAAATTTTTAGTTTATTAGACTTTTCGTTTATTATTTTTGAATATTCTTCTATTTCATCCTTTGTATTATTTTTCTTTGAAAGTAAATCAGAATAATTAATTATTGAAGTAAGTGGAGTTTTTAAATCATGACTCACATTTGTGATTAGTTCCGTCTTTAATTTTTCAGATTTTATTGCTTCTTCAACTGCCACATTTAAATTTGATCCTATGTTATTAAAGTTATTAACTATTCCTTCATAAAGCCCCTCACTTCTTGATATTTCATGAGAATAATTTCCCTTCACAATTTCACTAGATTCTATATTAATTCTTGCAACTTCATTAATGTTTTTAAGAAGTATATAGTAAATAAAAATTCCAAATAATATCATTGGGAATATTATTCCTTTATTTGTAGAACTAGGGATGCTTGCCAAGAATAAAAATAATATAAAAAGTACTAAACAAATCCCAAAATAAATCATGGTAAATTTAGTTTTTGCATTTTTTATTTTTTTATAAGATTCATCACCTAATTCATTTTCTGAAAATTCCGCAAGTAAACCTTTAAAAATCCTATTAATTATAGAATTTTTCACTAAATAATTATCAGTATCTTTATTAAATATACTTTTTAGTAAAATTATGAAATAAGAAACTGTAAGAGATATTATACATAGTCCTATGAAGTACAATGAATAAAATAAATATAAATTTGAGTAAAGAAGATTTATATCAAGCACCCTTAGGCCAAAAATTAAAAATATTATTAGAAGTAAAATTACAGCCTCTATTGGAAATTTGAAAACTTTTTTTAATTTCTCAACTTTATCTATCTCTTCGACTTTTAAGAAAAGTGAAAATACTAATGACAATATTGACGCAAAAACTATGCTTATTGAAATTTCTTCAAGAGAATTATCTCTAAATATATCTCTATCAATACTGTTAAAAACTTCATCACCTAGAGATGTATAGTAAGCAAACTTCATATTTTTAATATTGTATTTTCCATTTATATTTCTAAGATTTTCATTTAATTTATTTACAAAAGATTTATCTAAAAATTTGTACTCACTGTCTTTAAGAGCTTGACTCTTTTCCACCTTATCAATTTTTACTTTATTATCTTTTACAGTTCCTGTTATTAAAAGATCATTATCTCCAAGTTTTAAATCCAAGGGTTCAAATTCACTTTTTTCATAATTATTTGTAAGATAAAAAGTCTTATATTCAGATTTTATTTCTGGATTAGATACCATCCAATCTTCCAAATACTTTTCGGGATCAAGTCCTCTTTCCCTTAAGTCATCTTTTTTCTTTTGTACTTCAATGCTATCTGGGTCTGTGACAACATTTCCGTCTTTATCAAAATATTTTAACTTGTATGACTTAATGGCATAATTAAAAATTTCATTATATCCATAATCATCTTCAATTAATGAACTATCAATAGTTTGATAAATAATATTCTCTGTATAGTTTTTACGATACACTGAATCTTGTTTTTCTGGAGATAAAAATGCAACAACAAGAATTGATATTAAAGAAATTAATGCAATTGCCAAAACAAAATAACTAAGTTTGTAAGAATTTTTTTTCATCATTTTCGCCTCAAATCTTCAAATTTGTAACCCAAACCCCACTGAACTTTTAGATACATTGGCTTTTTAGGGTTAACTTCTACTTTTTCTCTTATTCTTCTAATGTGAACTGTGACAGTCTTTGCCTCCATTGCAGGCTCATTCCACACGCTTTCATAAATTTCTTCAATAGAAAAAACTCTATTTGGATTTTTCATCAAAAGTTCCAAAATTTTAAATTCGATAGAAGTTAAAGTGACAGGCTTCTCATCTACGTAGACCATTTTTTCTGAAAGGTCTAATCTTATATTTCCTATTTCAATAAAATTTCTTTCATTTTTTAAATCATAGGCATAGAATCTTCTAATATTGCTCTTAACACGAGCAATAAGTTCCATGGGACTAAATGGCTTTTGAATGTAGTCATCAGCTCCAATATTAAGTCCAAAAATTTTGTCAGTGTCCTCTGATTTTGCAGATAAAATAATTATTGGGACAACAGAAATTTCTCTAAGTTTTACAATCGCCTCTTCCCCAGTTAATTTTGGCATCATAAGATCCATTATAATTAGGTCAATTTTTTCACTTTTAAAAACTTCTATTGCTTCTAGTCCATCATATGCATAGAAAATATTAAAATTTTCATTTTTTAAGTAAATTCCAATAGATCTGGCAATTTCTTTGTCATCTTCTGCAACTAAGATATTATAATTTTCCACTTCATCCCTCCTTGTGTAAATATAATAACAAACAAAAATTACAAAAAACCGAACAAAATTCTTACAAACTTATTAAATTAAAATCTTCCAAAAATAATATATTTTGCAAGATAAATTAAAATAATTGAGAAAATTATACTTGCAAGGGGATAAAAAATTGTAAAAAATATATTTCCATTCTTCTCTAAATTAAATATTTCAAAAGCAAATGTAGAAAATGTTGTAAATCCTCCACAAAATCCAACTTTTAAAAATAAAACCAATCTGCTGTCTATTTTATTTTTTTCTACATAAAATGAAATAAGTGCAATTAAAAATGCTCCAAACAAATTTATGATAAAAGTTGGAAGCGGAAAATTTCCTCCATCTTTTATATTACTACTTAGAAAGTATCTAAACATTGAGCCTAAAGCTCCTCCTAATGCTACAAATAAATACATTATACCTCCATTAAATTTATCGTCAGTGATTTTTATATATACTAAAATTTATTTACTATAATTATAGTAGATAAATTGACATTAGAAAAGGAGTTTGCTTTGAAAAAGTACAATACAATGAAACTTGAATATAATGAGTTTTTGTCCAAAACTTGAAACTCTAGTTTCAATTATGCCTACACCAATACTTGGTGGTGCAGGAATTTTAATGTTTGGAACAATTTTGGCATCTGGAGTTCAATCTTTAAGTCGTGCAAAATTTTATACAAAAAATATTATAATAATCTGAAGGAATTGGAGTTGGAATTGGAATCACAATGCGACCAGATATTATTTCAAAACTTCCAACAATTATAACTTCACTTCTTTCTTCGGGCATTTCTGGAGGAACAATATTAGCCGTAATTTTAAATATACTGCTTGTTGAAAAAGAATATTAATTTATGACTTCCTTTTGGCAGTTTTTATTTTTTAAATTTTTGTATTCTTCAATGTGATATAATGTTTAAAGATTATAAACAAAGAATGGAAAGGAAATTAAAATGAAAGATTTTCTAACAAGACCAGCATGGATTGAAATAGATCTTGATGCTTTTGAAAACAATATGAGAGAAATTTTAAATAAATTAAGTCCAAATACAGAAATTATGAGTGTAGTAAAAAGTGATTCTTATAAATTGGGTGCAAATCCTTTAAGCCATGTATCTTGCGACCTAGGAATAAAATATTATGCAGTTGCAACTTTAAATGAAGCTTTAGTTTTTAGAAAAGAGTTCCCTAATGTAAATATACTAATCCTTGGATACACTCCTCCATATTTATTTGAAGATTCAATTAATAACAATATAACTCTTACAATTTATTCTCTCGAAGATGCTCTTAAACTAAATGAAACTGCAAAAAAATTAAACAAAAAAGCTACAATTCACATTGCAGTTGACAGTGGAATGTCTAGAATAGGATTTTTTCCAAAGGACGAGTCAATAGACGAAATTTTAAATATTTTTAAATTAGAAAATATTTATACAGAAGGAATTTTTTCTCATTTCGCAGCTTGTCACTCTGATAAAGAATTTACTAAAAAACAATTTGAAATCTTTAAATCTTTTACAGATCAACTTATAAAGAATGGTTGCTACTTTAAATATAGACACATAGCAAATTCTCTTTCTATTTTATTTCACAGAGAATACGATCTCGATATGGTAAGACCTGGTATAATCCAGTATGGCTGTACAGATGTCGAAAATCTTCCAGAAGAATTTAATTTAAAAGAAATACTTTCAATAAAAGCACAAATTGCTTCAATAAGATATGTAAAAAGTGGAGAAACCGTTGGTTATGAAAGATATTATAAATGCGAAAAAGATACAAAAGTTGTAACCCTTCCCCTTGGATATGCTGATGCATTTCCAAGAATTTTGTCAGGGAAAATTGAAGTTTTGATTAATGGCAAAAAGTGCAAGCAGATTGGTTTAATATGTATGGATCAGATGATGGTTGATGCCACTGGAGTAGATTGTGAAATTGGCGATGAAGTAGTTTTAATTGGTAAACAAGGTAGTGAAGAAATAAAAGTTCGAGATATTTGTGAATACTCTGGGGATTGCGAAACATCTTTTATAAGTCATTTTAATAGACGACTTCCTAAATATTATTACAAAAACAATGAAATAGTTTTTGTTAGTGATATAAATTAAAATTTAATTAAAGAATTTTTTAAAGGTTAAGAAAAAACTTCAATTCTTAACCTTTTTTAATTAAAAAGAGAGAGATAAACTCCCTCTACGCCTTTAAACATACTATTAAATTAATTCTTCTTTTTCTTCGGGAATGCTTTCCTCAAATTTTTCTTCTTCAGAATCTAGCTTTTCTTTTACTTCATAATATTCTTTGAAAATTGCATCTTCAAGTTCTTTTCTTGCTTCAGAATTAATAGGGTGTGCGATATCTCTGTATTCTCCATTTGAAAGTCTTCTACTTGGCATTGCTAAAAATAAAGATTCATTGCCCTCAATTATTTTTATGTCATGAAGCACAAATTCGTCATTAAAGGTTACAGATACTATTGCTTTAAGCTTCCCTTCTGTTGGTAATTTGCGAAGTCTAACATCTGTTATGTTCATACAAGTATCATCCTCTCTTTCTTTATCATATTATAGCACAAAATAAATATATATTAAATATATTAGTTAAAAATCTAACCTTATTTTACTTAATTTTTGAGATTTATTATTTATTTTCTTTATGAAATTTATGTTATAATTATAAAGAATTGGAGGAAGTAAATTGTTTGAAATAAATATAGATAAAAGTACTTATAAAAATATATTTTTTATAGGAATTGGTGGAATAAGTATGTCTGCCCTTGCAGAACTAATGCTTGAAAAAGGCTACAATATTTTTGGAAGCGACAGAAGTCCTTCCGTTAATACAGAAAAATTAGAAAAAAATGGAGCTACCATTTATTATGAACATAAAAAAGAACACATAAAGGGAATGGATTTAGTTATCTTTACAGATGCAATTAGTTTTGACAATGAAGAATATAGAGAAGCTGTAAAAGAAAAAATTGATCTTGTAGACAGGGCCACTTTTCTAGGTGCTATAATGAAAAATTATAAAAAATCTATTGCTGTTTCTGGAACTCATGGCAAAACTACTACGACTTCAATGATTACAGAGATTATAAAAGATCTTGAAATAAATCCGACTATTATGCTAGGTGGTCAATTAAAAGATATAAATGGAAATATAAAAATTGGCGATTCAAATCTATTTTTAACAGAAGCCTGTGAATATAAGGCAAATATTTCGAAATACTTTCCAACTACAGAAATTATTTTAAATATTGATGAAGATCACCTCGACTTCTTTGACAATATTGATCATATAATTCGAACTTTTAAAACTTATGTTGATAATCTTAAAAAAGACGACTATGTAATTTTAAATATTGACGATGAAAATGTAAATACTCTTTTTCCGATAAATAATTGTAAAGTTGTAAGTTTTGGTATAAATAATGATGCCGATTTTATGGCAAAAAATATTAAATTTGATAAATTTGGTTTTCCTTCTTATGACTTATACCTAAAGGGTGAAAAAGTTAATCGTGTTGAACTTTCTGTTCTTGGAAAGCATAATATTCTAAATTCTCTAGCAGCAATTGCCGCAACTTATGTAAATAATATTTCATTGGAGGATACAATCATAGGAATAAAAAATTATAAAGGCGTAGAGCGAAGACTAGAAGAAAAAGGTTTCTATAATGGTGTTAAAATAATGGACGACTATGCACATCATCCAACTGAAATCAAATCATCTGTTCACGCAATTAAAAGAAGTTGCAAGGGCAAATTATATGTAGTTTTCCAACCTCATACTTTTACAAGAACTAAACTTTTATTAGACGCATTTGCTAATTCATTTGATGAATCAGATGTTATTATAATAACAGATATATATGCAGCTCGAGAAAAAGATTATGGAGATATACATTCAAAAACATTGAGAGATGCGATTTCTTCCCACAGAGAAAATGTCTTTTATATTTCAGGATTCGAAGATATTTTAAAATTTTTAAAAGAAAATACTAAAAAAGATGATACCATTGTCACAATGGGTGCTGGCGATGTTTATAAAATTGGTGAAATGATATTAGAAAATTAAAAAGAGAAACTACTTTAGAGTTTCTAAGTTTAATAATAGACCCAGGAAATTTTCCTGAGTCTATTTATTTTACTATTATTATGTTCTATCTACTTTTTTAGCATATTATAGTAAGATCTACCAAAAGAATGTCCTTAGTTAAATGAAATCACATTATTAGAATCATTATCTTCATTAACTAATTTATCATTATTTTTTCCATCATTATTTAAATTATTTTTAGAATTAACCTCTACATTCTCAACTACATTTTGGTTTTCTTCCACTTGATTTTGGTTTACACTATTTTTATTTTCTAATTTATTCTCTTCTTGATTCATATCTAAGACATCAACTTCATTTTTGGTTCCGTAAGAAGATATCTCAATTTCACGAGTTTCATTTATATAATTTACACTCATATCCAAATTTTCTGCAATAAATCTAATTGGAACATAAGTCCTGTCGCCCTTAATTATGGCAGGTTGATCTATTTTAAAGCTTTTGCCATTAATTTTTATTTCATTTGAATCAATTGTAAGTTCAATAACTTTTCCATTATTATTAACTGTAACGACTCTACTTTCGCCATTCCAATTAACTTCTCCGCCAATTGCTTCTACAATAAATCTAAGTGGAACTAAAGTCCTTGAATTTCTTATAAAAGGTTTGGCATCCATTTTTTTAGAGATTCCGTTTATTTTATAATTCACATCATCAACTTTCATCTTTATTAATTTTGTATTTTCATCATATAGTGAAAGAGTTGAAACTTTATTTCCAATTTTTGCAATTATTTTTGGATTTTTACCATAATCTTTTATATTGATATTAAAATTATTAGGATCGACACTTGCGTTTAAATCTTCAAAGGAATAATTTATTACTCTTGGAGAAATATTTACCTTTCTGCCATTATATTCTCCAGTAGCATTAATTTTTAAATTCATTCCCCTTTTTATAATGTTATTTTCTGTTGTAATATCAAATTTACTATAATTTGAAGCATCAGCTACATTTATTTCTTTTGTGAAACTTTCTCCTTTATTTGTTTTAAGAGTAATAGGATATTTTCCTGGGACTTTTGATAAATAAGTAGATCCATTTAAAATATTTTCACTTTTTTGATTTTCAGAGATACTATACGTTCGATCTTTAATACCAATTGGATTTAAAAATTCATCCCATGCTGATTTTAATTTTAAGTTAATTTGTTCTCCAACAATTGTATTTAAATCGCCTTCAAATTTTCCATCTACAATTATTCCTGTATTATTTGTAGTATTAAAAACTCCAAGACCATTTACAACTTTTCTCTCTGTCCCATTTTTTTCAGGGTTTGTTACTCTAGTTCTTTTAATATCACCTAAATTTCTAACAGACATCGCAGTTGAACCGCCACCATCTAAATTCATAGCTTTATATGAACCAAGTTCTAACATGAATTGTGATAGTTCATCTAGCGAAAGTCCTGCTGATCTACTAGTCCTTCCTTCCGAGGTAACAATATAAACAGTTTTTCCATCTTGACTAATTCCTACTGCAGTCCTAGCTCTAACTCCGCCAATTGATGTAACATCTTTTGTATATTTTTTTATGGCACCGTCATCGACTAAAAGAGCATGTCCGCCTATCATCATTTTCCAATTTCTATTGGGCTCAATATTAGTTTTTATTTCTAATTTATCTCCAACTTTCACATTATCTCTCATAAATCTTTCAGATCCACCGCTTACCTGTAAAATTTTCTTTCCATTAGGTATTTTCATATCTAAATTTTTTCTATATACAATTTGTTCTACAACATTATTTTCTGAAAGGAGAATTTCTCCAGCAGTGCTATCTCCCCTTGATTTAGATGTCCAAAAAGAATCATACATTTGAATTTTTGATTCATGAGAGTATTCCTTTGATGGTTGATACCAATAATATGTCTTATTGAGTCCATCAATTGGATAAGATTTTCCATTTGGTGCAGTAACTACTCCAACAAATTTTGTACTATCTATAAAAGCTGTATTGTTTGAATCAATTCCAAAAGACCAAATATCAGTTAAAACTGCAGGAGAAGATTTGATTTCTCCATCAATTATAGAAGCACCAAGAGGCACTCCTTGAAGCTGCATAGTAAAAAAATCTCCATTTACAAGAGCAACTGCATTAGTTCTATCTGCCATTTGTGAAACAGTTGCTCTGTTTGTATAAGTCCCTCCTCCTGCAACTGTATTTATTTTTATATGTGGATTATTTAAATCTACTGTAACTACATTTGCCTGAGCACTTTTTTTATTTTTATGAATTTCATATTTATACCTGACAACTCCTGGAGCAATTGGCTCTTGAAATAATAAGCTATTATCCGCAAAAACCTCTGTCATAAGAGTTAGCATAAATAAAATCATAATAAGACTAATTCTTTTTTTATTCATTTTATCAACCTCACTTACTTAAAAAGTATAAATCATGTGAAAACTTTTCTCAAAGCCTTTTTACATTTGTAATAAAAACTTAATTATAAAGTACTATACTATTAAGAATAAAAATTATTTATAAAAAACTCTGCACAAATTTATATTGCACAGAGTCATTAAATTAATATTTTAATTTTGCAAAAATCATTTTACCTGCAGAAGTTTGAAGTGCACTTGTTACAATAACACTTACACTTTGACCAATAAAGTCCTTTGCATCTTCAACAACAATCATAGTTCCGTCATCTAAATAAGCAAGACCTTGATTTTGTTCTTTACCTTCCTTAACAATTAAAATATTCATTTCTTCGCCTGGAAGATATAGTGGTTTAACCGCATTTGCAAGTTCATTTACATTTAAAACTTCTAAATTTTGTACTTTAGCAACTTTATTTAAATTAAAATCATTAGTAACAATCTTCCCACCTAAATCAGTCGCAAGTTTTAAAAGTTTCGAATCAACTTCTGGAATTTCTTCTATTTTTCCTTTATATATAATAACTTCCACATTTTTAAGCGCTTGTATTTCTGCAACTGTATCGAGTCCTCTTCTACCTCGATTTCTCTTTAAACCATCAGCAGAATCTGCAATATGTTGAAGTTCTTCTAAAACAAAAACTGGAACAACAAGAGGTCCTTCAATAAATCCAATCTTAGCAATATCTAAAATCCTTCCATCAATAATAACAGAAGTATCGAGTACTTTTGGAATGCCTTCACCTGTTTTTATAACTTCTTTGGCTTTATTATTTCTTTTAACTGCCAAAGAATTTAAATCTTTTACCTTTTCTGAAATAGTGTCCCTGTTAGACATTCCAATACTTAGACCTAAATATCCAAGCATTCCATATAAAAGTATAGAAATTATTGCACCTACATAGGGAATTGGAATCTTGTATATAGGTTGAGAAATTAAAAACGCTATTATAAGTCCAAGAATAAGACCTACCGCACCAAGGATAATTTCTGTAATAGATTTCTTTTGAATTCGTCTTTCCCAAAAAGCCAAAAGATCTTCCAAAGCCTTAAAAACTTTTGAAGATAGTAAAAAAAATATAAATCCAAATGATAATATAACAACAGTATTTATTGCTGTAACAAATCTTTGACTTCCAATGTTCTTTACAAATTCAATTTCTGATAAAATCGATACTACAAAAACACCTAATAATGCTCCCAATAAAGTAAATAGCACTTTAAATATTCTGGACACAATTCTTTGGTTCTTGCTAATAAAAATCCCTCCTTAACCAAAAATGGCATTATCAACTAATTTAGTTACTTCTTCCACCTCTTTATCAAAAACAAGTGCCATTTCTGAAATAATAATTTGCCTTGCTTCTGTCAAAATTTTTCTTTCTCCTGTCGATAAGGATTTTTTGCTATCCAAACTTTCTAAGCATTTTATAACATGAGCAATTTCTATCAAATCTCCTGATTTAATTTTTCCCAAATTAAATCTATATCTTCTGTTCCAATTTTTGGGCATAGAAACTTTTTCATCAGAAGAAAGCACTTCTAATATATTTTCCATAGTTTCTGTATCAGAAATTTCTCTTACTCCTATTTCTTCTGCATTTTTTACAGGTACCATAACCTTAAGTTCGTTAATTGGAAGACGCATTATGTAGTATTTGTGAACATTGCCAAGAATTTCTCTTTCCTCTATCGCAATTATTTCACCTGCACCATGCATAGGATATACAATCTTATCACCAATATTAAACATATTTTACCTCCTATTGTCCCTATTATTAGTATATCAAACAATTTTTAGAAAGTAAAATATTTTACTATATCATAGATTTTTATATTATGCAAAGACTTTTTTTAGAAAATCTTTATTTTTCAATTTATTAATTTAGTATAAAATTATATTGTGAAATCTAATAAAGATTTATGTGAAATTTTTAATCAAAATTATAAATTTATAATATTTTTAAATACTAAAAATAAATAAACCGAAGCAATGCTCCGGCTAAATAATTTATAAATCTCTTATTCTATCAACTAACGATTCTTTTGTATTCTTCTTATAAAAATATATTGTAAATAAAACTCCGATTAATATATTTGCTATATTTACTATAACAAGTGGCATTATAGTAAATTTATATTCAGCCCAATTAAAAGAGTTGAATAAATATCTCAGAATAAAAGAGTCAATTAAAATCATTAAAATAATTGAAAATACAAAGGAACTAATAGAGTAAATAAAACTTTTTTTAATCAGATATTTTTCAATATCTCTACTAGTCATACCAATAGATTCTAAAATCGAAAGATTAATTTTATTCTTCAAAATTTCTGTAGAAATAATATTTATAAAATTTAAAATTGATATTAAAAATAAAATTGACGAAATACTTAAACCAACAAACTCTACTAAATTTTTCATATTTTCAAAGGAATTTATCTGCCTATCTCTTGAATCATACGAAAAATCTGGATTATTTTCCAAACTGCTTAATAGTGAATTAAATTTCTTCTTATCTGACTCTTTCACATCAAATCCAAAACTCATTATATTATTATTTTTCATAAAATTTTTATAATTTTCTGGAGAAATATATACATATAATTCTTCTAACTTTTTATTTTTCTCAGTTATCTCTGATGTTCCATCCTCTCCTATTATTGAGAAATATCTAAGTCCATTGGCAAAATTGTAATTCATCTTTCCCATTACTTTTAAAATAATTTCATTTCCCGAATAATTTAATTTAATCTCGTCCCCGACTTTACATTTAGATTTTTTATTTTCAAGTTCCCCTATTAATGCATAATTTCCACTATTCCATTTCTCTTTGTCAAATTCTCCTTCAACAAAGTTTTCCCTTTCGATTAAATAATCATCAATTCCAAATACTATTGGAGAAAGTTTTTTCTTTTCTATTTTTATTTTAGGATAATTGATTTCACTTCCAGCTGAATATATTAAACCTCCGCCAATATAACCCTCTTCATTTTTAATCTCTTCAATATATTTTTTATCTAACTTACCCTCACTATCATAATACATATATCTAAAATATCTAGGAGTCGCAACATTATAATCAGTAATTATTACATCAGAAAGTCCTTTTTTTATATTTATGTTACTTGTGTATGAAATAACACTATTTAAAATAATTGATGAAAGTGCCATTGATAAAATTATGGAAACAAATCGAAACTTGTTTGACAAAATCTGCCTTCTTACAAGTTTATTAATAGAAATATTCTTACTTTTTATATTTTTTATTTTCACATTCTCTGCACTTCTGCTTGCTTCTATTGGACTTATCTTCTCAGCTTTTTTTGCAGGTCTATTTGAAGAAATAAGAACTGTAATAACTGAAAATAAAATTGAAAAAATTATTACCAATAAATAAATTTTTAAATCAAAATTTATACTTGCTAACATAAAATTATTTTCAAAAACTTTTTTCAAAATAATTTTTCCTAACAAAAATCCCGCTAAATTCCCAATTACAACAGAAGGAACTAATAAAATAACACCCTGTAATTTTACAAGTTCTTTGGTCTGTTCTCTTGTCATTCCAATAGTTTTTAAAAGTCCATAAAATTTAATATCTTCATTAATTGAAATCTCAAAAATATTATTTATTATTAAATATCCTGATAAAAATACAATAAAAACAAAGAATAAGATTGGCAAAAATATTTTATAATCAAAATTATCATCATTAGAAAAATATGCAAAATTTACACCAATTTTTAATTCCTTTTTATTATCATCTGACATATCATTCACAACATTATATCCACAATTATTTGCAATTTTTGTAAGTTTTTCTCTTATTCTAAAAGAATTTTTTAACATAACTTGCATATCTTTTGAGTTGCTCGGCAAATTTAATGAATCTGCGTAATCTTTTGAAACATAAAATTGTCCAACACCAACATTTGAATCAATAGAATTTTCAAAAATTCCCGAAACTATAAACTCATCAGATTTTTTCTCCAATACTTCAAATCTATTAGGTTCTAAAATTTCATAATTTAATTTTATTTTTTCTCCAATTTCCCCTTTATATCCCAATTTTTTCAAGGTATTTTTATCTGCAAAGATCTCTTTAAAATTTTTAGGAGGTCTACCCTCTACATTTTCTATTAAATCCCATTTAAATCCCAAATCATCTTGATTTGAAATTTCTGCCATAATTTTATTATCATCAATTATTCCAACTTTAGTCCTAATAGAATAATTTTTTATATCAGAATTTTTTGAAATAATTTTTATATCTTCATCTCTTAAATTTTTAAAAGATCCATGGCTAATTGTGCCAACAGATTTCATAGTTTCAAATTCCATGCTCTTTAAAATTCCAAATACGACTGCAAAGATAGTTGTAAATAAAATTGAAGTTAAGATAATAGCAATCATTAATATATTTCTTCTAATCTTATTTTCCTTCAAAATATTCTTCGCAATTTTTCTTATAAAACTTTTATTATTTACTTTCATAACAACTTACCATCTTCAATTCTTAAAATTTTTTCCGCCGATTGAGCTACTTCATCATCATGAGTAATCATTAAAATTGTATTTCCTAGTTCTTTGTTTATTTTTTTAAGAAGGAATACAACTTGTGAAGACGACTTTGAATCAAGGTTTCCTGTAGGCTCATCTGCCAAAATAACTGATGATTTAGTAACTAGTGCCCTTGCAATTGCCACTCTTTGCTGTTGCCCTCCTGAAAGTTCATTTGGCATTTTATAAATTTGATCTTTTATCTCCAAAATATTAATTACATAATCAACATAATTTTCATCAATCTTTTCTCCATCAAGTCCAAATGGCAAAACGATATTTTCATAAACATTCATCATTGGAAGTAAGTTATAATTTTGAAATACAAAACCAATATTTCTTCTTCTAAAAATTGTTCTCTCGTCATCTTTTAAATTATAAATATCTACATCATCAATAAAAACTTTTCCACTTGTAGGATAATCAAGTCCCCCAATTAAATGAAGTAATGTCGATTTACCTGAACCTGATGCCCCAATTATAGAAATAAATTCACCATTTTTAACTTCAAAAGAAACTCCATCTAATGCCTTTGTGATCACTTTATTTTTTTCATAATATCTCTTTAAATTTTCTACCTTTAACATATTTCACCTCACTTTTATTCTAGCAGCCATTTCTTACAAAACTCTTTCAAAATTTCTTACAAAATTGTAAGAAAAAAGACTTCTCACAAAGGGAAGTCCACTTCAAATTTTATTTTATTACTATCTAATATCGACTTTATAGTTCCACCTTGTTTTTCAATTATTTCTCTTGTGATAAAAAGCCCAAGACCAAGTCCATCTTTTCCAATTGAATTTTTTCCTCTGTAAAATCTTCCAAAAATTTTTGCACTATCATCTTCATTTAATTTATCACAATAATTTTCTATATCAAGATTATAATTTAAATAGGATTTATAAATTTTTATATCAATTTCAGAATTTTCTGGTGTATATTTAATCGCATTTTCAATTAAATTGTGTATAGCTTCCTTCATCCATCTCTTGTCGACATTTAACCTTAACTCTTCAAAATAAAAATTAATTTTTAAATTTTTTTCATCAGTAAAAGCTTTTAATTCATCTATGACCTCTGCAACCAAATTAGCAAAATCCTCTTCCCTCTTGCACAAATTTATAATATTTGACTCAAGCCTCGAAGACTTAACTAAACTTTCAATTAAAAATTCTAATTTCCTCAACTCTTCATCCATGATTTCCATATACTCAAGTTTATTTTCTTTTTTCATTAAATTATTATACAAAACTAAATTTGCTATTGGTGTTTTTGTCTGATGTGAAATATCAGAAATCAATTTATTAGTTTTTTCTTTTTCATCATTAATTTTACTTTCCCGAACTGCATTTGCTCTTAAAAATTTAAGCACTTTGCTCTTTAATTTTGAAATTTCTTTTTCATCAAATCCAAAAAAATCAAAATTATCACCTTCAATATCGTCAATAAACTTAGAAAAGTCTTTTAATTCTCTTCTAAGTTTTAAGTCATCAAAAGTTAAAAATAAAACTGTAAACATTAAAATAACAATCAAAATTTCCACTTGTAACCAACTCCAAATATAGTTTCTATGGGATTTAATGGTTTTAATTTTGATCTGATTCTACTAATATTCACACTAAGAGTATTTTCATCTACAAAATTAAAATCACTATCCCATATTTTTTCAACTAAAATTTCCTTAGCGATTATTATATTTTCATTTATAGTTAAGTAATAAATTAAACTTCTTTCTATTGGAGTAAATTCAATTTTCTTATTATCTTTCATAAAAATGTTTTTAGAAAAGTCAAAATAAAGAGATTTCTTGCTATAAACTTTTTCGTCAAAAGTCTTATTTTTCTCTATTAATCTTGCAATCTTTGCCTGTAAAATTCCCAGAGAAAATGGCTTTGTCATATAATCGTCTGCGCCAAAATTAATTGCAGATATTATATGTGTTTCAAAATCAATTGCAGACAAAACAATAATAGGTGTACTTGAAAATGTCCTCATATATCTTATAAATTCGAGCCCATCTCCATCAGGTAAATTTAAATCAAGCAAAATCAAATGAACTTCATTTAAAAAATTTTTCGCATCTGCAACTGTAAAAACAGACTTTACATCATAACTTTCTTTTAAAGCAATTGAAAGCCCTCTATTAAATTCTTGTCATCTTCAATAATTAAAATCTTTTCCATAATCTCACTTCTTTTATTATCTATAAAACAATTATAACATTTAATCTTAGATAAATTTTTAAAATTCATATTTTATATTTAGGCTTGACAAATTTTAAAAACTTATTTATAATCCAATCATAGACTTTGAAGAGGAGAGTACATTGTAAAAGTTTCTACAGAGAGGTTTCGTTTGGTGAGAGAAATCGAAATGGATACTTTGGAACATGGCCTTGGAGTCTTCGCACCGAGACTTTTGTTTAGACTGCGACAGGTACGCCTGTTATAGCGTTCGGAGTATGTTGGTACTCTATGAGGTTATTTTAGCGATAAAATAATAAAAAAAGGTGGTAACACGAAGTTTAGCTTTCGTCCTTTGTTGGACGGAAGCTTTTTTATTTCAATAAAATTTTTCACCTTAAATATTTTTTTAATCCTCTTTGAGATGCCGATATAGTTTTATAATTAAACTTTAGGAGGAAAACTATGACAAAGAAAAATTTAGGAACAATATGTGTTCAAGCAGGATATGAACCTAAAAATGGAGAACCAAGAGTTCTTCCAATAATTCAATCTACAACTTTTAAATACGATTCATCAGAACAAATGGGAAATTTATTTGATCTAAAAGAATCCGGTTATTTTTACACAAGACTTGCAAACCCAACAAATGACGCAGTTGCAAATAAAATCGTAGCACTTGAAGGCGGAGTTGCAGGAATTTTGACATCTTCAGGACAAGCCGCAAACTTTTATGCACTTTTAAATATTTTAAAATCAGGCGACCACATTATTTCTTCTTCAGCAATTTATGGTGGCTCTTACAATTTAATTGCCCACACTATGAAGGATATGGGAATTGAATCAACTTTTGTTGATCCAAACATTTCTCTAGAAGATTTAAATAAAGAATTTAAAGAAAATACAAAAGCTGTATTTGGAGAAACTCTTTCCAATCCGTCATTAAAAGTTTTAGACATAGAAACTTTTGCAAAGGCAGCACATGAACATGGAGTTCCTCTTATTGTGGACAATACTTTCCCTACACCAATATTTTTAAGACCTATTGAATGGGGTGCTGATATTGTAACTCACTCTACTACAAAATATATGAACGGTTTTGCAAATTCAGTTGGTGGAGCAGTAATAGATTCTGGCAATTTTGATTGGTCAAAATATAAAGAAAAATATCCTGGACTAACTGAACCAGATGAAACTTATCATGGAGTCACTTACACTGAAACTTTTGGAAAAGCTTCATACATTACAAAAATGACTACAACATTAATGAGAGATCTTGGAAGTATTCCATCTCCTCAAAATTCTTTTTATTTAGGAATTGGACTTGAAACACTTCATCTAAGAATGCCAAAACATTTTGAAAATGCCCTTGTTGTTGCTAGATTCTTGGAAAAAAGCGAAAAAATTTCTTGGGTTTCTTTCTCTGGTTTAGAAAATGATTCACAATATAAATTGGCTCAAAAATATCTTCCAGATGGATCTTGTGGTGTAATTTCCTTTGGAGTAAAAGGTGGTAGAGATGTAGCTACAAAATTTATGGACAACTTAAAACTTGCATCAGTTGTAACTCATGTTGCTGATTCAAGAACCTGTGTACTTCATCCTGCAAGTACAACTCACCGACAAATGAATGATGAAGAACTTTTACAAGCAGGAGTAAAACCTGATTTAATTAGATTGAGCGTTGGTATAGAAGATGCAGAAGATATAATAAGAGATATAAAACAGGCACTAGAAGTACTTTAATTAGATTTAATAATTTAAAAATTATAAGCTTTCTTCGACTATAATAAAATTACTAAAAAATAATAATATTTGTATTTTTACAGATTTTAAGATAAAAATCTGTAATTAATTAAAACTTTGAAATCAAAAAAAGACGGACTATAATTCTTTTTTATAAACTATAGCCCGCTTTTTATTTTTTATATTTTAACTATTTTTTTCCTCTTCAAGTTCTTCTTTTACAGCTTTCTTTATTTTTTCATTATCTATTATTGAAGATTCTGCAAGCTTGTCTAATTTTTCTTTCTCCTTTTTACCAAAATTTTCATCATCATCTAACTTTTTTCTAGTTAAATCACTTATCTTAGACCTCTTTTTATTCTCATGCTTTATTTCATCTCTTTCTTTTGACCATTCTATTACAAGAATAATTATTAGAACAAGACCTAAATATCCAAGTATAGGATATAAAATTGACATTAATTTTTTAAATCCGAAAAAAGAAAGACCAAAACCTAAAAGAGTAAATATAATTAAATTTCTTTTGAACTTTTCTTCTGTTAACGAAAGCCTTCTAGCAGCTGAATAAAAAAGCGAAATAGATGTGTTAAATATCATCCCAAAAATAATAAAAGACATTGCTATTCCCATATAGGGATTGACTTTATTTAGTATAATTTGCATTGGAATGTCTGCATCTTTTACGTCGTTAATTGAAAGAAAAAGTGTAATTCCAACAAGTCCAGTTAGGATTGATACTAAAGCACCGCCTAACATTCCTCCAACTCTTGCTTGAGAGGAATCTGTTTTGCTACCGCCTAATACAAATGCCATAGAAACGCTGCTTATCATGCAAAGTCCAAAGTAATTTATAGTAGATAATACTACATTTGGAAGTGGTGAACTTACACTTTTACATATAGCATCTAAATTTTCAAAATTTGGATTCGAATTTACAATTGTAAAAATCGCACCAATTAATGTGAATACTAATACTAATGGAGTGAAAGATCCAATGACTTTAGTCACTTTATCGAAATCAAGCATACCAACTACAATAATTAAAATTGTACATATTAATGAACCTACCCATGGCTCTAATCCAAATTGTTGATTGAGATTTGAACCTGCTCCTGCAAGCATTACAAATCCCATTAAAAAGCAATTTAGAATTAGTGAAAAATCCATAAACTTTGTAAATGATTTTCTAGAAACTTCTTCTAGTACATCAATATGACTTTTTGCTATAAAATGACTTCCAAGTTGCAAAATAATTCCACCAACAAATATGTGAAGTATGGCAATGCCAACTAATCCAAAAAATCCTGACTTTCCAAAAGATGTAAAATACTGCATAATTTCTTGGCCACTGGCTAGTCCTGCTCCTGTTAGAACTCCTACATAGGCAAATATTATGCTAATTGTTTTTTTATTCATGAATTCTCCTTAATTTTTCATTTGCATTTAACTTAACTTTTACATATTATCACAAATTTAATATTTTACAAACTTTTGTCAATTTTAAAGCAATATAATAAACATACTTATATTTTTAAGCTAATTTATTTCATCCAAAATTATTTTTCTTATATCTTTTATCAAATAAAGTGAACCACACCAAAGAATTAAATCTCCTTTTTCTGCAATTTCAAAAGTTTTTTTCACTGCCTCTCCTCTATTTTTAATAGCAAATACTTCTTTATCTGAAATCTTTTCAAATTCACTATAAAGAGATTCTACATCTGTAAATCTTTCATTATCTATCTCTGTCAGAACTATTTTATCTGCAATATTCTCAACTTTCTTTAATATATTCAAATGGTCCTTATCTTTTAAAAGACTAAATCCTAAAATTAACTTATTGTACTTAAACTTTTTTATATTTTCTACCAATTTTTCAATTGAATCTAAATTATGCGAGCCATCAATAACAATTAGTGGGTTTTTTGAAAGACATTCGATTCTACCTAAATTTTTTGCTTTTTTTATACCCAATTTTATTTTTTCATCATTTAAATTATATTTTTCTTTTAATGAATCTAGAACCATTAAAGCAAGAGATGCATTGTAAATTTGATGCTCTCCAATTAAACTTATTTCTACATTTTTATAATCTCTAAAGTTAAATTTACTTCCAAACTCATCAGAACTTAAAATTTCAATTTCATTTTCTTTGAATTCATTAAAAATAGAATTTTTTTCTCTACATATTTTTTGAAGTTCTTCCTTTGCTTTCTGATCTTGGGGGTAACTAAACACATTTGAATTTTCTTTTATTATTCCCCCCTTCTCGCGGGCAATTTTTCCAACTGTATCTCCTAATATATTTGCATGATCAAGAGAAATATGAGCAAAAACTGGAATTGATTTTTTCATTACATTAGTGGCATCAACTCTACCGCCCATTCCAACTTCCATTATAGCAAAATCAACGTCTTTTCTTACAAAATAAATATATGCAATTGTAGTTAGTATTTCAAATCCACTTACAAAAATTTTTTTCTTATCTAATAATTCAACTTTTTCTTTTACTTCCTCTGCTATTTTTGCAAAATCCTTCTCTGAAATTTCTTCACCATTTATTTCTATTTCTTCACAAATATTTGTAATATAAGGAGATGTAAATTTACCAACTTTATAATCATTTTCTTTTAAAGAAGATGATATAAAACTTGCAACTGAACCCTTCCCATTAGTTCCTGTTATGTGAATAATATTTAATTTATCTTGAGGTTTTTGAAAAAATTTCAAAAGTGTCCTAATATTATCAGTAGTAAATTCACCAAGAGGTATATTTCTGTTTTCTAACCAATCAACTAATTTCTTGTAATCCATTAATACCTTCCTTTCATTATAAAAATATTATCAAAATTTTTAATAGTAATCAATATTTTAGTGTGTCAAATTCTCTTTAAATGTGGTAGAATGTTAAAAATAACTAAATGGAGGTAAAAAGATGAACAAAGAAATTCGTGCGAAAGATTTATTTGTAATTGGCTTTGCACTTTTTGCAATGTTTTTTGGAGCCGGAAATTTAATCTTTCCACCTTACTTAGGTTTAATATCAGGTCACCAATGGTGGGTTGGATTTTTGGGATTTACAATAACAGATGCAGGTCTTGGACTTCTAGCAATTATTGCTCTTTCTAAATATGATGGTAATTTAAATGCCTTGGCATCAAGAATCAATAAAACTTTTGCAATTATTATTTCAACTGCTATTATTTTATGTATTGGACCTTTTTTGGCAACACCAAGAACTGCTGCTACTACTTATGAAGTTGGAATCCTTCCAATTTTTGGAGAATCTGTTAATAGATATTTATTTTCTGTAATATTTTTTATCGTAGTTTTTCTTTTAAGTATTAGGTCAAGTAAAGTAGTTGACATCATTGGCACATTTTTGACTCCATCTTTACTTATTTGCATGATAATACTTATCATAAAAGGAATTATAAGTCCAATAGGAAAAATTTCTGAAACTTCAATGATAGATAATGTTTTGCAAAGAGGTATCACTGATGGATATCAAACTATGGATGCTTTAGCTGGATGCATGTTTGCACTTGTAGTTATAAATGCTGTAAAAACAAGAAATTATTCTTCACAAAAAACGGAAATAAAAGCAACTATACTATCTGGTATAATTGCTGCTGTGTTTTTAGCACTTATTTACGGAGGACTTCTATACTTAGGTGCACAAACTTCTACACTTGGAATTTATGATGTGAGTACTGATAAAACTAGTCTTCTTGTAGACATCACGAATACAACTTTAGGTGGCGTTGGTGTTTATATTTTAGGAATTATAACTGCTCTTGCATGCCTTACAACTGCAATTGGATTAATATCTGCTACCGGAAATTTCTTCCACGATTTAAGTAAAGGAAAAATTTCCTATGAGGCTGTTGTAATTATCTGTTCAATTGTATCTTGTATAATTTCTATGCTTGGAGTTAACCAAATTATAAATATATCCGCTCCAATACTTGAAGTTCTCTATCCTTGTACTATGACAATTGTGCTTTTAGGATTATTCAATGAAAAAATAAAAGATGATATAGTTTTTAAAATCCCTTCATTAGTTTCACTAATTTTTGGTTTTTTATTTGTACTTCAAGAAAAGGAACTTCTTGGAAAATTTGGTCAAACTTTAGAATCTTTTCCACTTCAACAATTTGGATTAGGATGGGTTTTCCCAATGCTAATTGGGCTCTTAGTTTCAATAATTATAGCCAAATCTAAAGAACTTTAATAATTTTAATAAAAAAGATCTGTTATAGTTTTTTTCTACAACAGATCTTTTTTTAGCTTAAAAAATCTTTTGAATTAATTCAGAAATATTTGATACTTGTATAATTTGTAAATTTTTATAATTTTCTTTTTTTACATTTGCATATTTAGAAATATAAGCTTTTCTAAAACCCATTCTCTCAGCTTCTCTAAGTCTAATATCTAGAGCTGGAATATTTTTAAGTTCTCCTGTAAGGCCAACGTCTGCAACAAAAACTGTGTTAGACTCAACTGGCTTATTAAAAGTTGATGATACAATAGATACCATTACAGATAAATTTGATGCTTGTTCTTTTAATTTTATTCCACCTGTGGATTTAACTACAATATTCTTATCTAAGAATTTAATTCCTGCTCTTTCTTCTAAAATCGAAACTAAAGTATTCAAATGTTCTCGTCTTATACATTCAGAAATTCTAGATGGATATGGCAAAAAAGTTTTTGATGCCAAAGCCTCAGTTTCAAGTATAATTGGTCTTGTTCCCTCTCTTATCACTGAAAGTGATGACCCTGCAACTTGTTCATTTGTTGCTCTTTTTGTCATAAAATATTCAGAAGGATTGTCAATTGAAATCATTCCTTTTTCTGTCATAGAAAAAAATCCAATTTCTCCAGTAGAACCATATCTATTCTTTGTAGCCATAAGAGATCTCAAATCTTCTGAAGAATCCCCTTCAATTAATAAGACTGTATCCACTAAATGTTCTAGACTTCTAACTCCAGCAAGTTCATCTTGTTTTGTCATTTGTCCCACTAAAAAAACCATCCTAGGTTTATCTATATTTTTTGCAACTTCAGTCATCTTATAAGCACATTCCATAGTTTGAGTTGGTGTACCAGGCCTTTGGGAAAACTCATCGAGAGTAAATGTTTGTATTGAATCAATAATTATAAACTGAGGGTCAATCTTTTCAACTTGATCTAACACTGAATTTAGAGAATTTACAGAATAAACCCAAATATTATCTGAAAGTTTATTCAAAATTCTTTCAGCTCGCATTTTTATTTGAGTTTCAGACTCTTCTCCAGAGGCATAAAGCACTCTTATTCCCTTCTCTGCAAGATCATTTGCAACTTGCATAAGTAAAGTTGATTTACCTGATCCAGGCTTTGCAGTCAAAATACTAACAGAATCATGGACAATTCCACCGCCCATGACTCTATTAAACTCCTCAATACTTGTTACAACTCTTTCATCTGAAGAAGACTTAACAGACTTTAATTTAAGAGCATCTTTTTTTATTTTTTTATTTCTAACTGAATCTTTCTCATCTTCTTTTTCTTCTAGGGTATTCCAAGAATTACAGTTTGGGCATTTGCCAAAAAATCCTTGTGAAATATATCCGCATTTACTGCACTGATACACTATTTTCTTTTTCATTTTTAGATTTTTTATTCCTCTTTACTTTATTTATCTGAATTTTTTTGTACTTTACATCTACTGATATTTCATCGCCTGATTTTATATTTCCCTCTAAATATTCATCAGCAACTTTATCTTCAATTAATTTTGTAATAGTCCTTTTAAGTGGTCTTGCTCCAAATACTTTATCATAACCTTCTTCAACTAAGAAATTAATTAATTTATTTGTATAACTTGATTTAATTCCCATTTCAGATAATCTTACATTTAAATCTATAAGCATATTATTAACAATTTCTTTTATTTCAGTCTTTTCTAAAGTTTTAAATATTACTACATCGTCAACTCTATTTAAAAATTCTGGTCTAAACTTTTCCTTTAAAGACTCATTTATAATATTTTTCATATTCTCAAATTCACTTTTCTTTTCAGATGAATCAGAAGTAGAAAAACCGAGCACTGAATTTTTAGCAAGTAAATTTGCACCAGCATTAGAAGTCATAATTATAACTGTATCTTTAAAACTAACTGTCCTACCCTTTGAATCAGTAAGTCTTCCTTCGTCTAAAATTTGCAAAAGTATGTTGAAAATATCTGGATGAGCTTTTTCAATCTCATCAAGTAATATTACTGAATAAGGATTAGTTCTCACTGCTTCAGTTAATTCTCCACCCTCATCATATCCAACATATCCAGGAGGAGATCCAACAAGTCTTGATACCGTAAACTTTTCCATATATTCAGACATATCAAATCTGATCATATTTTCTTCCCTTCCAAATAAATTTTTAGCAAGACTTTTTGCCAAGAAAGTTTTACCCACACCTGTTGGCCCAACAAAAATAAAAGAGCCAATTGGTTTATTTGGATCTTTAAGTCCAATTCTTGAACGTTTAATTGCTTTAGCAAGAGTTTTTACAGCATCATCTTGTCCCTTTACATCTTCTAAAAGTTTTTTGTCCAAATCTCTTAACTTTTCTGTTTCTTCTTCAGTCATATCTGTAACTGGAACTTTTGACCACTCTGAAACAATATTTGCAATGAGATCAGGTGTAACTTCCTTTTTAGATTCTTTTTCTTTAAACTTTTCTATTTCTTCTTTATATTTTTCTTCAACTTTTCTTTGCTCATCTCTTAAATTAGCAGCAAGTTCATAATCTTGATTTTTTACAGCTTCTGATTTTTTATTTTCAATTTCTTGAAGTTCTTCTCTAAACTCATCTTCAAATTCTGGAACTTTAAAAGATTCAATTTTTAATTTAGAACTTGCTTCATCAATTAAATCAATAGCTTTATCAGGTAAAAATCTATCATTTAAATATCTATCAGAATATTTTACAGCAGCTTCTATAGTTTCCTTTGGTATAATAACATGATGATGCTCTTCATATATATCCTTTAGCCCTTCTAAAATTTTTATAGAATCAGATACACTTGGCTCATCTACCATAATTGGCATAAGTCTTCTTTCAAAGGCAGTATCCTTTTCAATTTTTTGTCTATATTCAGAAATTGTTGTGGCACCAATGACTTGTAAAATTGACTTAGTTAGCATTGGCTTTAAAATATTTGAAGCATCCAAAGAACCTTCTGCTGAACCTGCCCCAATAATAACGTGCATTTCATCAATAAATAAAATTATATTTTTATTTTTGCTGGCTTCATTTGTTACATTCTTAAGTCTTTCTTCAAAATCTCCTCTATATTTTGAACCTGCAATAAGAGCAGAAATATCTAAAGTTAAAATAACTTTATTTTTCATAACTTCTGGAACATTTCCTGCCACAATTTCTGCAGCAAGTCCTTCTGCTATGGCAGTCTTACCAACACCAGGTTCTCCAATTAAAACAGGATTATTTTTAGTTCTCCTAGATAAAACTTGAATAATTCTTTTTATCTCTTTATCTCTACCTATGACTGGATCAATTTTTCCTTCTTCAGCTTTTTTGTTTAGATTCGTAGTATATTTTTCAAGTTCTTCAGAAGAAAATCCTAAATCCTCTTCATAATCATCATAATCTTCCATATTATTTAAAATATCATTTTCAAGACTCATTATATCTATACCAAGTCTTTTTAAAACTAATATAGCAACACCTTGTCCTTCACGCAAAATTCCAAGCAAAAGATGTTCTGTTGAAACTGTAACTTCTCCCAAATCCTTTGAAATGTCAAATGCTAATTCAAATATTCTCTTAGTTCTAGGCGTATATGCTATACTTGAAACAACAGGACCTTGACCACTACTAACTATATCAAGAGTCGCTTCCTTTGCCTTTTTATAATCAATTCCCAACTTTGAAAGTATATGAGCTCCATTGTCAGTCCCTTCTCTGATAATTCCAAGAAGGATGTGCTCAGACCCTATATATGAATGTTTTTGCTCTCTTGCCTCTTGTTGTGCAAATAAAATAGCTTTTTGGGACTTCTCACTAAATCTACCAAACATACTCATTTGAAAACCTCCTTCATGAGAGCTCTCGATTTATTTGCCCTTAAAATATCTCTAGACTTCAGGTCTAAAATCGAGCCTCTCTCAATTTGCAAATGTCCATTTCTAAGTTTCATAATCTCATCATAAAAATCAAAATCTTTCTTTGATTTTAATATTGAAAGCTCAATTCCAAGATTAATCATACTCATGGACTGCATCATCTCTTCTTCCGATAAAACTCTTGCATTTGCAAGAACTCCAAAGGATCTATTTACCATATCCTCAAGAGTAATAATATGATCTAAATAAAGTTTTTTCCTATTTTCCATTTCAACATCTGAAATTTCTTTTGTTATAACTTTTAATTTTTCTATATAAGACTTTTCTTCTTCTCCAAAAGTGGATTCAAAAGACAAAGTATAGATACTTGCCAAGGCTCTATTAGAACTATCTCTATAAGAACCTAAAACATATCCAAGTCTTGAAAGTCCTCTTGCCATTTCATTTATTCCAAAATAATTTATTGCCGGCAAATACATTATAGTAATTGGTTTAAATCCAGTGCCAGAATTTAAGACGTTTGAACTTAAATACCCAAAATTTGAATCAAAAGAAAAATCAATATCATCTTCTAGTTCAGATTCCAAATCATCAATTTCTTTATATAAATCATCAATAGAATCAGTCCTCGAAAATTTAGAAATTTCAATATGTTCCTCAGAATTAACTAAAATATCAGGAAAATCTTCTTTTTCATAGAATCCAATATTTTTACCATCAACAAAATTTTTACTAAATCTTCCTTCTTCAATATATTCTAATTTTTTTAGCGAAGATGCACTTTCTATTTCAGTTTTTTTATATCCTTGTTTTTGAATAATAGGATCTAAAAAATCCAAGTTTCCTTTTAATTCATCCTCATTCATCTTATTAACAAACTTCTTGCCATGTATATTTCTGTATAACTTTATCTTGTTTCCTAAAATAATTTTAGACACTTACATCTTCCTTTAATTTTTTTATTTCATCTCTTAACTCTGCAGCTTTTTCATACTCTTCCAAATTAATTGCAAGTTCTAGTTTAGATTTTAAATCATCTAACTTTCTGTTGTAAATTATATAAGATTCTGCATTCTTAGGTATCTTTCCTCTATATCTAAAATCTATATTAATTGTTTTTAAATATTTCTTTATTTCTTCGCCAAAAGATTCATAGCACTTTGGGCATCCTAAAGTTCCAGTATTTTTCAATTCTGAAAATTTAGTTCCACAAAATTCACAAGCTATATCTTCTTCATCATAATAATTGGCAGTAAACTTAAATATATTTTTAAGAGCATTTTCTAGTTGTGGAATAATATTCTTATACCCTTGAAACTCCTTTTTTAATTTCTCTTCAGCGCAAACCTCGCATAGATGCACCTCTTCAATTTCATTATCATTTATCTTTGTATAAGAAATAACTGATTCTCTCTCTTTACAATTGTCACATAACATAAAAATTCCTCCTAACTGAAAATAACAAGCAGCATATTTTTTAACAAATCTGCTCTAATCTTATTTTTATTTTCACATTGACTAAGTGCTCTATCTGAAAGTGCAACTTTCATAAGCTCAAATTCTTTCTCAGTCACTTTCTTAAGTCTTAAAAGCTCTTTCAAAAGGTCATCAGAATTATTTTTTGTAATTGAATCGCCTATAAAACTTAAAAAAGTATCTAAAGTGTCATCATCATCTTCAAATTTTACTTTTACTATTCTAATATATCCACCCCCACCTCGCCTGGACTCAACATAATATCCCTTTAAAGGTGTAAATCTAGTAGTTAAAACATAATTTATCTGTGAGGGAGCACAATTAAAATGATCTGAAATTTTCGATCTCTGTATCTCAACTACTCCACCAGATTCAAAAATAAGTTCATTTAAAAAATCTTCAATGGAGTTAGAAAGTTTTGCCATAGTACCATTCCTTTGACTATCTTTGTCTTTTACTTTATAAAAGTTTGACTATCTTTTACTAATTACAGTTTAATATAAATCACCCTTTTTGTAAAGTATTTAGTTTCTAAGTTTGCGCAAGTGAATCTTTCAATCAAAAAACAAAATATTAATAATAAGTTAATCCTATTTATATAATAAATGATACAATAATTTTAAAACTCAAAATTAAAAATATTTAAAAATTTAAAAGTAATTATAAAAAAGACTGAGCTATGCCCAGTCGAAAAATTTATTTAAATTTATTTTTCTGATTTTCTTTCTTCAACAATCTTTTCTGCAATATTTTGTGGAACATCTTCATACCTTACAAATTCCATACTAAATGTTCCTCTACCTTGAGTAAGAGATCTAAGGTCAATGGAATAAGTGAAAAGTTCTGCTTGTGGTGCTTCGGCAATTAAAACTTGTGTGCCATCATTTTGTTGATCCATTCCAAGAATTCTGCCACGTCTTTTGTTCATATCACCCATTACATCTCCGAGATATGCTTCAGGAATAGTTACTTCAACTTTCATTATTGGTTCAAGTAAAACAGGATTTGCTTCTTGCATTCCCTTTTTGAAAGCTAAATTTGCAGCAAGTTTAAAACTCATCTCATTGGAATCTACATCGTGATAAGATCCATCGTATAAAACTGCCTTAAAATTAGTCACAGGATATCCTGCGAGCACTCCTTTTTCTTTAGATTCTATAATTCCCTTCTCTACTGCAGGAAAATAATTTTTAGGAACTGCTCCACCAAATACTTCTTCGTCAAATTCGAAATCTTTTTCAGATGGTTCAAATCTAATCCAAACATCTCCATATTGACCTGCACCGCCTGATTGTTTCTTATGTTTTCCCTGTACACTTGCTGTCTTTCTAATTGTTTCTCTATAAGGAATTATAAATGGAACAATTTCTACTTCAACTCCATAAGTGTTCTTTAATTTTTCAAGAATTACATCAAGTTGAACTTTTCCTTGTCCACCAATTGTCATTTGTTTAGTTTCTGAATTTCTTTCTATTGAAAATGTTGGATCTTCTTCAGCAATTTTTTTAAGTGATTGAGATAATTTTTCTTCATCACCCTTAGTCTTAGGTTCAATTGCGTAATATAAAACTGGAGTAGAATATTTTAATTTTTTATACTCAACTATATGATTTTTGTCGCATAAAGTATCTCCTGTAATTGTCCTTACAAGTTTAGTTGTAGCACCAATATCTCCAGCGTGAATCTCATCTATTTCAATTTGTTCTTTACCTCTCATTACATAAAGACCGCCAAGTTTTTCACTTTCTTCTGAATTTACATTATATATAGGTGTATCTTTCTTTAAAATGCCAGATATAACTTTAAATATTGAAATTTTTCCAAGGAATGGATCAGAAATAGTTTTAAATACTACTGCTGCAAGAGGATCTTTTTCAGAAACTTTTCTTTCTTCTCCATCTTTATATCTAAATCCTAAATGCGCACGAGTATCATCTGGTGATGGCATATAGTTTACAATTGTATTTAATAAAATATCAATGCCAATTCCCTTTTCACCACTTCCAACAAGTAGAGGAACTGCATCACCTTCAAGAAGAGCAGTTGTAACTCCTCTCAAAAGATCTTCTCTTGTAAATTTTTCTCCAGAAAAATATTTTTCCATTAAAACTTCATCAGATCCTGCAACAACTTCTGCAATTTCCTCATACATCCTTTCAGTTGCCTTTACTTGATCATGATTTAATTCTGTTTCTTGCGGAGCTGAATCGACATATTTATAACCTTTTTGAAAAATAACATCAGTTACGCCTACAAAATTTTCTCCTTCACCAATTGGAACAGAAAAAGGAATTACTTTTTTACCAAAAGCAGCTTCAAGTTCATCCATTAACTTTCTAAAGTTGACATTTTCACCATCAATTTTATTTATAAAAATAATTCTTGGAAGTCCAATTTTTTCTGTATACTTCCAAGTTCTTTCAGTACCGACTTCAATTCCCTTTGTTGCATCTATAACCATTATTGCTGCTTCACTTGCTCTTAATGCACCATGAGCTTCTCCAACAAAATCTAGAAATCCTGGAGTATCTATTACATTAACTTTGTAATTTCTCCATTCAATAGGAATTATTGATGTTCCAATTGATGTTCCTCTTTCCTTTTCTTCTTTTGAAAAGTCTGAAACTGTATTCTTATTAGAAACATTTCCAAGTTTTTTAGTTGCTCCACTCTGGAATAACATAGCCTCAGTTAGGTTAGTCTTTCCAGAGCCAGAATGCCCCACAAGAGCAAGATTTCTTACCTTATCTGTTGTATAAACTTTCATTGTTCTCCTCCTAATATGTAAATTTTTTGAAATCGTTTCTATAAATAAATTATAACACAGATTTTACTATTTGAAAACTGTGTAAAAATATCAATTTAGGGTATTAAACTTTTGAAATTATTATTTATTAAATAGAAGTGTGATATAAATGAATTTTAAATTTTTTAAAAAAGATAATATTGTTTACATAATTATTATTGTTTTATTTTTAATAATTGGATATCAATATTACGAAAATAAAAACTATGAGAAATCAGAATTTCTAGATATTAATACTGCTGAATTGTCTTCTAATAAAATTAAAAGTAAAAATTCTAATGAAGTTCTAATTGGAAAAGAAGAAGAAGAAAATAAGGAAATAATAATTCATATTTCTGGTGCAGTAAAAAATCCTGGCATATTAAAAATGGACTCTTCTAAAAGAATAGTAGATGCAGTCGAACTTGCTGGAGGAGCAACTAACGATGCAGACCTAGATAGAGTTAATCTTGCTGCTAAACTTCACGACGAAGAAAAAGTTTATATACCAAAAGTTGGAGAAGAAAATAGTAATAATTTAGTACCAACAACGTCAAGTATGAATTCAAATCATAATGGCACAGAAAAAATAAACATTAACAGTGCCGATTCATCAGAACTTCAAAAGATTCCTGGAATTGGCGAAAAAACTGCCCAAAAAATTATAGATTATAGATCTAACAATCCTTTTTCATCAATAGAGGATATTAAAAATATTGATGGCATTGGAGATAAAAAATTTGAATCTATGAAAGAATATATCTCTATATACTAAATTTATCTTACTTTTAAACTCAAGATATTAAATAAAAAAGAAGCACAAAGTGCCTCTTAAAAATTAAATAATCTTGAGTTTATTTTTTTCTATTATTTTTTGGATATCTATTTTTGTCTGAACTTGCAACTCCAATAATAAGAGCAAAAATAAGTGATACAAGACCAGATGAAACCCCAACTACAAAAACTATAATATTATCAAGACTACCTGGATCGAAAAGTTTATTTATCACCATAAATAGAGAAATTATCCCTACAAATACTAGAGCAAGTCCTGGTAAATACTTAATAAACTTTAAATCTTTTGCTGCAAAATTTACTATAAATGTTAGAAAAATTCCTATTAAAATTGCACCAACAGTTAGGAGCAAATAAGTTGAATTTTCCATCACTATTTCCATAATTTTATTCATTCTACACCTCGTTTATTTAGATGACAATTCTTTTTGCCAAATATTTGAATAGCGACCTGTCGCCCATTCTGTCATAATAGTTGAAGCTTCATTTCCAATTTCTCTTTCAAAAATTGGTTTAGGTAAAATTTTGTTGTCCTCTATATTATATATTCTAATGAAATTATTTTCCAATGTTATTAAAAAATTACTGTCAGGAGATACAAATCCATCTTTGATATTTGATTTAAAATTTTTAATATCTGACATGGGAATATTTATCTCATTGTATTTATTAACTTCATATGGTAGAACTAAATTTAAATCAAAATCGTTAAATTTATTATTTTCTAAATTTACTCTACCTTTTAATTTCCAAAATCCATTGTTTCTATAAATACCAACATTATAGGGATCTTTCTTTAAAGCTTCAATTTTTTTGCCTTCATGTTCTAGAGTTTCTTCATTTAAAAAGTCCATATAACTTAATGGCTTGTTATCTTCTAAATTATCTACCCTATAAATTCTAAGATTTCTTTCATTTGTATCCCTATTTAAGCTTTCTATATTGATAAAATTATTAGTAATAAAATTTATTGTCTTTAAAGTATTATCTTCTTTTAATTCTTCAGTATCTTCTTTTACAATATCTAAATCCTTATTTTTTACTTTGGAATTATTAAAATCTTTTACTATAACTCTATCGGAAGTTTCATCACCTTTAGATTCTCTTTGAACGCTTATCTCCGAAAATCTATCTTTTCTTGGCAAAATTATATTGTTCATTTCATACACATTTTCCAATTTTAAATCAGAAAATTTTATATATAGAGTTTTGTAATTCCAATTTGGTACAGTTAAATCATTTCTAATTTTAAAGCCAATTAAAAATCCTTTATCGCCAGTGTAATCAAATAAATTTCCCCTAGATAATACATCGTCTTTTTTTGAAAGAATATAATTATTAATTTCATCATTTTTTATCTTATTATCAACAAGTTTAATCTCAAGCATTATTCCATTGTCAAATAAAAGAGCTGTATTATCACTTGTCTTTATAACTTCATAATACACATCGCCATTTAAATTTGAATCATATATATATGTCGTATATACATTTCCATCTTCTATACCCAAATTTTTGTAATCTATATTAAATTTTTTGTATAAATATTCTGAGAGCTTTACATATTTAGTCTTATAACTTACATCTTCAATATAATCATTCGCAAGAAGAACCTTATCATTACTAAAATACAAGTCTTCTCCTATTATATCTTTAAATAAAAAATTGTCTTGATTGATTTTTTTATTGTAAATAAATTTTGTAATTGTCCACTTTCCATAAAGAGAAGGTTGCCCTACCTCTGGTCTTTCAATATTAGTCCCTTGAGGGGTTAAAAAAGAGCAGCCTGTCAAAAAAATAATTAAAATTAAAACTATAATTTTTTTATTCAACTTTTTCACCCTCTCCCTTAGGAATTTCTATTGGTATTGAAACTTTTACAGTAGTCCCTATTTTTTCCTCAGAAAATATTTCTAGACTTCCATTGTGAAGTTTAGTTATTTCATCGCTAATAGAAAGACCAATACCACTGTGGCTCTTGGAATGCTTTCCCTTATAAAATTTTTCTTTTACATGAGCAATTTCTTCTTTTGTCATTCCCATTCCATTGTCAGAAACTAACATGATGACATTTTGATCTTCGCAATACATTTGAAATTTAACCCATCCCTTATCTGATGTGAACTTTATAGCATTATCCAATAAATTTATTAAAAGTTGTTTTATTCTGTTTTCATCAGCATACAAAAGTACAACCTCTTCTGGAAATTCAGTTATAAATTCAATATTATTTGACTTTGCCCGAGGTTTCATCTGTTTTGAAATATCTATACATGTTTGTGAAATGTCAAAAACATCTTTGTCTAAAGTTATTCTTCCAGAAATATATCTAGAGAAATCCAACAATTCTTCAACCATTTTTGCAAGTCTATCTACTTCATTTTCAATTATATTTAGTCCATCTTCGATTAAATCCTTTTCATCATCTTTTGCATCTTTTAAAACAACGGCCCAACCTTTTATTGATGTCAAAGGAGTTCTAAGTTCATGTGAGATAGATGAAATAAAATCATTTTTTATCCTATCTTTATTAATTATTTCATCACTCATAGCATTTAAAGTTTCTGCCAACTCTCCAATTTCGTCATCTCTATAAATTTTTGCCTTTTCTTCATAATTTCCTTTTAACATCTTTTTAGCTACCTCAGTAAGTTCCAAAATTGGTTTTACTATTGATTTAGAAATTAAAAGAGATACCATTGCAGTTATAAATGCAACAAATAAAGTAAAAATAAGAAGAGTTATAACAGTTTTTAAAATAGCTTTATTTGCTTTTTCCATTGAAGAAATAAATCTAAGGTACCCAACATTTTCTCCTTTATTATTTTTTATAGGACCAGTAACTGCCATTATAGACTCTCCAGTTTGAGAATCTTCACCACGCCAAGTCTTTATCTCACCCTTCTCTGCTGCTAAAATATCTGACGTATTGATTTCATTTGGTGATACTCTTCCAATAGAATCTAAAAGAATTACTCCATCATTATCTAAAATTTGGACTTCTGCATTTGTGTTGGAAAAAAATATATCACTGTCTTCGTAGATTAAATCTTCAATTGATTTATCAGAATAATCTCTTCTATAAATTTCTAGAGATAATTCCATTCGAGAAATAAGTTCCTTAGAAATATTATTGTAATAATAATAACTAAAAACAAAGAGCAAAAATATATCTATAATTGAAATTGTAATTAAAATAACTATTAAAAAGCTTTTAACTAGCCTTTTCCCAATTTTATTTTTCAATTATAGACACCTCTTATTTCCATCTATATCCTGTTCCCCAAACTGTTTCAATATAATCTGGCTTTGCTGCATTACCTTCTATTTTTGATCTGAGTCTTCTAATATTTACATCAACTATTTTCGAATCCCCCAAGAACTCATCGCCCCAAACAAGTTTTAAAATTTCATCTCTTGTCATTGCTTTGCCTGGATTAGTCATAAAAATTTTTATTATTTGATACTCTGTTGGTGTTAGTTCAAGTTCTTCATTATCTTTATAAAATTTCCTTGAATAAGAATCAATTTTAAAAGGTGGATCTATTATTAGATTACCTTCTTTTTCTTCTTCCGGTTCAAGTCTTCTCTCGATTGATTTTATTCTAAGCGTAAGCTCTGTTGGATTAAAAGGTTTTGTAAGATAATCATCTGTTCCATATTGTAAACCCATTATCTTGTCATAATCTTCTGCTTTAGCAGTAAGCATTATAATTCCAAGAGATGGAAACTCTCCTCTTAAAGCTTTGCAAACTTCAAAACCATCAATTCCAGGAAGCATTATGTCTAAAACTACAATATCAGGTTTTTCACTTCTTGCAATATCTATTCCTTCTTCTCCACTTCCAGCTTCAAAAATTATGTATCCTTCTCTTTCTAAATTTATTTTTACAAATTTTCTTATTGATTCTTCATCTTCAACTAGTAACACTTTAGTTTTCAAAATATCACCTCTCAATGTTAATTATAAATAAAATCCACTTCAAATTCAATTGAAGTGGATTTATCATTAATAATAATTTGGAGCTTCTCTTGTAATTGTTATATTGTGAGGATGTGACTCTGTAAGTGAGGCTTGAGTAATCTTAACATATTTTGCAGTAGCTCTTAATGTTTCTAAATCCTTGGACCCAAGATAACCCATAGCGGATTTTACTCCTCCAACAAGTTGGAATACAATGTCCCCAACAAAACCTTTATATGGCACCCTACCTTCTACTCCTTCAGGTACATATTTAGTAGTTCCACTTTGGAAATATCTATCAGATGAACCTGCACTCATAGCACCAAGAGAACCCATTCCTCTATACGCCTTAAATCTTCTTCCTTCAACAAAAATTTCTTCTCCAGGAGATTCATCAGTTCCTGCAAAAAGTGAGCCCATCATAACAACATTTCCTCCAGCTGCAAGTGCCTTTGCAACATCACCAGAGAATTTAATGCCCCCGTCTGCAATAATTGGCACTCCATATTTTTGAGCAGCTCTATAAGCTTCCATAATTGCAGTAATTTGTGGAACACCAATACCTGTTACAACTCTTGTAGTACAAATTGAACCAGGTCCAATACCAATTTTTACACAATCAGCACCAGCCTTAATTAAATCTTCTGTGCCTTCATAAGTTGCAACATTTCCTGCAATCAATTGAATATCAGGAAAAGCATCTTTAATATTTTTTATTGTATTTAGAACATTTTTTGATTGACCATGTGCTGTATCAATTACAAAAACATCAGCCTTTGCCTTTACAAGAGCTTCGATCCTATCAAGTACATCCTTTGTTGCACCAACTGCTGCTCCAGCAAGAAGTCTTCCAGAATTATCTCTAGCAGAATTAGGATACTGTTCATGTTTTTCAATATCTTTAATTGTAATAAGACCTTTTAATACATTATCTCTATCTACTAATGGCAGTTTTTCTATTTTATATCTTTTCAAAATTTTAAGAGCTTCATCGAGGGAAATATCAGGAGAACCTGTTATTAATTTTTCAGAAGTCATTACTTCACTTATTCTCTTAGAAAGATCAGTTTCAAACCTAATATCTCTATTAGTTATAATACCTTCTAAAACTCCCTTTTCAGTTACCACAGGAACACCGCTAATTCTATATCTTTCCATGAGTTCTGAAGCATCCTTAATTGAGTGATCTTTAGTTAAGGAAAATGGATCAGTGATAACTCCATGTTCTGATCTTTTAACTCTATCAACCTCAAGAGCCTGATCTTCTATGGACATATTCTTGTGAATAATACCAATACCACCTTCCCTAGCCATAGCTATTGACATTCTGTGCTCTGTAACTGTATCCATGCCTGCAGACATTAAAGGTATGTTTAACTTAATCTTTTCTGTTAAATTTGTAGACAAATCAACTTCGTTAGGCAAAATTTCTGATTTTGCTGGCACAAGTAAAATATCATCAAATGTTAATCCTTCTCCAAAAAATTCCATATTACCTCCTGATTTTTAAATACACTATTATTCATTAGTTCTTTCTTTTTCTTTTAACTTAAAAATTGTATTTTCATCGACTAATGTAACCCTATCTGGCAAATTTAATTTAACTTCATATACACCACTTTTTATATTGTTGAAATTAATAGGCTTAGTTTCAATAAAGTCTATAGATTCAATCACATCAGAATTTCCTCTAATTGTAACAGAAGATGGCTCAATTGAAAAGTCATTTGGCACAATATTTTCTATTGTTTTTTCATTATATACTACCTTAATAGGAACAGTCTTGCTTTTTAAAATTGGAATATTTACTTTTATATTGCTAGGATCTATTTTAACGCCCTGAACAACCTTCCCCTCATCATCATATGCTAAAACTTCAACATCTAAAGTAGAAGACTCTGTAATATCGGAAATATCAATATGAGATTCAACATTACTTATCTTGTTCAAAATTGTACTTGGTCCTGAAACACTAACATTAAAATCTCTATCAATATCCCCCACAGATAACCCTTTTAAAGGTTTATTTTTTATAATTACATTTGCTTTCATATCCTCTTTAATTAATTTATCAATTCTAAAGGGAATTCTTCTAGGTGAAGTATTAGTAACAGTTATACCTAAATCCACATAAGAAACATTTACAGGTACAGAATGCTCTCCTTCTTTAAGTCTACTTAAATCAACTTTTGCCACAATACCATCTTTAGTCACATTTCTCATATAAGAATTATATCCTTGAAGCTTTACATCAACTGTTGCTTCCTTTGGCGATATAACCACTAAATTATTTTCTTTTAAATCAGAAAGACCTTCATAAGTAACTTCAACATTTTTAAAATTAGTTGAAGTAATAAAATTTGCTTCTTCTTTTACATATGACCACAATATAATTGCAAAAATAAGAGATGTAATTTTCATAATGATATTTTTATCATCTTTAAAATTTATCTTTTTCATTTTTACCTCCAAATTTTTTCAAAATTTGTTTCTCTTTATATTCTGGACTATATATTTCAAGGAGTTTTGCTTCAAGAGTTTCTATATCTAAATATCTAGAAAGCACTCCATTTTCAGCAGTCGATATTGTTCCATTTTCTTCTGAAACCATTATACTTAAAGAATCTGCTCTTTCAGAAATTCCAATACCTGCTCTATGTCTAGTTCCAAGTTCCTTAGATATTTTTTGATTATCTGATAAAGGTAAGAAACAAGCCGCTGCTTTTATTTTAGATCCTTTAATTACAACGGCACCATCGTGAAGTGGGGTGTTTGGTATAAAAATATTTATAAGAAGTCCACTGCTTACATTTCCATTTATTTCTGTTCCAGTTTCAATTATTTCATTTAATCCAACTTCATTTTCAATAATGATAAGTGCACCTATTTTTTGTCTAGCAAGAGATGCCACAGCAGAAATAATTTCCTCAACTGTTTCAGGAACATTTTCTTTATTTTGATTAAAACTATTTTTAATATTTGATGTGAGTCCTAAATATTGAAGTCCTCTTCTAATTTCAGGTTGAAACAAAACAATTATAGCTACAATGCCGTCATTTATAAAACGGGCAAAAATCCAATTAACCGTATAAAGTTGAAAGAATTGAGAAATTTTTATAAATAATAAAATTAAAAGTATTCCCTTAAAAACTTGTTCTGCTCTAGTATTTCTTATTAACTTTAAAATGTAATAAATTAAAACTGTAACTATTAGTATGTCAACAACATCTCTAAAATTTATAACATTAAGTAAATTCCCAAAATTTTCCAATCTATGCACCTCTCTTCTTTGCTATAATTATAACTCCCCAAATTAATCCCAACGATATAATAATATCACCAATACTTACAACTGTTGAACTTCCTATTAACTTATAGAAAGGAATAATATCTGATAAAAAATAAAATTTAGGATTTTCAAAAATTCCATGACTTAAACTTTTATTATTTAATAAAATATAAATTACTCTTTTATTTTGTGTCTTAATAAGAGCATTTAAACTCACAGGCATTTTTCCATTTGCTATAACAGGAATTATGTTTAAAAATGTTCCAACACCACTTAATAAAAGACCCTTATTATAGCAATTAGATAAAAAAGAAACCCCAATAAGAGAAATAGAAACAATATGGAAAATCATAAAATTTTTTATAAAAAAATCTGTAATCTTTCCAAAATCTTTTTCTGTTATAAAATTTATAAATAACATTAAAAAAATTCCAAGAAAAGCCCAAAATATATTATTAAACTTAAAATTTATTAAATTATTTAAATTTTTATCTTTTATAAAAAATAAAATAATTGCAGCAATAATGCCTGTTTCCAAAATCATTTTACCACCATAATTTATAATATCACAAATAATTTACATTGACATTAAAATTATAAAATTGTAATAAAAAAAGATCCAAACCTAAGTCTGAATCTTTTCCTATTTAATTTTTAATTATTCTTCTGTATCTTCTTCAGATTCTTCTTTTTCTTCGCTATATGAAATTTCTTTTTCATCTGCGATAATTTCAGAATCTAAATTTGCATCAGAAAAATTAAGTCCTAGCATTTCTCCAATAGTCATGTTAAAGTCATCTTGTTTAGGTTCTTCGATTCTCTTTTCTCTTTTTGGAGCTTTTCTTTCTCTTCTAGGTTTTCTTTCTTTTGGTTTAGATTCTTCTTTTTCTTTTTCTTCAGGTTCAATAAGAGCCTTTATAGAAAGAGAAATCTTTTGGTTTTCTTCATCAATATCAGTTACTTTAACTGTAACTTCTTCGCCAATAGAAAGTTTATCTTGTGGTTTTTCAACATGTTCTCTTGAAATTTGAGAAACGTGAAGAAGACCATCTACACCTTGTTCAAGTCTTACAAAAGCACCAAAGTCAAGAAGATTTACAACTTTACCTTTAACAACATCTCCAACTTTAACTTCTTTAGTAAATACATCCCACGGTTTTTCCATAGTTTGTTTTAGTCCAAGTGCAATTCTGTTTTTTTCTTTATCAACATTAAGAACTTGTACATTAACTACATCTCCAGGTGATACTACATCTTGTGGATGTTTTACTCTATTCCAAGAAAGCTCAGAAATGTGGATAAGGCCATCTACGCCTCCAACATCTACAAACGCACCAAAATTAGTAAGTCTTTGTACAGTTCCTTCAATTACATCTCCTTCATGAAGATTTTCATATACTTCATCACGTACTCTATCTAACTCTTCTTGAAGTACATTTTTTCTTGAAAGAACAATTCTTTTCTTTCTTTTATCAAAATCAATTATTTCAGTTTCAAATTCTTCACCAATGAATTTGCTCAAATCTTTTTGGAATCTAACAGAAACATGAGAAGCTGGAATAAAAGCATTTAACCCATTGTAATCTGCAGTAAGCCCACCTTTAACTTGATTTTTAACAGTTACAGTTATATTTTCTTTGTTGTTATAAAGTTCTTCAACTTCATCCCAAACTTTCATATCTGCAACTCTCTTTGTTGAAAGGACTACATTGCCATCTCCATCATCCATCTTTAGAACATAAACTTCAATTTCTTGTCCTTGTTCATAAAGATCTTGAGGATTTACATCAGGTCCTCCTGCAAGTTCATCTTTTGAAATGATACCATCTGATCTATATCCAAGATTCACCATTACCTCTGAATCAGTTATATATAAAACTTCTCCAGTTACTACTTCGCCCTTTCTAATTCTTTTAAAAGAATTATCAATGGCTTCCATCATCTCACCTTTGTCAAAATTTTCCATCCTACTAACAGCCTCCTTGATTACCGAATCCGGTGTGGATGCTCCGGCGGTAATACCTATTTTATTAAATTTTTTAAATATATTTAAATCAATATCATTGATTGACTCAATTAAAAATACATTTTTACAATTTAATTTTGCAATTTCTGCAAGCTTTTTTGTATTAGAACTTTTTTTTCCACCAAGTACAATTATGGCGTCAACTTTTTTTGATAAATTTCTAACACTTTCTTGTCTTTTGAAAGTTGCATTACATATAGTATTATAAACTAAAACTTCATCTTTGGAAATATCTTTTATAACATTTATTGCATTTTCAAAAAAATCTACATTGCTTGTAGTTTGTGAAACCACTACAATTTTTCCATCTGGAATCTTAATATCTTTTAAGCTAGATATTATTGTCGCAGAATCATTGCATCTGGAATTAATTCCTATTACTTCAGGGTGTCTATTATTCCCAATAATTACTATATTATAACCTTTTTCGTAAAAATTATCTACTATATTATAAATATTTTCAACTTTCGGACATACACAATTTATAATTTCATTATTTCTTTTTTTTAAATCATCTAAAATATTTTTGTGAACTCCATGGCTCCTTATTATAACTTTAGAATTTTCAATATTTGTGTCATCAATTTCTTCTACACCTTTTCTTTGTAATTCATCTACAACAAATTCATTGTGTACCAAATCTCCATAAGAGTAAACGCCTTTATCTGCATTATCAAAAGCCATCTTTACGGCTCTTTTCACTCCACCACAAAATCCATATACATCAGCTACAATAATTTCCATTTTACTTCTTCACCATATACTATTCTCATAACATCTTGAGAGATGTTTTCTAGATCTTCATTTGAATATTTTATTTCTTTATTTATCTTTACAGGTTCTCTAAAATAGATTTTATTCTTTCTAAATAATTTATAGTTACCTTCAATAAAAACAGGTAAAATCTCTGAATCAGTTTTTTGTGCAATAAGTGCCACTCCTGATTTTACTCTATTATAATCAATTTCTTTAACTCTTGCTGCCTCTGGAAATATTCCAAGAACTTTTTCACTTTTTAAAATTCTAAGAGCTTTTTTCACTGCCTTCAAGTCATTATTTCCTCTGTCAACTGGAAATGTTCCAAGTTTTGTGAAAAATGCGGCAGATAACTTATTGTTAAAAAGTTCTTTTTTTGCCATCCAACAAATTTGTCTTTCAAAAACAGCGGATATTGCAACGGGATCTAAATTGCTTTTATGATTTGCACATATTATAAGTCTTTTCTTTTCAGCAGGTATATTTTCTTCTCCAATAACTTCAATTCTATAAAAAATTTTCACAAAGACGCTAACAATAACTTTTACAAAATTATACAATATAAATCACCTTTTTATATAACTTAAAATTTTATCAATTGTTTCTTCAGCATCCATATTAGTGCTGTCAATTAATATAGCATCGTCCATCTTTATAAGTGGAGAGTTTTCTCTGTGACTATCGTTATAATCTCTTTTTTTGAGATCTTCTAATATTTCATCAAAATTATCTTTTCCACTATCAATCTGTTTAAATCTTCTCATGGCACGAGTCTTAACATCAGCTGTCAAAAAAAATTTATATTCTGCATCAGGAAGAACTACTGAACCTATATCTCTTCCTTCCATAACCACATCTTCTTCCTTTGCAATTTCTCTTTGCATCTTAACTAAATAATCTCTTATAATCTTTTTCTTTGAAAACTCTGACGTCTTGTTGGATATTTCATTTTCTCTAATCTTTTCCGAAACATCCTCTCCATCTAAATAAACTTTATCATCTTTAAAACTTACCTCTGTTTTTTTTAAAACATCTTCAAAATCTTTTTCATTAATATTTAAAAGTTTAAGAGTAATTGCACGATACATTGCACCAGTATCTACATATAGAATCTCAAGTCTATTTGCAACTTCTCTTGCCAAAGAACTCTTGCCTGATCCTGCTGGACCATCTATTGCAATTTTCATTTTTTACCTCCAAAAAAATCACTACCATCGTAGTGATTAGTATAATTATATTTTAATTTCTCTAATAAGTAAAGCTAAAGGAATTACAAATTAATCCCACAATTATATCCTGTGGAGTTTGCAATTTGAATATTAAAGCCACCTGTAAGTGCATCAACATCTAATACTTCGCCAATAAAATACAATCCAGAAACTTTTTTGGATTCCATTGTCTTTGGATCAATTTCATCTATACTAACTCCACCACTAGTTATTATTGCCCTATTTATATCATCCAAAGAATCAAATAAAAGTTTAAAATTTTTAATACTCTTAATTAAAATATCTCTTTCCTCTTTTGTAATTTGATTTACTTTTTTATCTCCCCTAATATTAGCATAATTTAAAATATAAAAGATTAAATCTTGTGGAAGAAGTAATTTCAAAACATTTTCTATATTTTTATTTTGATTATTATTAAAATCTCTAAGAATCCTGTTGTCAAGTTTTTCATAAGTCAAAGCTGGCTTTAAATCAAGATACATTTGAAAATCGCTTAATCTATTAATTTTACTAGACGTAGTTAAAACAATTGGTCCGCTAATTCCTTTATGAGTAAAAATCATTTCACCAAATTCACTTGAAATTATTTTTTTATTTTTCATAATCTTTAATTCTACATTTTTTAAGCTTAATCCTGCTAACTCAAAATTATTTAAAAGATTTATCCCTATAAGTCCAGGCTTTAAATCAATAACTTTGTGCCCAAAATTTCTAGCAAATTTATATCCATCTCCTGTTGAACCTGTTAACTTATAAGAAATACCACCAGTTGCAATTACTACTTTATCAAACTTATCTTTATCATTTAAAATAAAAAAGTTTCCTTCCTTTTTTATACTTTTTATTTCTGTATTGAGTTTTATATTTACATTATTTTCCCTAAGCTTTTTTTCATAAATTTTTATAACATCAGAAGATTTGTCGCTCTTGGGAAAAACTCTGTTTCCCCTTTCTACCTTTAGTCTAAGACCCTCTTCTTCAAAATAATAATAAGTCATAAAAGGTGAAAAAGTGTAAATTGATGAATACATAAAACTTTTATTTCCTACTACATTTTTTAAGACTTCGTTTTCATCAGTATAATTTGTGAGATTACATCTACCCTTGCCTGTTATAAAAAGTTTTTTCCCTAGTTTTTCATTTTTTTCAAATAAAAATACTTCATGATTCTCTGCTGCCTTTATAGCACACATCATGCCAGCAGGTCCTGCTCCAATTATTGCAATTCTCATTTTTTCACCTTTTTTCGATTAAATAAACTATTGGCGGGTTGTGCTTTTGATTGTAAAATTCTCTTTTTTCAACTCTAAAAATTCTTTGATCAAGCTCTTTTAAAAATTCATCCACAGCAACTCTTTCTTCAAAAGAATTTTCATGGCCCAAATAGGACACCACAATAATAATTCCGCCTTTATTTAAAATTTTTGTAGATTTTTCTAGCGAAATAATCGTAGATTCTTTTAAAGTAGTAATTTTTTTATCAGAACCTGGAAGAAAACCCAAGTTGTAAATAATTAAATCTGCTGCACCAATTTTATCTATATGTTCGTGACTTTCTAAAAAAAGTTTATAATTATTAAAATCCTTTAATAAAACCCTCGTCTTTTCTATTGCATCTTCTTGAACATCAAATCCATAGACAAAACCATTCTCACCTACAACTTTTAAAAGTTTTAAAGTATCGTTTCCTTTTCCAATTGTAGCATCTACTGCAACTTTACCTAAAAAATTATGAGATAGCACTTCATCTACTATCTCAAAATATTTTTCTTTAACAATCATTTTAATCCCTTTAAATATTTTATCTCTTTCTCACTTAGATATCTATAATTTCCAACATCAAGATTTAAAAGTTCAATCTCTCCCATAGAAATCCTCTTTAGTTTCTTTACTTTGTGACCTATATAGTCAAACATTCTCTTGATTTGATGATTTTGACCTTCAAAAATTTCAATTTCTATAATAGAATCTTGTTTAAAACTTTTTAGGATTTTTACATTTGCAGGAGAAGTTTTTAAATCTCTAATATCAAGACCTTCTCTTAAAATTGAAAGTTCTCTTGCATTAGGAGTTCCCTCTACTGTGGCGATATACTTTTTACCAATTTTATATTTTGGATGCATCAAAATATTGGCAAGTTCTCCATCATTAGTTAAAAATACTAAACCAGTAGTATCAATATCAAGTCTTCCAACTGGATAAACTCTATAATCATCAGGAACAAGATCTGTAACAGTTTTTCTATCTTTTTCATCACTAGCACTTGTTACAACTCCTATTGGCTTATTTAAAATAATATAAATTTTTTTATTTTCAAGAGTTAGCCTTTTTCCATTTAAATAAACTCTATCTACATTGGGATCAATTTTTGTACCAAGCTCTGTAACAATTTTATCATTTACCTTTACTAAACCAGATTTTATAAACTCTTCACACTTTCTTCTAGATGCAGCTCCACAGTGAGCCATATATTTCTGTAATCTCAATTAGATTCCTCCTCTAATCCTTTTAAATCAGGCAACTCCTCTAAACTTTTCATTCCAAATTTTTGCAAAAATTTATCTGTGGTACTGTACAAATTTGGATGGCCGATTCTATCTAATTTCCCAGAAACTTCAATTAAATTAAAATCAAGAAGTCCCTTTATTGTACTATCACAATTTACCCCTCTTAATTCCTCAACTTCTATTTTCGTTACAGGCTGTTTGTATGCAATTATAGAAAGAGTTTCAAGAGCCGGTTTAGATAAATTTTTTTCATTTTTTTCTTTAATTAAATTTTTTAAATAGGGTTCATTTTCCTGTTTAGTTCCTATTTGAAATTTTCCATCAATTTCTCTAAGTCGAAGACCTGATGTATCACATTTATAATTTTCTTTCATTTCTAAAAGAATTTCTCTAGTATAGTCTTTTTTAAGTTCAAGAGTATTTGCAATATCTTCTAAGCTTATAGGATCTCCCCAAATAAAAAGTATGGATTCAATTATTGATTTTAACCTGTTCTTGTCCATTGTATTTTCGTTTTTCAATTAATATATCACCAAAATTATCCCTTTGATTTGCAATTACAAATTCATTTTTAATAAGTTCAAGCATTCCCAAAAAATAAGTTATAACATCTACCTTATATACAATATCTATCAATAATTCACTAAATTTTAGCTTTTCATTTTTAATAATTTCTTGCTTTATTTTTCTAGAGGCATCTTCAACTTTAAAGTATTCTCTATCAATATCTACTATTTCCTTATCTTTATACTTTTTTAAAATATTAAAAAAGGCTAGAGAAAGTTTATCCACACTAGATTCCTTCAAAAAATCCATTTCATTCATAGAAAATATTTCTGTTTTTAACTTGTAAAAAGATTTTGACTCATAATCCTCTTGAATTTTTAAAATTTCAGAGGCTTCTTTATATTTTTTATACTCCAACAAACTTTCTACTAAATCTTTTCTAGGATCCTCTTCGTCTTTATCTTCATTACTTAATTTTTTTGTTTTAGGTAGAAGCATCTTTGATTTTATCTCAAGAAGAGTTGACGCCATCAATATAAAATCTGAAGTTAAAGTTAAATTTAACTTTTTCATATTTTCGATATATCTTAAAAATTCTTCAGTAATAGTAAAAATTGGAATATCATATATATCTATCTCGTTTTCTTTAATTAAATCTAAAAGAAGATCCATAGGACCTTCATAAGTTTTTAAAACAATATTGTATTCCATAATTTAATTCCCAAAGAAAAAATCCAATTTATAATATTTACAATTATTGGTTCTATAAATTTATTTACTGCACCAGAAAAAATCATAATGACAAGTACAAAATAAAAGTATTTCTCGTATTTATAAAATTTCATTTCTAAGCTTTCTGGCAAAAGTGTAGCCAAAACTTTTGAACCATCAAGAGGAGGTAATGGCACGAGATTAAACACTCCAAGCATCACATTATACCAGAAAATTGAAGAAAATAATGATATTAGATTTGAAGATTTATATTCTAAATAAACTAAAATAATTCCTGAGATAATTCCCAGTATAAAATTTGTAAAAACTCCTGCAAGAGATACTAAAAGAGAATCTACTTTTCTATTTCCTTTAAATCTATTAGGATTAATTGGGACAGCTTTAGCCCACCCAAATTTAAAAATAATCATAGAAATTAAACCCACAGGGTCAATATGATTTAGTGGGTTTAAACTAAGTCTTCCATCGTCTTTTGCAGTTGTATCTCCACACAAATAGGCAACATAACCATGAGCAATTTCATGTGGTATAATCGCTATTAAAAGTGCAACTATATTAATTGCAATTGATGCAATATCTAAATTATTCATCTCAATCAATCTCTTCTATAATTAATTTATAATCTTGCCTTTTATCGGAAAAAGAATAAGCTTTTGTAATCTTTTCTATTACACCTTCTACTTCATTTTCTTTTTCAGTGTAGATTGTGGCAATTTTTTCTCCCTTTTCTACAAAATCTCCAACTTTTTTGTGCAGATAAACTCCTGCATTTAAATCCAAGACATCATCTTTTTTATGTCTGCCTGCACCTAAATCTCTTGAAGCTATTCCTATTTCAATTGCCTCAATTGATTTCACATAACCAGATTCTTTTGAATAAATATCTTTTATTATGCTCGACCTTTTAAACTTATTTGTATCATCTATATAGGTCGCATCTCCACCTTGTAGAGTTACCATTTCTTTAAATTTTTCTATTGCAGAACCATCTCTAATTTTTTCTTCTAAAATAGACATGGCTTCTTTTTCACTGCTTACCATATTTTCCATTATCATAAATTTTGATGCAATTTTAAATGAAATTTCTTTTAAATGCCTTGAACCATTTCCCTTTAAAACATTTATAGCTTCTATCACTTCAAGACTATTACCCACAGCATCTCCAAGAGGTTCGTTCATACTCGTTATCATAGCTTTGGTTTTTCTTCCAAATTTTTTCCCAAGGCTTACCATTAACTTTGAAAGATTAACTGCAGACTCTACATCTTTCATAAAAGCACCGTTTCCAACTTTTACATCAAGAACTAAGGCATCTGTTCCAAGTGCTATTTTTTTTGAAAGAATGGAAGATGCAATTAAGCTAACATTATCTACTGTTGCAGTTGCATCTCTAAGTGAATACAAAAGTTTATCAGCTGGAACAATATTTTCACTTTGACCTATAACCGCAATATTGGATTTGTTTAGAATTTTAATAAAATTTTCGCTATCTATATTTATATTAAATCCTGGAATGGATTCAAGTTTGTCAAGGGTTCCTCCTGTGTGACCAAGTCCTCGTCCACTCATTTTGGCAAATATAAATCCAACAGATGCGAGAAGAGGTCCCAATATAAGTGTAACTGTATCACCAACTCCACCAGTTGAATGTTTATCAACTTTTATACCTGAAACCTCTGATAAATCAATTACATTTCCTGATTCAATCATAGCCCTTGTAAGATAATAAGTTTCATCTAAATTTAATTTATTAAAATAAATGGCCATCAAAAACGCAGAAACTTGATAGTCTGGAATCTTTCCATTTACATAATTTTTTATAAAATAATTTATTTCTTCTTCTGTTAAGATTCTATTTTCTTTTTTCTTTTGTATGATATCTAAAAATTTCATACAATCTCCTCAATTATTTTATCTAATAGTTCCTTAAATTTTTCAGAAACTTCTTTCCCAACTTCCATAACTTCTTTATGGTCAAGTGGCTTGTCCAAAATTCCTGTTGCCATATTTGTCATTGTAGAAATGCCTAGAATCTTAAGACCTCTGTGTCTTGCAGCAATTACTTCTGGAACTGTACTCATACCAACAGCATCAGCACCAAGCACGCCTGCCATTCTAACTTCTGCTGCAGTTTCATAACTTGGTCCTGTAAAATACATATAGACACCTTCTCTAATATTAATATTTAATTTTTTTGCACTTTTCTTTGCAACTTCAATTAAATCTCTGTCATATAAATTTGTCATGTCTAAAAATCTTGGACCAAGATTGTCATCATTTGGACCTATAAGTGGATTTTTACCCATTAAATTTATATGATCAGTTATTACCATAAGATCTGCTGGGTTAAAATCTTTATTAACAGCACCAGCTGCATTTGTTACAATTAAAGTTTTTATTCCAAGAGAAGCCATTACATTTATTGGGTAAACGACATCAGAAATATCATATCCCTCGTAATAATGAATTCTACCCTTCATTATACAAATATTTTTAGAATGAATTTTCCCAAAAACTAATTTCCCATCATGACCTTTTACAGTTGAAACTGGAAAGCCCGGAATATCTTTGTAATAAATTTCAATTTGGTCTTCTACTGAATCCGCAAAATCTCCTAAGCCCGACCCTAGAATAATTCCAATCTCAGGCGTATCTTTTATTTTTTCCTTAATATAATTTATTGATTTATCCATTTTTTCTCCTAAAACTATTGTAATATAAAATCCCAGCAACTGATTTTGAATCAATAATTTCTCCAAGATTAATTAACTTTATAGCTTCATCAAATTTTATTTTTTCAACTGAAAGATTTTCAAATTCATCTAAATCTTGTTCACCCAAAATTAAATCTTCAGCATAAAAAATAAATATTTTTTCATTTGTAAAACCTGGAGAAGAATAAGTTTCCAATAAATATTCTGATTTCTTTGCGTCAAAACCAGTTTCTTCTTTCAATTCACGAAGAGCTGCTTTTTGAGGTTCCTCTCCAAAATCAATCATACCTGCTGGAATTTCGTAAATTTCTTTGTCTATAGCTTTTCTATATTGCTTAATCAAAATAATTTCATCATCTTGAGTTATTGCAACAATCCCAACAGAAGAAGTCCTTTCTACAATTTCTCTTTTTGTGTACTTCTGACCTTCCATCTCAACTGTATCAACTCTAAGTTTTAGAACTTTTCCATCAAAAATTTTTGTCGACTTCATAGTTCTCTCTTCATAATTTTGCATTTAATCACCAATCATTTCTTTTGCTGTTTCTATTGCAACTTCGCTTAAATTCATTCCACCAATTAATCTTGCCACTTCTTCTACTCTCTTATCATAGCTTAATTTATCTATTGTAGATATTGTACTATTGTTTACAAAATCTTTTTTTATTGCAAAGTGAGTATCCGCAAGTGCCACAATTTGTGGCAAGTGAGAAATTACTATTACTTGCCTATCTTTTGCCAGTTCTTTTATCTTGTTACCAACAATTTGTGCCGTCTTTCCACTTATACCTGTATCAATTTCATCAAAAACAAGAGTTGGAATATTATCTTTTTCTGCAATAATACTCTTAAAACCAAGCATTATTCTGCTCATTTCACCACCAGATGCAACCTTTGCTAAGGGCATTAAATCTTGGCCAAGGTTTGGAGCAATTAAAAATTCTATACTGTCTACTCCATTTGCACTAAGACTTTTTTCATTTATTTCTATTTTAAATTTTGCATCTCTTATATTTAAATTATTTATTTCATCTTCTACTCTTTTTTCCAAAATTTTCGCAGTGGCTTTTCTATTTTTACTAATTTTTCTAGCAATTGTCAAAGCTTCTTCTTCTAGCGATTTAATCTTTTCAGAAAGTTTATTTAAATTATCCTCATAATTCTTTAAAAAAGAAAGTCTATTACTTATATCTTCGTAAAAAGAATTAATTTTAGAAACATTATTTCCATATTTTAACTTTAAGTTATTTACTAAATCAATTCTCTCTTTTAAATAAACGAGTTTCTCCTCGTCTACTTCAGAAGAGTTAATATATCTATCTAAATCAGAGGCAATATCAGAAAGTCTGAATCTTATATCTTCTAAATCTTCTTCTGTTTCTTTTAAATCCTTATTGTATTTTGTAACATCTACAATATTTGCTATAATTTTATCTAAAATATCTTCCACAGAGTTATTTTCATATCCCTCATTGATAAGAGATTTAGATTCAGATAATTTTATTATTGTGTCTGTCATATTATTTAAAATATTAAAATCATCATAAAGTTCTTCATCGTCATAATCACTTAAACCAGCATCTTCAATTTCATTAATTTGATATTCTAAAAGATCTATTTCTCTATCTTTATTTTTTTCAAGCATAGATTTTTCTTCATATTCTTTTTTTAAGTCATTAATATTGGAAACAATCTCTTTTAATTTTAAAATAAGAATTTTGTGATCCCTTCCAGAAAAATCATCAATTAAGTTCATCTGATTTTTATTGTTCATAAGTGCAGTTGACTCGTGTTGTGCAAAAATATCTATCAAATGCGTGGAAATTTTTGATAAAATTTGAGATGTAACAGTCCTATTGTTTATCCTAGTTATGGAAGGCCCCTTTTCTTTAATTTCTTTGGATATTATAATTAAATCTCCCGTTTCAATTCCATATTCTTTGAGAAATTCTTTAGTTTCTTCATCGTATGAACTAAATACTGCCTCTATAAAGGCTCTGTCCTTTCCTTTTTTTATTACATCTTTGTTAACTCTTTGACCGAGAACAAGTCCAAGAGAATCTATGATAATTGACTTACCAGAACCAGTTTCACCTGTCAGAACATTTAAACCACTTTCAAACTCAATCTTCATATTTTCAATTATTGCAAAATTTTCTATATTTAACTCCAAAAGCATATTTCACCTATTCACTTAAATTTTTATAAGCATTTTCTACAATTTTCTTAGAATCAAAATTACTTGAAACTCTACTTTCCTTTGATAAATAAATTAAAAACTCAATATTTCCACTTGTTCCCTTTATAGGAGAATTTGTTATTGCGATAATATTAAAATTTAAATCTCTTGCAAGATTTATTATTTTATCTATAACTTCAATATGTACTTTTTCATCTCTAACAATACCACCCTTTCCAACTTTTCCCTTGCCAGCTTCAAATTGTGGTTTTATTAGTGCAACAATTTTTCCTTCCCTACTTAAAATTTCTTTGGCAACAGGAAGAACAAGTTCAAGAGAAATAAAAGAAACGTCAATAGAAATAAAATCCACATCTTCTAAAATTAAATCGGTATCAAAATACCTAATATTCGTTCTTTCAAGAGATACAACTCTATCATCAGTCCTCAATTTATAATCAAGTTGATTATATCCAACATCAATGGCATAAACTTTTTTTGCTCCATATTTTAGCATACACTCAGTAAATCCACCAGTAGAAGCACCAATGTCGACACAAACAGAATCTCTCAAATCAATATCATAATCTTTTATCATTTTTTCAAGCTTGTGCCCGCCTCTTGAAACAAAAGTATTTTCAATTCCCTTTATATAAATTTTTACATCTTCTTTTAATTGTTCCCCTGGCTTTGCAACTCGATTAGTTCCAATAAAAACTTTTCCTTCCATTATAAGTCTTTTGGCTTTTTCTCTAGAATCTATTAAACCTTTTTCAACTAACAATACATCTGCTCTTTTTTTTGCCATTAATTGCTCCTATTTATTAATTTTGCAACAAAATTTTTTAGTAAATTTTCTTTTAATAAAAGACTATCAATTGTTTCATACCCCGAATTTGTAAGTTCAATAATTTCTTCTCTAAGTTCATCTTTATTTTTAAACATCAACATATTGACTTCACCACTATCTGGGTCTTTATCTTCATCTAAAAGATCATCCTCAAGTTGATATGCAACACCAATAGATTCAGCAAACTTGGAAAGTTTTGTTATAACATCGGCTGGTGCTTTGGCAATTATTGCACCAGAAACAACAGATGCTTTTATTAAATCTGCTGTCTTTAACTTATACATTGATTCGCAGATTTCCTCGCTATAACAAGACACATCAAAATCTATATCAATAGCTTGTCCACCAATCATTCCTCCAACTCCAGTTGCATTATAAATATATTTCATTGCCTTAACTGCAAATTTTAAATCTTCAGGATCTTCAATAGTTTCAATATGTCTTAGTAAAACTTCCATAGACATATTCAAAAGACCATCTCCTGCTAAAATTGCAATTCCTTCAGAATAAACCTTGTGATTAGTTGGCTTTCCTCTTCTAAAATTATCATCGTCCATAGCTGGAAGGTCATCATGGATGAGTGAATAAGTGTGTATCATCTCAATTGCAGCAGCAAAGGGAAGAACTTTTTTTATATCCTCATCAGAAAATTCACAAAACGTTATTAGGCATAAAAGAGGTCTGATTCTCTTTCCCCCAGAAAATAATGAATACTTCATAGAATCAATAACCTTTCTTTGTGCACTATCTGTATACTCAAGAAGGGAACTCAAATAGGCATTGAATTTTTCTAATAAACTATCTATATTTTCCATCTTTATCGTCCTCTAAAAAATCAGAATTTTCTTCTGCAATAGTTTTTATCTTGCCTTCATAAGCCTTCAAAGTTTTATTTAAATATTTATAAAGCTCAATTCCCTCTTCATATTTTTTTATGGAATCTTCCAGACTAATGTCCTTAGACTCAAGTTCCCTTATAATTTTTTCAAGCTCTCTAAAAGAACTTTCATAATCTTTATCCATCTAATCCCTCATTTTCACATCAAAAATCTTAGATTTTATATTTCCATCTTTTAATCTTAAGGAAATAATATCCCCAATATTTACATCTTTAATGGATTCTAATTTCTTTCCATCATGTGTAATTATCTCAATCTTATTTATTTTATCAAAAGCAGAGCCTAATCTTATATTTAAATATTCTAATTTTCTTTTTTCCAACAAAATTTTATTTTTCAAATCATAAGACTCTAAAAATTTACCAAATTTATTAAGATTTGAAACTTTTTCATCAATAAATAAATTAAAATAATAGTTTAAAAATTTATTTTGAAGGTCTAAATTATTAAAATATCTATCTAATTTTCTATTTGAATTTAATTCAATATTTTTAAGTCTATATCCAAAACTATCCAATTCTCTAGATTTATTTAATTTAAAATTTGTCAGATAAAACTTACTTTTGCTTAAATAACTTCTATTATCTTCCAAAATTTTTTTCATAGAATTGTTTAACAAATTTTCATAATAAATAAGTTCACGAGTCATAGAATTAATTTTATAAACTTGATTTTTAATGGAAATACTTTTGTAGAGATTAAATAATTTTAGTTTTTCCAAATCAACTTTTCTCTCGATTAAATTATTTAATGAGTTTTTCTTATTTAAAAGCTCCCCAAAAATCTCATTTTCACTTGTTGTAGCAAGTTCAGCTGCATTAGTCGGTGTCGCCGCTCTAAGATCACTTACAAAATCACAAATAGTGTAATCAATTTCATGCCCAACAGCAGAAATAATTGGAATATTAGAATTAAAAATTTCTCTTGCAAGACTTTCGTCATTAAAAACAAAGAGATCCTCAAAACTACCTCCACCTCTTGCAATAATAATGGTGTCAACATTTTGGGACTCATTAAAATATTTTATACCCTTAATTAAATTTTCACTTGCCATATTACCTTGCACAAAGCTTGGAAATACATAAATATCACAAATTCTATTTCTCTTTCTAAAAAGATTAATGACATCCTTTATAGCAGCACCACTTGTCGATGTAATAAGTCCAATTGAACCAGGAAACTTTTTGATTTCCTTTTTATGGGAAAGATCAAAAAGGCCTTCCCTTTCAAGTTCATCTTTTAGATCTAAAAACTTTTGATACAAATTTCCCTTTCCATCAAGTTCAATTTCACTGATATATAGAAAAATTCTGCCACTTCTATCGTAATAAGTAACAGTTCCCTTTGCCATGATACTTGCCCCATCAAATAGTTTTACATTGACATCTTTAGCACTTATCATGGCATCAATTCTTGAAAAATTATCCTTTAACGAAAAATAAATATTTCCATTAGAATGAATATTTAAATTAGTAACTTCACCAGTTATACTAATATCTCTTAAAATATAATCCATGGAAACTAGCTTTTTGATGTAATTATTTAATTCACTTACATTAAAAGCATTGCTCTTCAAATCAAAAACTCCTGTAAATACTTCCTAAAATCCCATTTATAAACTTGGGAGAATCATCAGATCCATAAATTCTCGCAATCTCAACAGCTTCATTAATAGAAACTTCAGGAGGTATATCATCTTTATATAAAAACTCATAGACGGCAATGCGCAGAATCTGTCTATCAACTTTAGCAAGTCTTTGAATAGTCCATCCCTTTAAATTCTTTTCAATAGTACTATCAACTACATCCATTTTGTCCAAAATATCAGGGACAACTCTATTTATATAATCGACTTCATCTCCTAGAAATAAATTATTTTCCATAAATAAATTTAGACTTTCAATAGAAAAGTCATCATTTATATCCATAGAGAATAAAGCTTGCATAGCGCCTATTCTTGCTTTCTTTCTGCTCATTTCACAATCGTCTTTTCAGAATCTTTTACAGCAATTCCACTTATATGAACATTTACTTCTACAACATCAAAATCAGTCATATTTTCAATAGCTTCCTTGACTTGTTCTTGAACTTTTTCAGAAACTTCTACAATTTTAATTCCATACTCAATAGTAATATAAACATCTACAATAGTTTCTTTTTCGCCAATATTAACCTTCACACCTCTAGCAAAATTTTTTGTATTTAAAATATCACTCATTTGAGATTTAAAATTAGTAGAAACTTTTACAACACCGTCAACACTTTCAGCTGCAACAGAAGCAACTGTAGCGATAACATCTTCAGAAATTTTTACCTTTCCTTCAGCTTCATTACCATTAACAAGATATTTATTATCCACTGTTCCACCTCCAAATTAACTAAAATAATTATACCAAAAACTATTTATATTATCAATTTATTGGATTTTCGCAAAATCCTAAAGTCTTTGAAATAAAAAATAATTTAAAGATTGCAAAATAAATTTTTAAAATAATTTTTACTGCAAAACCTGCCAATAAAAGTCAAGCTTAACCTGAAATTAATTTTAGGTTATTTGATTCTTTGAGTAATTAAATTAGTGCATGGCAAACAAACCGAACGTAATCAACTTATCTTTAATGCTTTTCTAAATGTTATGCTACTTTTAATTCTCTATTCTTAATTTTTAACTTCATGACTCTTGTATAGTATACTCTTAGGAATTTGTTTAATCCTGCAAATGTGCAAACTTTTTTCGTTTTTCCTTCTCTTTCTTTTTTTATCATGTACTTATATATTTCGTTTTCTTCGTCCTTCGCACTCATCATACATTTCATTGCCTGGTAGCCTACATTTCTTAGCATTGAGTTTCCTCTTTTGGTCATTTTTATCTGATCTGCTTTAAAGTTTCCTGATTCATAGGGTGTGGAGTCTATTCCTACAAAGGATATTAGAATTTTTTTGTTTTTAAATTTTGATAGGTTTCCAAATTCTGCTACTATTGGTACTGCTAGTTTGCTCAATATGCCTAAGAATTTTTTTACTTTTTTGATATTCTTCTAAGATCTCGGATATTTCTATCATTCGTGTTAAAATTCTATTTAGAATCTGATTTATTTGTTTTATCAGTTCTATTCCTTCTCTGATATTCGTTTGTCATTTTTACTTCTTCTTTTAATTTTTATAGTTTCTCTAAAAATTCCTTTACTTTGGTTTTATTTAGATATATATCAAAGGGCCTCCAAATTATTTTACTTTCTTATTCTAATGCACAGGCTGTAAACTTTTCTTTTGATATGTCTATACCTATTGATATTATATTTTTCCTTCTTTCTTTTTATTTTGTAGTTTCTACCTGAACCATTACACTCTTTTTTAGCTCGTGACACGGACATTTTGTCCAACCTACTTAACCGAATATGAATAACGAAGACATAGTCGACAGCTTTTATCATGGATATTTTAACCTTAAAACAGACTTATCTTACTACTACTTCTTCATTATACAAAAATAGTGTAAGATAGGAATCATTTCCTATCTTACACTATTTTGGGTACTAAAAAGCACCTACCATTTTGTAATATAGTTGTCGAAATTCATTATTTAACTTTTTAATTTTTTAATAACCAATAATCCAATTAGAACAGTTAACCAATAACAAACCTCAGCTAAAAATATCATTAATAACATTTCTTTTGTATGAGTCTTATTTATATCATATTTCAAAAAATAAAAAACACCCATAATAAAAAGTCCAATGATATTATACATTAAGGCTCTTAAGAGCGCATTTTTCATTAATGATATCCCCTTTTACTCCAATGTAAACTCGTAATATATTCTCCGTCAGTGGTATAAAAATCTCCATAGAATCTTGTGTAATGTTTTCCTGTTCTATAAGGACTTGAATATACATCTACACTTGCTCGAACATTCCATGGCATAATACTACCTGCCCCTAGTAATCCAACAGAAGTAGCTGCCGCTACAAATTTCCCCCCAAGCGAAATCCCGACCTCAGGGGCTATTGCAAAGACTCCAGCTAATATAGATCCTACTACAAGAGCTGTAGCTTTTTTCCCAGTTAGATTTATCGTATATTCTTCGTGTCTTAAAAATTTCCCACGATCATTGGAATAAGTAACAAATACATCATGTGTCTCTTCATCAGATTCTGTTAGTTCTAAAATTTGATCAAACCTATAGCTTTCTGAGTTTATAAGCTCTTGATCTGAATTCCTGTTTTCAAAGTAAACAATACCAACTGATCTATCGACAGTTGTAATCTGAGTTTCTATTAATACTCCTTCATCAGTAAAAAAATTAGAAGTAGTTTTGATTTTATCTTCTCTAGATATCAAATCTTCTTCAACTTTATATCTTTTTCCATTTTCTACAAAAGTTGCCTCACTATGTTTAACATAATCTGAATACTCAGAGGCTTGAGCATAGCATGGAGACAAAATTGTAGCTACCATTACAAATGACATCAATAAACTTACTATTTTTTTAATTTAACTCTCCTTTCTTTTTTATTGGTATTGGTTATCAATTTCATTCTAATGCTTCAAGCATTTATTTGTCAATATCTCTCTAAAATTTATCAAAGTCTTCTTGTGTTGCTACTTCCTTGTATTTATATTCATCATTATTTTTTTCTGTAAACATATCATTTACAATACCAATCGTTAGAAGTTATAAATCAAAAACAAAAAGACCAAGTTCTACTGCCCTTAAAAGGAATAAGGGCGTAGTCATTGGTCTTTCTTTTTTTTAGGAACTTCTTCCGACTTTATGCTAAGCCCCCATAATTCAATTAGCTGAGATAAAATTTGGTAAATTGAAAAAGTAGAGAAATTATCTAACCATTCTTCTGGACTATAAGGGCGATTTCTAAATCTCTGTCATATCCCAATTGCTTGAAATAGTATAGTATTCAATTCCATCTGCGTAAAAGCTTTCTGGCTCTCCGTTTGTATCTAATGAAATTGAAACAGCACCCCCAATATTTGAGGCATAGAGCTATAAAAAAAGCCCGAAGACTTAATATTTTACATCTACTAGATATAAACCACAAGCTGGGGCTGTTGGTCCTGCTGCTTTTCTATTTTTTTCCTCCAAGGCCTTTCTCATGTATTCAATTTCTCTTTGGCCTCGTCCTATTTCCAATGTTGTTCCTGCAACTATACGAATCATATTTTTTAGAAAACTTTTACCAACGAAATCAATGTATAAAAATTTTCCATCTTCTATTACATCAATACTATTTATCGTTCTTATTGAATCCTTTACTATTGCTCCCTTTCCCATAAATGAATTAAAATCGTGTTCACCTATTAAATAGTTTAGGGCTTCTTGCATTCTTTTTGGGTCAACTTCATATGGATATTCGTAGGCTCTATTGTATAAAAGGGAATTTCTATATCTTGATCTATAAATTACATAGCGATATTTTTTTGATTTTGCATCATATCTTGCGTGGAAGTCATCTGTTACATATTTTGCATCAACCACTGATACATCTTCTGGCAAATTAAAATTAATAACCTTTGGGAGATTTCCTATGTCAATTGTTGTGTCAGAATAAAAATTTGCATACTGACCTAGTGCGTGAACTCCTCTGTCTGTTCTTCCTGCATAAAAAACTTTTACCTCTTCTTTTAACGTTTTTTTTAATGCTTTATTTAGTTCTCCTTCAACTGTTCTTTCATCTGGTTGAACTTGAAATCCATGGAATTTTGTACCATCGTAAGTTATTTTTATAAGTATATTCATATTTTTGAAATTATTATCACTACAGTAAAGAAAATTAAATTTCCAACAAAAATTACTACATCTTTTTTTACAATTTTTGATGTATTCATTTTTGTCCTTCCATCTCCACCTCTGTAACATCTTGCTTCCATTGCTGTTGCAAGTTCTTCTGCCCTTCTAAAAGAGTTTATAAAAAGTGGCACTAAAAGAGGTACTAAGTTTCTAGCACGCTTTGCTATATTTCCAGATTCAAAATCTGCTCCTCTCGCCATTTGTGCCTTCATTATCTTATCTGTTTCTTCAATAAGTGTTGGAATAAACCTAAGTGCAATTGTCATCATCATAGCTATTTCATGACTAGGTACTCCAATTTTTCTAAATGGCTTTAAAAGTGATTCTATTCCATCTGTAAGTTCAATTGGTGATGTTGTGTAAGTTAAAAGGCTTGTGCCTAAAACTAAAAGAACTAATCTTATTCCCATAAATACTGCTAAATCTATTCCTGCCTGAGAAATTTTTAAAAAACCTATAGTATATTTCACTTCTCCCGGTGTAAAAAATAAGTTTATTATAAATGTGACAAGAATTATCCATCTAAGAGGCTTTAATCCTCTAAGGACAAGTCCAACTGGTAGTTTTGCTACTTTTATTATTAAAAGTAAATAAATAACAATGGGAACATACATAAAAACTGAATGTACAAAAAACAATGATGCTATAAATAGAATCATTGTAAGCATTTTTAACTTTGGATCATATTTATGTACAAGTGTATCTCCTGGAAAATACTGTCCTATTGTAATATCTTTAAACATGAGAAACACCTCTCAAATACTTTTCCAAAGATTCTTTTGCTTCTTCTACTGTTATTGCATCTTCATTTATGTCAAGTCCCTTTTTCTTTAATGTCCTCATAAGTGAAGTTATTTGTGGGATACCAAGTCCTACTGAAAGAAGTTTATCCTCATTTCTAAAAATTTCTCTCGGATTTGAATCTAAAAATAATTTTCCTTTATCCATAACTATAATTCTTTCTGCAATCTTTGCCACATCTTCCATAGAATGGGAAACTAAAATTACAGTTATTTTTCTCTTCTCGTGAATACTTTTTATTTCACTTAATATTTCGTCACGACCTCTTGGATCAAGTCCTGCAGTTGGCTCATCAAGTATTAAAACTTTAGGTTCCATTGCTAGCACTCCTGCAATGGCAACTCTTCTCTTTAGCCCTCCTGATAAGTCAAAGGGAGATTTGTCTTTATATATTTCATAATCTAGACCAACTGAATCCATAGAATTTTTTACTCTTTTTAAGACTTCCTCTTCACTTAATTCTAAATTATTTGGTCCAAAGGCAATATCTTTTTCAATTGTTTCTTCAAACAATTGATATTCTGGATATTGAAATACAAGGCCAATTTTTTTTCTGAGTTCTGTCAAATTTGTTCCAGATTTGTCAATTTTCTTACCATCTATTATTATTTCTCCAGAACTTGGTTTTAATAGACCATTTAAATGCTGTATAAAAGTAGATTTGCCTGAACCTGTGTGACCTATAAGACCAATAAATTCGTTTTCTTCTATTTTTAAATTTAAATTATCAATTGCTCTTTTTTCAAAAGGCATACCTTCACTATAAATATGCGTCAAATTGTTAATCTCTATTAGCGACATATTTCTTTCACCATTTCTTCAATATTTAAAACTTCTGTTGAAATTTCAAAACCATCTTTTTTAAGTTCATTTGCAAGTTCCGTTACCTGTGGAACGTCAAGACCTAATTTTTTTATTTCATCCACATGAGAAAAAACTTCTCTAGGTTTTCCTGATAGTACAATATCTCCATCTTCCATTACAACTACCCTATCACTTATTGCAGCTTCTTCCATATAATGAGTTATCAAAATTATTGTCTTATGCTCTTCTCTATTTAATTTTATAAGAGTATCAATTACTTCACGTCTTCCACTTGGATCTAACATTGCAGTTGGCTCATCAAGTATTATATATTTTGGACTCATCGCAAGAATTCCTGCTATGGCAACTCTTTGTTTTTGTCCCCCAGAAAGAAGATGTGGTGCATTTCTTTTATAATCACTCATTCCAACATCTAAAAGAGCTTTGTCCACCCTCTTTCTAATTTCTGAGGGATCTATACCTAAATTTTCTGGTCCAAAAGCAACTTCATCTTCAACAACTGTTGCAACTAGTTGATTGTCAGGATTTTGAAAAACCATTCCTGCAGTTCTTCTTATATCCCAAATGCTCTCTTCATTTTTTGTGTTCATTCCATCTACTAAAATGTCACCTTCGCCTGGCTCTAAAAGTCCATTTATAAGTTTTGCAAGAGTGGACTTACCAGATCCATTGTGTCCAAGAAGAGCAATAAACTCACCTTCATAAATTTCTAAATCTATATTTTTTAAAATTTGCTTTGCATTTTCATCTTCATAATCATATTTAAAAGACAAATTTCTTATGCTAATCATCTTATCACCTGTTACATTAACCTATTATAAATCATAAGTTAACTAAAATCTATGCTTATTTTTTAGATACAAATTTATTATCTCCTATATAAAATCTAAGAGGAAGTTCTGCATCTTCTCCTGCATAATCTATTCCTACTCTTTTATCCACAACAATTTTCTTTGGAACTTCAAAATCTTCAATATACAAATAATCTTTAGATAAAACTTTTCCATTTAAGTTTCTGTCAATTGCCATTCCCATTGTAAGTTTCCCAGGGCCATTTGTAAGATTTTTCTTTTGATAATTTGAAAGATCTTCGTAATTTCTGTTAAACCTATTATTTGCAAATTTATCTAAATTATCAATAGGTTCAACTGCTCTTATAAGTACTGCTTCAGGTTCTTTTTCAGTCCTTGTCACTATATTTAAAAGATTATACATTCCATAAATTAAATATACATAGATGTAACCGCCGTCTTTATACAAAATTTCATTTCTTTTTGTAATATTGCCACCATAACTATGACAAGCCTTATCATCTAAGCCTAAATAAGCCTCAGTTTCAACTATTTTTGCACAGAAAAAATTACCAGAAATATTTCTGATAATTTTTTTCCCTAGCAAATTTTTTGCAACATCTGATGTATCTTTTTTAAAAAAATCACTTTTCAGCATTTCTTCTCCACTCATCATATTTTCCCAATTGTTTATCCAACTTCTTCACAATAAATTTAAGGACACTTAAATCATCAATAAATCCAAAAAATAAAATATAATCTGGTATTATATCTGCTGGGTTAAGAAGATAAAGTAAACCTGCAATTATCATTATAATGTCGGCTTTTTTACATCTCTATAATTTCCTCTCATATAGTCTGTTAAAAGTCCAAACATAAGCTTCAGTTCACGAGAAATCTTTTTAAATAATTCTATTTTATCAGTCTTCTCAATTGATTGTTGAACAACTCTGTTAAATCTGTTTTTGTCTTTATAAACCTCATTAGCGTAAGGAATCATCCTTCTTAGAATTTTATAATAATTCAAAAACTCTCCCCCTAATTTAAATTACAATTCTTCTTTACCCAAAATTGTATTTAAACATTCATCCAACTTGCGTCCTTTGGATTTTCTCTAAATAACTTTAATTTTTCTATTTCATTTTTTTTAATATATTCCATTTCATGGGCAACTTCAATAAGCTCGTCAAAGTTTGTAAGAGATTCGTTAGAAAACCCTGCTTCTTTAAAACTATCAGAAGCTTTTTTCATGTTATATGTGAAAATACTTATTATTCCAAGAACTTCATATCCTTCATCTTGCAATGCTTTTGCTGCTTCAATTGATGAGCCACCAGTTGAAAATAAATCTTCAATTACAACAACTTTTGCCCCAGATATTTTTGCTCCTTCAATTTTATTTTGTTTACCATGATCCTTATTAGAACTTCTAACAAACCCCATTGGAAGAGATAATTTGTCTGCAATTATTGCTGCATGAGGAATACCAGCCGTTGCTGTTCCCATAATATATTCTGCCTCAGAAAATTTTTTCTTAATTAAATTGACAAGACTATCTTCTACAAAATTTCTTTCTTTTGGGTAAGATAAAATAAGTCTGTTATCACAATATATTGGAGATTTTATCCCTGAAGCCCAAGTATATGGATCTTCTGGTGAAAGAGTTACAGCCTTTAATTCTAATAAAATTTTTGCAATTTCTTTCATTATTTACCTCCTAAAAATTCTCTTTTTATTTCCTTGTATTCTTTTAAAGGATCTTCTGCCTTAGTAATAGGTCTTCCCACAACAATATAATCCGAACCTAAATCTCTCGCTTCGCTTGGCGTTACAACTCTCTTTTGATCGTCATTATTTTTAACTTTTCTAATTCCAGGAGTTACAGTAATAAAATCTTCACCAAGCTTTTCTTTTATCTTTGGCACTTCAAGTGCAGAACATACAATTCCTGATAAATTTGCATCTTGTGCAAGTTTTGCATAAGAAAAAACAACATCTTCCAATGATTTATCTTTATTTATTTGAAGTTCATCATACATGGTTTCTTCATCTGTTGAAGTTAACATTGTAACTCCAAGAGTTATCATCTCAGGCTTTTCTCTACTAACTATTTCACTTGCTTCACTTAACATTTTCTTGCCACCAGCACTATGAAAATTAATCATATCAACATCAAGTGAAATCAACGAATTTGTTGCTCCCTTACAAGTATTTGGAATATCGTGAATTTTAAGATCTAAAAATATCTTGTGCCCAAGTTTTTTTATCTCTCTTACAATACTGGGACCTTCTTTATAAAAAAGTTCCATTCCAATTTTTACATAAACACTTTCGCCTTCAAACTTTTTCAAGAAATCTAGTGCTATCTTTCCGCTTGGAAAATCAAGTGCAATTATTACATCCTTTGCCATTTTTACCTCAACTTTCTCCAGTTGCCTTATCTTGTAAATAGGCATTTATAAACACATCTAAATCTCCATCCATTACCTTTTCCACATCTCCAACATCTATATTTGTCCTATGATCTTTTACCATTGTGTAAGGTTGGAATACATAAGATCTAATTTGCGAACCCCATGCAATTTGTGAATAATTTCCTTGAAGATCTTCGATTTTTTCTTTTTTTTCCTCTTCAGCAAGGGCAATTAATTTTGCCTTTAACATATTCATTGCTTTTTCTCTATTTTGAATCTGGCTTCTTTCATTTTGACATTGAACTACAATCCCCGTTGGTATATGTGTAATTCTAACAGCCGAATCTGTTGTATTTACGTGTTGCCCACCTGCTCCAGAAGATCTATAAGTATCTATCTTTAGTTCTTCTTCTTTTATTTCAACATCTGTGTCATCGTTAAGCTCTGGAAAAACATCAACTGATGAAAAAGATGTGTGCCTTCTCTTATTTGAATCGAACGGAGAAATTCTTACAAGTCTGTGTACACCCTTTTCGCCCTTTAAATAACCATAGGCATTATCTCCAGAAATCTTAAGCGTAACAGACTTTATTCCTGCTTCATCTTCCTTTAGAATATCTAGAGTCTCGATTTTAAATCCCTTATTTTCTGCATACCTAGAATACATTCTTAAAAGCATGCTTGCCCAGTCTTGCGCTTCAGTTCCACCTGCACCTGCATGAATAGATAAAATTGCATTATGAGAATCATATTCTCCATTTAAAAGTGTATTTAATTTAAACTCAGCAGTTTTCTTTTCGATCTCTTCTACTAAATTTCTAAAATCATCATATGAAGAATAATCTTCTTCTATTTCCATAAGTTCTATTAAATCTTCTGCATCAGTAATTAGTTTATTAAGTTCATCATATTGATCTATCTTTTTTTGATATGAATTTGTTTCATTTATAATTTTTTGGGCACTGTCGTTATCATCCCAAAAACCTGGTTCCATTTGTTTTTTATTCAACTCTACAACTTTATCCTTAAGAGAACTTATCTCCAGTGAATCTCCCAAAGCTAATGTAGTATTTTTGGAATTTTCCAGACGCTCTTTATCTAAATAGATATTTTGCTCCATAAAAATCCTCCTTTGTTTTGCTTATTTTAGTATAACACAGTTGTTATTCATGTTCTAATATAATTTCTTGTAAAGAAAATTTATTTTGAAATTAAATAAATTCTTCTAAATTGCAACAATAAATCTAAAAATTTTTATAAAAAAATTCGGTCATATCAAAAGATACAACCGAATTTAACATCCACAATAAATTTTTTATTATTTGTCCTCAGATTTTTCTTTAACTTCTCTAATTTTTTCCATAGACTCGATAATTGAATCAGCAAGAGCTTCCATATCATTTTCATTAGCCCTGTTAAGTGAAGAATTAAGAGTTACTCTTTCTCCTAAAACGTCAAACATTTTAAGATTTTCGTCAATATATTCTTCAATCTTATCTCCAACTGTACAAGCCCAAGTTCCATTTTCAATAATACCAACAGTTCTATTTTGAACATTTAAAGCTTCAAGATCCATCAAAAAATTCTTCATTACTGGATAAATACCTAAATTATAAGTTACTGATGCAATTACAATGTGAGAATACTTAAATGTATCGGAAATTAGGTAAGACATGTGAGTATTACTTACATCGTGAACTACTACATTAGTCATTCCCTTGTCACAAAGTCTTGATGCAAGAGCTTGTGCAGCACGTTCAGTATTTCCATACATTGATGCATAAACAATCATTACGCCTTCTTCTTCTGGTTCATATCTTGACCATTTATCATATTTATCAATAAACCATCCAAGATTTTCTCTCCATACTGGTCCGTGAAGTGGACATATATATTTAATATCAACAGTTGAAGCTTTTCTTAAAATATCTTGTACGAATGGACCATATTTTCCTACAATATTAGTCAAATATCTTCTTGCACTGTCTAGCCAATCTCTTTCAAAATCAACTTCGTCAGCAAAAAGTTTGCCATCTAGAGTTCCGAAAGTGCCAAATGCATCAGCAGCAAATAAAACTCCATCAGTTGTATCAAAACTTACAAGAACTTCTGGCCAGTGAACCATAGGTGCTTCTAAAAATACAAATTCGTGTTTCCCAAAGGATATAGTATCTCCTTCTGCAACTATAATTTGTTGTTCTTCGCTTACATGGAATCCATATTGATTCATGAATTCAAAACCCTGTTCACTTGCAATTATTTTAACATCAGGGTATCTCAATATTATCTCATCAATGGCAGCAGCATGGTCTGGTTCCAAGTGGTGAATTACTAAATAATCAAGGTCTTCACCATCAAGAACTTCAGAAACATTTTCTAAATAGTCTTTTACGATTGACCAGTCAACTGTATCAAATAAAACATTCTTTTCGTCTTTCAATAAATATGAATTATAAGTTACTCCCTCAGGAATAGGAAATATATTTTCAAATAATTCTAGTCTATGATCATTGCCACCAACATAGTAAAGATCATCTGTAACTTTTCTAACAGTATACATTATATCCTCCTTTATTTTCTATCAGCAGGGAAATCAGCTTCAATAAAGTTTTGTTTTTCTTCTTGACATTCTGGGCAAGTCCAATCATCTGGTAATTTTTCAAAATCAGTACCAGGATCAATTTCGCCTTCTGGATCTCCATAGTTTGGATCATATTCGTATCCGCATCCTGGACATACCATAACTTTATAGTTTGGGGCTAATTTTCTAGGTTTAGATCTTCTTACTTTTTTCATTGGAGGTGCTGGTTCTTTTTCTCCAGTTCCAAATGCTTCTGCAAGTAGTGGCATAATTTCAAACATATCTCCAACTATTCCGTAATCGCAATTTTTAAATATAGGTGCACCAGCATTCTTATTTATTGCAACAATAGTTGATGCGTTCTTAATACCTTTCAAATGTTGATTTGCGCCTGAAATACCACAAGCAATATACAAGTTTCCGTTGAACTTTTGTCCAGACATACCAACATATCTTTCAAGAGGTACTAATTTCATTGTTTCAGCAACAGGTCTTGAACTACCTAATGCAGCACCAGCAGCATGAGCAAGATCTCTTGCAATATCCATGTTTTCTTCTCCGCCGATTCCTTTACCAACTGAAACTACTCTTTCTGCATCATAAATAGGAGTATCTATATCAATTCCTACTGAAAAGTCGTATCCGTCTTTTTTTAAATTTTTAACTAAAATATCAACAGCTTCTTCTGCTGTGTCAGCTTTAATTATTTCTCTTTTTCTATCTCCAGTTATGGGTCCTGCCTTTTTATCTATTACAGCAGCTTTACCTTTTTTCTTAGGAGCTTTTCCAATAAGATTACTTGCAACAACAACTCTTTGAATTTCAGAAGTACCTTCATATATAGTTGTAATCTTAGCATCTCTGAAAAATCTTTCTACATCCATACCCTTTAGATATCCATTACCGCCATGGATTTGAAGAGCTTCGTTAACAACCCACATTGCAACTTCAGATGCAACAGTTTTTGCCATTGCAGCTTCCATTGAGTAATTTTCATGATTTTGTTTCATTTCAGCAGCAGAATAAACCATAAGTCTTGCGGCTCTAATTTTTGTAGCCATATCTGCAATCTTAAACGCAACAACTTGTTGTTGAGCAATAGGTCTTCCAAATTGAATTCTTTCTTTTGCATAAGCAAGAGCAGCTTCATAAGCACCTTGTGCAATACCTAATGCTTGAGATGCTATACCAATTCTACCGCCATCAAGTGTTTGCATTGCAATTCTAAAACCTTGACCTTCTTTACCAAGTAAATTTTCTTTAGGAACTTTAACATTGTTAAATTGAAGTTCAGCAGTAGTTGAAGATCTAATACCTAATTTGTCATAGTGATCTCCAAATGTAAATCCATCCCAACCTTTTTCTACAATGAAAGCAGAAATTCCATGAGTACCGATTCCTGGTGTAGTAACTGCATATACAACATAAGTATCTGCAGCAGGAGCATTTGTAATAAATATTTTATTACCATTTAAAATATAATAGTCACCATCAAGAACAGCAGTTGTTTCAGTTCCTCCAGCATCAGAACCTGCATTAGGTTCAGTAAGTCCAAAAGCACCAAGTTTCTTTCCTTGAGCAAGAGGTCTTAGATATTTTTCTTTTTGTTCTTTTGTACCAAAAGCTTGAATTGGATAAGATCCTAATGATGTATGTGCTGATAAAACAACGCCAACACCTGCATCTACTCTTGATAATTCTTCAACAGCAATTGCATAAGAAATAACGTCTTTACCTGCTCCACCTTCTTCTTCAGGATAAGGAAGCCCCATCCAACCATTTTCGCCAATTTTCTTAATGATTTCTTCTGGAAATTCATTGTTTTGATCAAGACCAAAAGATAATGGCTTAATCTCTGCTTCTGCAAATTCTCTCACAGCCTTACGAAGAGCTTCATGTTCAGCAGTAGTCTTATACATATTTGACATATTTTCCTCCTTTTTAATTAAAAATAATTACAAATATTTTCCATCGCAATAATGAAATATTAAATATACACCAAGGTGGTATACAATATCTAAAGTATACAACAACTTCTCTAAAGTGTCAAAACATTTTCATTAAAACAAAATAATTTTTTAAATTTTTTGCTCTTTAAATTATTATTTTCTTAACTAAGTTACTTATACCCATTTTTAATAAAAATAATATATCTTATTAAATATTGTAAAATATTATTTTTATTATACAATATTAACAAATGAAAAATTGTACTTTGTATTTATGAATGGAGGTATTATGGAAGTTAAGAATTTATTAAATTGGCGAAGAAGTTACAGAAAATTTGACGAGTCTAAAAAAATTTCCAAAAAAGATAAAGACGAAATTTTAGATTCAATTAAATTTGCATCTTGTGCAAACAATAGACAGACTCTAAGATTTATTTCTGTGGAAAGTGAAGAAAAAGTTTTAGAAATTTTTGAAAATACAAAATGGGCTGCTTCCCTTTCCAATGAAATTTGCCGCCCTAAGATTGGTGAAAGACCAGTTTATTTTATTGCAGTTTTAACAAATGAAGATAAAAAATTGAAATTTAACGGAATTGATGAAGGTCTTGTTATATCAAATTTAACTTTAACAGCTGCAGAGAAAGGCATTGGTTCGTGCATAATTGGAAGTGTTAATGATAATAAAATGCGTGAAATCTTAAATTATGAAAATAACTTTTCTTGCGAAGTAGTCATCGCTTTTGGATATCCAAAAATTAAATCTACAATAAAAGAAATAAATACTAAAGAAGATCAATCTTATTATTTAGATGAAGACAAAAATTATATAGTTCCGAAATATAAAGTCGAAGACATAGTAAGGAGAATGTAGTGACAAAAGAAAGCTTTAATGAAAAATTAAAAAAGAAATCAAAGTTATATTTTATTGATGCTCTAGGTGCAATGGCTTTTGGTCTTTTTGCAACCTTATTAGTTGGAACAATTTTAAATACAATTGGAAAAACTTTTAATATTTCCTTTTTATCTGAGGTATTGTGGCCCCTTGCTCAAAAAGCAACTGGACCAGCCATAGCTGTTGCAATAGCAAGCTCAATGTCTGCTCCAAGTCTTGTAGTTTATGCATCAACAGTAGTTGGGATCGCTGGTAATGAACTTGGTGGACCTATGGGAGTTTATATAGCTACAATTTTTGCAGTTGAATTTGGAAAACTCGTTAGTAAAAAGACAAAAATAGATATAATTGTAACTCCTGTAGTCACAGTTTTAGTTGGCGTTTTTATTGCAAATTTTGTTGGTCCTTATATAAGTGCCTTTATGAATTTCCTCGGCTTAATTATTATGAATGCAACAGAAAAAGCACCTTTCTTTATGGGAATAATTGTATCTGTAATCGTTGGAATAGTTTTGACACTACCAATATCATCTGCAGCACTGTGTATGATGCTATCACTTTCATCACTTGCAGGTGGAGCTGCAACTATTGGCTGTTGTTGTCAAATGATTGGATTTGCAGTTATGTCATATAGAGATAACAAAATGGAAGGTTTAGTTGCACAAGGTTTAGGAACAAGTATGCTTCAAATGCCAAATATTGTTAGAAAACCAATAATTATTTTGCCACCTATTATTTCTTCTGCGATATTAGGACCTGTTTCAACTATTATTTTTAAACTTGAAAATACTCCTTTAGGCTCTGGTATGGGAACAAGTGGACTTGTTGGTCAAATTTCTACTTTTACAGCAATGCCTCAAGTTCCTTTCACAAAACTTTTAGGAATAGTAATTTTAATGCATATTATTTTGCCAGCTATCTTAACTTTTTCAATCTATGAAATTTTTTATAGAAAAGGTCTTATTCAAGATGGTGACATGAAACTTTACTTTAATTAATTTTATTTATTGATTTTAAAAAAGACGAGGATTTTTATTTTCCTCGCCTTTTTTACTTTGATATTTTGAAACGTCCCTGTTTCATTAATTTTATAGTTTTCAGCCTGCTCTAAAACCATGTTAAGCACTTCTTCGCTCCATTAAGGAAGATATCCCTCTTTTTCAACCAAGGTTTTGACTTTATCATATTCCTTGAATCTCATTAAGTTCTGCTATTTCTAATAGTTTTATAAGAAATTAATTTAAAATCTAACTCTTAAAATTTACATTAACTATTTTTAAAGCTAAGGGACAAAGCGAAAAGCCACTTACAAATAATCCGCCTTGTTTATAGGGGAAATTGACATTTAAAAATCGACACAAAGGATAATGCCCTTCATGTCGATTAAATTTTAAGGAAATAAATTCCTAATTATGCTCTAAGATCGTCAAACTTACTTGACGCAATTTTCTTTTCTACATAGGAGCAAGTTGCCTTAATTTTTTTATTGTTATCTCTTGCATCAGAAACAAGTTTATCTACAAGTTCTCCTGCAAGACCTTGTCCACCATACTCAGGTTTTACAATTGTGTGAAGTGCATCGATAATATCACCTTTATTTTCATATTGTAATATCCCTTTATAGTCTTCTTCACTCTCTCCTATATAATAACAATTCTTTCCTTTTTTTACTTCCATTAATTGTAACCTCCTATCTTAATCTTTTTTATATTTTACCCAATTAAGATAGAATATTACATTTTTCATAGCTTAATTATTTTATTTTTTCAATAATTCTATACTTAGTGTCAAAACCTTCACTTGTACCTGTGAAAGAAGATTCTTCTTTAGCTAAATCAGACATAGTGTCCACAATTTCTTTGAATTCTGGAAGTTCTTCTGTCTTTTCGTCAAGTTCATCTATACCTTTTTGTTTAAATTCTGCTAATTTTTCAGCAAAAGTCTTCATGTTAGAATCTATTAAATCCCCACCATCTTTTAATTCTACTGTTCCAGAATTTAATTCTTCAATTCCATCATTCAGCTTTCTAATTCCATCTCTCATAGGAGCAACACCTTCAGTTTTTAATCTTGGAAAATCTTTAAAAAGTTGTGACTTATCTCTAAATTCTAAAAGACCTTCAGATAAATCTGATGCTCCAGAATTTAATTTTGATGAATTTGAATCAAGTTCTTCTATTGCATCTGTAAACTTATTTACACCTTCTTCACTTTTTTCAGTTCCTTCTCTTAATTTTGATGATCCGTCTTTTAATTTTCCAGTTGCATCATCAAGTTTAACTAAAGAATCTGAAAGTTTCATTAATTGTGAAGTATCCATTTTTGATGCTGCTTCTGACATTGCCTTTTCAAGAGAAGTATAGATTTGATTTGAACCATTGTATAATTGTTCTGATCCTTGTTGTAATTGTTCAAGCCCACCAGGAAGTTGTGACATACCAGCGTTTATCTTTTCTGAATTTGTAGCTAATTTATTCATTCCTGCTTTTAACTCATCAAGTTGTCCTAATTGTTCAGACATTCCACTTAGCCCCTTTAATGCTTGAAGTTGTGCTCCTACTTTTTGAGTTTTTGCTCCAATATTTTGTGCATCAGCTCCTAAATCTCCAGCAGAATCTTGTAAAACAGCCATGGCTTGTCTAACTAATTCATTATCTGCTACTCCAGATTCTTGAAGCATTTTAATTGCTTGTCCAATATCTCTAGTTGATGCTGCAACTGATTGTGCACTTTGACCAATACTTTGAAGATCTCCTTCTACGTTAATATTTTCAAGTCCAGATAAATCTGGTTTTTTAATTTGTTGAACTTGTGCATTCATTTTTTGCATTCCGTCATTAAACTGATCTTCTCCTGCTGCAAGTTTACTTGCACTTTCATAAGCTTTTGTAGCACCATCATTTAATTTACTTGCTCCAGCAGATAGCTTACCTATTCCTTCTTTTAATTCAAGCATTTTTGCCAAAGCTTGTTCCTTTAATTCGTCAATCTTACTTAATTTACTAGAACCTTCTCTAAGTTGAGCTGTCGCATCTTTTAATTTTCCTAGACCATCATCAAGTTCAGCTGAACCATCTTTTAGTTTTTTTGCTCCATCTCTCATTTCGCCAGTTTTTTCATTCATTTTTCCAACAGCTTCAGTATAATCACTAATTCCAGAAGTTAACTTACTTCCACCTTCATACATTTCTTGTGCTGCTCCTGGAACTGGTTCAACTTTGTCTATTACTTCATCTAATTTATCTTCAAATTCGCCAGATTTATCATAAAGTTCTTCTGAACCATCTTGTAACTTTTCTGTTCCATCACTAAGTTCTATAATTCCGTCGTTTAATTCGTGTTGAGCATCAGAAAGTTTTACAGAAGCGTCTACTAATTTTTCTGAATTGTCTTCCAATTCTCTAATTCCATCACGCATAGTATCAATTTTTTCTAAATCAGCTTCATTTTGGAAAAGTTCATTTGAAACTACTGAATAAATTTCAATTGGTTCATAATCTTTTATATCCATTTCAATTATTGCTTCGTTTCTAAACTCTTCCATTTGTCTATCTTCTAAAATACTTTCAAAGTTTTCTTTAAGACCTGGAGTTAGAACTGAAGTTACAACTTCATTTTTACCATCTTTTGCAATTTTTGCATCATCTGATTCAATGTTTGATACATTTTCTTGTGGAAAAGACATTGCAGTTACAACAGTATAAGGTGCATAAACTTTTGTATTTTTTCCACCAATCTTTTTTATCACATATTTATTATTTTGTGCTGATAGTACAACTTTTAAATGCCCTGATTTTCCTTTAAGCTTACTATTTTCTGTCTTTTTCCCATCAAGATAATATTCTATATTAACATCTATAGGTATATCTGCGTCACTTTTACCTTGATAATAAATATCTTTGACATTTTCATCCCAATAAATATATCCATTATTATTCTTTAATTTCTCATCTGTCTTTAAATTTTTAATATTTTTTAGATTTGTCTTGTCCTTACCCTTTATATTCTCTTCAGAATTTAGCCAAACAGAAACAGTCTTATCTTTAATATTTTCATCTTCTTTTAAAACATAAACTGTTTCACTTTTGTTTACTACATTTTCCGCAGCAAAAGCTGTATTAGTTAAAATCATTGAAGATAAAACAACCGATATTACTTTTTTCTCCATTTTTTTATTCATTTCTTATTCTCCTTTTAATCTAAACCTTTAGTAGTTTTCCTTACAAATGGAAAACTTATTGATATTATGGCTGGAAGCAAAAATATAATTACAGACATACTTATAATCGCTCCTCTAGCCAAGAAAATACAAATAGTAGATACAATTTCCATTTTTGAATATATACCTACACCAATAGTCGCTGCCATAAATGATAAGGCAGAAGTTACAATAGACTTTGAAGTTTCTTTTACAGAAACTCTTATTGATTGATCTACATCTTTTGTTTCTTTATATTCTAATAAAAATCTATCAGTCATTAATATTGAGTAGTCAATAGTTGACCCTAGCTGGATAACTCCAATTATTATAGATGTAATAAAAGGAATTGTGTGATTTAAATAGAATGGTATTCCCATATTAATTTGTATTGCAAGCTCAATTGCTGCTATCAACACAACTGGTATCCCAAAAGATTTAAATACAATTGCAATTATTAAAAATACAACTGAAATTGAAATTATATTTACAACTTTAAAGTCTCTATCTGAAATAACTGTAAGGTCATCAGTCAATACAGCTTCACCAGTTAAATATCCATTTTTGTCATATTTATTTACAACTTTTTTCAAAGTGTTTACTTGTTTTTTTACTTCAGGCGATGCAGTTTGGTATTTTGAATTCGCCATTATCATTTGATAACCGCCCTTTGAAAAATTATCTTGAACTTTATCCGGCAAGAATTCTGATGGAAAAGTAAATCCAGTCAACGAACTTACACTAAGAACTGAATTAATTCCATCAGTTCCCTTTACATCGTTAATCAACCCATCTAAATCAGAATTAGATAAATCATCTTTTACAACAATAAAATGAGTACTTGCCATGTCATAATCTTTTTTCATTTTATTTAAAGCTACAATTGAATCTAAGTCTTGTGGAAGAGATCTATCCAAATTGTAATAAAGTTTAGTATTTATTGAACCATACATAGATGGTAAAAATAACACAAGAAAAATTGTAAATAGTTTCTTTTTATTTTTTACAGTAAATTCAGCAACTTTATCAAATTCAGGAAGCAACACTCTGTGATTATATTTATTTACTAGCTTTTCAACAACCAAAAGCATTGCTGGAAGTACAGTTATAGTTGCAATAAGTCCTATTAAAACTCCCTTACTCATTACAAGACCAATATCCTTACCAAGTCCAAGTCTCATTGCTATAAGAACAATAAAACCTGCAAAAGTTGTAAGTGATGATGCAAACAAAGAAGATATTGTCTTTTGAACTGCAACATCCATAGCATCATACTTATTATCAAAATTTTTCTTTTCATCAACATATTTATGATACAAAAATATTGAGTAGTCCATGGTTACAGCAAGCTGTAATACAGCCGCTATTGCTTTTGTAATGTAAGAGATTTCTCCCAGAAATACATTCGTCCCAAAATTATATAAAACTGCATAACCAATTGTCAAAAGAAAAACAAATGGAACTATTGTAGATTCATTCGTAATAGATAAAACAATAAGACCAAGTACAACAGCAAGGACAACATAAATTGGAGTTTCCTCGTCTATTAAATCTTTTGTGTCTTTTACAAGTGAAGAAATACCACTTAAATATTTTGGTTTTGAACCAATATCTCTTATTTTATCAATAGCATTCATAGTAGTTAGTGAAGAAGAAGATTCACTAAATTTTACTATCATAAGGGTAGAACCATCTGCATAAAAAATATCTTTTATTTCATCTGGTAAAAATTCACTTGGAATCATATCTCCAACAGTAGATGATTTTGAAATTACATCTTCAACACCATCAATCTCTAGAATTTTTTCTCTCAGAACTTCTGCATCATGATCCGACCCCTCTAAAATAAGCATCCCTGTCGCTGCATTCTTAAATTCTTCATCAAGAATTTGTTGCCCTTGAGTTGACTTTAAATCATTTGGTAAGTAGGACAAAATATCATAATTTACTCCCGTTAGTTTATACCCTATTATTGATGGAAAAAGTAGAAAAGTCATTACAAGTAAAACAAATTTAGGTCTATGTGATATAAATTTTGTAAATTTTTTCATGGTTGCACTCTTCCTATTATCTTTTCCACAATTTTATAAAGAACTGGTTTCATTTCGTCTATTGTCAAAACAGAATCATCCATAAGTGCTGATTCACAGGTTGAAAGAACAATGTGAATAGTTAAAGACAAAATAAATAATCTCTCTGAATTAGAAAGCTTAATTGGAAATAAATTAGAATACCTATTTAGCACAAAATCAAGTGTCGTTTCAGCTTCCCTAAATCTGTCGTCATTTTCAATTTTTGCATATAATGCCCAATTTAAATTCTTAGAAATAAGTCTAAGTTCTAAGGGATCATTTACCAAGTAATCAATTATATAATTTATAAAAGAAATATATTTATCCTCTAAATCCTCTCCAGTACATTTGCTATTAGCTTTATAAAATAAATCTGTCATTATATCTAAAACTATTTTTTCTTCAAGATCCTTTTTATCTCTAAAATATAAATAAAAAGTCCCTAATCCAAAATCAGTCTTGTTCATAATATCTCTAATAGAGGTCCCTTCTATACCTTTATCTCTAAAGGAAGAAAGAGCTGCCTCAGTAATTTTTTCTTCTTTTTCCTTTTTTCTTTCCTCAGATTTTAACATAAAACCTCCATCTAATTCTTAATTGAACAACGTTCACTTTCGAACAAATGATATGATACCCCTTTTTTAATTAAAGTTCAACTCTTTTTTGTTTTTTATTTCAACAAAAATTTTACATAAAACAAAGTCCAAAATCTTATAATCTCATCTTATTATTTATCTATAAATTTAAAACTTTTCCTACTAATTTAATTAATAATAAACTTTTTATATGTGATTTTTTACATAAATCTTTAATATTTATTTTTTACAAAAATTATGTATTAATGTATAATTTAACTTAATGTTTCTATAAAATTGGAGGAAAAATGAAAAGAAAAATTATAATTCTTTTAACTTGTCTTGCTATTTTAGTTTCGGGATGTGCTAAAAATAATTTACAAAATAAATATACTAAGAGTTCTATTAATAAAGAAAGTATTAAAAAAATAAACGAGCCACTCTATTCTAATTTAAATGACAAGGATTGTATTTCATTTGTAAAAAAATCTATTGAAAACAATTTAAATAGTAAAAATGCCGAAACTTTTACAAAACTTGTACAAGATTACAACAAGTCTATACCAAAAGATTTACTCAGTGGAAAATTTAATAAAAATTCATTTGATGAAAAAAATTCTGGAGAAATCATGGATCTAAGATATAAAACAAAGCACATCTATCCTGACACAAATTGTAGAATAAATTCATTTTTACTTTTAAAAGATGATATGAAATTTAATTCAAACACAAAAGTTGATGATTATATGCTATTTATGGATGAAGATTCCATAAAAACTTCAAATTTATTTGACGACGATGAGTTTAATAACTTTAAAAAATTATTTTCAAGGGTTGAAACAAAAAATAGCAAAGATCCAAAAGTCCAAGGAGAAATTATGTCTTCTTATTTATCAAATTTCACTTTCCCGGAAAAAGCAAAAATGATTTCTCTAGTACTTCACGACAACTTAGATGGCGATTATCTTTTTATCGGCCATGTTGGAGTTCTTCTAAATATAGATGAAGGCTATCTCTTCTTGGAAAAAATTTCTTTTGAAGAACCCTATCAAGCTATAAAATTCTCTGACAAAGAATCTTGTTACAAATACCTAAAAGAAAAATATAATGACTATACAGACCCTGAAGTTGCTCATCCTTTTATAATGGAAAATAATGAGTATATAGATATTTAACTTACAGAGCTTCTTATATTATAATTTCACAAGTTTTAAAACAAAAAATCTGACAAATAACTAATATCAATATTTGATACTTAAAGCAAATATCAAAACTAGTCTAAGTCAGATTAAAAACTAATTAAACTTTTTACAATTCATCACAAAATCAATGAATAAATTTTTGCAAGCTTCATCAATATCATACATAATTTCAGGATGCCACTGAACTCCAATAATATTATAGTTATCGTCAATACTTTCCACAGCCTCAATTATATTATCTGAGGATTTAGCAGATACTTTAAGTCCATCTCCAACATTTCCAATTGCTTGATGATGAATGGAATTTACAAAAATATTTTTCTTTTTTACAATTTCTCTTAACTGAGAATCTTCCACTATATCAACGCTATGAACTGCTTTATATCTTGGGATTTTATTTTGTTTGTGCTCAATTTTAGAATTTATATTTAATATTAAAGTCCCACCAAAGTAAGCATTAATTATCTGAGTTCCCCTACAAATACCAAGAACAGGAATACTCCTTTTCTTAAAAACATAATCTAAAATATCAAGTTCTTGATCATCTCTTCTACAAGTAAGTGAACCTGTAAACTCATCGGCACATTGTCTGCATATAACAGGATTAATATCATTCCCACCAGAAAGAACAACTCCATCTAGCTTATCCATAATAGAATACGTATCTTCGCTAGAATTTGGCGTAGGTAAAATTACTGCAATTCCACCTGACTTATTAATTGCATTAGCATAATCTCTAGTAATAAAATTATAAATTTTCCGTCTGTTCTCTTTTTCTTTTATTGTGATATCTTTTTCGTCAGCTTTGTAACCAGCTGTGATTCCTATAACAGGTTTCAAAAAAAAATCTCCCCTTACATCATTTAAAAATATGTACTTAATAGTATACAACATATTTTCAAATAAACAAGTTACATGACTTCTTTATCTTAATAACCTCTTTCTTCAAAAAACAATATTACAAAGGAAACTATAAGTAAAATTGCCGCTATAAGTATAGATTTTAAACCAACTAGTTCTGAGGTAATATAACCTAGTGCTGCACCCATTCCAAATATAAATATAACTGTATAATATTTTTTTGCATTTTCTAAATAATCTTTATTCTTTGTTATATGATACTTTGAAAGATTTTCTGTGGCACTCCTAAGATTTCCTATGCACATTGTAGTAGCAAAGTTAAGACCATAAATTTTTTTAAATGCATACACTTGCATTGCACAAGAAAAAGATAACAGAGCGTTGGCAAGGTCATTTAAGTTTTCTGGTATAATTGATACTGTAATCATTATAATAACCTCTAAGGCTATTATATATTGCCTCCAATGTAAGACTCTCTTATCTATGGCATCTTCAAATCTTACGGCTATATACACACCAAGTGCAAAAGAAATAACAGGTATTAAATAAGAAAGTGCTGTTCTAAAATCAAGATCAACTACATTTTTAAATAAAAGTACAATGTTCCCCGTCTGAGCATTTGCAAAAACTTTTCCCCTCATTAAATAAGAATAAGCATCTTGAAATCCGCCCGCAATTGTAATAAATACTAAAACTAAAAAAGTTTCGTGTAAATTTTCATAAGATTTCATCTTCAATTTAATCACCTCTTTATAGTTTAATACAAAAGTAATTTTTTACAAGAAAAAAGGCAGGTTTCCCTACCAATTTAAATTATTTTATTTTATTCCAATATCTTTTCTAAAATATGCTTTATCAAATTTTATTTTTTCTACATTTTTGTAAGCTTTTTCTCTTGCCTCTTTCAAGTCATTGCCAAGAGCTGTTACAGATAAAACTCTTCCACCATTTGTATAAATTGCATCAGTCTTTTTAGTTCCATTGTGAAATACTATTATATCTTTTTCTATATCATTTAATCCTGTGATTTCCTTTCCTTTTTCGTAGGATTCTGGATATCCTCCAGAGCACATAATTACTGTAAGACAAGTTTCTTTTTTCCATTTTATATCTTCTTTTTTAAGTTTTCCATCAATTGTCCTGTTTAAAATTTCAAAAAGATCACAGTCAAGCCTTGGCATTAACACTTCTGTTTCTGGATCACCAAAGCGCACATTAAATTCTAAAACTTTTGGCTTATCTTTTTCTATCATAAATCCAATAAATAAAATTCCTGAATAACTTAGTTTTTCAGAATCAAGGCCATTTTCAATTTGTCTATAAATTTTTTCAAGATTTTTTTCAAGCTCCTTGCTTGCTTCTACTGGAGAATAAGTTCCCACTCCACCAGTGTTTGACCCCTTATCTCCGTCATAAATTTGCTTGTGATCCTTTGCTCTTTCAAGTGGAAATAATTTGTTATTTGAAACAAGACATAGTACAGAGGCTTCTTCTCCACGCAAAAATTCTTCGACTACAACAGTACTGCCTTCTTCTCCAAAAATTTTATCTTTAAAGATTTTACTTAGTGCATTTTCTGCTTCCTCTTTATTTTCACAAATAGTTACACCTTTTCCAAGGCAAAGCCCATCTGCTTTTACCACTAGAGGATAACCAAAATTTGAAATTCCTTTTATTGCATCTTCGTAATTTTCAAAACTTTCATATTTTGCAGTTGGGATTGAATATTTTTCCAAAAATTTCTTTGTAAATTCCTTTGACTTTTCAAATCTTGCACATTCTTTATTTGGTCCAAAAATTTTAAGTCCCTTTTTATTAAATGCATCAACAATTCCCATGCAAAGAGGATCTTCTGGTCCAACAACTGTGAGATCTATTTTTTTATCTTCTGCAAATTTTAAAAGTTCATCAATATTTTTTGGATCAATATCTAAATTCTCACAAAAGCTTTCTGTGCCACCGTTTCCCTTTGCTACATAGACTTCATCAACATCTTGACTTTCTTTTAGTTTCCATGCAAGTGCGTGTTCACGTCCACCATTTCCAATTACAAGTACTTTCATTTGTCCTCCTAGTGTCTAAAATGTCTTACATTAGTAAATACAAGACATATATTATGCTCATTAGCATAATCAATTACTTCACTATCTTTTACAGATCCACCTGGTTGTGCTATCACTTCTATACCAGCTTTACTTAGAAGTTCAATCGTATCTCTGAAGAAAAAACCATCTGATGCAAGAACTGCACCTTTTGCCTTTTCTCCTGCTCTTTCAATTGATTCTTCCACTGCCCAAGATCTTTTTGTTTCTCCTTGGCCTAAAGCTAAAGTTCCACCATTCTTTGAAATAACAACAGAATTAGAAAAAGTAGATTTGCAACAAGTAAACGCAAATTTCAATTCTTCAAGTTCCTTTTCAGTTGGCTTTCTGTTTGAAACAAAGGAAATATTTTCTTCATTCCAAACTATATCGTCAGAATTTTGGACTATAATTCCATTTAGAACTTGTTTAAATTTTTTACCATTTTTATAGAGCCTTTTAAATTCAGGAATTTCTATAAGTCTAATATTTTTCTTTCTCGAAAGAATCTCAAAGGCCTCTTTAGAAAATTTAGGTGCAACAATAATTTCTAAAAATATTTTTGAAAGAAGATTTGCTGTATTATCATCAACTTCACGATTAAGAGCAATTATTCCACCAAAAATTGATTCATCATCGCACTCATAAGCCTTTGTAAAAGCTTCCTCTAAAGTTTCACCTGTTCCAATCCCGCAAGGATTTGTATGTTTTATTGCAACAGCGGCAGGTTTTTCAAAGTTTATAACTGCATTTAAAGCAGAATACATATCATTTAAATTATTATAAGAAATTTGCTTTCCATGTAAAACATTATAATTAATTTTATCTGGATAATAAGAATCTTCGTAAAAGGCAGCCTTTTGGTGAGGGTTTTCTCCATATCTCAATTTTTCTGAAAGCTCATAACTCTTATTTATATATTTAGGAAATTCTTCTGGCATTCTCTTTAGAAAATAATTTGAGATTAAAGAATCGTAATGTGCTGTATAAGAAAAAGCTTTTTTTGCAAGATATTCTCTGTATTCTAAATTGTCGCCATCTAAATTATTAAGTACACCTTTATAATCCCTTGGATCAGTTACAATAAAAACATCTTTATAATTTTTTGCAGCTGCTCTAATCATAGAAGGTCCACCTATGTCAATATTTTCTATCATTGTTTCATGATTAGAATCTTCTAATAATTTTTCTTCAAAGGGATATAGATTATTTACAACCATGTCGATTGGTATGATTCCTTCATCCTTTAAAGTTTCCATATGTTCTTTTATGTCACGTCTTGCAAGAATTCCTCCATGAATTTTAGGATTTAATGTCTTTACTCTTCCATCTAAAATTTCTGGAAATCCTGTCACGCTGTCAACAGATATTACATCAATGCCCGCTTCTTTTAATTTTTTAAAAGTACCGCCAGTAGAAATTATTTCCCAATTTTTATTAATAAGTTCTTTTGCAAATTCGACAATTCCATCCTTATCAAAAACCGAAATAAGTGCTCTCATATTAACCCCCAATCATAACTTTTCCATCAACAACTTTAAGTTTATCTTCACAAAAATATTTCACAGACTCAACTAAAATTTCATGTTCAAGTTTTAAAACCTTTTGTTGAAGTTCCTCTGGATTTTCATTTTTAACTTCTGTAATTTTTTGCATAATAATAGGACCTTCATCTGCACCTTCATTTACAAAATGAGTTGTGGCACCAGTGTATCTAACACCTTTTTTGATGACGGCCTCATGAACCTTTATACCATAAAATCCCTTTCCACAAAAAGAAGGAATTAATGATGGATGTATATTTATTATTTTATTTTCATAAATTTTTGTAAGCTTTTCCGGCAAAATTTTTAAATATCCAGCAAGAACAATTAAATCAATTTCATTTTCTTTTAAAGATTTAATAAGAAGGTCGTCATCATTTATGACAACGGCCTTTAAATCATTATTTTCTGCCCTAACAAGTCCATAGGCATTCTTTTTATTTGAAATGACAATTTTTATATTTCCATTAATATAATTATTTTTAGTATTATCTATAATGGCTTGAAGATTTGTTCCACCACCTGAAATTAAAACTGCAATATTTTTAGAAGTTAAGCTCAATTTTATCTTCTCCAGACACAACTTTTCCAATTTCATAAAGTTTTACATCGCTATTTTCAAAGAAATCATGAACTTTTTCTTTATCTTTTTCTGAAACTACAAAAGTAAAACCAACACCCATATTAAAGGTAGAGTACATATCTTCGTCTTTTAAGTCAGCCCACTTCTTTAAAAGTTTAAAAATTTCAGGAGTTTCAATAACAGAGGCATCAATTTTTGCACAAAGTCCATCTGGTATCATTCGTGGAATATTTTCATAAAATCCTCCACCGGTTATATGACTCATGCCCTTTATATCAATTTTTTTTAGAAGTTCAAGGATTTCCTTTACATAAATCTTTGTTGGCTTTAAAAGTTCTTCTCCAAGAGTACAATCAAGTTCATCAAATTTTTCACTTAATTGAAAATCACAATGGTCAAACACAATTTTTCTAACAAGAGAATAACCATTAGAGTGGATACCATTTGATGAAAGCCCAAAAATAATATCTCCTTCATTAATACTGGATCCATCAATAATTTTATCTCTGTCAACAACGCCGACACAAAATCCAGCAAGGTCGTATTGTTCTTCTTGATAAACTCCAGGCATTTCTGCAGTTTCTCCGCCAATAAGTGAAGCAGAAGACTCTATGCATCCTTCGGCAACACCCTTTACAATTTCTTCCATTTTTTCAGGAACAAGTTTACCAGTTGCAATATAATCTAAAAAGAAAAGTGGTCTCGCACCTTGACACAAAATATCATTGACACACATTGCAACGCAGTCGATACCAATAGTGTCGTGTTTATCAAGCTTATGTGCTAAAATAACTTTTGTTCCAACACCATCAGTTCCACTTACAAGAACAGGATTGTCAATTTCACTTAAATCTAAATTAAAAAGGCCTGAAAATCCGCCAAGAGATGACAATACATCTTTTGACTGAGTTCTAGAAACAATACTTTTTATTAACTCAACTTCTTTTTGACCTGCATCAACATCTACGCCTGCATCTTTATAATTAATTGCCATTTGCACTCCTTCTACCCTTCATAAACATAATCGGTGTTTGCAATTTTTTCTGACATATCAGATCTAAATTTCTTTAATTTTTCTCTAAGATTATCATCTTTAATAGCCAGAATTTCAGCAGCTAAAATTGCTGCATTTTCTCCGCCATTAATTGCAACAGTTGCAACTGGAACTCCACTTGGCATTTGAACTGTTGAAAGAAGTGCATCGAGTCCATCAAGAGTTGAACTCTTAACAGGAACACCTATTACAGGTCTAGTAGTAAGAGCGGCAATTACACCACCAAGATGTGCAGCTTTTCCTGCAATAGAAATGAACACTTCACTTTCATTTTCAGCGTTTTTAACATAATCTTGCAACTGATTTAAGGCTCTATGAGCAGAAATTACTTTGGCTTCGTAATCAATTCCAAATTCCATTAATTTTGCAACAATTTTATCTGCAATTTCTCTATCAGAAATTGACCCCATTATAATTGATACTCTCATTTTTACTCCTTATATGTCTAAATACTTTGAAACTTCAAGTGGCTCTACATATTTTCCATCTTTATAAGCTCTCATATTTCCACCACTTACTTCGTCAATTAAAACAATTTCATCTGAACCTTCAAGTCTACCATATTCAAATTTAATATCGTAAAGATCAAGTCCATTTTCGGCTAAAATATCTTTAACAATATTTGCAATTTTTCTATTCATTTCTACAATCTTGTCATATTCTTCTGGTTTTAAAATATTTAAAGCAACAAGACCTTCTTTAGTGATAAGTGGATCCTCTCTGTCGTCATCTTTTAAAGTTATTTCAGTATATTCAGGAAGATCAGCACCTTCTTCAATATAAAGACCATATCTTCTATAAAAAGAACCAACAGCTTTAAATCTTGTAATAACTTCAAGACCTTTTCCGAAAACTTTTGCTCTTTTAACTTCCATTAAATTATTATCAACATCTGAGGAAATATAATGAGTGTTAATCCCAGCTTCATTAATTTTTTCAAAGAAAAATTTTGTAACCTTTAAGCACTCTTTCCCCGCACCTTCAATACTACCAGCTACTTGGTTTCCACCAGTATCAAAAACTCCGTCAGTTCCTGTCATGTCATCCTTAAATTGTAAATAACATCTTCCATCTTCTTCTAAAACATTCTTAGTTTTTCCTTGGTAAATAGTCTTCATAATTCCTCCAGTAAAATTAAATAAAGCCCAAAGAGGCAGATTTCGTAAAACCTACCCCTCTGGGCTTTTTTCCCTAAGGTGTGATACTAAAAAAAGTATCCGTACCGCTCGGTCCTTGGCAAAGCCCGGATCCCTAGGCACACTTTCACTCAAAATGAGCTCTCATACAATTAAATCTTAACAATTAACACTTTGATTGTCAAGATTATCTATTTAAATATTTAATAGCAATTAAAAATTATTTTGAAGTTCCTATAATTAAAATTAATATTAAATTATAAATTATTTATTGTTAATAACAATTATTTTATAGAGTTTTATTTTAAAAATCTAATTTTAAAAATTTTCAAATATTCCAAAAAACTCTGAGATTTCATAAATCCCAGAGTCTTGATATAAATATTATTTAGTTTTATATTATAAAGAATATATTTTTACAAATAACTTTTTATCTATAAAATTATTCAACAACTTCTACTAAAGCTTCTTCTACTTCATCAGCTGGTTGTTCAACTTCATTATTATTATCTTCAACTGGAGTAGTTTCATCTTGAGCTGCTGAGTCTTCTTCCGGAACAACTGGAGTTTCAGGTTCAACTGCTGGGTCTTCTTCTGGAACAACTGGAGTTTCAGGTTCAACTGATGGATTTTCTTCTGGAACTACATTTATAGCTTCTCTTGCAATATTTGTAGCTTCTACAATTGCTTTGTCAGCTTCTTGAACTTCATTTACAGTTGATCTATTATTCTTTAAAACTCTTTCAGCACTAGATATAGCTTTACTTAATTCTTTTATAACTGAAGAATCAACTTTTCCTTTTAGTTCTTTGCGTACATTCTTAGCAATCTTAATATCTTTTTCTAATTCAACTTTTGTACTCTTGCTTGCTGTTCTTTCTCCTTCAGGAATAGAATTATAAGCTTCTTCAATTTTAGCATTAAGTTCATCTGCTGCTTCTGCTACTTCTTTTACAGTAGCTTTATTATTTCTTTTTACATCTTCAGCTTTTTTAATAGCCATGTCAACTTCTGCCAACATAGTAGCATCTAACTTATTACGTAATTCTTTATTTCTTGCTCTTTTTGCATCATTAATTGCTTTATTTAATTTTTCTAAATTATAGTGTGTTCTAACTGAGTCTTCTGTTTGTTTTGGAACTGCTCTAGCTCTATCTAAAGCTGCTGTCAAATCGCTTGATGCTTTCTTTAGTTCGTCTGCTGTTTCAAATGGATCAACAGCTTTTACTACAGCACGTGTTACTGCAAAACCTATAATTACATGTGCTTGTTGTTGACTGTCTGAAAGTTCAGTTGCATCTGCTGTAATTGTTTCAGCAATATTTATTAATAAGTCAATTCTTGGAATAACTTTAGCCCTTAATTCAGCTATATTTCCTACACCTTTTTCAAGACCTTCAACAATTTTACTAATAGCTTTATAGGCTTCTTTTAATTCCTTTAACCAACCTAGTTCTTGACCAGTTAAATCACCAATCTTTTCAATTCCATCAATCAAATCACCCAAATAATCTAATTTGGAATTTGCTTCATTTAATGCTGCTTCATTTGTTTGGGCATAAATAGCTGTATTTGGAACAGAATAAGTTCCTGATGCAGCATACACCATTGGCATTGCTGCATTTGATAATAATGTTACTGCCAATACTCCAACTAATTTGTTTTTTCCTTTCATAAATAATTACCCCCTGTTATTTAATTTACTTTTTAAATAAACTAACCGCAGTAAAATGATTTCATAATTTATCTAGATTTTATATTACTACTATCATTTACTACGACTTTAGTATAAATCCTCTTTCTTATAATGTAAATAAATTTCTGCAAACTCTTTCTTTTAGTTAATTTAATTACCCGTTAATCTCTATTATTTTTTAAAAAACCAAATATTTTTTCCAAGAAGGATCTCTTCTGTTTACTATTTGTTTTTTCAATATTATTTTTATTGTTATCTCCCTTCTTCATTCTATTCTTTCTAGCTTCTGCCTCTTCTATAAAATACTTTTGAGAGGCTAATCTATCATTATCTATACTAATCTTTTCATATTCTCCAGAACTGTTCATAGTTCTAGCTCCAACATTGTCTTTCAATTGAATTTCTAAATAATTTAAAATTCTATTTTTTATTTCCTCATCCAATATTGGCGTTGCAATCTCCACTCTATTTTCAGTATTTCTAGTCATAAGATCTGCCGAAGAAATATACATTACTGGGTCTTCTTTTCCAAAAACATATACTCGTGGATGTTCCAAAAATCTTCCAACAATAGATCTAATTCTTATGTTCTCACTTTGATTTTTTATTTCAGGCAACATGCAGGAAATTCCTCTTATAATTAAATCTATTTTTACGCCTTTTTGTGATGCTTCTACAAATTTATCTATAAAATCTTTATCTGTAAGAGAATTAAATTTGCAAAGAATATATCCTTTCTCTCCTTTTTCAATTTCTCTTTCAACAAGATGCATTAAACCAGTTTTAAGAGATGTAGGAGATTGCAAAAGGTGCATATATTTCCCGTTTAAATTTCCAAGGGACATATTTTTGAAAAAATCTGTTGCATCTAGTCCAATCTCTGGATTAGCTGTCATAAGAGCAAAATCTGTATATTGCTTTGCAGTTGATTCGTTGTAATTTCCCGTTCCAATTTGTGTTATATAATTTAAATTTTCTGTCTTAGGATTTCTAAAAGTTATTAGACAAATCTTTGAGTGAGTTTTATATTTATTAAATCCATAAATAATATTGCAACCTTCTTCATACAATATATTTGCATAATTTATATTTGATTCTTCATCAAATCTTGCCTTAAGTTCAACAAAAACTGTAACTTCTTTTCCATTTTGGGCTGCTTGTGTCAAATATCTTACCACTTTTGAATTTTTTGCAAGTCTATAAATAGTAATTTTTATAGATTTACAGTTTGGATCATTAGAAGCCTCTTTTAGAAGTTCTAGAAAAGTATCCATGCTGTCATAAGGATAAGATAAAAGCCTATCCTTTTGTCTAATATCTTCTATTACACTTCTTGTGAAATCTGCTGGATTATATTGAATTAAATCATCAAAAAGAAGTTTTTTCTTCATCGCATTTGGTATATCATCAATTAATTCAAAAACGTATTTCATATTTAATGGAGATTCTATTGGAAAATAAGCATCTTCTCTTAATTCAGTTTTTTCAAGCAAAAATTTAAGAGAAGATTTTGAAAGCTTTCCTTGAGATTCAAGTCTTACAACATTTAATCTCTTTCTCTTTTTCAATATGCTTTTCATATATTCTCTATAATCATCAAATTCTTCCCAAGTATCTCTATCATCAACAAAGTCTGCATTTCTTGTAACTTTTATTATATTTTTTGATAAAACTTTATAATCTTTAAAAATTTGATCGATTTGATTTAAAATAATCTCTTCAATCAAAATATATTCCACATTTTCTCCTGGTAAAAGTAAATACTTTGGATATGTATTTCTAACAGGAACTATTCCAAATACCTTTTCTTTATTTTTTTCTAGTTGAGCAAAAGCATACAGTTTTGTGTTTTCTAAAAATGGAAAAGGATGATTTAAATCCACAATTTGCGGTGAAACTAATTGATCAATTCTTTTCATATAAAAATCTTCCACAAATTTTTTTTGTTCCAAATTTAAATCCGAATATTTTAATTCTTTTATATTTGATTTTTCTAAATCCTTTGAAACTTTCTCAAAAATTTCATCTTTTTCCTTATACATTTGTGGAAGAGTTTTTAAAATTGCAGAAATTTGTTCCTCTGCATTCATTCCAGTCTTATTATCTATTACTTCTTTTTTTAACAAAGAAAGATCATATAAAGACCCAACTCTCACCATAAAAAATTCATCTAAATTTGAAACAAAAATACTGACAAATTTTAATTTTTCAAGATCTGGGACACTTTCTTCTGTCGCTTCTAACAAAACTCTTTCATTAAATCTCAGCCAAGAGAGTTCTCTATTTTGAAAATATGATTTCATTATTACCATCCAATACTTTATAAATTAAATAACCTTCCCTAAGTCCATTCGAAGAAACTTGTATTTCATACATTCCAAATTTCTCCATAACTGTCCTTAAAATTATAATTCCAGGAACTATTGTATGAATTCTCGCAGGATTTGTCCTTATAATTGACCTAATAGCTTCTGTATTTCTATCTTTTATGAGATCCAAAAGTTTATAAACATCATCTAGGGTAAAATTTTTTTCGTCTTCACCCCAAAGATCTCCAATAACTTTTCCAGTAGTTCTTATAGTTCCGCCTATCCCTATTAATTTATCTGCTTTTTGTGAAAATGAATAGGACTTAATTTCACGTTTAATAGATTTTTCTATTGAACGAATTTCTTTTTTCTTTGGCAAAATCGTGCTTACATTTTCCCCAAAAAGTAGAAGTGAGCCTGTCTTTAAATTTATAAAATCAGAGGGCCCATCTTCTTCAAAATAAACAATTTCTGTACTGGCACCTCCTATATCAATAGTTATACCTTCTTTGATGTCTATTTCACTTCTAATGCCAATATTTCCAAGAAAAGCTTCTTCAACTTGTTCTAAAACATCAATTTTTATTCCCAAACTTTTTTGTACTTCTTCTAAAACTTCTTCTGTATTATCTAAATTTCTAAGAGAAGCTGTTGCAAAGGGCGTGAAAGAATCCACACTTAATTCTTCTACAATATTTTTAATACTAGATAAAGTTTTTATAAGTTTTTTTATTCCCTTTCTTGAAAGCTCACCATCATGAACATAAGTAATAAGACCTGCTGTGTACTTTTTGTTTAAAATTTTTTTAAAACTTCTGCTATTTTCTTCTACATCAAAAACGATTAATCTAATTGTGTTTGATCCTATATCTACTATTGCATTTCTCATAATTTTCCTCATATTAATCGTAAACTTAAATTGTAAATTTTTTGTAAAATTTTTACTTATAATTTGTAATTTTTCTTCTATATTATTTGTATCCTGTACTGCTCTTTATATTCTATTTTATTAAAAAAGTCAACTGTCCTTTGACAACTGACTTTTTTTAATAATTTTTAATTTTATCTCAAACTTTTTATTTCTTTAAAAAGATCCTTGCCATCTCTAATTATATTTTCACTTCCGAAAGCTGCAATATAATTCTTTTCCATTGCTTTTTTAAATATTTCTCCATAAGAGTTTAGTTTTTCAATTCTTGTGTTTAATGCCTCTTTTTTAAATTTTTCAAGGTCATCTTTTTTCAAGCCTGTTATATATCTTGAAAGATTGACATCACCAATTTGTCCTGGTGATAATAGTGGATCAAAAGCATTCATTGATCCAATAATAAAACCTTTTAAATCTTCATTTGAAATTTTCAGATTTTCAACAAATTCACCAATGTTGTCGTAAACTCTCGCTGTATTTTTTAAATTTGGATCTCTATAAGAATATGTTGCCATTTCTCCAGTGCGCGCAATTGTTATTCCTGCACCATAAGCCCCGCCCTTTGCTCTTATCTCATTGTGAAGATAATAGGAATTTAAAATATTTGCAAGAACTGTTAAATCTCCTGAATAATTTAGTCCAAGCTCTCTTAAATTATATCCTTTAGAAACATATACAACATTAGAAGTTGTATATAGTCCTTCATTCTTGTTTGTATTTTTAAATTCATATTTTGGTTTAACCAGTTCATTGTTTTTTAATTCGTTAATATAATTTTCTAATTCATCTTTAATATTATTTAGATCAGAAATATTTCCTGATGTTGAAATAATCAGATTATCTTTTGTAAATAGCTTTTCATAAATATTTTCAGCAGAATTTTTAAAACTTTCCCATCTTTCTTCAAAATTTTCTGTAAGATCTTTCATATATTGATAATAATAAAGCCCGCCAATATGTGACTCAAGATCTGACACTTCTGAATAATATGATTTTAAAATTGACACAATAAATTGGTGTCCATTTTGAAGCATTGTCGATTCAATTCTTGATCTTAGTATGTTCAAAACTTCTTTAACTCTATTTTTTGAATCAACTACTGAATTAGTTATGATTTCTTTTACTATTTCAAGACCTCTACCAACATTTTCTGCAGTTGACTTCATCTTTACATTCATTCTAAGAGAATATTTCTCTGGATTCTTTGAGTCAACATAAACTGTTGGAGTAATAGTTATTCCACCAGTTGATTTGTAAATTTCATTATTTAACTTTTCATAAGAATAATTCTTTGTATCAATTAAGCCAATTAATGAAAGAAGAATCGACATTGTTTCAAGTTCTTCTTTTTTTATAAATGAAATGTCATGTGATATTGTAGTGTAGACAATCCTATTTGTGTCTTGATTTGATTTTAAATAAACTACATCTCCTATTTTATCTTCTTCAAGAGGATAATCGGTAACTTTCTTTTCTATATCAGATAGCTTAAGGGAAGGAATTGTGTCCTTATCTTTTATTGTGTCTTCTTCTGTTTGATACCTATCAAGATCAATACTTTTCTTTATTATTTCTCTTTTTTCTTCATTAGACATTTTTTCTTTTAATTCTAAAAGTTCTTCTTTTAGTTTTTTGTCTTGTTTTTCATTTTTATTTAGTTCTGGAGTTGCAGACAAAATAACAGAATAATTATTGTCAATTAACTTTTCTTTAATATAGTTTTCCACAAAATTGTCATTTATTTTTTCTTTTACTTCATTTAAAATGTCGTTGTAATAAAGTGCATCTAAAGGCGACTTATCATAGAGCCAAGAATTTAATGCCCTTATATAATAGACTACTGCTTTTTGTGTGCCTCCACCTTCTCTAAAAATAAATTCAAATTTATTTAAAGTGGCTTCTAAAAGATCTCTATCTATTCCATTTTTCACCAAATCATTTAAAGTTTCATTTAAAATTTTCAAAAACTCATCTTTTTTATTAGCATCAGTATTTTTCAAAATTATTGACAAGTCTAGAGGCAATGAAGAAGAAATTTCTGAATAAACATCTTCCGCAAGACCAGATTTTAAAATAGCTTTTTTTAAAGGAGCACCTTCAGCATCTATTAAAAGTTCAGCCAAGAAATCTCTCATAAATACATCTAATTTAGAATTTGCATAACCAATTGTCCATCCTTTTGCAAGATAATCAATTTTTTCTTTCATTTCTTCCTTCGAAGCAGAGAAAGTCATATGAACTTCCTTAGTTTCTTTTAATTCTTCATTTAAAATAATTTCAGAATTAATTTCCTCTTTTTCAAAGCTTGAAAGATAATTATTGTCTATAAAATCAAGAACCTTTTCCATATCTTGATTTCCATAAATATAAATATAAGAATTCGATGGATGATAGTACTTTTTGTGATAATCTTTAAACTCTTCATAGCTAAGACTTGGAATAAGTTTTGGATCCCCACCAGAATCAACTCCATAAGTAGAGTTTTCGTGAAGAGAAAAACTCATGCCATCTGCAACAATATTTTCTGAAGAAGAATAAGCTCCTTTCATTTCATTGTAAACAACACCATTATATTTTAATTCATCATCTTCACTTTTTAAATCGTAATGCCATCCTTCTTGTAAAAATATTTTTTCTTCCTCATAAATTCTTGGATAGAAAACTGCATCGAGATATACATCCATTAGATTATAAAAATCCTTTTCATTTCTACTTGCCACAGGATAAATTGTCTTGTCAGGAAAAGTCATTGCATTTAAAAAAGTTTGAAGAGATGACTTAATTAAATCCATAAAAGGTTCTTTTGTCCTAAATTTTCTAGAACCAGATAGCACACAATGTTCAACAATATGACACACTCCGTTGCCTTTTTCTGGCGGCGTTCTAAATCCAATTCCAAAAGCTTTATTTTCATCGTTATTTGAAAGGGTAAGAACTCTTGCGCCAGTTTTTATATGAGTATAAACTTTACAATTTGACGCAACTTCATCTATATATTTTTCTTCGATTAATTTATATTTTTCCACAAAAATACCTCCCTCTAAAAATTTATTTCTCCTCCTATTATACTTATAAAAAAACAATTTAACAAACTTTAATTTATGAAGTAAAAATTGGGTAAAAACATTATGAGGTGAGGTTATGTCAAAAAAAGATGACATTAAAAAAATGGCACTTGCAGCTGCCACAATTTCTGCTGCGTTTTTTGCTGCAAAAAAAGTTTCAAAAGATGAAGAAGTAAAAATTTTGTTACCAAATCGAGATGAAAATACAAAAGCCTTTTTACTTGGTGATGGATTTGGAAATTTATCTCTTGCCTTTGCTTTAATTAACCATGCAAATTTAGATCCTTCTAATATAAACATCTATACAAAATATTTCAATGAGTTCACAGAAATAGAAGATTCAGAAAATACTTATCCAACCTTTGACAATAGATTTTCAAAATTTAATTTTCAAAATACTTTAGAAATGCTAAAAAATATTTTAAGTAAAGAAGAACTAAAGGAAATTTATAAGAAAATAGAAAAAAAAGAAAAACCTGTACTCTTAAATTTATCTGGAGAAATTTATCCCAAATTGACAAAAATAGATGAAGAAAGTAAAAAGAAAATATATAAACTCTTATTGCATCCAATTGACTTTTCAAAAGATGAAAAAAAAGATAAAGAAACTATTGAAAAATATTTTTTATTTACTGACTTTTTAAATACAAATTTATACTACTACTTGGCTTCTTTATACAATTTAAAATCTACTAGCCCAATATCAGAATTTAAAGAAGCTTTAATTGATTTTATCGGATCTGAATATTATTTTGATCTTGATACAGATAAAATTTATAAAAAAGTAAAAAACTATTTAAAAGATTTAGGGGTTAATTTTTATGAAAACTATAAATTTGTGAATTTTAATGCAAAAGAAAACTATGTTGAGAATTTAATTTTTGAAAAAGATAACCAAGTAGAAGATATTTATACTGATGTCAAAGACATTATTTCAATTGAATCTCCATCTTATCTTGATAATTTATACATTGGCAATTTAAAAGAGTTCCCTAAAAATATTTTAAATACTTATTTTTCTAAAGAAATATATAATGAATCTAAAAATATTTATAGAGAAATTGAAGGAAGAACTTTTGATAAATCAATTATTTATGTTAGACTTGACTTTTCTGATGCTTCTTTTGTAAATAATTTAAAGAAAGACTTAAAAGATAAAGATTTCTTTATTTTTAAAGTAAAATCAGGAATTTCTGTGAAAGTTAAAGATAATCATGTATTTCTTAAAATTTTAGATCCAAATAAAAATTCAATATTTGTTGGAGATAATTTTAAATCAATGAGTGGCGACGACTTTTTCTTCGAAATTATAAAATTATTTAATTTAGAAAATTATTATGGAAAACTCCGATTTAATTTAGAAAATGTCAGCATATCTATACTAGAAGATTACAAAAAAAATCCAAAAGAAATTTACAACAAAAATATAAATGGAATCTCAAATTTATTCTTTATTTCTTCAAAAAGTCCTGAATTTGGAAAAAATTACTCTGTGGAAAAATTAGTTTCTCAGGGTATAAAAAATGCCCACGAAATTATGGGCATAGATCATTTAGAAGTCTTTGAAAAAAATATTTCAAAAATTGAGATATTAAAATTTATAAATAATTTATAAAATAAAGTTCTTACTCTCTTTACCTTAAATGGCAAAGAGAGTTTTATTTTAATCCTAAATTTGGATTTGCAAAATTTTCTTTTTCCACTTTACCAGAAATATAATTATAATAAGCAGCAGACGCAATCATTGCTGCGTTGTCTGTACATAACTTTAAATCAGGATAAAATATTTTAATATTCTTTTTTTTCCCTTTTTCAACAAAAGCTTCTCTTATTCTTGAATTTGCTGAAACTCCTCCAGATAAAACAACTTTATCTAATTTTTTTTCCTTTGCAAGTCTAAAAGTTTTTTCTAATAGAACATCTACAACTGCCTCTTGAAATGACTTGCATACATCTTCTACAACTATTTCTTCACCACGAAGTTTAGAACTGTTTAAATAATTTAACACAGCCGTCTTTAAACCGCTAAAAGAAAAATTATAGTTTTCGTCTTTTATCATAACTCTTGGAAATTCTATTGTTTCTTTTCCTTCTTTTGCAAGTTTATCTATTACAGGCCCGCCTGGATAAGGAAGACCCAAAGACCTAGCAACTTTATCAAAAGCTTCTCCCACTGCATCATCAACAGTTCTTCCATAAAGAGTAAAATCGATATAATCTTTTACTTCAATTAAATAAGTGTGTCCTCCAGAAATAATTAAGCCAACAAAAGGTGGCTCTAAATCTCTTGAAGAAATATAATTTGCACAAACGTGCCCCTCAATATGATTTACTCCAACAAAGGGTTTGTTTTCTGCAAGAGCGAGAGCCTTTCCTGCACTTAATCCAACTAAAAGAGCTCCAATAAGTCCGGGTCCCTTTGTAGCTGCAATCAAATCTATATTATCTAAATCTACATCAGCTTCATCAAGACCTTCTTTTAAAACTGTATTAATAGCTTCTACGTGCTGCCTTGATGCAATTTCTGGTACAACTCCTCCAAATTTTTTATGCGTATCAATTTGCGATGCAATTACATTAGAAAGAACTTCTCTGCCATTTTCTACAACTGCAACAGAAGTTTCATCACAAGATGATTCGAATGCCAAAACTTTCATCTAATCACTCCCTCCACATTATGTAAGCATCTTGGTCAATGCCATAATAATTTTTTCTATCTCCAACTATTTTAAATCCATATTTTCTATACAAATTAATTGCAATTTCATTTTTTTTATTTACTTCAAGAGTCATTTTAAAATTTTCATTGTCTGCAATTTTTGTCACCACATCAAACAAATCATTAGAAATTTTCCGGCCACGAAAATCACTTCTCACTGCAACATTTGCAATGTGCATTTCATCAAAAATTTTCATATAGCCAATATATGCTGCAATAATTCCATCAATTTCTGCTACATAAACGTCTGAAAGTTCATCATCTACAATTTGCATCTTGATTGATTTTTTAGACCATGGTTCATCAAATGTGTCTACTTCAATTTTATAAATTGCATTCACATCTTTTTCAGTTGCTTTTCTTATTATCTTTTCCATATTGTGCTTCTGCCTGAGAAATTTTTAAATAATTTGGAACTAAATTAAAAATATCATCGCCACCATTTTTCTTATAATTAATTAGTCCAAGTTTTGCAATATTTGTGCCCTTAATATTTAAATTTTTAGAAAGTTTTGCATTTTTGATTTCATGAAAAAATTTCTTTCCGTCAATCCCTGTAATACAAATACTCTCATATTTATTTAATTCTCTTTTCAAATCTTCAAAATTTACTATATTATCTTCAAATAAAACTTCAGGTTCTTCATCATTTTTTATAATTGATGCGTAAACATTTCCTCTTCTTGCATCAACTATTGTTGCAACAACTCCTGCATCTGACATACCATTTGCAATAAGAGATGAAACTCCAATTACTTCCTTTTTTAATGCAAAGGCCATAACTTTTGCAATTGTAATTCCAATTCTAAGCCCTGTAAAAGAACCTGGTCCGATTCCTACTGCAATTAAATCAATTTCTTCTATATTGAATTCAAATTTTTCAAATATTTCTTCTATCATATCTGTAACAGATTCTGAATGGGAAACTCGTCCTGTCAAATTATATTCAGCAAGAACTTCATCGTCATCAATAAGTCCAATAGCCGTAGTCTTTGTTGAAGTATCAATCCCCAAAACTTTCATTTAACTTCTCCTTAAGTTTTTCAAATCTATCGCCAATAAAATTAATTTCAAGTTCACGTGTATTTTCTTTTAGCGAAATATTTATCTCAATATATTCTTCTGGAAGTGCATCTCTTATTTTTTCTGCCCACTCAACAATTGTAACTCCATCAGAGTAAAAATACTCATCAAATCCCAAGTAATCCACATCTAACTTTTCATCTAGTCTATATGTGTCAATATGATATAAATTTATCTTCCCATAATACTCATTTACAATTGAAAAAGTTGGGCTAGTTACATAATCTTCTATTCCTAATCCCTTTGAAATACTTTTTGTAAGAGTGGTCTTTCCTGCCCCCAAATCTCCATTTAAACAAAGGACATCTCCAGGATTTAAATTTTCGCCCAAGAACTTTCCAAATTCTTTAGTTTCCTCTAAATTATTTAACTTTATCATGCAAGTCCTCAAATACATTTTCAGAATATTCAAAGGGAATTTTATCTGACTTTTCTTCTGCAGGATGGCCAATTCCTATTACACATTCCACGTTAAACTTTTTTTCTAAATCAAAAAATCTGTGCAAAAATTCCTGTGAACTTATTCCACTTTCATGCTTAGCATCAACTACATTTGCCCAAGTAGCTCCAAGATCTAAATCACTTGCTGCGAGTAAAATAAAAGTTGCAGCAATAGACGCATCTTGATGATTTGTATTTGGTGCAATTTCACTATCTGTCACAACAGCAATTGCCACATCTGCATGAGCAAGAAATTTTGCTCCACTTTCTTTATAATCAGATAATTTATTAAGTCTTTTTTTATCTCTAACGACAATATATCTAACTGGATTCCTATTTTTTGCCGTAGGTGCGTGAAGTGCAATAGTTAAGATTTCTTTTAAATCTTCATCACTTACCCTCTCATCAGTAAATTTTCTAATACTTCTTCTCTTTTCAACTAATTCTAAAAGCATATTATCACCTCAAAATATTATAACATATGTTAATTTTAAATTTGAAATTTTACAATAAAAAAGAGGGACTTACCCTCTTTAACTATTCTTTATACATCTCTTCCTCGTAATCTAAATCATTCACAGAATATTCTATTTCTTCTTTTTCTTCAGTCACAATATCCTTGTACCACTTTGGAAAATCAGTTTCTTCATCATAAATCATTTTTTGCCACTCTTCATCAGTTAGCCTTTCCTTATTTAAAAATTCATAATAAGAAAAAGTTGCTCCTCTGCCCATATAAAGTTTTCCCTCGTGAGGATAGATGACAAAAATTTCCATTGGCTTTCCTGTTCCTATATGAGAAATTTCTCCTTCTGGAAGTCCTACATTATTTTTTACAACTCTCATAAGATCAACTACAACTGGCATTCTCCTATCTGTTGAATTTTCTATTTCATACCAATTAGAAATCTCAAATTCATCAGTTGACTCTACAAAATCCACCATAAGTCTTTCCATTTCTCCACCAATATAAAATAAATCTAAAATTTCATCTTCTGTAAGAGGTTCATTTTGAAGTTCTTTTATAGAAATATCTCTTAACTTCACAACCAGGTTTTGAAAATTATTTATCTTTTCTTCGTACTTTTCATTTAACATCTCACGATTTTTTAAATTCACTTTTGTAAATTCAAGTAGCCAGTTTAACTTTTCATAAAGTTCAACATTAGGTTCAACATAAGATTTTGGAATTTCTCTATTTTCATCTCCACCCATTTCTGCCACAATTGCCTTACCATAAAGAAGCGTATCGTGTTTTAATTCTGCAAAAGAACCTAGCGCAGATACTAAGTCCTTTTTCTCCCAAGCATCATTACGCATAAACATTGGATATCCCTTGTCAAATTCTTGATTATAGGACTCTAACATCCACAACCATCCTCTATACATATTCTTTTGCCAATCTAAATCATTCATTTTTTTCACATAAGAAATATTTTCTTCTGTTCTTTCTTCATACTTATCCCAGTGAGAATTATAAGGATCTTCCTTTTGAATTTCTCTAGCTTTTTCGTTGCCAAAAGCAGTCATAAGGTCAAGTCCTGTATAAATTGGTCTATCTGATGGCTTTGATTCACTTGAAATATCAATAACATTTTGCAAAAGGACATTATCCATCACAGCTCTTTGTGGCATAAATCTAAATGACTTTCCAAGAAAACCTGCAATCTTTGGATCAGGATATCCCTTCAAAACTTCATAAGCCATATTCAAATTTTCTTTTTCGTCTAATTTATTTATGTCTACATCTTTACCATAAATTCCATAAAGTGTTCTTGCATATTCTCTAATTGAAAGATCATCAGCATTTTCGACTAAAAAATCAATTGGTTCGACTAAATCTTCCCAAGTTCTTAAAATTTCTGGATTCTTATAAACAGAATGTGTAAGCATTAAACTTTGCAAAATTGCTTCTTCATTTACTTCGCCATCTTTTTCAATAAAAAGTCCAAGTTGACCCAAGTACATTGTCCCCTTAAAATATTTTTTTAAATTTTCATCTCTAGTGTAGTGACCTCGCGGAATTAATTGTGAATAATCAAGTTCTTTGTTACTTATAACACTTTCAGAAATATTTTTATTCTCTACATTTTTTAATTCCTCTTCTACTAAAGTTCTCGCTTTTTCAGGAATATTTTCAGGTTCTTCTCCAAGTAGTTTAAGATCCGTAGCTACAAGAGCAATATTTTTTAACTCTATCGCTTTCAATTTTTCATTATTAATTTCATTATAAAGTTTTATATTTTCTGCAAGTAAATTTTTATTTAACTCAATTGCCTTTGGATAAAGTTCTTCTTTTTCCAAATTTCTCAAAAATCCATCGTAAAAAATATGAAAAATGTGAGTTACAGAATCTGTCGTAACAAAATTAGGTATATATTTATACTCATTGTCCTCGTAAATTTGGTGAATTTGATCAAATCGATAATCCCATCCATCATCACTATAAATAACATATTCTGAATTTCTTGGCTTTGTAATTACAAAGAAATTTTTCCTTAACATTTCTTTTTGCCTATCTGTAAAATCTCCAAAATTATTAATATTTTCCACATTTGAAAAATCGTCTGCAACTTTATAATCAGAAACCTTTGGTGAAAATTCAGAAACTTTATAATCAATATAAGTTGTTTTATTCTCCATCTCATCTAAAAATTTCGTGTCTTGTAGTTCAATTTTTGCAGTATCTTTCTCCAATTCTTTTTTTTCACTTTTATTACAAGATGTTAAAATTAAAAGCGTTAAAATAGAAAAAATTATAAGTTTTTTATTTACTTCCATTTTATTTCATCTCCTTCTAAAAATAATTCATATCTTTTACCAGCAATCTCAATTTGTTTTTCTTTATCCAAGAACTTAGGCTTATTTTTTAAATTTTTACTTCCATAATTTCTTTCAAATGAAAAATTTGACCAATCATAAACTCCAAATAAATAATTTCCATCTATATTTTTTTCAATGGCAATTATCTCGTCAAAAGTATCGCCGTCAATATCACAAAGATTAAAATCTTCTATTGGATTATAAAGTCTTGATATCCTAAACTTTGGCTTAAGTATCTTGTTTTTTAAATCTATATTGTATAGAAAACATCTTTTTGCATACTCTTGGTGGAATGGAGTCTTTTTATAAACACCAATAGCTAACTCTTTTTCACCTCCATCAACATTACAAAAATCAATTTTCCAAGGTTTAATATCTTTTACATCAATAAAAAATTCTTCGCCATCATTATTTATTTTTAATTCACTTCCATACCTGCCATCAATAGAAATAATTTCAGCAGAAATATTTTCTACACTTGAACTGTCCAAAACTTTCTCTCCTGTGCATGATGTCAAAAAAATAAGTAAAAATATTATGTACTTCATATCTTTATTATAACATAGTAAAATTTTGTTTTATGAATAATATTCTTCAACTTGATTAGTTTTTGTAAATATCTTAAAATAAATTACGAGGTGTAAAATGAAATTATTAGAAGATAGAATTATTAAGGATGGAAGAATTTTAGATGGAAATATTGTAAAAGTAGATTCTTTTTTAAATCACCAATTAGACATAGAACTTTTAGATAAACTTGCTGAAGAGATGGCAATTCATTTTAAAGATAAAAAAATAAATAAAATACTTACAATTGAAGCAAGTGGAATTGCTCTTGCAACTGTTGCTTCAAAACACTTTGACAATGCAAAAGTTGTATTTTGTAAAAAACAAAAAACCCTAAACATTGGAGATGATATCTACGAATCAAAAGTAGAATCTTTTACAACAAAGAAAAATTATACTATCACAGTTTCAAAAAGATTTTTATCAGAAGAAGATAATATTCTTATAATTGATGACTTTCTTGCAGAAGGAAATGCACTAAAGGGTTTAATTGACGTTGCAAATCAATCAGGATCAAAAATCTCAGGAATATCTGTTGCAATAGAAAAAGGCTTCCAAGATGGTGGCAAAATTATTAGAGATATGGGTTACGACCTTCTTTCTCTTGCAATTATAGATTCAATATCAGATGGAGAAATAAAATTTGGATAAAATAAAAATAAGCCGAGAACTTTTATATTCTCGACCTTTTTCATTAAAATTTTATTTATTAGCAATTTCAACTAATGAAGATTTTAAATTTTCTTCAATTTTTCTAAGTTCAATTGATGCTTCTTCACGTTTTTTGTGCCCATCTATTTGAATTTCTCTAACTTCATTTAGAGCAGATATAAGTTGTTCATTCGTATGTTTTATTGTATCAATATCAACTATTCCCCTCTCAGAAAGTTTTGCAGTATCAACAGTAGTTTGCTTTAATGTTTCTGCATTTTTTCTAAGAAGTTTGTTTGTCAAATCTGTTACTTCCTTTGTAGTTCTTGCCGCCTCTTTTGAATGATTTGCTCCAAGTGCAATCACCATTTGAGATTTCCAAAGTGGAATAGTGTTTACAATTGTTGACTGAATTTTTTCAACCATTACAGTATCTGAAGATTGTACCATTCTTATTTGTGGTGCCATTTGAATTGAAATCATTCTAGTTAAGTCTAAATCGTGCAACTTCTTTTCAAATCTATTTATCATATTCACATAATCATTGGCACGCTGTGCATCAATTGGTAAATTTGTTTCTCCTGCCTTTTCTTGCAATCTTGGAAGTTCCACATTTGTTGCTTCTTCTAACTTTTTTTTGCCCGCTAAAATATACATACTGAGTTCTTTGTAATAAGATTCATTTAATTCATACATCTGATCAAGCATAGCAATATCTTTCATAAGAGTCACCTGATGATCTTCCAAAGTTTTTATTATATTATTTACATTTTTTTCTGCACTGTCATATTTTGTCTTTACAGAAGTCATACTATTAAACTGTTTTTTAAAAAATCCAACAAGCTTTTTGTCTTCTTCATCAATATCAAAACTCTTTAACTCATTTACAACTCCAGAAAGTAAATCTCCAACTTCACCAAGATCTTTTGTCTTTACTGTTTCAAGAGTTCTTTCTGAAAAATTAGATATCTTTCTTTGTGCTCCAACGCCATACTGAAGTATAATATTAGAATTTGTTATGTCAATAGATTTTGCAAAATCATCAACTTGTTTTTCTTCTTCTGGTGTCAACTTGACTTTATCATCATTAATGACCTCATAAACTTCTTTTGAATCTTTATCTTTTAAATCATCAAAATCATCTGTAAGAGATAATTTTATTTCTCTATCCATTTTTATCCCCCAATTTTAAATTCATCTTCATCTAAAAGTCCTTCTTGTCTTAACATTGATTTTAACACACTCATATCACTTGATATATCCATAATTTTTTCTTCATAAAGATTGTCTAAAATTTTTAGAAAAGCATCATTTACAGTATCCATTGTATTTTCTATTTCTAATAAAGAAGACTTAACAGACTCTGTCGGTTTTTCACTTATTTTTATATAAGAGTTTGCAAGTTTTACTGTTGTTGGCAAATAATAATTTATAGCTTTACTTAAGTCTTTTGCAGTGTTTGGATTTTCCCTTAGAAGTTCAAAAATCTTTCCAACTATTTGTAAAAGTTCTTTTATCTTCTCTTCCATTGGACCAGAAACTTTAGTTGCAATTTCTGTAAGCTCTGTAACTTCTTTTTTTACTTTCTCTGCAAGTTCATCAGCAAGCTCTATATTGTTTTTATCTTCAATTTCTTGATATCTTTCCTTTGGATCTTTTAACATTTCTTCTTTATAAAGTTTATAAGTCTTTGAATCTAAAATGAAAAGTTCTCCATTTTCAACAATCCTTGCTTGTCTATAATAATCTTTGTCAATCATATTTAAAAGATCTGATATTGTAAAATCAATTGGCTTTGCAGCTATGGCAGCAAGATCTGCAACGGGAATCACAGTATTATTTCCAATTTCACGATTGTATTTTCTAAATCTAATAATCTGATCCTTGCTTTTTTTTATTCTATAATTTCCATAAAAAGAAACAATAAGTGCAGGAATTATCCAAAAAATTAAAGCTGGTAAATCTTCTCTTATTGAACCATAAGTATCAAACATATCCATTAGAAACCAAAAAAGAGCAATAAGATGACATACTATAGAGGTTTTAGCAAGAGATCCTAAGTGCTTAACTCTCTTTACAGTTTTTGGATTTTGGTTTATTATTCTATCGTCATTTTGCACACTATAAGGAAGATTGTGTTGAACTTTATTTTTATTTACAAATCTTTTAATTGAATCCTTTGTGACATTTATAGCATTATCAATACTCTCTCCAATAATATCTCCAATTTCTTTAAAATTTTCTTCTCTAAAGGCGTCATCTATTTTTTCATCAAATTTATCTTCAATTTTTCTATTACCTTTACTCATACTTCACCTCAAAAAGCTATTACAATACCTCCTATATCTGCATAACCAGAAGAAAGACCATTAGTATGCCTTATATGAACTTTAACATCGTCATATAATTCTTCTATTTTTTCCTTTAAATTTTCAGCACGCTCTTTATTCTTCACATAAGAAATTGTCACAAGATTAGATGCACCAACTTTGCACTCTGTTTCAATTGCTTTAATCATTTTATCTAGAGATTTTTTTACTCCACGATTTATTTCAAATAATTCTATCTCTCCATTATTTGAAATCATAATAGGCCTTATATTTAAAACATTTGCAATGAGTCCTGCTGTCTTTTTAATTCTCCCATTCTTAATAAGGTTTTTCATACTTTCTAGTACAAACATAGTTGTTTCATTTTCAACTTCTCTATCTATTAAAGATACAGTTTTTTCAAAGTCATTATCCTTTACAAAATTTAACAATTTTAAAACAATTCGAGTATGTCCAGCGGAAGCTGATTTAGAATCTATTACATGAATTTTTATATCGTCATATTTTTCTCTTGCCTCTTTCTCGGCTATTTTAGCAGAATTATAAGATCCTGAAAGTTTTCCAGAAATTGTCACAATATAAATATCTTTATCTATACTTTTTTCTATAATATTTAAATAATCAAAAGGTCCAGGACAAGCTGTTTTTATTGGCTTTTCTGTCTTTTCCATATTAATTAAATACTCACTTAAATTTAAACTTTCATCATCAATATAATCTTTATCATCAATAGATATTTTAAAGGGCACATATTCAATCCCCAAATCCTTTATCTCTTCTTTTGTTAGATCACAACTTGTGTCTGATATTATTTTATACATTCAATTATACTCCCAGTTTGTCTTCGATAACTTCTACTAATTTTTCTGCATCTTCAATTAGCTTTTCCTTATTTTCACCTTCAATCATGACACGCACAAGTGCTTCCGTACCAGAAGGTCTTATTACAACTCTACCACTTCCATTATAATTGTCATCAACATTTTTTATTGCATCTACAATTTCAGGAAATTCATTATATTTATTTTTGAGATCATCTCGAACTTTTGCATTTCTTAAAACTTGAGGGTAATCTCTCATAAGTTCATTAAGTTGTGAAAGTTTATTTCCACTTTTTTTCATTATTTCCAAAAGATGTATGCCAGTTGCAAGTCCATCTCCCGTAGTGTTGTAGTCAAGGAAAATAACATGACCAGATTGCTCTGCGCCAATTACATAATTATTTTGTAGCATATTTTCTAGTATATATCTATCTCCAACTTTTGTTTCCACAAAATCTACATCAATACTTTCCAAATATTTTTTAAGTCCCATATTAGACATTACAGTTCCAACAACTGCATTATTTTTTAATTTATTATCTCTCTTTAAATATGTGGAACAAATTGCTAAAATGTGATCTCCATCAACTATATTTCCTTTCTCGTCTACTGCAATAATCCTGTCAGCATCACCATCAAAACTCATTCCAATATCTGACTTTTCACTTTTTACGAGTTCTTCAATTAAATTAGGATTAGTTGAGCCACAATTGTCATTAATATTTTTCCCATTGGGCTTGTCATTTATTATCTTAACTTCTGCACCATAAGATTCTAAAACTTCTTTAGCAATATGTGACTGAGCACCGTTCCCTGCATCAACAGCAATTTTCAATCCATCAAATTTTTCTTCTGACAAAGTTTTTAGATAATCTACATATTTTTTTGTAAATTGGGAAGATCTATTAATTTTACCTATATCTTCCCCAGTCACATCTTTATAAATCTTCGTGCCTGAAAGAACTTTTTCTTCTATATCATCCTCAACAGAATCATCTAGCTTTAAACCATCACTTGAGAAAAATTTGATCCCATTGTATTCAAAAGGATTGTGTGATGCAGAAATAGAAACTCCACACAAGTAATCTCCAGTTCTTGTAAGATAAGCAACTCCTGGAGTTGGAATAACGCCAGCAATATCAACATCTAGACCAATACTCATAAATCCAGCTACAAGAGCTGATTCAATTAAATCACCTGATAGTCTTGTATCTCTTCCCACTAAAACTTTTCCACTTTTATTTTTTGCAAGCACAAAGGCTGCAGCTCTTCCAATATCATAGCATAAATTTGGAGTTAGCTTTTTATTTGCAATCCCACGAACTCCATCAGTTCCAAATAATCTTGTCATTATATCACCTGTAATTATTTTCTATATATTTCATTAAGTATTCTCTATTGTTTTTACTCGGATCATCAAGAACTAAACCCTCTAAATCAGATAAAATTTCTCCAATAATCCGTCCTTCTTTAAATCCCATTGACTTTATAATGTTTCCATCAATATCCAAAAACTTTTCAGTTTTCATCTCTTTTTCTTCTAATAATTTTTTTACCCTATTTTTTCTATTTATAATAAAAGACGCATCTCGATCTGCTCTTGTACATTTACAATCTGCAATCAAAAGATCGTAGAGGTCCTCTACATTTTCTCTACCAACTCTTTTTATCTGTCTTCGCAAAGCTTTATCGGACATTTCGCTGTGTACCTTCATATGATCTAAAATTAAAATTCTAACTTTATCAATTATTTTATTAGAAACTCTATATCTTTTTAATATTTCAGCAACTACATCTGCTCCTAAAATTTCATGACCATAAAAATGTCCTCTGCCATCATCCCCAATAGTAAGAGTATCAACTTTTGATATGTCATGAAAAAGTGCAGCCAGCCTAAGTGTTAAATCAGGCTTTACTTCATCCATTACGCATAAAAGATGATCAAATAAAGTTTTATCGTGAAAAGGGCTAAACTGATTGAACCCAACTGTTCTTTTAAGTTCTGGAAAAATCACATCTAATACCCCAGTTTCTTCCATAATTAAAAGATAACTTGATGGTCTGTCAGATGTAATCATTTTAGAAAATTCTTCAAAAATTCTTTCAGGAGGAATTTTTTTCAAAAGTTCTCTTTCAGTACTAATTGCATCAAAAAGTTCTTCGTCAATGTAAAAATCCAGCCTTCCAGCAAAACGTATTGCCCTCATTATCCTTATTGCATCTTCACGAATCCTTTTTATAGGATCTCCCACTGCTCTTATAGTTTTTTCCCTTAAATCATCTTTACCACCAAAGGGATCATAAACTTTTCCACTTTCATCAATTGCCATAGCATTAATAGTGAAATCTCTTCTCTTTAAATCCTCAGTGAGATTGTCAGAAAATATTACACTTTCTGGTTTTCTAAAATTTAAATATTTTCCATCTATTCTAAAAGTTGTAATTTCATAAAGTTTTTTATTTATTAAAACGCCAACTGTACCATATTTTTCCCCAATTAAAATATTTTTAAAATCTCTAAAAACTTCTTTTATTTCCTCAGGTTTTGCTGAAGTTGTTATATCGTAATCCTCAGGTTCTACCCCAATAAATTTATCTCTTACACATCCTCCAACTATATATGCTTCAAATCCCTTTTCTTTTAATTTTTTCAAAATAAATAGTACATCTTTTGGCATTCTATCACCCTTCTTATTATATCATATTGAATTTAATTTAAAATTATATAATTCTCATCTAAGTTATTTATGATATAATTAACTAAAAATGGAGGTAATTATGAAAAAAAATTTTATTATTTTAATATCTTTATTTTTAGTGCTAGGTCTTGTTGGCTGTGGCAATAAAAATTCTAAAAATCAGAAGACAGAAGACACAAAAGTTTCTACAACAAATAAAAAAGAAAAAGACACAATGACCACTTCTAATTTTGACAAGGAAGAACTTGACGAATTAATTAAAAATTCTGATTATATATCAAGAATCAGAATTCAAACTTCCACTGCTGAAGGAATGAACACATCTTTTCTAATAGATTATAAAGGTGACCTTTCAAAAATTGTAATTGATATCCCAAAAACTTTAAGTCCAAATAGTGAATATATAATTTTTTATAGAGATGATGAAAATGGAGAAGTTACTCCAACTACTAGAGATGGATCTTTTATAGAAATACAAGGAGATAAGGACAGCAACCTAGCCTATGTAGAAAAGGTTTTTAATTTAAATACTCACAATAATTTAGATGGTGACAGTATTCTTAAAGAAAATAATAAAGATAAATAATGGAGGTAATTATGAGAAAATTTAAATCAATTTTATTTTCGCTAATTTTATTAGCTTTTTTAAGCACAAACGTATTCGCAAACAAAACGCCTACAATCGAATATAATGGAAAAATTATAAAATCAGATGTATCACCCTTTATTGAAAACGACAGGACTCTTGTTCCGATAAGGTTCATATCCGAAACTTTGGGATACAAAGTTTTATGGGATAATGACTCTAGAAAAGTTACTATTTCTGGAAATGATGTAAATATCGAATTAAAAATAGATTCAAAAAATGCAAAAGTTAATGAAAAAGAAGTAGAACTTGATGCTCCAGCTTTGATTAAAAATGAGAGAACTTTCGTCCCTCTAAGATTTGTTGCAGAAAATTTAAAAGCCGATGTTAAGTGGGACAAGGATAACTTTAAAGTAATAATAAATAATCTTTCTTCCAACTTAAATTTAAATGTTGAAGAAGAAAAATATGTACAAGATGTTAAAATTTTGCAAAACAGTTTAAATAAGTCCATGTCAAATTTAAAAACTAGCTTTTTTGAAAATGCAGCCAATCTTTCTGACGATGAATTAAATGCTTCTTACGAAAAAGCAAATGCTGAAATTAATTCAACAGTAGATAAAATTAAAAATTTAAATGTACCTCAAAAATTTAAAAGTTCTCACGAATATACTTTAAAAGCAAGTGAAAAAGCTTTAGAAGTTTTACCAGAATTTAAAGAAACTATTATGTATAAAGATGAAGAAGCTGCAAAAAAACTTATAAAAGATTTAACTGATTTTCAAGTCCAAATTGAAGAAGCAAAAGATTCCTTTGAATGTGCAATGAATGGTAAAGACTATAAAGCACAAAAAGACATAGCAGTTTACAATGATGAAAAAAAGAAACAAGACAAAACAGAAAATTTAATGCAAGATGAAACTTTGAAAAATATCTTCAAAAGAATTTAATTTTATAATAATTTACACATAAAAAATCCCCTCTAAGTGAGGGGGATTTTTTAATTTTTTACACTTGCAGCTTTCTTTAAATATCCTTTTTCGTACTTACTATTTCCTTCTTCCATATTCTTCCTTGCTTGTGAAAGCATAAGCTTTATTCTATTAAATTGGTTTACCTCTGATGCCGATGCATCATAATCAATTGGAATTATATTTGCTTTTTCATAAGAGTTTCTAAGTGCTTTTATAACTCCCTTTCCTGTAATATGATTTGGAAGACATCCAAAAGGCTGTACACAGATAATATTTTCTACGCCTGACTCAATTAATTCAACCATTTCACCAGTTAATAGCCAACCTTCTCCATATTGATTTCCAAGATCTACATACTTCTTTGCATAATCTATTATCTCTTCAATTTTTTCTGGTGCGTCAAATCTTGTTGGTTCAAGTGCTTCTCTTATATATTTTCTATAAGATTCAACATAATAAATTCCCATTTCACATATAAATGCAGTAAGTTTTGATTTTGAAAGTTCTTCAGACTTTGCTCTTGCATTTTTAAATGAATACATCATAAAGTCAGTGAAATCAGGAATTACAACTTCTGCACCTTCTTTTTCAAGAAGATCTGCCACATAATTATTTGCTGCAGGGTCATACTTAACTAAAATTTCTCCAACTATTCCAACTTTCGGTTTCTTTTCATTAGTTATTTCAAGTCTATTAAATTCAGAAACCATTTTATTTACATTGTCTATAAATGATTTCTTGCTATAATTTAAATTTTCTGAAGTAACTATGTCAATCCATCTATCTCGCAGTATATTTGAAGATCCTTTTATAACTTCATAAGGTCTTGTAGCTTGTGTAAGTTTCATAATTAAATCTGCATAGAGCATGCCTTGTACCATTTTCTTGCCCATTCTCGCAAGTTGTTTTTTTTCAAATTCAAATCCACTATGTTTTTCAATTTGTTGGAAGGAAAGTCCTATAACTGGAACATGACCATAACCAGCATCCTTTAAAGCTTTTCTAATAAATCCCACATAATTTGAAGCTCTACAAGCTCCTCCAGTTTGACTCATTAAAAGTGCCAAGTGGTCAGTGTCATATTCTCCAGATTTTACAGCATCTATAAATTGACCTACAACAAATATCGAAGGATAACAAGCATCATTATTTACATATTTTAGTCCTTCATTTACAACTTTATGCCCAGAATCCTTTAATACTTCTACATTTATTCCTTCTTGCCTCATTATTGGCTCAAAAACACTAAAATGAAGTGGTGCCATCTGTGGCATAAGAATAGTATAATTTTCTTTCATTTCCTTAGTAAACATTACTGGATCATCATCTAGTAATCCTTCTAATTCTGCATCAATTTTTTCAAATTCTCTTTTTTCTGCTGCTTCGATTAAAGATCTTATTCTAATTTTTACTGAACCTAAATTTGAAACCTCATCAATTTTTAAAACAGTATATATTTTATTATATGATTCTAAAATATGTTGCACTTGATCTGTCGTTACGGCATCTATACCACAACCAAAGGAATTTAATTGAACAAGTTCCAAATTCTCATGTTCTCCAACAAATTTTGCTGCTCTATAGAGTCTTGAATGATAATTCCATTGGTCTAAAACTCTAAGTCTTGAATCAATCTCTACATTTCTTGCAATTGCATCCTCTGAAATAACTGCAAGTCCTAGACTATTTATAAGTTCAGGTATTCCATGATTTATTTCTGGATCTATGTGATATGGTCTACCAGACAAAACTATTGCCCTTTGGTTCTTATTCTTTACTTCTTCTAAAATTCTATTCCCTTCATTTAAAACATCAAGTCTATATCTATCTTGTTCTTCATAAGCCCTTCTAGCTGCTTTTTTTACTTCATTTGATGGAATAAAATCAAATACATTAGATAATCTTTTTTCCAGTTTTTTTCTATTATCAAAGGAAATAAAAGGATTCATAAATTTTACTTTTCCATCTATTATGTCATCCACATTATTTTTTATAACTTCAGAATATCCTGCCACTACGGGACAATTTAGAGTATTGTCTGCATTTTTAAATTGCTTTTCTTCATAAAAAACCGCAGGATAAAATATAAAGTCAATTCCCTTTTCTATTAAGTCTTCTATATGTCCATGAGTAATTTTTGCAGGATAACAAGCTGTTTCACTTGTAATTGTTTCAATTCCCTTTTCATAAACCTCTCTTGATGATTTCCCAGAAAGTACAACAGAGTATCCAAGTTCTGTTAAAAAGGTATGCCAGAAAGGATAGTTTTCATAAATATTTAGAACTCTTGGTATGCCAACTACTCCACGCTTAGCTTCTTTCTCTGGAAGAGATTTATAATCAAATACTCTTTCATATTTGTAGCGATACATATTTGAGAGCTCATCTTCTTTACTCTTTACGTGTCCTGCTCCCTTTTCACATCTATTTCCTGTGATATATCTCTTTCCATTTGGAAACACATTTACAGATAGTGCACAATTATTTGTGCATTGTCTACAATTTGTTGAGATTGATTTATACTCAAAGTTTTCTAACTCTTTTTCAGATATTATACTTGACTTGCCACTTGATTTTTCTTTAGCTATAAGTGCCATTCCAAGTGCTCCCATTAGCCCTGCAATGTCTGGTCTTGTAACTTCAACATCTGTTAAATTTTCAAAAGCCCTTAAAACTGCATCTGATAAAAAAGTTCCTCCTTGCACAACTATATGATTTCCAAGTTCCTTAGGATCTCTTACCTTTATTACCTTTTGAATTGCATTTCTAATTACAGAATATGCAAGTCCTGCAGATATATCTGGAACAGATGCTCCTTCTTTTTGTGCTTGTTTCACATTTGAATTCATAAAAACTGTACAACGAGAACCCAAGTCAACAGGCGCTCTAGATTTTGTAGCTTCATTTGCAAATTCTTTTGCACTCATATTAACTGAACGAGCAAAGGTTTCAAGAAAAGATCCACATCCTGCTGAACAAGCTTCATTTAATAAAATAGACTCAATTACTCCATCCCTTATTTTCATGGATTTCATATCCTGTCCGCCAATATCTAAAATAAAATCAACTTCAGGATCGAAATATTTAGCAGCAGTAAAATGAGCTATGGTTTCAACTTCTCCAAAATCTAAATTAAGAGCAGCCTTTAAAAATTCTTCTCCATACCCTGTTGTGCCACAACCTGCAAAATAAGATTTTGAATTTTTCTCTTTATAAATTTCTTTTAAATTTTCAATTGCAATATCTAGAGGATTTCCTTTATTTGATCCATAAAAACTATATAGAATTTCATTTTTATCAGTAATTGCAACAAGTTTTGACGTAGTAGAGCCTGAATCAATCCCAAGATAAATTGGTCCTTCATAATCTTTTAAATCAACTTTTTTAAGTGATTTTGTTTTATGTTTTTCTCTAAAAAAATTAACTTCTTCATCACTTTTAAAAAGAGGAGGCATCACATCATTTTCTTTTATATTTATATCTTTCTTTGCATTTACTCTTTTAAATAATTCCACAAAAGAAATAGGTTTAGAATCAAAACTTGAAAGTGCAGCTCCAAGTGCAACAAAAATTTGTGAATTTTCTGGAGCAATTATCTCATCTTCACCTAAGTCTAGTGTTTCAACAAATCTTTCTTTGAGCATTGGCAAAAAGTGTAGGGGTCCTCCTAGAAATGCAACCTTACCTCTTATAGGTCTTCCACATGCAAGATTTGAAATTGTCTGATTTACAACTGATTGAAACACAGAAACAGCAATATCTGATTTGCTGGCACCTTGATTTATTAAAGCTTGTACATCTGTCTTTGCAAACACTCCGCATCTAGATGCAATAGGATAAAGTTTTTCATATCCCTTTGCCATTTCATTTAATCCTGAAGCATCTGTTTGTAAAAGAGAAGCCATTTGATCAATAAAAGCTCCTGTCCCTCCAGCACAAATACTATTCATTCTCTGTTCAACAGACCCTCTTAAATATGTTATCTTAGAATCTTCTCCTCCAAGTTCAATTGCCACATCAGTTTGAGGTATGAAGCATGATATTGCTTCTCTTCCTGCAACAACTTCTTGAATAAAATCTATATCTAAAAATTGGTGAACAGAGAGTCCACCGCTTCCTGTTACATTTACTGTAACTGTATCATATTTAAAATCATCATAAACTTCATTTATAACATCTCTTACAGTTTTTCTTACATCAGAAAAATGTCTTCTATAAGTTTGATACAAAATATTTAATTTTTCATCTAAGATTACAAGTTTTACCGTAGTAGAACCTACATCTAATCCCATATGAATTAGCATACTTTTCTTTCCCCTTTCAAAAATAAAAGCCTACTGTATGTTTTAAATTAAAAATAAAAAATTATTTAAAAGTTAAATATCTAATAAAATTAAATTTATTCTTAGTTAATTTATCTTGTCGTGGAAGTTAATTATCACACTTCACAACTATTTATTCAATACCTTTTTAAATTTATATTTGATTTTTATTAAATAGCTCTTAACTTTTTCTTAACATTTGCATTATCATTATAAACTATTTTTATGTTCTTATTATGATAAGAATAAAAATTGGCATAAAAAAAAAAGATAGGCCCATACCTATCTTCTTCTAAACTAATTAGTCTTCTGGATTTGGAGCTCCAACTGGACAAACAGCTGAACAGCTACCGCAATCTATACATTGATCTTGATCAATTTCATAGATATCTCCTTCAGAAATACAGCCAACTGGACATTCAGGTTGACATGCACCACAAGCGATGCAAGAATCGTTAATTACATATGCCATTTTATTTACCTCCATAAAAATATACCAAAATTTATGAATTTTTATATTCATATCTTCTTTTGTTATATTAACATAATAATTTTAATTTTTCAATAATTATTATAATTTTTTTATGATAAAATTTTTATAACTTTAGTTTAAATAAACTAATACTTGTATTTTTACACACTTTTTCAATGTTTTTTATATTATAAATCTAATAAAATCACTAAAAATCTCTGTATACTATTTATTAAAAGTAATAAATCGCAGTTTTTTACTGTGCTTTATTTGCTTCTAAATACCCTAAGAGAATTCAATATACATATTAAGGCAACACCTACATCAGCAAAGACTGCAAGAGGCATTGAAACATAACCTATTGCACCAAGGACAAGAACTAAAACTTTTACACCCAAAGCTATAAAAATATTTTGATATGCAATTTTTTTTACTCTCTTTGCAATATCAATTGCTGTAACTACAGAGGAAATTTCATTTCTTAATAACACAATATCTGAAGATTCAATTGCAATATCAGATCCACTTGCCATGCTTATACCTAGATAGGCACTTGCAAGTGAAGGTGCATCATTTGTTCCATCACCAACAAAAGCAAGTTTCTTATCCTCTTCTATTTTTTTTATTTCTTTTACCTTGTCTTCTGGAAGGAGTGAACCCTTAAAATAATCTATGCCAGCTTCTTTTGCAACTTCCGCAACTACATTTTCTTTGTCACCGGAAAACATATAAGTTTTAATATTTCTATTGTGAAGATCAGCTATACTATCTTTTACTCCCTCTTTTATTTCATCTTTTAATTTAATTATACCTAAAATTTCTTTTTCATTTGTATTTGCAACAAAAACATCTATACAATTTGAATTGGACTTCCTATCCAATTTCAAATTAAAATCATCCATTAATTTCTTATTTCCAACTAAATAATTTACCCCATCAATATCAAATTCAATTCCTTTTCCACCTATATTATTAAGATGCATAGGAATTTTTTTTGTTTTATGACTTCTCGCAATAGCTTTCCCTAGTGGATGAGTAGAGTACATCTCTCCAGCAGATGCAATTTCTAAAATTTTATTTTTGTCCTCTTTTATTGCTTCAACTTCTGCAATAGAAAACTCACCCTTAGTCACTGTTCCTGTTTTATCAAAAGCAATTGAATCAATATCTGTAAGTGCCTCAATAGAATTTCCACCCTTTACAAATATAGATTTTTTGGAAAGAGAACCAATTCCTGCAAATATTGTCAGTGGAACTGAAATAGCAAGAGCACATGGACAAGATATTACTAAAAATATAGACGCTCTATAAATTGCATTCTTAAAAGTAAAATCTTTTAAAAAAATCAAAACTATAAATAAAACAACTGCAAGTAAAATTACAATTGGTGTATAAATTTTAGCAAAACGAGTGATAAATTTTTCAACTTTTGCTTTATTGGTGCTAGCATCTTTAACCATATCAATTATATTTGCAATAGTTCCTTCTTTATATTCTTTTGTGACTTCAACTTCAAGAGAAGAATCTAAATTTACAAATCCAGAAGTTATTTCATCTCCAACTTCTAGAGAAATTGGAGCAAATTCTCCAGAAATATTTGATGTGTCCACATTTGATACCCCTTTTATAATTTTTCCATCTAAAGGTACTTTTTCTCCTGGTTTAATAATTATCCTTTCTCCAACAGAAACATTTATTGGATCAACTTTAATAATCTCCCCATCCTTTAATAAATTGGCAAAATCGGGCTTTAATTTTAAAGCTTCCTCAATAGACTTTTTTGAAGAATCTACTGCTTTATCTTGAATAATTTCTCCAACAGTATAAAATAGCATCACAGCAACAGCTTCTTTATATTCACCAGATACAATGGCTGCAATTGAAGCAATTGTCATAAGAAATCTTTCATCCATAAAATTTCTCTTTATAATTTTGGTAACAGAAGATTTTACAACATCAAATCCAATTATTATGTATAAAACAATATAAAAAACAAAAGTATATTTCTCACTTATATTTACAAAGTTTAAAATTATTAGAGTTATAAGAACAAAAATAGATTTATATATAGAATAATCTTCTTCCTCTTCTTCCTCTTCTTCATGTTCATCTAGTTCTTTTTTGTCTTCTATCACAATGACTCCCGGTTCAATGGAATCTACAACTTTTTGTATTTCTTTTTTTAACTCATCTAAATTTCTATCAGATTCAAAAACTAGCTCATCATTAAAAAAATTATATCTCAAATTTTTTAAATAATTTTTTTCAGACAAATTTTTTTCAATTTTTGAAGCACAATTTGCACAATTTAGTCCCTTCAAATGAAAAGTATATTTATTCATAAAACACCTTGCTTCCTATTTAGTTTAATTGTTGTTCATGCATTCATTATACATCATTTGTTTTCTGTGTCAATAGAAAATATTTTTCTCTTTATTTTCTTATTAATTTATGAGATAATACTTGAAACGTAGAAAATATAAAAATTTTTTAAATTTCTTGTAAAAATTAGTTGACAAATTTAAAAAATTCCTTTAGAATAGTTAAAGTAAGTTGCTAAAGAGTGACCTTCAATTTGGAGAAATACTCAAGTGGCTGAAGAGGCTCCCCTGCTAAGGGAGTAGGTCCCGATTAGGGTCGCGAGGGTTCAAATCCCTCTTTCTCCGCCAATGGTGAGGGCCTTTAGCTCAGTTGGTTAGAGCGCCCGGCTCATAACCGGTAGGTCCCGGGTTCAAGTCCCTGAAGGCCCACCATTTACCTGCCCAGATAGCTCAGTCGGTAGAGCAGAGGACTGAAAATCCTCGTGTCGCTGGTTCGATTCCGGCTCTGGGCACCATAAAAGAGAGTATCAAATGATACTCTCTTTTTTAATCCCTTTTTTACTTAAAAAGGATAATTTTAATATTTTAGATAATTTTTATATGACAAGATTCCAAAACGTCAAGTGCTGATTGTTTTTTCTCATCTGTCAAACCCTCTGTCAAATCTTTATATAAGTAAATATTTTTTTCTGGCAAGAATCCTTTTACCATTAAAATATTTGAAACTACACAAATATCTGCAACAAGACCAAGAAAATAAATATTATCTATATTTTCTTTTTCATCCAATTCTTTTAAATATTTTCCAAGCTCAACTGAAGCAAAAGTATTCTTTTCTATCTTCTTTGCACCTTTAAAAGATCTTGTATTCTGTAATTTCTTTGCAATCTCATGTCCTTCTGTTCCCTTTATACAATGCTCTATTGGAAGATTTTTTCCTTCATTTGTTTTTAAATAATCTTTCCCATGAGTGTCCAAAGTGTAAATTATTTTTCCATTAAATTCATTTACCTTATCCACTACTCTATCTAAAAGAATATCTCCATCTTTACTTTTAAGTGATCCACTTACAAAATCATTTTGCATATCTACTACAACTAAAATGTCCATATTATTTCCTCCCCTTTTCAATATGATATAACAAATTTTACATAATTTAAAGTTGAATGTATAATGTTTCAGGGTGAATTATGAAATACAATAGCGTCTTAAAAGCAGAATTTTTATACAGAAAAAATAGATTTATCTCAATTTGCAAAAAAGGTTTTAAAATTTTAACAGTATACGTACCAAATACTGGCAGATGCAAAGAGCTTTTGACAAAAGGTGTCACAGTTTTTGTTACTTATAACGACAATCCAAATAGGAAAACTTCATACACTCTTATTGCTGTAATTAAAGGCGATAAAATTATAAATATAGATTCTCAAGCCCCAAATGAAGTTGTTTATGAGGCTCTTTTAAAAAATAAAATTGACCTTGGATTTAAGCCTGATTTTATAAAAAGAGAATTTACTCATGGAGATTCACGCTTTGATTTTTATATTGAAGGTGAAAATAAAAAAGCATTAATGGAAGTAAAGGGTGTTACACTTGAAGATGATGGTATTGTTGCCTTTCCTGATGCTCCTACAAAAAGGGGACTAAAACATATAAATGGACTTATAAATTCCAGAGATAACTACCTTACTTACATTTTATTTTTAATTCAAATTAAAGACGTGAAATTTTTTACACCAAATTATTTCACAGACATAAATTTTTCAAAAAGTCTTTTAAAGGCAAAGGAATGCGGAGTAAAAATTCTTGCTTACGATTCTTATGTCACAAGAAATTTAATTGAGATTGGTGAAAATGTGCCAGTTGTTTTGGAGGAAACATGGAATTTAGACTCGCAAAAGAAATAGATAAAGAAAAAATAGAAAAAATTTATGAAGATGGATCAGAAAAATTAAAATCTCTTAGGATAGACCAGTGGCAAGGTGAAGACAAACCAAATCTAAATAATTTTTCTAATTTAATAAAAAATAAAAATATTTATGTGCTAGAGGACAACGGAAAAATTGTGAGCACTGTTATAATCTATAAATTTGACTATGATTACGAAAATAATTTAGATAGTAGTTGGACTTCAAATGGATCTTATGTAGCATTCCACAGAATTGGAACTCTTTCAGCTGAATGTGAAAAGGGCTACGGAAGAAAAATAATTGAATTTGCAGAAAAGTTTGCAAGGGAAAATAATTTTAATTCTGTTCGTATTGACACACATAGAAAAAATATAAAAATGCAAAACCTTTTAAAAAATCTACATTATAAATATGTTGGATTAGTATACCTCAATGGGAAAAATGAAAGACTTGCCTTTGAAAAATTAATTTAAAGAAATTATATAATTTCAAAACTAGAATTTTGTAAAAATCATCAATTATTAATTAGATAAAATTTATAGAAAATTACACACCTTTAAAAAGGTGTGATTTTTTTTCTGTAAAATTTAATTTTAAATTAATTTTGGTAAAAAAATTGTAGCAAGACCTAAAAATATAAAAAATCCAAAAACATCTGTAAAAGTCGTTAGAAAAATTGACGATGCAATTGCCGGATCCACCTTTAATTTATCTAAAATTAAAGGAATTAAAAATCCCATTGAGCAAGCAATTATCATATTTAATATCATCGCCAAAAATAAAATTAAACCGAGATAAATATTTTTATGCCAAAAAACAAAAACTGTTGCCGCCAAAATTCCTATTATTGCTCCTTCAAAAAGTCCCAAAAATATTTCCTTAAAAACTAATTTATAATCTTCCTTTAGCGACAATTCTCCTCTGGCAAGAGATGTTAAAATTATGGAAAGAGTTTGAGATCCTGCGTTTCCTCCCATTCCTGTTACAATTGGCATTGCAGCAGAAAGCACAACAACTTGTGAAATTGTCGATTCAAAACTTTTTACCACTGATGACGCTAAAAAAGCTGTAAGCAAATTTACTATAAGCCAAGGTATTCTACTTTTAAAAGAATCAACCCAATTTGAGTCGTATTCTTCGTCTGCATTTACACCATGCATCTGCAAAATATCTTCATTGTGTTCTTGATCTATAACTGCAATAATATCTTCTGATGTTATTACTCCTAATATCGCCATATTATTATTTACAACAGGCAGTATATCTAGCTCATATTTGCTAAACAAGTTTGCTGCAACTTCTTGATCATCTGTTCCAAAAACATAAAAATCCACTTCTTCTAAAATATCTTTTAGTACTGTCTTTGCACTAGAAACTAAGAGATCTCTTAATGTGACAATTCCCCTAAGTCTGTGATAATTATCTGTAACAAAAATTTCATCAATTATTTCTGTTTCAGGAGAAATTGTTCTAATTTTTTTTATTGCTTCTTCTGCCGTAAGATTTTCACGAAGAGAAATAAAATTTGTAGTCATTATACCGCCAGCAGATTCTTCATCAAAAGAAAGAATCATCTTTAATATGTTTTGGTCGGCACTTTTCATTAGAGATAAAATTGACTTTCTCCTTACAGTTGAAAGAACTCCCAATAAATCCGCAACTATTGAATGCTCCATATGAGTAAAAATTTCTATTAGTTCATCATTGGTAAAAAAACTCATTATCTTGGCATCTAATTCTTCTTCTGAAGATTCTAAAAGAAGTGCCAAGTTTTCATGTGTAATATTTTTTACAAGTATTCTTAATTCATCCTCTTCTAAATCTTCTGATTCTATGCCAAGATCCACAGGATGATATTCTTCAAAAAGATTATTTAAAAGATTTTTATCTTGAACACTTATTATTTTTTTCATTTCTTCAATTAGTTCCATTTTTTTCACCTGCCAAAGTTTCTAAATCAGATACAAAAGATGAAAGTTCATTTTTCATTCCATTTGTGTAGTTAGAATACATAAGATAAAGTTCTCTTTTTGCTCTTGTCATTGCCACATAAAAAAGTCTTCTCTCTTCTTCAAAAAGACCTTTATCTTCACTTAAAGAATCAATGCTTGAACTAGAAGGGAGTCTACCTTCATAGAGGTCTACAACAAAAACTTTTGAAAATTCAAGTCCTTTTGCAGAGTGAATTGTCGAAAAAGTGAGTTTTGCATTTGAATCTTTAGGTTTTAATAAATCATATTCAAGTGATTTTAATCTTCCAATAAAAAGTTCTAAGGATTTTGTACTTTTCGCAATTAATTTCAAATAATATAAATATTCATTTAAAGTTTCTACTGTTTCCATAAATCTCTTTGCATTTTCTCTAAGATAATTCCCATAGCCCATTTCTTTGTCTATATAATCAATAGCTTCATACACGTCTACTCTTGAAATTTTTTTAAATCCAGTTAAAAGTTTATTTATATTTTTATTATAATAATTTGGAAGATCTGGATAATCTTTTAAAATATTAAAAATATTTTTTCCTCTGTGTTTTTTCAAGTACTCAATATGTCTTTTTGATATATATCCATCTAGTTTAAAATAAAACTTCTCATACAAATCTATATTTGAAAGATCCTTAGAAAAATTCAAAATATCTAAAATATCCTTTGTAATAAAATGAGAGAAAAATTTCGTTTTTTTATCTTTTATATTAAAATTATAATTTTTCCTTTCAAAGTATTCCACAAGTCCAATGCTAGATAGATTGTTTCTATATAAAACTGCTACATCTTCGTCACCTTTTGAAATTTCTTTCTCTATAAAAGTGTACTGGTCTTTTGGATCCTTTACCTTTATAATACTCACAGGTTTATTAAATGGATTGTCTGTTACAACAGTTTTATCAAATCTCTTTTCATTTTGTGCAATAAATATATTTGCAATATTTACAATATTTCTTGTAGATCTAAAATTTTCTTCCATGTAAAAAGTTACAATATTGGGATATTCCTCTTGTAATTTAAAAAGTTCTTCGGTATTTGCACCTCTAAAACCATAAATAGACTGATCGTCATCAGCAACAACAAATAAGTTGTCCTTCGGTTTGGCAAGATATTTTAAAACTTGAAACTGACTTTTACTAGTATCTTGCCCCTCATCAAGTTGAATAAATTTAAATCTATTTCTGTATTTATTCCTAATTGCTACATCATTTTTTAAAATTTCATAGGACATATTTATCATGTCATCAAAATCAATTAAACTTTTATCTCTTTTAAACTTCTCATAGCTTTCATAAAATTTTACAAAATTGTCTGTATCGCATCTTTTACTTTTTGCAAAGGAATTTGGACTTATCATCATATTCTTACAATAGCCAACTTCAGAAATTGCAGTTTCAACTCTCTCCTCTGTTGGATAAATTTTATTGACATCTCTATAAATATCTCTAAGAATTTCATATTTCTTTTTCATATTAGAATCAATTAAACTTAAACTTTTACCTGCCTTTTTAGAATAATCTCTTACAATAGAATAGCAAAAAGCGTGAATTGTAGAAAAATGAACATTCCTATCATCACCCATACTCCTATAACGCATTTCAATATCTAGAGCCTGTGCCTTAGAAAAAGTAATAGTTAAAATACTTTTTGGATCAACACCACACTCTATTAATTTTTTTGTTCTATGTAAGATCATAGTTGTCTTCCCTGCACCTGGAACTGCAAGAACAATTGCCGGCCCTTCAAAATGTTTTACAGCTTTTAATTGACTTGATGTTAAATTCAAAATATCCCTCCAATTTTAGTTTAAACTATTTCACAATTATTTTAAATCTATTTTTTTAGTTTTGCCAATGTGATATAATTTAATATATAACTGGTTTAGGGGGTATTAATATGTTAATGACAAATTTTTTACAAAAAAGAAAATCTGTCAGAAATTTTAAAAATGACATCGTACCAAGAGATGTCTTGGAAAATATAAAATTACTTATGGACGAATTGGATAGAGAAGAAAGCGATATAAGTTTTTCACTTTACGAAAATGGAAAAATCGTAGCAGAGGGGCTAAAAGGAAAAGCAGGCTATGCAGGTGTAATGATCGAAGCCCCTCATTATATAGCACTTGATATATCTGATGATAAACCACTTAATATATTAAAAGGTGGATATTGTCTTGAAAAACTAAATACAAAAATTGTCGATCTCGATTTAGATACTTGTTGGATCACAGTAGATGAAGTTGATGAGGCAACAAAAAAATCTATTTTTGGAGAAAATGGAACAAAGATAAATTATTTAATTGCATTTGGATATGGACAAAAGAAAAAACTTTTTGACCCAGAAGTAACAAGTTCAAGACTTGATGTAAATGAAATTGTATTTTCTGAAAATTTAGGCGAACCAATTTCAATAGAAACTTTAGAAAATTATGGAATATTTGATGTATTCTCATCAGTTAGATACGCACCAAGCCACAAAAACTTTCAACCTTGGAGATTCGTTTTGAAAGGAACAGATGTAGAAGCTTATATGGTAAAATCTGATGAAGATGATAGATCACTTATTGACATGGGTGTTGTATTATTTTACATGGAAGAAATGTTAAAAACTATTGGCATAAATAAGAAATGGACAATTGATCTAAAAGATGCAGGAAAATATTATTATATAGGTTCTTTCACATTATAAATTATATCAATATATTAAAAAGAGTAGTGTTGCAGAATAGTTTAATTAGGATATGTTAAAAGGTATGTAAAAAGTTTTGTGTATCAGCTCCTCCCGATAGGTTGTGAGCTGATATTTTTTTTAATTTTTTTTAATATACTTTTATTACTATATTCTGAGAGTTCAGATATTTGTAATCTAATTTTGGCACAATTAAACTAGAAGGCCAAGATTCTTCTAAAAATCTCTCTTCTTGCCTAATTGTATATCTTAAAAATTTGAAGATTTCTGTCAAGAGCTGATCCTTAGATCAGGGCTATGCCTTTACTCTTGATTGAAAAATTCAAATTTTTATTATGCTAATGGCAAAATTTAGATTCTGCCTTCAAAAAATATTGATAGTTGTGATAATATTTGATCCTATCCTCTTATTCTACTTGTACATTTAATTGAAGCATCTACCATCGCTAGATGCAAGCTTTTTTGTAGGACGTAGTCGCTTGGAAATATTGTTTTGTTTTTGTTACTTTTCTAAGTTGTCTATTAAAATTTTCCAAAGAACCTTTTAATAATAACTTGTGTGTTCTATATCTAAATAATTTTTAAGTTCTCTTGGTTTATAGATTCCCTTATCTGTTACAAAACCTGTTATAAGTTCTGGTGGGGTTATATCAAAGGAAGGATAGATTGCCTTAACTCCTTTTGCTGTGTGATTTCCTAAAACAAGAGATGGATCTCTAAGTTCAATTACTATATCATCTCTACCCTTCTTTTCTCCGTCTGGCATACCTGTAACATAGTAAGGAACATTGAACTCACGAGCAACAATTGCAATTTGATGTGTTCCTACTTTATTTGCAACATGACCATCAACTGTAATCGTATCTGTTGCAGATGTAAATACATCTATCCCTATATTTTCCATTGTGTAAGCCACCATATTGTCAGTTATAATTGTGGTGTCAAAACCCATTTCACTTATACAAGTTGCAGTTAATCTTGCACCTTGATAGTATGGCCTTGTTTCTGCACAATAAAATTTTACATCTTTATTTTGTTCTTTTAAAGTCCTAGTTATTGTTCCTATTATAGTTTCTCCAAAACATTGAGTTAAAACTTTCCCACCATCAGGTATAACTTCGCAAAGATTTTTTGCGACTTCATCCATTGCACTATATCTTCTGTTTAAAGATTCAATTGCTTCTTCAAAAACTTTTTCTACGACATCTTCTCCATTTTCAATTGCCTTTTTTGCCGCTTTTATTGAACCTTTAGTAACTTTTTTTAGTCTTGTTGATGTAGTTGGTCTTGCAGTTGAAATTGTATTGGCAGCTTTTTCTAAGAATTTAATTAAATCTTCATCACTCAAATCTCTAGCTTCATAGGCAGCAAGAGCCATTCCCATCCCAGCAGCAGTATAAGGCCCTGCTGACTGTGTGACCATATCTGTTATTGCCCTTGCAACTTCCTTGTGAGTTTTACAAATTTCAAATCTAACTTCTTTCGGATAGACTCTTCTATCCAAAATTTTTACTTCTCCATTTTCATACCATGCAACGTTTTCATATTTAAGCATAAAAGGCATGTCATAATCTTGTCTTTTCATTTTAATCATCTAACTCCTTTACTATTTCTATTATCAAATTTTTTAATTTTGGCGAAACTTCTCTTGCAACATCTTCAACTTCACTCCCATCCATATTTTCAATTCTATCAGAAGAATAATTTGTAGCAACAGACATTGCAATAACTTTCATATTACAATGAGCTGCTGTCAAAGTTTCTGTTATAGTTGACATCCCAACTAAATCTCCGCCTAATGTCCTAATTGCTCTAATTTCTGATGGCGATTCAAAAAAAGGTCCTACTGTAAAAAAGTAAACTCCCTCTTTTAATTCAAATCCCAATTTTATTGCAGATTTTTTTGCCAAATCTCGAAATTCTTTATCATACAATTTGTCAATTGGATAAAATCTTTCTCCAAATTCATTTAAATTATTCCCCCTAGTTGGACTTGCCCCTGCAAAATTTATGTGGTCTATTATTAAACAAATATCTCCTGGATAAAAATTATAATTGACAGCACCAGCTGCATTTGTAAGTATTAATTTTGAAACTCCAAGGAGTTTTAAAACATAAACTGGCATTGCAAGTTCATTGAAATCATATCCTTCATAATAATGAAATCTTTTAGTCATACAAATTACATACTTACCGGACAATTTCCCAAAAATAAATTTTCCACCATTGTCACTAACAGTAGAAATTAAAAAATTTGGCACATCCTTATAATTAATTTCTATTTTGTCTTCAATTTCATCTAAAAGTTTTTCAAGCCCTGTGCCTAGTATAATTGCTATATCTGGTTTTATCTTTATCTTATTTAATATAAAATCCGCACTTTCTTTATAACTTTCAAATATTTTTTCTTTTAGCATATTTACCTCTCAAATTAATTTATGTTTTTAGTCTAACACAGGATAATCAATTGTCAATTAAATGAAAAATATGATAAATTATATTATATTGTGAGGTGTAAAATGAATTATAGAAAACTTTTAGTTGATTATGGTAAAAAACTTTTAGATAAAAATTTGGTGGCTGGCACAAGTGGAAATTTAAGCATAAGAGGAGAAGATGAAAATACCTTTTATATAACCCCCAGTGGAATTGACTATTTAGAAATAACCGAAAAAGATATTGTAAGAATAAATTCTAAAGGAGAATCCCTCGATAAATTTAGAAAACCTTCATCTGAATGGAGAATGCACATTGAAATTTACAAAAGCTATCCCAATTACAATGCCGTAGTTCACACACATTCAACTATTGCAACAGCTTTTTCAGTTTCAAGAAAAAAAATTCCACTTATTTTGATTGAGATGAAACCTTTTTTAGGAGGAGAAATAAATGTAGCTCCTTTTCATGAAGCAGGTTCAAAAGAACTTGCAGAATCTATTATTCCTTTCCTAAAAAATTCAAATTCTTGCTTGATGGCAAATCACGGTGTAGTTTCTTGTGGTAAGGATTTAGAAAGTGCCTTCCTTTCTGCAGAGTATGTTGAGGATGCTGCAAAAATTTATTATTACTCTTTAAATATTGGGAATCCAAAAATTATTTCAGATTAAACAATTGGCATATAAATTTAACAAATTTAGTTTTAATCAAATACAGCAAAAAACCGAGCAAATTAAATATGCCCGGCTTTTTTATTTGATAGTTTTATATTATTTTGATTTTTCTGTCAAAAATTCATTTATCTTTGGTGCGACTTCTCTTTGACTTCTGCCTGATACAAATAATCCAATGTGACCAGTTTCTACTTCAACTAATTCAACATCATCAGTTCCAACAGCTTGTGGGATTGGTCTAGTTGCATTAGGAGGAACTTGATTATCTTTCGTTCCTAAAATTGCAAGTACTGGACATTTAACATCTTTCAAATCGACTCTCTTGCCGTCTAAATAAAATTCTCCTTTAATCAAACTATTTTTGTGGTACATTTCTTCTTGAAATTCTTCATAAGCTCTACCTACTTGATCTGGAGAATCAAAAATCCAATGTTCCATTCTAAGGAAATTTGCAAGTTTATTTGGATCATCAAGTTGGTCTATTACTCCCACATATTTATCCATCATAAGGTCTATTGGTTTCAAGAAAACAAAACCTGAATTCATAAATTCTCCTGGCACGTTTCCAAAAGCCTTAACCATATTATCTGGGTTTAAATATTTTCCCCACTTAAATAAAAGCCCATCATCAGTTGAAAAATCAATTGGAGTTACAAGAGATACATAGGAATTTACTTTTTCCCCATGTAGTGCTGTGTAAATAAAGGAGAAAGTACCCCCTTGGCAAATTCCAATAAGATTTATTTTTTCTAAGTTGTGTTTTTGTCTAATTATCTCAACACAATCATCAATATATCCGTTAATATAATCTTCTAGTCCAAGATATTTATCATCCATTGTCGGATATCCCCAATCTATTATATAAATATCTTGTCCGCCTTCTAGTAAACTTTTTATAAGAGATCTATCTTCTTGTAAGTCCATCATATATTGTTTATTTACAAGAGCATAAACTATTAATGTTGGAATTTTATTTGGATCTTTTACCTTAGGCTCATAGTGATAAAGTTTCATCTTATCTTCGTGAAAGATAAGTTCCTTTGGCGTTGAATCATATCCACTGTAATCTACATTCATTAAAGTGTCTACACCTTTAACAAGTTTTTCATATGAATCAACCATATCGGACATTGATTTTACATAATCTATTCCTAATACGCTTTTCAAATTAATAACCTCCTACTATTTATTATCCCTTTTATCTTCTTCGTATTCTTTATCTCTAATGTATCTCTTCAATTCTCTAACTTCTTTTTTTAAATCATAAACACTTTTGTAAAGAGAATCCATATCTGAATTTGTTGGAATTGGAATCCATTTTAACGATTCTTCCACAACTTGGTCTAAATTAATTTTTAAAACCATTAGAGAATCTACAAAGTTTCCTAAAAATTCAGCAAATTCATCAGAAAAGAATAATTTATCAAATTCATTAGAAGTTGTAGTCTTCCAAAAATCATAAAACTCTTCAAAAGTCTTAGGAGATTCTCCTTCTTTAATAAGTTCAAAACTTTTCTTTACAACATCTTCAGTAGATTCAACAATTAGATTGGAAATCATCATACTTAATTCTGAATAATTTCCCATAAAAGTTATTAACTTATCTATAGTTCTCATGTGCATTTCATAAGTGTTTCTGTCAATTCCAAATTGAGGAGAATTTAACATTTTTCCAAAAGTTTCTTCATAACTCTTTTTCCAAATTTTAAAAAATTCTTGGAATTCCTTAGGATCTTGGAATGCCCCTTTCATAATTGAATCTAATAAGTCCACAGAATTATCCATCCAAGGGCCATAAACTGTAGTAAGCATATTTTTATAACTTTCAGATGCACCCATGCATTGTTTAATTAAATTTTGAAGATCACTTGGAATGTAAGGGAATAAATAATTATTAATGTATTGCAAAGACCCTTCTTTATACTGTTTCATAATTCTTTCAAAATTTTCCTTATTAGGTTCTATTGCTTCATCATAAATATTCTTATAAAGCTCATAAATACTATAATAAATCTTAGAAGTGTCCTTTATTTTTTTTGCAATTTCACTAGGCCCACCATGAAAATTAAAAAAATCTGCAGTTCCATACTCATCAAAAATACTATTTACACCTTTGAAATATTCTGCATTAAAAGGATTGAAATCTCCACCACCAAAAGTTTTTGCATAATCCTTCCACATATTCATCATTTTCTTTTGTGAATCCATATACTCATCAAAAAAGTTATATCTGTTATTATCCAAAATTTTTCCTCCTCTTTATATAAACACTAAAAATCTCATAATTTACTTATATTATACCCCTAAAAGAAATATTATTAACAATTTATAATCTTATTTCTTTTTCATACTAAATTAATTTATTATTTTACCTCAGCTTCTTTAAATAAAATATTTCCATCTCCATCTACTGATACACCATAGAAATTTTCAGAAATAGCTTTTTTAATTCCTTCTAAATCTTCACAGAAAATTATTTTTTCTCTCCCTGTAAAATTAAATTGAATATCTTCTGACTTTAGTATTATAAACCTATCGTAACCTTCTTCTGAAAATTCGTCTGGATATTTTTTTTCAAGAGAAACAATTTTATATCCAGAAACTAAAGTATTTTTGTAAGAATAATAATTATTTGGAGATACAGTACCTATCTTATTTGTAAATTTTGAGCCTTCAAACTTTTCTCCAATTTTTTCTCTAGTAATATTTTGAAGGTTTCTGCCTCTATAATCTTTTAGAACAACGACAGTATCATTTACTAAAACTGTATTAGGATCTACATAAAAATTAAACTTGGAAACATAATCTTCGTCTTCATGTGGCACCTTTATGCTTCTATATGCAACAAGTTTATTGTCATCATAAACCCCAATGAAAGCACCACCATTATCTATTACATCTTCTAAGTATTCTTTAGAATCATGTGAAAAAATTTCTTTATTTTCAATTCCCTCGTAAACTTCAGTTGTGAGATTATATATTTCATCAATATTTTCTTTATCTAAAAATTTAAAAACTAAATTATCCATAAGCACCTCTATCATATTCTATAATTTTCTTACTTAAATATATTTTTTGTAAAAAATTTGTACATTTTTATTTCTTTAGTGTATTAACACAAATGATATGTTTTTTATATTCTACCTTAAACAAAGTAAATAATCTACTTTATTTATAAAACTTAGAAATATTTTAGTCTTATAAATTTATATATTCTTAAACTTCTATATTTTAAATTCACAAAAAAATCTACTTTCTTAAAACAAAAGACTGCCCAAAAGCAGTCTTAAATGTAAATACCTTCTACAATTTTTTTCATCTCTATAACTTTAACTTCATCAAACCTCTTGAAAGCTTCTATTGAACTTTTATCATTGTTAAAACATTTCCAATATCCAGTGCATTTACAAATTTTTTTGTCCCTATATTTAAAGTCAATCACATCTTTAAGTGGATAACCCAAAAAAATTCCAATTTCATCGGGACAAGTTTCTGTAAACCTACTTTCTAAAAAATAAAGATAATCTTCTACAGATCTACATTCTTCATATCCTTCAGAATTTAAAAATTCAATAATTTTCTGTTGTTTAAGTTTTTTCTCAAGTCTTTTTTTCTTAAAGAAATAAACTAATACAGAATCTTCTAAAATTCTTAATTCATAAAAATCAATGTCTAAAACATCTTTTAATAAAAATTTATTCTCCATCCAACTATCTCTTAGATTTCTCTCTCCATTTTTTAAATTCATCATAGTTCCAAGCTTTAAATCGCTTAAAGTTGGAGCAATTGTAGATTTTATTAAAGCCAGTAGATATTCAAAATCCTTAAAATTTTCAATATAACTTAAAAATTCAATGAAAACACTTTTGTACATCTTTAATATTAAGCTCTTGCTAAATCTTTTCCAAGAGCTTCGCATTCATCAATTGCATCTTCATCGGGATTATCATAAGCAGCAAATCCATCTGCAATTAATTTTGCTCCAGTTCCTTCAACTTCTTCTTGCCAAGTTTTCATCCATTCACCATCAGCCCATTCATATGAACCAAATAGTACAACATTTTTTCCAGAAAGAAGTGGATTTACTTTATCCATAAAGGGTCTCATTTCTGTTTCTTCTAATTCTTCTGCTCCCATAGCAGGGCAACCAAAGGCAATATTATCTACATCTTTTACATCTTCTTCAGTGGCATTTCCTACTGGAATTAGTTTTACTTCAGCACCTTCACCTTCTGCTCCTCTAACTATTGCTTCTGCCATTCTTTCTGTGTTTCCTGTTCCTGACCAATAAATTACATTTACTTTACTCATAATATCTCCTCCCAATTTTTATTTTTTTGAAATTATTTATCATTTAAATATATTGTATTAAACTTTACGAATTATATTTATAAAAAATTATAATAATTATTTAAAAATACAATTTAAAATAAATTTTAATCATTTTCTATTTTTCATAATCTAATGCGATAAAATTATAGTTGCAATATGAACATATCTAATGATATTATTTAATTCAAAAGATAATATGCAATAATAATAAATTTCAAAAAGGAGGATTCTATGGAATTTGTGAGAGAAAATGGTATCTTAACAATTAATTTAGATTCTATTTTAACTTTAGCCTTAGCTGTAATTGTGCTACTTGTTGGCTATGGAGTAAAAAATAAATCAGAGTTTCTTAGAAAATATTGTATTCCCGCACCAGTAGTCGGTGGATTTATATTTATGTTTATTACATTTATAGGATATAAAACAAATTCGTTTAACTTTGCTTATGAAAATATTTTTCAATCTACGTTTATGTTGGCTTTTTTTACAACAGTAGGACTTGGTGCAAATTTAAAAATTTTAAAATCAGGTGGTAAACTATTAATTATCTATTGGCTACTATGTGGTCTATTATCACTTATCCAAAATACAATTGGTGTTGGAGTTGCAAAAGCAGTTAATCTTGAACCAGCTTATGGAATGCTTGCATCTTCAATTTCAATGATTGGTGGACACGGTGCAGCAATGAGTTATGGAAACACTTTTGCCAAAATGGGCTATGAACAAGCTCCAGTAGTTGGTGCAGCAGCAGCAACATTTGGACTTATCTTTGGTGTATTAATAGGTGGCCCCCTTGGAAGAAGACTAATAGTTAAAAATGATTTAAAACCTGATAACGATGATTTCGATTCATCTGCTCTTGATAATTTATTTAAAGAAGAAAAAATTGAACTTACTAATCTAGATGTCATTAAAAACGTTTCAGCAATAATTATATGTATGGCACTAGGCACTTTAGTTTCAAAACAAATTGGAAAAGCTATAAAAATGGACTTTCCTGATTATGTTGGGGCAATGTTTGTTGCCGTTATTCTTAGAAATATAAATGAAAAAGCAAACTTTTATAAATTTAGTGCACACTCAGTAGACGGAATTGGGGATGTAATGTTAAATCTTTACTTAGCTCTTGCCCTTATGACATTAAAACTATGGGAATTACAAGACCTAATGGGAGGAGTACTAATCGTTCTAATTTGTCAAGTAGTATTTATGCTTTTTTATACTTACTTTATTGTATTTAAAGTCCTTGGCAAGAATTACGACGCTGCTGTAATGTGTTCAGGATTATGTGGTCATGGACTTGGTGCAACACCATCTGCAATTGTAAATATGACTGCTATTAACGAAGAATATGGAATGAGTAGAAAGGCTATGATGATTGTTCCAATAGTTGGTGCATTCTTAGTGGATATTATCTACCAACCTATTGTTCTCACATTTATTAAAACATTTGTAAAATAAAAATTTATTGCATTTTATCTTATACAACTTAATAATTTCAAAAGGCCAAAACTTTTTCATTAAGCTTTGGTCTTTTTTTATAATTATATTATGAAATTTAAACTCTTTTTAATTTTGAGCTACTTTTACTTCAGGATTATCCCCTCTTCCAGGGACTTTTTTAAATATTCCTGTCACCATAAGTGCTATTGCACCATCTGTTGTAACATTACAAGCTGTTCCAAAACTATCTTGTAGTGCAAATATAGATAACATAAGAGCAGTTCCTGTATCATTAAAACCAAGCACAGATGTTATAAGACCAAGGGACGCCACAACAGTTCCTCCAGGAACTCCAGGTGCTGCTATTGCAAAAATTCCAAGTAATAAAATAAACGCAATCATATTTGCAGTTTCTGGAAGTTTACCAGTTAATATTTGCGAAACTGTCATTACAAAAAATACTTCTGTTAAAACTGAACCGCAAAGATGTGTATTAGAACAAAGCGGAATCGCAAAATCTCTAATTTTTGGATCAAGTGTCTTAGATTTTCTTGCACACTTTAATGCCACTGAAAGAGTTGCTGCAGATGACATTGTTCCAACTGCTGTCAAATATGCTGGAACATAATGTCGAAAAACTTCTTTTGGATTTGTCTTTGAAACTGCTCCTGCAATTGAATACATAAGAGTCATCCAAATAAAATGTCCAATAATTACTATTACAATTACTTTTAAGAAAACTGGAAGTTCATTTACTATTACTCCTTCATATGATAATCCTGCAAATGTAGTAGCGATATAAACGGGAAGTATTTTTATTACAACATTATTTACTATAAATAAAATTATTTTATTTAATTCTAAAAGCAAATTCTCCCAAGTATTTGATTCTGTAACTATAACTGCAATACCAAATAAAATTGAAGTTACAAGTGCTGTCATAACTGGCATAATTGGATCTATTGAAAGATTAAATATAGATTCTGGAATGGAATTGCCACCTCCAACATTTGAAGCAATATTTAAATTAGGAATAATTGCTTTTCCCGCTAAAAAACTCATAGTAGCTGCACCAACAGAAGAAGCGTAACAAATTATAAGTGTAACACCTAAAACTTTTCCTGCATTTTCTTTTAATGATACAATTGCTGGAGTTATAAATCCTAAAATAATTAATGGAACTATGTAACCTATTAAACTTCCAATTACTCTTTTTATAGAATCAATTATCCTTATTGCAGTAACATTTGAGATATTTCCAACAATAATTCCAATAATAATTCCAAGTATTAATTTAAATACTAAAGAGTTAAAAAATTTCTTTTTTTTCATTTCATCCTCCTAATGATTATTTTAAAAATCAACCTAGATTTTATTAATATTTTACCACCTCATAAATATAAAAGCATTAAAATAATAAATTTTCATCACTTCATTTAAAAAAATATATTTTTTTGTAAATTTTTTATAAATAATTTTTTTGAACATTGTTCATATACTACAAAATACTTTTCTCTATTTTTCAACACTTTCATCAATTAGTAACATTATTTCTTTTTTAGAAAATACATTTTTTTTATTTCACATTTAACAAATTTTTAAAAATTTTCACTTTTTATGTGTAAAATAAAGTTTCTAGGATATATATATTTATGCAAGCAGTTTAATTAATAATTTAATTAAATTAATCATTAAAAGGAGGAATGAGATTGAAGAGATGGCGAAAATGGGTTAATGTTATTTTTGCTATCGCCCTACTACTTGCTATATTTTGTTCATATTTCTTGATGTTTGACTATGGTAAGGTAACAAATACACTAGCTGGTTATTATGGACAAGGATGGTTTTTCTATTTCTTGACTATTGTATCAATTTTAGGTGCATTATTTGCTTTATTCATTTTTATTCAAGCTATTGCTCTTCCTACAATTAATAATTATTTAATTGATAAAGATGATTCTGGCGAAATGCTTATAACATCTAAAGCCATTGAAAATAATGTGCTAACAACTGTAAATAAGTATCCCGGAGTCAAAAACTCAAGTGCAATTGTTAAAGTGAACAATGGAAAAAAAGCCCATAAGATAAATACTAAAGTGACTTGTGGCGTATATGAAGGCGAAGATTTAAATTCCCTTGGTAATACAATTAAAGAAGATGTAGCTAATAATTTAGAAACTTTCACTGGTTATCCTGTTGATAAAGTGGATGTTAAATTTTACGATATCAAGAAAGATTCTAATAAGAGAGTGGTTTAGGAGGTTCATATGATTAATAATTATGGAAATTTTCCGGATTATCAAAATAATTATGAAAACTCAAATAAAAACCCTGATAATGAAAAAATAGTTGTAGTCGAAAAGAAAAAAGAAAGAGAAGTTTCTACTTTAAAAAACAAATTTAAAAACTTCACTAGATTACACTGGAATGAGTTTAAGTACACTATATTTGGACTAATCATTTCAATATTATTTTTGACAATAGGTTTTTTTAGAACACTTTTAATTATAATCTTTTATTTAATTGGCAACATTTATGGCAAGTACAAAGATGGTGATCCGAAAGCATTATTTTTGTTAGAAAAAATTTTTAAAAACTATTAACTAAAATTAACTAAAAAGGAGAAATATTATGGCAAACGAAGCTAAATACAATGAAATTGCAGGCGTAAACAAAAAAGAACAAGAAAAAATTGAAAAAGAACAAGAAAAAAGAGAAAAGGAACAAGAAAGAGCCCAAAAAAGAGAAAACTTTGTAGACAACTTACAAGACAACTTCAAAGATAATTTCAAAGACGAAGAAGGACAAGCTCATGAATCAAAACTTACTTTTGAAGATTCTGTTATTGAAAAAATAGCAGCAATTGCTTGTCACGAAGTTCCTGGCGTTCTAGATATGAAAGGTGGATTCTTCTCTGGAATTTCTGAACAATTTGGCGGATATAGCTTAACTAAAGGTATTTCTGCAGATGTTGGAGAAAAAGAAGCTGCAATTGATGCTTCAATTATTCTAGAATATGGTCATTCTGCTCCAAAAGTTTTTGAAGAATTAAAAAGAAATATTGCTCAATCTGTTGGACAAATGACTGGTCTTAAAGTTGTTGAAGTTAACGTAAAAGTTGATGATGTAATGACTAGAAAAGAATTTGAACTTAAAAAAAGAAATGACAAAAATGAAGCTCCACACTATGAACAAGGACCTTCATTAAGATAATTATTTCAATAAATATAAATTTTATATAATTTTTTTAGAAGCTCGCATGCGGGCTTCTTTTTATAGTTTATAATAATTAAGCTGTGAAATAGTTTGTGTATGAACAAGGTGCTGTTGCAAAATAAAACAAAAAAACGGCTCGCATATGCAAAAGCCGTTTTTTTGTTTTTGATAAAATTAAGGTATGAACAATTCATTAATTTATCAAAATAAGCTTACCTTAAATCGTTCAACTTTGCAACTAAGTTTAAACTTTACCTCACAAACTTGCTTTGATGATGACGGAAAAGTTGGTTTAATACAAGATTTAGTGTAAAGGATGGATTTAAATAAATTAATAAAATCATACTCCAATTTAGGAAGAAAATTAGCCGTCGACCCAGTCACAATGCTTCAAGTTTTAATCTATAGTTATTTAACTAGCTTATCTCAATAAATAAAGTCTTCAGATTTTTTTGATGAATCAATCATTTTCTTATACGTTTCACTTGTTCTAATGAGTTCTTCATGTTTTCCAAAAGCTTCAATTTTTCCATCTTTCATTACTATAATTTGGTCTACTCCCTCAATAGATTTCATTCTATGTGATATTATCATCACAGTTTTATTTTTTGTCAGTTTATTTAGTGACTCTTGTATAAATTTTTCATTTTCTACATCAAGAGATGCTGCAATTTCATCCAATAAAATTATTTCTGCATTTTTCAAAAAAGCTCTTGCAATAGAAATTCTCTGCCTTTCTCCACCTGATAATTTTGAACCATTTTCTCCTATTTCTGTATCATATCCTTTAGGAAGCTTTTTAACAAACTCATCACATCCTGCAAGCTCAGCAGCTTTCAGAACATCTTTATCACTTGCCTTTGAATTTCCAAGTCTAATATTTTCCATAACAGTTCCATTAAATAAAATTACATCCTGAAATACCATTGAAATATGTTTAAAAAGATCTTCTGTCCTTGCTTTTTTTATCTCTTTATCATCTACTAAAATTTTTCCAGAATCATAATCGTAAAGTCTTGCAACAAGTTTTAAAAGTGTACTTTTTCCACATCCAGAAGGTCCAACCAAAGCAGTAGTCTTACCTTGAAATGCCTTAAAAGAAATACTTTCTATTACTTTCTTATCATCTAAATAAGAGAATTCTACATTTTTTCCAACAATATCAAAAGTCTTAAATTCTTCTTTGTCTCCACTTTGAACTTCTGCATTTTTAAGTGATTTTATTTTTTCAACAGGTGAATCAATATACATTAGCTCTCCATAAAATTCATTAAAAGCTGCAACTCCATCAATAAGCCTTGCCGCTGCAAATAAATATCCTGCAAAATATAAAATATTAATCTCTCCATTTGTAAGACCCTTTAGACCAAAATAAATTACAAGTGCAAGAGATAAATTGGCGACGACATTTGCCCCACATACAGGAATTACTTGCCCGATTTCTGATTTTATATGTTGTTTTTCAAGATTTTTTACAAAATTAATTGAATCTGTCATCTTTTTTTCAGTTAAATTATAAGATTTTATTTCTGTAGATAAGTCAATTAATTCTTGAAACATCCTTGCAGATTTTCTCTGTTCTTTGTAATAAGATTTAGTGGCTTTAGTTTGCATTTTTTTTGACAACAAACTTAAAATCACCGAAAAAAGTATGGGTATAATAACAGCAAGCCCAAGTTTTACATTTCCAATTAAAAGTAAAATTGAAACAATAATAAAACTTATTATAAAACCATAAAATCCTGGGACTGCATGGCTAAGTGCGTGCTCAATAGTTTCCACATCCTTCATAATTGTTTGAGATAAATCTGTTAAATCATGTCTTGAATAAAAAGAAAGTGGAAGTTTCTTTATTATTTCAGAAATTTCAATTCTAAGATTTGCCGATTCACTATATGTTTCGTTGTATGTCGTGATATAATCTTTGTTTAGTACAAGTACCATTAAGACTGCAATTATTACAAAAGAAATTACTGCAACTTTTACACTAAAATCTCCCATTCCAAGTAGTCCTTGTATAACATACATCAATAAAAACATTGGGAGCATATAAGAAAGACTTTTTAAAGTCGAATATTTAATTGCTACTACTTCGCCTTCTGCACCCTTGTCAGTGAGCGCAAATCTATTTTTCAAATAGTTTTTCATGACATCCTCCATTCATTTGCAGATTCATACAAATTGACAAATTTTTTATAAGAAGTTTCAGATTCCATTAATTCCTTATGAGATCCTCTTTCTATAATTTTTCCATTTTCAACAAAAAGAATTTCATCTACACCTCTTATTGAAGAAAGCCTGTGAGCAATCATAATTGTTGTCCTGTTTTTTATCAAATCTTTAAAAGCAACTTGAAGTTCAAACTCATTTTCTGGATCTGCTGCAGCAGATGCTTCATCTAAAATTATTATTCTAGGATCTTTTAAGAAAATTCTTGCAATGGAAACTCTTTGAGTTTCTCCACCTGATAAATCTATTCCATCTGCTCCAATAACTGAATCATACTTATCCTTAAATTTATTTATAAACTCATCACACCTTGCAAGTTTCAAGGCCTTATAAACTTCCTCATCACTTGCATCTTCTTTAGCAAGCTTTACATTTTCAAAAATAGAAATTCCAGAAAATAATTTTGGATTTTGAAAAACTATTCCAATATTTTGCATAAGAATTTCCTTTTCGTAAAAAGAAATATTTTTATTCCCAATTAAAATCTCGCCTTTGTCAACAGGATAAAGTCCAGAAATTAACTTTGCAATAGTTGACTTGCCAGAACCAGATGAACCGACTAAAGCATAAACTCTATTTTCATCAAATTTAAAAGAAAAATTTTCCAAAATTTTATTTTCTCCGTCATAAGAAAAATCTACATTTTTAAATTCAATATTATTATTTTCTATAACTTCATCACTTCCAAATTTAATTTCCTTATCGCCCATTTCAACAAATAAATTTTCGAGATTATCTACTGCTGAATTTGCTTGGAAAACATACATGGAAACATACATTATCTTCATTGTAGTTGTAAAAAACATCCCCATAAAAAGCGTGAAAAATAAAACTTTTGCACTCCAAATATAAGCATCCCCTCCATGGCTAACCATAAATATTGCAATAAAAATTGGTGCGACAATAAAAATATTTAAAAGCCACTGAAAAATCACAAAGGGAACTTTGCAAGACATAGAATATTTATAAACCATATCCTTATACTCAAGTATTGAATTATAAAGCTTTTTAAAACCAATTAATGGTGCGTTAAAAACTTTTACAACTGGCATTGCCCTCACAAATTCAACAGCTCCTGCATTCATTTCATCGAGTTTATCCATATAAACTTTCATAAAGCTTTGGTCGCCCACCATTTTTTTTATCACTATAAGGCTTAAAAGAATTATTAATACAAAAAATAATCCAAGATATAAATCAACTTTAAAGACTAAAATAAGCATTAAAATTGGCGTCAAAAAAGCCGCCGTTTGGTCTGCTATTAAATGTGCAACGATCATATGAGTTTGCTCAACATTGTTGTCTATAATTTTTCTAACTTCTCCAGAATCGTGTACATCAAAAAAATTATTTGACGCATTGAGTAAATTTTTAACTCCTTTTTCACGAAGCTTAGTTTCAAGCCTAAAACCAGCAAGGTGACTCATCCAAGTACCTAAAAAATATAAAAGACCGTAAGCAATAAATAAAATTAAAATTTTTATTACTAAACCACTAGCATTAACTAAATTTCCTTTAGAGAATACACTTTTTAATAAAATCCAAATTAAATAGTATCCATAAAATTCTAAAAATATGCCGATAGCAGTAAAAAAACTTGCTAAAAAGCCATTTACTTTCTTCTCAGGCATATATGAAAATAATTTTTTATATAACTTCAAATTAAAAACTCCTTATTCTATAATTTTTAATAAATTTAAGCAAATTATCTTTATTGTTCCAAAAAATTTTGACCTTATTATTTATCAAAAATTCTGTTATATTAATAATTATTAAAATAGTCCTAGAAATATTTTATATTAAGATCTTATCTATATTTAAACTTTTAAAGAGAATTTATTGAATCTAAAATGTTATATAATCTAAATTTATAAAAATATAATCTGTTTCGCAAGCCTCTAAAATGTTTATAATAAATACTTTGTTTACTGAGTATTTTAAAATTTTACACTAAAAAAGACTCGATTTAACGAGCCTCTCAATATTTTATAAATTATTTTTAACCTCTTAATTCTTGTCTATTTTCGTTAAGCATTTTGATTATTTCTGATAAATTCACTTGTGTATTTTCAAGTAACTCATCTGCGTAATCTCTTGCTCCTTCTCTAATTTGTGTTGATTCTTCTTTTGCAGATTTCAAAATTTCTGTTGCTCTTTCATTTGCTTGTCTAACAAGTTCATTTTCGTCAATAATTTTTTCTGAATGAGCTCTTGCAGCTGCAATAATTTTATCCGCTTCATCGTGAGCTCCATTAATTATATCATCTTTGTCTTTAGCTATTCTTTGAGCTTCTGAAATTTCTCCAGGAGTTTTTTCCTTTATTTCATTTATAATTTCTAAAAATTCATCTCTGTCTACCATAACCTTATTTGTAAGTGGTAACTGTGATGATGTTTCTACAAGATCTTCCAATTCTTCAACTAAATCAATTAAATTCATATTTTCCTCCTAAGTAATTTTTTCTTCATTGCTTCTCCTACAACAGGAGGCACGAATAAATCTGTATCTCCATCAAAAGTGGAAACTTCCTTTGCAAGCGTTGAACTGACGAATAAGTTTTCATTAGACGACAACAAAAAAACTGTTTCTACGCCATCTTTGTAGTGCATATTTGCCATTGCCAACGTGTATTCATTAAAATAATCAGAGGCAGATCTAAGACCTCTAACTATTACATTGCAATTTTTTTTCTTTGCATAATCTACTAAAAGTCCGTCAAAAGAATCAATTTCTATTCCTTCCATTCCATCTAGAACTTTATGTAATAACTCTTTTCTCTCTTCAACTGTAAATAATCCTTTTTTTGAAGTATTATCTAGCACTGCTACGATGACTTCTCCAAAAATATCCTTTGCTCTTTTTATAATGTCCAAATGTCCATTAGTCACAGGGTCAAAGCTACCCGCATATATTGCTTTCATTTATATCCCATCCGCATATAGAAATCGAAGTATTTCCATATTTTTTATTTTTTATTTCTACAAAACCCTGTCCTATTAAAAGCGATTTATCTGAACTATGTTCCACAATTAATTTTCCCTCTGATTTTAAAATTTTATTTTCCCTTATAAGCTTAAAGGATTTTTTATACAAATCACCTCTATCAAAGGGTGGGTCAATATAAATGTAATCAAATTTTATATCTAAATTTTTAATTGCCTTGTTCATATAATTTTCTATAACAACAGCCTGATTTAAAAATCTTGCTTTTTCTAAATTAGATTTAACACAGTCTATTGCTTCTTTTGAATTATCAACAAAGTAAACTTTTTCTGCTCCTCTTGATATAAACTCAATTCCATTTGCCCCACTTCCGCAGAACAAATCCAAAACTATATCTCCATCAAAGTTTTGTCCGAGAATATTAAAAACTGACTCCTTAACTCTGTCTTCAGTTGGTCTTGTATCCATGCCTTTTGGTGCTCTTAATTTTAATCCTCTTCTATTTCCCGAAATAATCCTCATAAAGCCTCCAAATTAGTTTTATTTTACCATAAGTCAATAAATATTAAAAGATATTAGTTCAAATCAGAGTAAAATTCAAGTATTTCTTTATTTAAATAAAAGTATTCTTTGCTTTCTAAATTTGGATCTTCTTTTAAAATAATTTTCACATCATCTGCTGCATATTTTAAAATCATCTCATCTCTAAAAGGATCTGCAAGTCTAAGATTTGGCATACCTGATTGTCTAGTTCCCAAAATATCTCCAAAGCCACGTAGTTCTAAATCTTTATTTGCAATATAAAATCCATCACTAGAATCTGTCATTATTTTCATTCTTTCCCATGAAATTTCACTTTTTGAAAGATTATATAAAATACAATAAGACTGATTATCTCCCCTTCCAACTCTTCCTCGAAGTTGATGCAGTGTTGAAAGACCAAATCTCTCTGCATTGTAAACCATCATTACCGTTGCATTTGGAACATTTACCCCAACTTCTACAACAGTTGTTGAAACTAATAAATTTATTTTATTATTTGCAAAATCATCCATTATTTTATTTTTTTCATCTGCTTTCATCTTCCCATGAAGAAGTCCAACTTTATAATCAATAAAAAATTTTGAAAGTTCTTTATAAACTTTTTCTACAGCCTGCAAATTTTCATAATCTTCATTTTCTTCAATCAAAGAACAAATAACATAAGCTTGTCTACCCTTTGAAAGTTCAGATTTTATAAATTCAAGAGATTTACCTAGCATATTTTCATTTATTGCAATTGTCTTTATTTGCTTTCTGCCCTTTGGCATAGTTTTTATTACAGAAATATCCAAATCAGCATAAAGAACTAAACTAAGACTTCTAGGTATAGGCGTTGCTGACATTACAATTGTGGCTGCATCTTTATTTTTATTTTGAAGCATATTTCTCTGCACAACTCCAAATCGATGTTGTTCGTCAATTACATTTACTCCAAGTTTTCTAAAAATCACATTTTCTTCTATTAAAGCGTGCGTTCCTATTAATATATCAATTGAACCCATTTGAAGATTATCTAAAATATCTCTCTTTGCTTTTTTTGTCGTTGATCCAATTAAAAGTGCTACTCTAACACCAAGAGGTTCTAAAAATTCAACAAAAGATTCAAAATGTTGCTTTGCAAGAATTTCTGTCGGTGCCATAATTGATGATTGATATCCATTTAAATAGGACAGATACATTATTATAATTGCAACAATTGTCTTTCCACTTCCAACATCGCCTTGAATTAAACGATTTATTGCTCTTCCACTTTTCATGTCTGTAAAAATTTCATTTACAACATTTTCTTGACCTTCTGTTAATTTAAAAGGAAGATTATTCATAAAATCAAAAATTTCATCTTTAATTTCAAATTTTATTGCATCTCGTCTTTCATTTTGAAATTTATTTTTTAAAATGGAAAGTTCGAAGAGAAACAATTCTTCATAAATTAATCTCTCCCTAGCTTTTATATAATTTTTTCTGCTTTTCGGATAGTGAATATTTTTTATAGCTTCATTTTTATCCATGAAAGAATATTTCTCCAAAACTTCTCCAGGAAGATTTTCTTCAAATAAATTCAAATCAATAACTTGATCTATTAAATTTTCGAAAGCAAAATTATTTAGTCCTTCAGTTAAACTATAAACAGGAGAAATTTTTCCAAGTTTTTTTAAATTATGTATTTCCTCAATTTCAGGACTCGAAATGCTCACTCTACCTCTGAAAAAATCAACTTTACCATAAACTAAATATTCTCTTCCAATTTTTATTAATTTATTTAAATAAAATGCATTGAAAAATGAAATCTCCATTTCTCCACTTTCATCTTCTGCAAGAAAACTTGTGAGAGTTAGGCCCTTTCTTATTCTTCTATTTTGAAGTTTTGATATAATTTTTACTTTAAAAGTATTTTTTTCTCCAATTTTAGCACCTGAAATTTTTACAATTTTCGAACTGTCCTCGTATTTTCTGGGATAAAAAAATAAAAGATCTTCTACGCTATAAATTCCAAGTTTGTGAAAAAGTTCTTCTCTTTTGGGGCCAACTCCCTTCAAATTTTTAATAGAATCCTTTAAATTAACCATAATTTCTCCTATTATAAAAGCCCAAAGCGAAAACTTTGGGCTAAAATTTATTCTAATGAAATAATATAATAATAAATAGGTTGATCACCTTTTATCACATCAATGTCAATATCTGGATATTTTTCTTCAATTGCTTCTTGTACCTTTTCTGCATCTTCTTCTTTCACGTCTTCCCCATAAAATAAAGTTACAAGAGAAATATCCTCGTTCATAAGTTTTTCCACAGTTTCAACTACAACATCATTTACTTTTTTTCCACTTGAAACAATGTCCTTTGAAGCAATACCAATTATGTCATCTTTGTGAATTTCTTTTCCATCCATTGTAGTATCACGAACGGCATAAGTTACAGAAGCGTCAATTACACTTCCTATTGCGTCTATCATATTTTCTTTATTTTCTTCCTTTGAAGCATCTTCACTAAATGCGAGCATCGCAGCAATACCTTGTGGCACAGATTTGGATGGAATCACAATTATTTCCCTATCTGAAATATCTCTAGCTTGTTCTGCAGATAAAATTATGTTACTATTATTTGGAATTAGATAAATTACTTTCCCGCCAACTTTATCTACTCCCTTTAACAAATCTTCTGTCGACGGATTCATTGTCTGTCCGCCAGCTACAACATAATCGACTCCAAGAGATTTAAAGGTTTCAGTCATTCCACTGCCCATAGAAACAGTTATAAAAGAATAATCCTTTTCTTTTATTGTTTCTTCCTCTTCTTCTCTCTTTTTAGCTTCAAGGACTTCGCTGTCATCAAACAAAATTTCCCTATGTTGATATCTCATGTTGTCAATTTTTATATCTTGAAGAAGACCAAGCTCGCAAGCATGTTGCAAAACAATTCCAGGATCATTTGTGTGAACATGAACTTTAATAATGTGACTTCCGCCACCACCCACAACAAGAAGACAATCTCCAAGAGGAGAAATTTTTTCTCTAAAAGCATCTATATCTTCATAATCTGTATTAATAATAAACTCAGTGCAATATCCATATTTAAGAGATTTATCAGCCTCTGTAAATTGAATTTCCTTTTGTGCTTTTCTCTTTAAAGTTTCATCTTCACTTTGGTCATCAATATTTTCTCCCTTTAAAACTTTAAGTGCACCTTCGAGCAAAACGACAAGACCTTTTCCGCCTGCATCAACTACTCCTGCTTCTTTTAGTACAGAAAGATGATTTGGCGTGTTATCAAGAGATTTATTTGCTTCTACAATTACATCTTCTAAAAATAAAACTATATCTTCAGACTTTTTATAATGTCTAATTGCAAAATCAGCAGTTTCTCTTCCAACTGTCAAAATTGTTCCCTCAATAGGCTTCATAACAGCTTTATAAGTAGTTTCACTCGCTTTTTTAAAAGCATGAGCAACATCAGAAGTACTGGCTTCATCACATTCATCTAGACCTTCGGCAAAACCTCTTAAAAGTTGAGAAAGAATTACGCCACTATTACCTCTTGCTCCCATAAGCGCTCCACGAGCAGCCGCAGATGAAACATCACTTACCGAAAATTCACCTTCTAAACCATCAATTTGTTTTAAGGCAGATTTTGAGGTAAGGCTCATATTTGTTCCTGTATCTCCGTCTGGAACAGGAAACACATTCAGAGCATTGACCTCTTCCTTTCTGGATATTAGATAATTTACAGCCCCTTTAAAAACTTCTCTTAACAAAGGACCATTAATTTTATTTATTTCCAAAATCTTACCTCCACTACTTCAGTCTAATACCTTCCACCAAGACTTCAATATTATCTACTTCAAGTCCTGTCAAATTTTGAATATTAAACTTAACTCTTTCTATAATATTTTCACCAACAGTAGAAATCTTCACTCCATATTCTAGAATTACGTGAAGTTCTATTCTGATTTCATTTTCTTCAGTATTTACAACTATTCCCTTTGAAAGATTTTCGAATCTCAAAAGCTCAAAAATACCATCTGCGGCATTTTTTGATGCCATTCCAACAATTCCGTAACTTTCCATAGCTGAAATTCCAGCTATATTTGCAAGTACGCTATCCTCTATTACAATATTTCCAAGTTCTCTATTAATAATTGCCGGCATTAGGGCACCTCCTTATCTTTTTTATTATATCAGAAATTTTAAAAGATTAACAGAATTTGAGGAATTACTTTGTAAAAATAATAAATTAGTGTAAAATAAAAACATATCGAAAAAATATTTGCACTTAGCAACAATTTTTGATAAAATATTGTTTGCTTAATAACTAAAGGAGGTGCGTTATGGCTAAAAGATGTGAAATTTGTGGAAAAGAAAAAACATTTGGAAATAAAATTTCTTTCTCTCACTCTCGTTCTAACAGAAGCTGGTCTCCTAACCTTAGAAAAGTTAAAGCTATCGTTAATGGATCACCTAAAAGAATATATGTGTGCACTAGATGTTTAAGATCTGGTAAAGTTGAAAGAGCTATATAAATTAGGGTCTTAAAAAAAGATCCTTTTTTATACTCCAATTTTCAAAATCTTTATTTTTAATTTAATTACATAGTATTTTAATCTTCCAAATTTATTGGGGGATTTTTTAATTTATATAAAAATCAATAAAAAAGTTGTGCTTAAAAGTAACACAACTTCAAACAAATTTATTTAGTTTTAATCTATGGACTTAATTATAAAAGCAGAACCACTATTTATTATAATAGTTGCCTCATCTTCTAAGATTTCATTGCTCACTGCACGACCTGGATTGTAATTATTTATTTTCAAATTTTCAACTTCATAAAAAAGTCCTTTTGTAGAAAAATTTAAAGATTCTCCTGCATTTATTAGAGAAAAATATTTTTTGTCTGACTTTTTAAATTTATATTCTCCTTCTTTAACATAAATCACTTCATTATTGTCATCAATTATTTTTGCACAAATTCCTTTATTATAAAGTTTTTTTAGAAGAAAAAGATTCGCTAATTCGTGATCAAGCCTTGTCCCAAGTGCCCCTAAAATCACTATGTCCTCATATTTCTCATTAATCAAATAATTAATGCATAATTCTGTGTCAGTCGCTGCTTTTTGCGAAGGAAATTTTAAAAATTTTATATTGTTTTCTCTAACATATTTAAGAGATTCATTTCCAATGGAATCTAAATCCCCTAGTAAAAGATCCCCCTTTAAATTATATTTTCTAAGAAGTCTTGCACCTCCATCTGCAACTAAAACAAAACGATTCTTTTTATACTTTTTTATTAAATCTTTGGAAACCTCTCTACCACCAGTTATTAAAAGAGCTCTTTTCATAAAATTTCCTTAAAAGATTTTATATTTTCTCTAGTTTTATCTTTTTCAAAAATTGCAGACCCAGCAACTAGAATATCTGCTCCTGCATCCAAAATCTCTTTTGCATTATCAAGTTTTACTCCACCATCAACTTCAATTAAAGTTTCTAAATTTCTTTTTTCAATTATTTTTTTTATCTCTTTAATTTTTCTAAGAGAAGATGGAATAAATTTTTGTCCACCAAAACCTGGATTTACACTCATTACAAGAACTAAATCTAGTTTTTCCAAATTATAATCTAAAACTTCTAAGCTATCTCCAGGATTGAGTGCAAGCCCTGTTTTTTTACCAAAAGATCTTATTATAGATAAAGTTCTATCTAAATGTTTTGTTGTGCTTGGATGAATTGTAATAATCTCTGAACCAGATTTTACAAATTCTTCAATATAATTTTCAGGTTTTTCAATCATAAGATGTGTATCAAAGGGTATTTCTGTTAAAGGTCTTAAACTTTTTACAATCCCTGGACCATAGGAAATATTTGGCACATAATTGCCATCCATTATGTCTAGATGAATGAAGTCGACTTTCTCCTCATTCAAAATTTTAAATTCTTTTTCTAAATTTGTAAAATCTGCTGAAAGTAGTGAAGGTGAAATCATTAGTATTCTCCTCTTTCTTTTAATTCATTGTAAATATACTTGTAATTTTCGTATCTTGACTTTTCTATCTGTCCCTTTTCAACTGCGTATTTTACAGCACATTTAGGTTCTTTTATATGATTACAATCGTTGAATTTACAATTACTATAATCTTTAAATTCTCTAAAATAATTTTTAAGTTCTTCATTGTCTATATCTAATTTCAATGAAGAAAAACCTGGTGTATCGAAAATATAAATGTCATCTCCATATAAGATTTCTGTATGCCTAGTTGTATGTCTGCCTCTCTTAGTCTTTTCAGAAACTTTTCCAACTTCAACATCTCTATTTAAAATTAAAGATGTTATTGTAGATTTTCCAGCACCACTTACTCCACAAAAAGCAACAGTTTTTCCCTTTAAATATTTCTTTAACAAATTTACACTTTTCTCGTCATCTTTTGAAATCAAAAAAGTTTTAAATCCAGAATTTTTATAGATTTTTTCTAAATTATCTGCATCCTCTTTATTTAAATCACATTTATTAATTGCAATTGCAACATCAATTCCTTGGTGCTCTGCTTGTACTATAGTCTTATCTATTATCATAAAATTGTATTTTGGATCCATTACTGGTATCACTGTGAGAGCCAAATCTACATTGCTAACTTTTGGTCTTGTGAGTATATTTTTTCTAGGATATACTTTTTCAATATATCCCAGAGTTTTTTCTTCATATTTAAATTCTACATCATCGCCTACTATTGGTTCTACTTTTAAATGTCTAAAATTTCCTCTAGCTCTAGTTTCAAAAATTTTATCTCCAGACTTAATATAGTAAAATCCTCCAGTGAGCTTTATAATTTTTCCTATCATTATTTTATCGTCTCTGTTTTAGCAATATTGCCATCAACGTAAATATTGTATTCGCCTGGACCAATTAGTTCAACAGTTGTCGTTTCACCAGAATCTATATTGTAATTCCAAACAGACTGTGCACTAATTTTATTTCCCTTTGCATCTTTAACTCTTTCTGCAGTAACTTTGTGAGTTTCTCCATCATCGGGAACTTTAACTTTTACATTATTTACTTTATTGTATCCATTTTCATTTTCTTCAGTAGTATCTTCATTTTCTTCTTCATCATCAGATGCACCCTTTGAAATATATAGAGTAACTGTTGAACCCTTTTCAACTGTTTCTCCTGCTTTAGGATCCATGTCATAAACTTGTCCTTCGGCAACCTTATTGCTATTTCCATTTTCAATTACAACTGTAATTCCTAAACTCTTTAATTGATTTACAACTACGTCTTGATCCATTCCTTTATAATCGCTTAATACAACTGGAGTTTTGTCAACTCCTTTAGAAATTATAACCTTTACAGCTGTACCTCTCTTGACAGAATATCCTCCATCAGGATTTGAATAAATAACTTTTCCTTCTTCAACTTCTTCATTAAATTCTTCTTCAACAGAACCGAGCTTTAATGAATTTTCTTTTAAAGTTTTTTCTGCTTCTTCCTGTGTAAGACCTTTTAATGGTGGAACTGGAACAGAATCTGGAAGTTCATTTATTGCTAGTTTAACAGTAGAGCCTTTTTCCACTTCGCTTCCCTTTTCTGGATTTTGTTCCAAGACAACTCCATCTGGTTTATTTTCATCTTCTACTGTACTTACATCTAATACAAGACCTTGTGCTTCAATTAATTCTTTTGCTTCTTCTCTAGTTTTTCCTATATAATTTTCTACAACAATTTTTTCAACTTTATCATCACTTTTCATTCCTTTAATAGCCTTTGGCACTACGTAAATTAGAAGAGCAATAATAATTATTGCCGAAAAAACTCCAAGTATTGCAGGTGCAACTGATTTTTTCTTTTTTACAACTTTTTTTGGTTTGCTTTTTTTATTATTATCTGTTCTTTTTAAATTATTTCTTTCCGATCTTCTACTTATTGGTGGTGTAACAACAGTTCTATCATCATCTTCTTCATAACTTCTATTTACAGTAAAAGTTTTTGCACCAATAGTATAATCCTTAATATCTCTAATTAAATCAAAAACATCTTCGTATCTATCATTTGGATCTTTTTCTGTCATCTTTAAAACAAGTGCATCAACAGAAGGATCTATACTTTTTATATAATCAGAAGGCTTTGGCATCTGTGATTGAACTTGCATAAGTGCAACAGAAACAGGATTGTCTGCATCAAAAGGAAGTCTTCCTGTCAACATCTCAAAAAGAACAATTCCAAGAGAATAAATATCCGATCTATTGTCAACTTTAGCTCCTCTTGCTTGTTCTGGTGAAAAATAATGGACAGACCCCATTACAGCATTAGTCGCAGTTACAGTAGTGTTGTCTGCTACTCTTGCAATTCCAAAGTCTGTAACTTTTATTCTATCATCTCTAGTTACCATTATATTTTGTGACTTGATATCTCTATGGACAATATGTTTTGAATGGGCAACTTTTAATGCTTCTGCAATTTGAATACAATAATTTAAAGCTCTCTTTTCAGAAAGTCTACCTTCGTCATTTATTAAATCTTTTAAAGTTTTACCATCAATATATTCCATTACAATGTAGTGAACTTCTTTGTCATCTATTTTCTCAGTTCCAACATCATAAATACTTACAATGTTTGGATGAGAAATGCTCGCAGCAGCAAGAGATTCTCTCTTAAACTTCCTTATAAAGTTATTATCCTCATTGTACTCCAATTTCAAAACTTTTATGGCAACAATTCTATCTAACTTTCTATCGTGAGCTTTAAAAACATTGCCCATGCCGCCTGTTCCGATCTTTTCTAATATTTCATATCTATTTGCTAAAATTTTATTTATCATTGTACACCTACTCATTAAATATTAAAATAAATGTAATATTATCTAAGCCACCATTTTCTAGTGCAAGATTAAGAAGAACATCCTTTGCAACTTCTGGAGTATTCTCTTTTACTATTTTAAAAATTTCTTCATCAGAAATCATATTTGTAAGCCCATCAGAGCAAAATAAAAATATGTCATCTTTTTCTATTTTCAAGGTATTGACATAAACATCCAAAGTTTCTGTGGTTCCAAGAGCTTTTGTAAGTACATTTTTCTTGGGATGATTTTTCGCTTCTTCTTCAGTTATATCTCCTATTTCGATTAAGTAATTTACAAAGGAATCATCCCTTGTCAACTGTTCAATACCTTTATTTATTTTATAAATTCTTGAATCTCCAATATTAGAATACACTAAAACATCTTCAAGAACAAAACCAGCTGAAACTGTTGTCCCCATGCCTCTGTAATCTTCATTGTTTTCTGAACTTTCAAAAATTTCTTTATTTGCATTTTTTATTGAAGACGATAAAATCTCTATTACATCTTCCGTCTTTCTTATATTTTTATTTTTTTTGAAATGTGACGCTATAATATCGGTTGCCATTTTGGAAGCTTTTTCACCCGCCAAATGGCCGCCCATTCCATCAGCTAATATATATAAATTTTTTGAATCATTCACAAAATAACTGTCTTCATTATTTTTTCTATAATTTCCAACATTTGTTGCTGACACTACTCTCATTATTTCACCTCAACTTTGCGCCTTAGTTGTCCACAAGAAGCGCTAATGTCCTTCCCAAGTTCTCTTCTAATAGTCACATTAAAACCTTTTTTTTCAAGTTTAGTCTTAAACTCTATTATCTCAAACTTAGAAGGTCTTTTTTCATCAAATTCATCAATAGGATTAAGTGGTATTAAATTAATATTACATTTAATATTTTTAGCAAAATCATAAATTTCTTCTACGTTTTTATCATTATCATTTTGATTTCTTATAAGGGTGTACTCGAAAGTAATCCTATTGTTTGTCTTGTTAACATAATATTCCAAAGAATCCTTTAATTCTTTTAAATTATACCTTTTATTTATTGGCATTAAACTAGATCTCTCAAAATCGTTTGTTTGATGCAAACTTACGGCAAGATTTATTGGAATGTTTAAATCAGCCAATTCATAAATTTTATCTGCAACTCCACAAGTCGAAATTGTTATATTTCTATAACTTGTATTGTGCCCCTTTTCATCGTGTAGAATTTTAATAAATCTTATAACTTCATCAAAATTGTCAAGCGGCTCTCCACTTCCCATTAAAATAAAATTTGAAACCTTTATATTTAATTTATTTTCAATTTCATAAATCTCTCTTAGCATCTCTGCTGCAGTTAAATTTCTAATAAGTCCGCTTTTTGTTGAAGCACAAAAATCACATCCCATTCTACATCCAACTTGAGTAGAAATACACTGAGCATAGCCATATTTGTACCTCATTAAAACTCCTTCAATTAAATTTTTATCTTTTAATTTAAATAGAAACTTTTTAGTATCATCAAGCTTCGAATCATAAATTTTATAAATTTCTGTATTATTTATTTCTTCCTTTTCTATTATAGAGAGAGCCTTCGCCGAAAGATTTGAATTTTCTACATCAATCCTCTTTTTATCATGAAAAAATGTAAAAAGTTGTGTCCCTCTAAAAGACTTTTCACCATTCTTTTCAAAAAAATCGCAAAGTTCATCTAAGTACATAGAATTTAATTCCATTAAATCACCTATTCATTTATTTATTATATCATTAGATATGAACAATAAAAATAGATTTAATAAAATTAATTATATACAAAAAAGGCTGTGAAAATCACAACCCAATTTTTTCTAGAAGTACAATTGAAAATCCATCTGTATCATCAACAGAAGGAAATAATTTTAAAACTTCTTTATTTCTTAATTTTTTTATTTTAAAATTTTCATTTTCTTCTAAAAATTTATAGACTACATCTTCATTTTCTATTTTTGAAAGAGAACAAGTAGAATATACTAAATGTCCACCCAACTTTAAATAATTTTTTGCATTTCCTAAAATTTTAATTTGAATTTCTGAAAGATTTTTTAAATCTTTTATGTCCTTATTCCACTTTATATCAGGTTTTTTTCTATAAAGTCCCGTTCCAGAGCAAGGTGCATCCACTAATACATAATCAAATTTATCCAAAAAATCTTTATTTAAAATTTCTGCATCATTTATAAATGTTTTTATGTTTTTAACGCCAAGCCTTCTTGCGTTTTCTTCAATTAATTTAATCTTCTTTTTTGACTTATCACAAGCTACTATTTCTCCTGTATTTTCCATTATTTCAGCAAGATGAGTGCTCTTGCCACCTGGCGCTGCGCATAAATCTAAAACTTTTGAGTCTTTACTTGGATTTAAAAAAGTTGAAACTAAAATAGATCCCAAATCTTGAACATAAAATTCTCCATTTTCAAAATATTTTGTATCAATAATTCCCCTTGGATTTAAAATATTTATCGCATTCTTAAAATTTGTATCTTCTATCTCAAATCCATCATTAGTTAAACTTTTTATCAATTCTTCTCTATTTGTCTTTAAAGTATTTACTCTAATCGTAAAAGAAGGCTTTTCATTATTTGCCTTCAAAAGCTTTTTCGTAAAGTCTTCTCCATAATTATTATAAAAATACTCTGTATAAAATTTTGGATGAGAATAAAATGTAGACAAATTGTCTATACTGTTTTTTATCTTTACTTGTGGTACATCTTCTTTTGAAATAGCTCTAAGAATTCCATTTGTAAAAGCTATCGATCCCTTATTTCCATAAATTTTTGCAAGATTAACAGATTCATCTACAATAGAATATTCTGGAACTTTGTCCAAAAAATACATCTGATAAATTGCCATTTCTAAAATAGAAAGAATTATCCTGTGAATTCTATTAAATTTTATTTTAGAATTTATTTTTATCACATAATCTAAATAACTTCTATTGCGAACTACTCCTGTAGTTATCTCCTTTACAAAATTATAATCCCTCTCATCAATTCTTGATTTCTTTAAAATTTCAAGAGATTCTTCTAAAAATGCCCCCTTATAGAGGACATCGTTAAGTATTAATAATGCTTTTTCTCTTGTGCTTTTCATCAATCTCTTCTTCCAAAAATACTTAAAAGTCTTAAAAATTGTCCTATTGCTACAATTGTTGATGCAACATAAGTAAGTGCTGCTGCATCTAAGACTTCTTTAGTTCCAACTAAATCTTCTTCTGTTATTATTCCATTTGCAAGTTCTTTCTTTGCTCTGTTAGATGCGTCAAACTCAACTGGAAGTGTTACAATTTGAAATAAAACTGCAAAGAAAAATAAAGCTATACCCAACTTTGTAAAAAATACTGAAAAGAAAAAACCAAGTATTATTAATATAAAGCTAAGTTGTGTCCCTAGATTTGCAAGTGGAACTAATGCAGCCCTGAACTTTAAAGGTACATATTCTACTGAATCTTGAATTGCATGTCCAACTTCATGTGCTGCAATAGAAACTGATGCAACTGAATTTTTGTAATATACATCTCTCGATAAATTTAAAGTTTTATCTCTTGGATCGTAGTGATCAGACAATTCTCCATCTACTAAATTTATCTCTACGAAATTAAGTCCATTTCTATCTAAAATTTTTCTAGCAACTTCTGCTCCACTTAAATTTGTGGATGATCCAATTTTTTTGTATTTTTCATACGCAGAACTTATCTTAGCCTGTGCATAAAAAGCAAGTATTAGTCCTGGTAAAATATAAATAAAATAACTGTAATCATAGTAATAATATGACCCAAACATTATTTCCCTCCTATTAAATAATTTTCTTCAAACTTATTTCCACGCAAAAAATCTTCTATTGCCATGACTCTTTTACCTGGAGCTTGTATTTCTTTTACAGATATTGCTCCATCGCACGTTTTTATTATAAGTTCATCCTTCGCCTTTAAAATTTTCCCTGCTTCTTTTTCTAAATTACATGAAACAATTTCTGCGTCAAAAACTTTATAAACTTTGTCATTGTAACTAAATTTTGCACCATAATGAGGAGAAAGTCCTCTTACTTTATTTACAATATTTTTTGAAGTATCATCAAAATCTAATTTTAAATCATCCTTTAAAATCTTATGAGCATAGGTTTTCTTAGAATCATCTTGCTCTTTGAATTTAACTTCTCCTTTTTCAACTTCTTTTATAAACTCTTCTAAAAGTTCTGAACCCATTTTGGAAAGCACTTTTTCTAACTTTCCAGCATTCATTTTATTTATTTTAATTTCTTTTATGGAAGAAACTGCCCCAGAATCAAGTCCTTCTTCAACTTTCATAAGGCTAACTCCACTTTTTTCATATCCTTCCATAATTGCCCTATTAATTGGAGCTGCCCCTCTAAGTTTTGGCAAAATTGATGCGTGAACATTTACAATATATTTTGGGATTTCTATTAACTCCTTTGACAAAACTTGTCCATAGGCAACTACAACAATTATATCAGGGCTTACTTTTTTTATCTTTTCTAGAGATTCTTTAGAATTAACATCATGAGGTTGAAAAACTTCTATGCCAAGTTCTTCTGCTTTTACTTTTACAGCTGTCTTTGTAACTTTCTTTCCTCTTCCCCTTTTTTTATCTTCTTGAGAAATTACAAGAGAAATATCTCCAAGACTATTTAATTTTTCTAAAATAGGAACAGAAAACTCAGGCGTTCCCATAAAAATAAATTTCATTAGTCCTCCTCATCTTTAGCTTCATACATTTCTATTGCTTTATCTGTGTATAAAATTCCATCGAGATGATCCATTTCGTGTTGAATAATGCGAGCAAGAAAATCTTCTGCCTCCATTATTTTCTCTTCTCCAGTCAAATCGTTGTACTTAACTTTTATATTTTTTGCTCTTTTTACAGTCCCCTGTTTTCCTGGAATAGAAAGACATCCTTCCATAGAGATTTCTTCGCCTTCTTTTTCTAAAATAACTGGATTTAACATATAGAATCTTTTGTTTTCCTCTTCATCTCTATTGTCAACTACAATTAATCTTTTTAAAATTCCAACTTGAGGAGCAGCAAGTCCAACCCCATAAGCTACATCCATAGTTTCATACATATCATCAATTAAAACTTCTAATCTATTATTAAAATTCGCAACTATCTTTGACTTTTTTCTAAGTATTGGATCTTCATCCGTTCTTATTTTTCTTATTGCCATTTAATCACCTAAAACTCTATATTTAAAAATATTTTACTGTCGTCATTTATTTTACTATTAATAATTACCCTTTTCAAAACTTCTATTAACAAATTCATATCCTTTGGCTTTACTTTCACAGAAAATTTTGTCCTGTTTATTTTTTTTATCTTCGGAAGTTTTATAAAATTTGTCACCATTAAATCTATATTTTTTATATCACTTTTCATTTGTTTTAAAAATCTCTCTGCCCAAATATAAGTCAATTTTTCTTCATAAGAAGAAAATTCAAACTCAATTAATTTCATATAAGGTGGATACAAAAATAACTTTCTCTCAGAAATTTCATATTCATAGAAATCTTTATAATCACCATTTGCAGAATACTTTATAATTTCACTATCTGGACTATAAGTTTGAATTATTACTTCCCCTTTTTTTGAAGAGCGACCAGCTCTTCCTGCTACCTGTGTTACAAGCTGAAAAGTTTTCTCTTTTGCCTTATAATCAGAAATATAAAGGGACAAGTCTGCAGCAACTATTCCAACGAGTGTAACATTTTCAAAATCAAATCCTTTTGACACCATTTGAGTTCCAATAATTATATCTGCTTCTCTATTTTTTACAATATCATAGAAATTTTTAAAAGAATCTTTCTTAGTAGTTGTATCTCTATCCATTCTCACAACTCTAGCTTCTGGAAATAATTTGTTTACTTCTTCTTCAACTTTTTGTGTACCAATTCCAAATTGTTTTATAAACTTCGAACCACAGTTTGGACAAACTTTTGGTACTTCTTTTGTACTTCCGCAATAATGACAAATTAATCTATTCTTTGATTTGTGATAAGTCATAGAAATATCACAATTATCACATTTTATAACCTCTCCACAAGATCTACACGAAATAAAATTAGAAAAGCCTCGTCGATTTAAAAATAAAATAATTTGTTCTTTTTTTTCTAATTTATCTTTTATTGCATCTCTTAATTCCCTGCTAAAAATAGAAATATTCCCCATTAAAAGCTCATCTCTCATGTCCACAATTTTCGTATTTGGAAGAAAGGCTCCCTTTTTCGCCCTATTTTTCAATTCACAAAGATTGTAATAACCTTTTTTTGCATAAAAATAACTTTCAATAGACGGTGTTGCAGATCCAAGTAAAACTTTACCTTTCCCTTTCATTCTGTGTATAGCGACCTCTATTGTGTCATATTTTAAATTGTCGTGAAATTCATAAGAAGAGTCGTGAGATTCATCTACAATTATCATTTTTAAATTTTTAAAAGGCACAAAAACTGCACTCCTAACTCCTACAACAACTTTAACATCACCATTTAAAACTTTTCTATACTCATCGTACCTCTCTCCAGAAGAAAGTTTTGAGTGAATGATTGCAACATTTTTTCCAAATCTTCCTTTAAATCTCTCTATCATTTGAGGAGTCAATCCAATTTCTGGCACTAAAACTATTACTTCTCCACCATTTTCTATAACTCTTGAAGCAATATTTAAATAAACCTCTGTCTTCCCACTTCCTGTTAGTCCATGAAGGAGTGTCACAACTTTTTCAGTTTTTTCTATACTTTTTAATGCTCTTTGCTGTTCTTCATTTAGAGATATATTTTCAGAACTAAAATTATTTTCATCTGGTTCTCTTTTTATTTCTTTTTTAAATTCAGTAATTATTCCTTTTTTTATTAAAGTCTTTATAGGTGAATAAGAAATAGAAAGGCTCGTCATGACTTCTATTCTTGAAACTTCTTTTTTATCTTTTATAAAATTAAATACAGTTCTCTGTTTCTCACTTATATCTTCTAAAAACTTAGAACTAAAATTTTCTGATATCTTTAAAAAATTTTCCCTTTTAGGCTTTACTAAAACTAAAGAATCATATTCATATTTTAAAAATCCTTTGGAATGTAATTTTTTTACAATTTTCTTTTGATCAATATTCAAATCTTCATAATATTTATTTAGGTCAATAGAATTTAATAAAATTAAATCTTCTCCTGTTGGATAATCTTCTATAATAATTTTTTTCTTAATCTTTTGCAAATTTCCAGGAGGAAGAATTGGAGAAAACGCTTTTGAATATCCTATTAAGTATCTATTTTTCATCCACAAACCAAGTTCAATTAAATCCTTAGATATAATTGGTTCGTCGTCTAAAACAGAATCTACTTCTTTTAAACTTTTCTCATGTTCTCCTGAATAATCTTTATACAAAAAAAGTATGATGCCAACTCTGTAACTATTGCCAAAACTTACAAGAACTCTCATACCTTCTTTAACATCATCTTTTACAATGTAAGTATAAAGTTTATCAATTTTTTGAAAATTATTTTCTATAAAAATATCTGCAAACAATCTATCACCTACAAAAGAGCTAGATTTCTCTAGCTCATAAGTTTTTTTACTCTATCTAAAATTTCTGTTGCGAGCTCTTTTTTGTCCATTATTTCTAAATCATCAACTTTCTCTTTGCTGATAATGGAAACAATATTTGTGTCAGAACCAAATCCCGCACCTTTTTTCTTAATATTATTTACAACAATCATATCAAAATTTTTCTTTATAAGTTTTTCTTTTGCATACTCGTAAATATTTGTAGATTCAGCAGCAAAACCGACAATTATTTGATTTTTTTTAATACTTCCAAAATGAGCTGCAATGTCAGGATTTTTTTCCATTTCTATTAGATTCATTTGACTGTCATTGCCCTTTTTTATCTTTTCTTCACTGTAAGTCTTTGGTCTATAATCACTTGGCGCGGCAGCTTTTATGAGAACGTCACAACTATCAAAATATTCTCCAACTGCATCATACATATCTCTAGTAGTCTTAACTCTTACAAAATTATCAACTTTTGGCACATTTATTTTTGTGGGTCCAGATATTAAAGTTACCTTTGCTCCACGTTTTTTTGCATTATCAGCTAAAGCATAGCCCATTTTGCCCGAAGAATAATTCGAAATAAATCTCACAGGATCTAGAGGTTCAACAGTAGGTCCAGCCGTTATAACGACATGCTTACCTTCTAAATCTTTTTTTGTGAGTGCTCTATCTATCTCATCTACAATTTCACTTGGTTCAAGCATTTTACCACTGCCATAGTCATTGCATGCTAGAAAATCCTTTTTTGTATCTAAGATAATTACTCCTCTTTTTCTAAGAGTTTCCATGTTTTTTTGGTTTGCATCTGAATTTAGCATAACTGTATTCATTCCCGGGGCAAGTATTACCTTTGATCTAGATGCCATCAGAACAGTTGTAAGCATATCATCTGCTATTCCATTTGCAAATTTTCCCATCAAATTTGCAGTTGCTGGTGCTATTACAATAATATCTGCCCATTTTGCAAGAGAAATGTGTTCCACATCCATATTTTGAAGTTGATTAAACATTTCGCAGTGAACTGTATTATTTGACATAGTTTGAAAAGTGAGAGGTGTCACAAATTCTGTTGCATTTTTTGTCATAACAACTTTAACTTCTGCCCCCATCTTTCTAAGAAGGCTACAAATACCAGGTGATTTATATGACGCTATACCTCCTGTGACTCCAAGGAGAATTTTTTTATCTTTTAACATTTTATTCCTCTTCGAGATTTTCTTCCTTTAACCTATCAATTTTTTCTTGTTTTATTTTTTCAATTAATTGTTCTTTTTCTTTTGATATTACTTTATTATATTCACTGTCAGTTAATTTTTCTCCAAACTTAACTTTACCTGCCATTACTTCTTCAATTGCAATTGTAACAGGCTTTTCGCTATTAGTCTTTACTAGTGGTGGGTTGTCATCAATTAATTTTCTCGCTCTCTTTGAAACTAAAATTGCAAGTTCGTATCTTGAATCAGCAACTTCTTTTAATTCTTTAAAAGATGGTATAATCATTTATCTCTCTCCTCTTCTGCCTGAACTTCCTTTTTTATATCTTTATGCCTCTTAACTCTAAGTTTCTCAGCAGCTATAATATTTTCTATACTACTTACTGCATTTTCCAAGACATCATTAATTACAAAGTAATCATATTCGCCCACAAAGTCAAGCTCTTTAAAGGCATTTCTATATCTTGTTTCTATTTCATCTTCAGTTTCTGTATCCCTTTTCACAAGTCTTGATTTAAGCTCATCCATAGTAGGAGGGATTAGAAAAATAAAAACAGCTTCTTTATATTTTTCTTTAATTTGAAGAGCTCCTTGTACATCAATCTCTAGAAGTACAATTTCCCCCTTCTCTATCTCATCAAAGACAAATTTTTTAGGTGTCCCATAATAATTTGTATGCACAAAAGCATATTCTAAAAGTTCTCCCTTTTCTACCATTTCTTCAAACTCTTCTCTTGTAGCAAAAAAATAATTTTCACCATTAACTTCACCTGGTCTAGGTGTTCTTGTTGTTACAGAAGTTGAAAAAATAATATCATCATTGTTTTTCATAAGAGCTTCACTTACAGTTCCCTTTCCGGAACCAGAAGGCCCTGATAAAACTAATAAGAATCCACCGTCCAAATCATCACCCTCCTAATATATAAAAAATTTATTCAACATTTTGAACTTGTTCACGCAACTTTTCTATTTCAGATTTTAACTTTACAACTGTATTTGTTATTTCAATATCATTCGATTTAGATCCAATTGTATTAACTTCTCTATTCATCTCTTGAATTAAAAAATCTAATTTTCTTCCAATTGATTCTTCTGACTCAATTATATCATTAAAATTATCTATATGTATTTTTAATCTAGTGATTTCTTCATCAATAGAAAGTTTATCTAAGATAATCGCAATTTCTGTTAAAATTCTAGACTCATCAATTTTTGTAGCATCTAAATATTCAGAAATTCTATTTCTAAGTCTTTCCTCATTTTCTTTTAAAGTGATTGGAGCTCTTTTTTCAACAAAATCAGTTAACTTTTTAATTTCGGATAATTTCTTTTTGAAATCCTTTTTTATTTCTTTTCCCTCGATTTGTCTGGAAACTACAAGATTATTGAGTGATTTTTCTGCAACTTCTAAAAGTTCTTTTTTAACTAAATCTACTTCAAAATCATCTTTTTGAGATTTAAAAATATTCGGATCTCTCATAAGTTCTAAGAAAGAAATATCACTTTTTACTCCAAAATTTTTCTCTAAATCTTTACTTATAATAATATACTTATTTAAAAGCTTATAGTCAACATCAATTTTAACATCTTCAGAGTTTAAACATTCAAAATTTATAAATACATCGACCTTGCCTCTTTTAATTTTACTTTTGATTAAAGACTTAACAGATTCTTCAGCATAAATCAAAGAATTTGACATTCTCATATTGATATCCAAGTATCTGTTATTTACTGATTTCATTTCAACTTTAATATAAAAATCATCGCTTCTTTTTTCAAAAAGGCCGTAACCTGTCATGCTATTCATAAAAAAAACTCCTCATAAAGAACAAAAAGCACTAAAAAGTGCTTTTCATTTTATTTTACAACTATGTTTACAATCTTATTTGGAACATAAATCTTCTTTACAACTTTTTTAGTTTCAATATTTTTTGCATAAAGTTCATCTTTTTCTAAAATTTCAAAAACTTCGTCTTGATTTGAGTCCCTAGATATATTTATCGTAAATCTAACTTTTCCATTAAACTGAACTGGAATTTCTATTTCATCATCTACTGTAAGCTTTTCATCAAATATTGGCCACTCTTGTTCTGACAAAATTCCACCTAAATCGCAAATTTGCCATAATTCTTCTGTAATATGTGGTGCAACTGGATTTAACAAAATTAGGAAAGTTCTAAAATCTTCTTTTGTAATTTTTCCAGCATCATTAAATTCATTTGAAAGGCCCATAAGTTGTGCTATTGCAGTATTTGCTTTTAAATTTTCATAATCTTCTGTTACCTTTTTTATAGTTTTATGGATTTCTGTTACAAGTTTTTCTGAATAATTATCTTCATCAACTATAATAGTTTGAAGATTCCAAACTCTTTCCAAAAATCTTCGGCAACCTTTTACTCCATTTTCTGACCAAGGCACTGGCTTTTCAAAATCACCAATAAACATTTCATAGCATCTTAAAGTATCTGCACCATAATCTCTTACAATATCATCAGGATTAACAACATTTCCTCTTGACTTAGACATCTTTTCATTATTACTTCCCAAAATCATTCCATGAGAAGTTCTCTTTTGATATGGTTCTTTAGTGGGAACTACACCCATATCATATAAAAATTTGTGCCAAAATCTTGAATAAAGCAAGTGAAGTGTTGTATGTTCCATACCACCATTGTACCAGTCAACAGGAAGCCAATACTTTAAAGCTTCTTTACTTGCAAGTTCTTTGTCATTATGTGGATCTGTATATCTTAAGAAATACCAAGATGATCCTGCCCACTGTGGCATTGTATCAGTTTCTCTTTTAGCTGGACCGCCACATTTAGGACAAGTTGTATTTACCCAATCAGTCATTTTTGCAAGTGGTGATTCTCCAGAATCTGTTGGTTCATAATTTTCAACTTCTGGAAGAAGTAAAGGTAACTCTTCTTCTGGAAGTGCAACATAACCACATTTTTCACAGTGAACTATTGGAATTGGTTCCCCCCAATATCTTTGTCTAGAGAAAACCCAATCTCTTAACTTATAATTAACTTTTCTGTCGCCTAAATTATTTTCAACTAAATAATCTATTATCTTTGAAATAGCATCTTTTACTTCAAGTCCATTTAAAATTCCTGAATTTATCATCTTTCCAGAACTTGTTTCAGTGTTTGCATGTTTGCTTACATCACTGCCTTCAATTACAGGAATTATTTCAAGACTAAACTTTTTCGCAAAGTCATAGTCACGATCATCGTGAGCAGGAACTGCCATTATGGCTCCAGTCCCATAAGTCATTAGAACGTAATCAGAAATCCAAATTGGAATTTCTTTATTAGTAAGCGGATTTATAGCTCTAATTCCTTTGATTTCAACGCCAGTCTTATTCTTTTCAAGCTCTGTTCTTTCAAAATCACTTTTCTTTGAAACTTCTTCTCTATAAGAATTTATTTCAGCTAAATTTTCTATTTTATCTTTATATTTATCAATAAGTGGGTGTTCTGGTGCAATTACCATATAAGTTGCCCCAAAAATTGTATCTGGTCTAGTCGTAAAAACTTCAAGTTTCTCATCTAAATCTTTTAGAGAAAAGTTTACACTTGCACCTTCACTTCTTCCAATCCAATTTTTTTGTTGAGTTACAACTCTGTCAATAAAGTCGAGATCATCAAGGTCTTCTATAAGTCTATCCGCATAATCCGTAATTTTTAGCATCCATTGACTCTTAACACGTCTTACGACTTCGTGTCCACATCTTTCACATTTTCCACCTACAACTTCTTCATTTGAAAGTCCAACTTTACATGACGGACACCAGTTTATAGGCATTTCCTTTTTATAAGCAAGTCCATTTTTGTAAAGTTGTAGAAAAATCCATTGAGTCCACTTATAATATTCTGGATCAGTTGTATTTATTTCTCTTGACCAATCGAAAGAAAAACCAATTGATTTTAATTGCTTTTTAAAATGTTCTATATTATTTTTGGTTACAATTGCAGGATGAATCTTATTTTTAATTGCATAGTTTTCTGTTGGAAGACCAAATGCATCCCAACCCATTGGATATAAAACATTTAATCCTTGCATTCTTTTCATTCTCGAAACAATGTCAAGAGCTGTATATGGCCTTGGATGACCAACATGAAGTCCCTGTCCAGATGGATAAGGAAATTCTACAAGAGCGTAAAATTTCTCTTTATCTGAGTTATCTTCACATACAAAAGATTCATGTTCATCCCAAAAATCTTGCCATTTTTTTTCTATCTCGCTCGGCGTATATTTATTCATAACAACTCCTAAAATTCTGCATTCCCAACAGTTCTTGGAAAAGGTATTACATCTCTAATATTCTTCATTCCAGTTATATACATTACAGCTCTTTCAAAACCAAGCCCAAAGCCAGAATGAACAACTGAACCATATCTTCTAAGATCAAGATACCAATCATAAGTATCCATGTTCATTCCAATATTTTTCATTTTTTCTTCTAAAACATCAAGTCTATGTTCTCTTTGTGATCCACCAATAATTTCTCCAACTCCAGGTACTAAAAGATCCATTGCAGCAACAGTTTTTTTATCCTCATTTTCGTACATATAAAATGCTTTTATTTCCTTTGGATAGTCCGTCACAAATACTGGTTTTTTGTAAACTTCCTCTGTTATATATCTTTCGTGTTCAGTTTGAAGATCTATTCCCCAGCTAACTGGATAATTGAATTCTCTATCAGCTTTTTCTAATATTGCAATAGCTTCTGTGTACGTTATTCTCGCAAACTCATTGCCAACAACATTTTGAAGTCTTTCTAACAAGCCTTTATCAATAAAACTATTGAAAAATTCCATTTCTTCTTTTGCATTTTCAAGAACATAATTTATGATATACTTTAGCATTTCCTCTGAAACATCCATATTTACATTTAAATCTGCAAAAGCCATTTCAGGCTCAATCATCCAAAACTCAGCAGCGTGTCTTTGTGTATTTGAATTTTCTGCTCTAAATGTTGGACCAAAAGTGTAAATATTTTTGAAAGCTTCTGCAAAAGCTTCTGCTTCAAGTTGCCCTGAAACTGTCAAATGAGTTTTTTTATTAAAAAAGTCTTTTGTATAGTCCACTTCTGTTGGCTCTGATTTTGCAATAGAATCAATGTCTAAGGTTGTAACTTGGAACATTTCTCCTGCACCTTCTGCATCAGATGTCGTAATAATTGGAGCGTGAACATATACAAATCCTTTCTCTTGGAAAAATTTGTGGATTGCATAAGCAATTAGAGATCTTACTCTAAAAACAGCATTAAATGTATTTGCTCTTGGACGTAGATGAGAAATTGTTCTCAAATATTCCATAGTATGTCTTTTCTTTTGAAGTGGATAAGATGGATCTGATGAACAAATTGCAACAATTTTATTTGCTTGTAGTTCAAAAGATTGATTTTTTCCAGGTGACTTTACGATTTTTCCACTAACTTCTAATGATGAGCTAATTGGAAACTTTTCAATTTCATCAAAATTATCAAGCTCTTTTCCATAAACAACTTGAATTGGTTTAAAATGAGTTCCATCAGTAAGTTCGATAAAACCAAAATTTTTTGACGCTCTACTTGTTTTTACCCAACCGCTTAATACTATTTCTTTATCTAAAAATTCATCGGAATTTTTAAAAATATCTCTAATGCTAATTGACATAATTCCTCCTATTTTTCATTCTTATACATAATAGTAAAGTATATTATTAAATAAACCTTTTGTCAATTTAAAGGCTTATTTCAAACTATCAAGATGTCTTTTTATCTCTATTTCGTAGCCAATATTTTTAGGCTCATAATATTTTTCTCCAGAAAAATTCTCTGGCATATAATTTTGATTAATATAAGCATTTTCGTAATTATGCGGATATAAATACTTTTTATTTGTTTCATTTTGTGGATTGTGTTTATCTCTAATATTTTTTGGGATGACAACATTATTGGATTTTTTAACATCTTCTATTGCCTTATTTATTCCAAGATAACTTGCATTAGATTTCTCTGTAGTTGCAAGATAAGTTACAGTTTGTGCCAAAATGATTCTAGCTTCAGGCATACCTACTACATCTATACTATTAAAACAAGAAGATGCCAATATCATTGCCTGCGGATCAGCATTCCCCACATCTTCTGAAGCAAAAATAATAAGACGTCTTGCTATAAACTTAATATCTTCTCCGCCCTCAAGCATTTTCGCAAGATATATAAGAGCCGCATCGGGATCACTTCCCCTCATAGACTTTATAAAAGCAGAAATGGTATCATAATGTTCACTATCATTTTTATCGTACTTTATATTTTTTACTAAAAGAGAATCTTCTATTACCTTTTCATCAATATTTATAACCCCATCAATTTCATCAGTAGAAAGAACAGCAATTTCCAAACTATTTAATAAAAATCTTCCATCTCCATTAGAATTTTTTACAAGAACTTTCTTTGCAAAATTATTCATTTCAATATTTTTGTTTCCAAAACCACGTTCACTATCAGAAAGTGCAGTATCCAACAATTTAAAAAGATCTTTATCATCAAGCGGCAACAAATTTATAATTTGCATTCTAGATAGAAGTGCTCTATTAACTTCAAAATATGGATTTTCTGTCGTTGCACCAATTAAAGTTATAATCCCCCTTTCTACAAAGGGAAGAAGGGCATCCTGTTGAGTTTTATTAAATCTGTGAATTTCATCAATAAAAACAATTGTAGAAACATCGTGAAATTTCATAGAGTCTTCTGCCTTTTTCAAAACTTCTCTTAGTTCTTTTAAATTAGAAGTAACAGCAGATAATTTTACAAAATTTTTATTCGTAGTCTTTGCTATTATTTCAGCCAAAGTTGTCTTGCCAACTCCTGGAGGACCATAAAACAAAATAGATCCAATCCTATCGCTTTTTATCAAACGAGATAAATATTTTCCATCTCCAATTACATGATCTTGACCAACAAATTCATTTAGATTTCTCGGTCGCATTCTATCGGCAAGAGGAGCATTGTTTTTTAAGTTTTTTTGCATGCTAAATTCAAATAAATCCATATTAATTCTTCTTTTTCACAAAATTCTTTAGCTCATCCATAAAAGACTGTAAATCTTTAAATTCTCTATAAACAGAGGCGAATCTAACATAAGAAACTTCATCCAAGTCTTTAAGCTCGTCCATTACCATATCGCCAATCTCAAGGGAAGTAATCTCTTTTCGCATAGAATTTTCTATTCTCTTTTCTATATTATTTACAGCATTTTCAATTTCAGATATAGAAACAGGTCTTTTTTCGCAAGACTTTATCATTCCTCTAATAATTTTTTCTCTATCAAAAGCTTGCCTGTTTCCATCCTTTTTTATAACCATTATCGGAGACTTTTCTATTTTTTCATAAGTAGTAAATCTTTTTTGACAATTTAAACACTCACGGCGGCGTCTAATTGTATAACCTTCGTCAGTTGGTCTAGTATCCAAAACTTTTGAATCATCACATCCACAAAAAGGACATTTCATATTTATCACCCCAATTTAAATAAAGGTCCAGATGGACCTTTTAAGTTTATAACAATATTATCATTTAACTTTTCTTTATTCAATAGTTAAAGATAACCTTATGCTAATCTAAAGAATTAAAAAAGACCACAAAGCAAAAACTTTATGATCTTTAAATCTTTTTATCTCAATGTTTGAGCAATATTTAAGAAAATCGTAATAAAGAATGAGTTAATGATGTCAATTGCAAAAGCGCCTACCATTGGTAGTATAAAGTAAGCTTTTGGAGATGGACCATATCTTTCTGTAATTGAGTCCATGTTTGCAATAGCATTGTAAGTTGCACCCATACCAAATCCACAAACACCACCAGCTAAAACTGCCGCATCATAATCTCTGCCCATTGCCCAATAAGTTACAAAGTAAGCAAATAGTGCCATTAATAATGTTTGAGCTATTAAGATAATAAGCATTGATCCTGCAACTTCTTTAAGATCTAACAAATTCATATCAATAAGTGCCATTACTAAGAATACATTTAGTCCAACATCTCCACAAATTGAATTTGCTCTCTCATCAACTGCCCATTTAGAACCTTTTTTACCAAGTGTGTTTACAAATATACCCGCAAAAATCATTGCAGTTACATATGCTGGTAAGCTTAGTGGAGTACCAAGTACTGTTACATGATCCTTAATGAATTGTTGTAAAATTGCACCTATACCAACAGCTACAAAAATAAGACCAAGAACTTTAATAAAATCTAATGCTTCAAGAGGAACAACTTTTTCGTAATTTTCCCCGGCATTATTTCTTTCTATACTTTCAACTACATCTACGTCCTCTCCTACTTGATCAAGCGGTTTAGCTAAATTGTGTTTTCTAATTAGTGAAGAACCCACTGGTCCACCTATTAGAGAACCCATAATTACACCAAACGTAGCTGCAGCCATACCAAAAGTAGATCCATTTGCAAGGCCTTGTTCTTCAAAAGTAGTGCCCCAAGCTCCTGCTGAACCATGTCCACCTACCATTGTAACTGAACCACAAATTAATCCTAGAAGAGAGTCGGCTCCTATAGCTTGAGATAGTACAAGACCAAGAATATCTTGTAAAACTACTAGAACTGTTGATACAATTACGAAAATTAAAAATCCTTTTCCACCTTTTTTTAGTGTTTCAAGATCTGCACCAACTCCAATTGAAGTAAAGAATACCATCATAAACGGATCTTTAAGTGTTTGATCAAACTCAAAATTTGCAATCCCAGCTATTTGTAATAAAAGTCGTATAATTGCAAATAAAAATCCTCCTATTACTGGAGCAGGAACACAAAATGTTTGAAAGAATTGGACTTTGCTTCTGATAAGTTTACCTATGTAAAAAACTATGATTGCAAATCCAACAGTTTGCATGACATTAAATGAAATAGTAGTCATTTAATCGCCCTCCTTTTATATAATTTTTAGCCTTTTTAAGACCATATATATATTATAATAAAACCTTTTCATTTTTGCAATATCTCCCACTAAAAAATTTTTGTTTGCTAATTGTTTTTTATTGTATTGAGTTAAATCAATTTGTTTCTTATTCAATTTTTAATAACTATTTTCAGCATATTTTCTAATTTTTCATCAATTTTTTAAACAATCGTAAAAACTACTACATAAAAAAATTATAGTGAAAATTTCTAATCAAAATAAAAAACTACGATATCCTTTGCAAGTAAATCAATATTATCCTGCACACTTATATTCCCACTTTATGAGCGTTTTGTTTTTTTTAAGATATTGGAGTACAAGTGTTATTTTTTGCAAAAAAATATCTGTTGAGGAATATTTTTGTATCTCTCAACAGATATTTTAGAACATTTTTAATTTTAAATTATAACACGCGTGTTGCGTTTACGTAAGTATCTTCATAATATTCTTCACTTAGTGAAGAAGTTACTACTTTTCCTTGACCAGAAGAAGCGTGTATAAACTTGCCCCCTCCAATATAAATACCAACATGACTCACACCATTTCCTGTTGTGTTAAAGAAAACTAAATCTCCTTCTTGTAAGTCAGATTTTGATACTTGTTTTCCACAAGTTGATTGTGAAAAAGAAGCTCTTGGAATTGAAATTCCAAGTTCATCATTGTAAATTGAATATACAAGCCCTGAACAATCATATCCTTCCTTGCCAGTATCTCCATAAACATATGTAGAACCAATTTTATTTTCAGCAGACATTATTACCTTTGAAGCAATAGAAGAAGCTGTAGCTGGGAATTTTTGAATTTGTCTTGATTCCTTTTGTCTATCTTTTTCTTGACGTTTTATTGTTTCTTGAATTTCTTTTTCATCATCTCTAAATGTTTCTTCTTCGTTTCTTTCGGCTTTCTTTCCAGAAACAATATTTAAATTTTTAGCATCAACATTGTAAGAATTTCCATTTTCTTCAATTACAAAATTTCCATTGTTGTAATTGACAACATTTACAACTTGATTTTTATTTAAATTTAATTTTTTACCACTGCCATTTTTTGCAACAGTTTTATTTTTAACTTCAACTTCCGTTACATTATTTCTTCTATCAGAAACTTTCTTAAGTGCAGACTTATCTACATTTCCAACAGTGCCATCATTGCATTTAATTTTAACATTATTTCCATTTTCTGAAACAAACACTGCATATTCATCTAGAAAAAGACTTCTAATAATTTTGCCATTGTCATCTAAAATTGGACTTGCTTTAACAACTTTATAAGTAGGAAGATTTACTTCTGTAAGTAAAATTTTATCCTGTGGAACTGTAACTTTTGCTTTGCCTTTAGAAATATAATAATTATCTCCTTTGTTTTCAAGTACTTCTACTTTTTCACCTATTGCAAATTTAATTTCATTTCCACTATATGTTTTTTGTACATGTTCGTTAATAAATACTCCTGTATCTTTCATGCCTACTACTGAAACTGCGCAAAGTGCAACTAAGCCTAGCGGCAATTTATTTTTTAAGGAAAACAATACTAACAACTCCTATACTATTAATTTTATATTCTGTCTAAAAATAGTTAGACCTCTAGCTCAATTTTTATTACTAATTAAGTATAGCAAAGTTATTACAAAAAAACAACAAAAAGTTACAAAAAAGTTAAGAAAATTTTAACTAATTTGTAACTTTTTGTTGTTTATGTAGTAAGCAAATCTATAAGCCGCGTTCTGTTTAATCAACTATCAATCTTAAATTATAGTCGCCTATAATCTTTAGCAACCTACCTACCGGCAGATGCGAGCAACATCTGTTATTCCTATTTGGTCTTGCTCCGAATGGGGTTTACATAGCATTATTATCACTAATAATCTGGTGAGCTCTTACCTCGCCTTTCCACCCTTACCATTATGGCGGTATATCTCTGTTGCACTTGCCTTGGGGTCGCCCCCACTGGTCGTTAACCAGCATCCCTGCTCTATGGAGCGCGGACTTTCCTCACATTTGTGCAGTTGACCAATTTACTTACCAAAATATTTTACCATTTATTTCCTTAAATATCAAGCTCATAGCTATTTCCTTCTTCTATATAAAAATTTAAATTTTTAAAATTTTTTTCAAGATTATTTTTTATCTTTTCAAGTATCATCTTTTCTGAACAAAAATGTCCAACATCAAAAACTAAAATACCATTTTCATAAGCCCTTTGACCGTCATGATACTTTATATCGCCTGTTATAAAAGCATCTGATCCACTTCTTACTGCATCACTTATAAAGTCTGCTCCACTGCCACCAAGAATAGCAACTTTTCTTATATTATTATTCTCTTTCCCATAGATTTTTATTTTCTTATAATCCAAAGAATCTTGTAAAAACTTTTTTAATTTTTCTGTGGTATAACTTTTTGACAAATCTCCAACAAGTCCCATTGATTTTTCTTCTTCACGGGCCAAAACTTTTTTATTCATTAAATTTAATTTTTCAAAAAGTGTATCATTTACACCATTATTTGCAATGTCCATGGAAGTATGGTAGGAGAAAACAGAAATATTGTTTTTTATAAGTTTTATAATATTGTCACCCAAATAAGATCCTTCTATAATACTTTTTGTGCCAGAAAAAAACATTGGATGATGCGTTATAATTAGCTTTGAATTAGTTTCAATAGCTTTTTCAACTAAATTATCCGTTAAATCTAGTCCAAGAACTACAGAATCTGTTTTTTCTTTAAACTCAATTTGGCTCCCTGAATTATCCCAACTAAGTTGATATTCATCTTTTGCCCAATTTTGCATATAATCTTTAATCTCACTTACAGGATATTTCATATATTGCCTCCTCTGTCTTTTTTAGCAAGTAATAGAGTTCTCCTTTTCTTTTTTCCGCTCTTTTATTATTGCAATTAAAACTTTTCATAATATTTTTTATATTCCTTTCTCTTTCTTTTAAAAATTCAAGATAAGTCTTATCTTTTTTTTCAATTAATTTCTCTGAAAAATAAAAATATTCTTCACTGTAAAATTTTCGCTCTCTAGAATATTTTGCAACAATAATCTCAAAAAATCTTTCATCTTCAAATATAATCTCTTCGTCAATAATTTCAAAACCCATTTTAAAAAGTTCTCGTCTTAAAATATTTGTCTTTTGCATAGGTTGTAAGATTAACTTTTCTGCATCTTTAGCAATTTCAAAAGAATCTAAAATAATATCTGCAATTTGAATTCCGCCCAAACCTGCAATTATTATATTTTCACGTTTTTCATTTACTATCCCATTTGCAAGAATATTTCTAATGCACTTTTCATTATTGAGTTTTTTTGTTAATTCAATAGACTTTTCTAGAGAATTCTTTGAAATATCTGTGGCGATTATATCTTTTGAAATATTTTCTTCGCATAAAAAATTGGGCACATAACCATGATCTGTGCCCACATCAATTACCGAAGCTCCAAAATCTACAAGTTCTGCAATTTTCTTTAGCCTGTTCGATAACTTTATCATTCTAAATAATCCTTTAATTTTTTTGATCTACTTGGATGACGCAACTTTCTAAGTGCTTTAGCTTCTATTTGTCTAATCCTTTCACGAGTTACATCAAATTCTTTGCCAACCTCTTCAAGTGTTCTAGCCCTTCCATCTTCAAGTCCAAATCTAAGTGTCAAAACTTTCTTTTCCCTTTCAGTTAAAGTTTCTAAAACTGTGTTTAATTGTTCCTTTAAAAGAGTAAATGTAGCTGCATCTTGTGGCGATAAAATTTCATCGTCAGGTATAAAATCTCCTAGATGAGAGTCTTCTTCCTCTCCAATTGGAGTTTCGAGAGAAACTGGTTCCTGTGCAATTTTTTGAATTTCGCGTACTCTATCAACATCTAAATTCATTTCTGCTGCAATTTCTTCTGGAAGAGGATCTCTACCAAGATCTTGAACAAGTTGTCTTTGAACTCTTACAAGTTTATTAATAGTTTCGACCATGTGAACTGGAATTCTAATAGTTCTTGCTTGGTCAGCAATTGCTCTTGTTATTGCTTGTCTAATCCACCAAGTTGCATAAGTAGAAAATTTAAAACCCTTTGTATAATCAAACTTGTCAACAGCTTTCATAAGTCCAAGATTTCCCTCTTGAATTAAATCTAAAAAGCTCATTCCACGTCCAACATATCTCTTAGCAATAGAAACAACAAGCCTTAGATTTGCTTCTGCGAGTTCTTTTTTTGCAGACTCATCCCCTGCTTCCATTCTCTTGGCAATTTCAACCTCTTCTTCAGCTGTAAGAAGAGAAATTTTTCCAATTTCCTTTAGATACATTCTAACAGGATCGTCAACTGTAACGCCTTTTGGTACAGACAAATCTTCTTTAGTAACATCTACTTCTTCATCATCACCTTTAGAATCTTTTTCGTCAATTAAATGTATACCTTGTTTTTCAAAATTTTTATACATTTCATCTATTTCATCAGAATCCATTGGAACTTTTTCAAAGGCATCACCTATTTCGTCATAAGAGAGTTTTCCTTCTTTTTTGCCTTCTTCTAAAAGTCTTTCCATCACAGATTCAATGGAATCTTTATTTTTTATATCATCGCTCATTATTACCCTCTCCTTTCAACTCATTTAGCTTTAAATTAATCGATTTTAAATCCTTTAAAGCTTCGAGTAAGAGATTTTTATTTTCTTCTCCTTGAAGTTTTCCGATATTTTCGAGGATTTTATTCTTTTCATTCTGCAAATAATTTTTTTCAAGTGTACTTATCAACTCATCAATTATCTTGTAATTTACATTAATTTTTTTTATGAGATCTAAAATAATTTCTACAAAATCTTTTTCTATTAATTTTTTATCAATTAAATCGTATAAAAATTCCCTTATATCCAATTCTTCTTCAAACATTCTAGGAATCTCTTCAAATACAATTCTCGTATTTACATTTGTAAAATAATATACTTCAATTTTATTTTTTATATATTCATAGATATCATTATCCAGTAAAGAATATGACAATAATTCCTCTTGTGCTTTAGTTTTTGTATTTTGCACCACATTAGTATTTTTCTTTACCTTAAATCTATCCTTTCTATTTTCTTTTAACTTATTCCTATTTAAATAATTAATATAATTATTTATAGCATTTATAGAAATATTATAATTTTTAGAAAAATCTTTTACAAAAATATCTCTCTCAATAGGATTTTTTATACTAGAAAAAATCTTAGCAGACTCTATAGTAAAATTGCTAAGTCCTTCATTTTCTTCTAAATTAAAGTTTTCCTTTAATCTTTTAATTTTAAAATCAATATAAGAAATTGCACCTTTGATTTTATTTTCAAAGCCTTCAACGCCATACTTCTTTATAAAATCATCTGGATCTAGCCCTCCATCTAATTCAATTATTTTTGGCTTAACAGATATTGAAAGGAATATATCAATGGCTCTTGAAGTCGCATTTATACCTGCGTCATCGCTATCATAGCAAATATAAATATCCCTTGCCATCTTCTTTATAATTTTAGCTTGATCAGCAGTAAGAGAAGTACCAAGGCTTGCTACACTATAATTTATACCACTATTATACAAAGATATAACATCCATATAACCTTCTACTAATATAATTCTTTCTCGAGAAGATTCTTTAGAAATAATATTCATATTAAAAAGATTATTTCCCTTGTGAAATATTGGCGTTTCTTTAGAATTTAAGTACTTTGGCTTTGCATCAAAAAAACCCCTTGCACCAAAGCCTATAACTCTATTGTTCCTATTAATAATTGGAAACATAATTCTATCTCTAAATCTATCAATATAATTTCCATTTTTACTCTTTGAAACTAAATTTAATTCAAAAAGTTCCTCTTCTTCATACCCCAAACTCTTTAAATAATCCAATAAATCTGTCCAAGAATCTTTAGAATAGCCTATTCCATAACTTCTTATTGTTTTTTCATTTAACATTCTATTTTTTAAATAAAGCTTTGCCTTTTTAGAAGAATTTAAATTCTTCCAAAAATAAAGTGCGGCTTCTCTATTAATTTCATAAAACCTATCTCTTTTTTCTCGCACTTCTTTATTTTCATCTTTGTATTCATTTAATCTTATATTGTATTTATCTGCCAAAAACTCAACAGCTTCACGAAAACCTAAGTTTTCTCTTTTCATAATAAATGTTATGACATCTCCTCCAACTCCACATCCAAAACATTTAAAAATGCCTTTAGAAGGTGAAACTGAAAAAGAAGGTGTCTTTTCCGAATGAAAAGGGCAGAGTCCCATATAATTCGAACCTGACCTTTTCAGATCAACATATCCCCCAATTAAATCAACAATATCTGCACGATCTCTTATTTCATCAAGAACATTATCATCAATTACATACAATTAAATGCTCCATCCCTTCGGTATAAAAATATTTTTAAGCTGATTCATTGCATAAGTATCTGTCATACCTGCAATATAATCAGCTACAATATCTTCGTCACTGTGAACTCTACTGTCATAAAGATCTAAATGATTTTTAGGAATTCTATTTAAATCTTCTTCATAATATTTATAAAGTTCACCTAAAAGTCTTTTTATTTTTATTTCTTCACTTTTCACAACAGGATCCATATAGACTTTTTTAAACATATATTTTCTAAGTTCCATAGTCGCCTCATAAACTTCTTCTTCCATTTCCACAATTGGTTTTCCATAGGATTTAGTTACCAAAGCATTTATCATTGTATTTATTCTTTCAGATGAAGTGTTGCCGAGAACTTTTGTAAGTTCCTTAGGCAGTGAATCAGAAGAAATAATTCCAGCTCTAATGGCATCGTCAATATCATGATTTATATAAGCAATTCTATCAGCAAATTTTATAATCTTTCCCTCAAGAGTTTTTGCATTGCCATCTCCTGAATGATTAAGTATTCCATCACGCACTTCTTCTGTAAGATTTAAACCAATTCTCTTATCAGATCTCTCCAAAAAATCTACAACTTTTAAAGATTGTTCTGAATGAATAAAACCACTTTCTTTTAATTCATTTAAAACTGTTTCTCCAGAATGTCCAAAAGGAGTGTGCCCAAGATCATGACCAAGTGCAATCGCTTCAACTAAATCTTCATTGAGTCTAAGTGATCTGGCAATAGTTCTGGCAATTTGACTGACTTCAAGAGTATGAGTGAGCCTTGTTCTAAAATGATCTCCTTCAGGTGAAATAAATACTTGTGTCTTGTGTTTAAGTCTTCTAAAACTTTTTGAATGAATAATTCTATCTCTATCTCTTTGAAATTCAGTTCTAAGATTACATTTTTCTTCTATATTTTTTCTTCCCAAAGTTGAATCTGCAAAAGTTGCAAAATCAAATAACATTTCATGCTCAAGTTCTTCTCTCTCAACTCTAAGATTCATTTAATCACACCCTGGACTCCAAATGATTAATTATAATTTCAGCAGTTTCTTCTATTGCTTTATCAGATACATCTATTACAAAACATCCTAATTCTTCCATAACTTGTTTCGAATAATTAAGTTCTTCTTTTATTCTGTCATAATTAGCATATTTTGCTCCTGAAGTAAGCCCTAAAGACTTTAATCTCTGTTCCCTGACAGAAATAATTTTTTCTGGATTTGCAGTAAGTCCAATAATTCTATCCACATCTTTTTCGTAGACTTCATTTGGCACAGGTACTTCTGGAACTAGAGGTATATTTGCAACTTTATATAATTTATTGGCAAGATACATAGAAAGAGGAGTTTTTGAAGTTCTAGAAATCCCCACAAGACATATATCCGATTTTTTTGCACCACGAGGATCTTTTCCATCGTCATACTTAACAGCAAACTCAACGCATTCAACTTTCTTAAAATAATTCTCGTCAAGTCTTCTTATAAGCCCAGGTTCTCTCAAAGGTTCATACCCCAAAATATCTTCAATTTGGCGCATTGGCTCTCCCATTACATCAACTGTATGAAGATTTAGTTCACGAGTTTTTTCTTTTATAAATTCTCTAGTTTCCTTTACAACATTGGTATAGACAATTAAACTATTTTTAATTCTAGATGCCTTCTCAAGGACTGGCTTTATTTGATCAATACTATTGTGATAAGGATATCTAATTATTTCATAATTTTCAGATTCAAATTGCCTCGCAGAACTTTTAGCGATTAACTCTCCAGTTTCTCCAATTGAATCTGAGATAACAAAAATCGTTAGTTGATTATCTCTATTACTCATTTCTCCTCCTTCTAAATTAAAATATTTCTCCGTCACAAACATCTACAAAAAGTCTTGTGACATTTGTCTTCGTAAACCTGCCAACAACTTCAAGATCTTTCTTATTTTTAATCTTTACAACAGGAAGCGAGTCTATTCCCTTTGTCACAATTAACTGTGCAGCTTTATATACACTCTCATCCACTGAAACATAAAAAATATTTGGCATTCTCGTCATAATTACGCTTATAGGAGTTTTTTTTATATCAGCGTCACCTATCATAAATCTAATTAAATCTTTTCTAGATACAATTCCTGTCAAAAATCCATTGTCTGTAATAAACATAGAAGATAAATCTTCCATAAAAAGATCCACAATAACATCATATACAGAAGTCTTTTGATCACATGAAAAAGGAAGGGACATATAATCTTTTAAATTCAATTTTTTTAAATCTTCTGATAGATGTGAAATTATAGATTTACCAGTATAAAAATATCCAAACTTAGGTCTAGCTCCCAAAATATCTATCATAGTGAGAACTGAAAGGTCAGATCTAATTGTTGCTCTGGACAAACCTAATTTTTCTGCAATTTCATCCCCTGTTATGGGACCATTTTCTTTTACAATTTCAATAATTTCAGTCTGCCTATCGCTAAATTTCATTTACGCACCGACCTATTCTACAATATTTTCTATTTTTAATATTTTTTGAATACTCTCCTCAATACTATTTATAAGAGCAAGTCTATTTCCTCTTATTTTTTCATCATCTGTCATTACCATTACATTTTCAAAGAAAGAATCAATATATTCTACTAAATCATTTAATAAATTCATAGCATCTTTGTATTTTCCAGCAGAAATTGCTTCATTAAATTCGTCTTTAATTTTAACAAACTTATTATAAAGATTTTTTTCTGATTCTTCTTTTAGAAGATCTTCATCAATTTCTATGAAATCAACATTTTTCGTCAAATTATTTATTCTATTATAGGAATCCACAAAATTAGTTCTATCACATTCGTTGAACCAACTATTTAATTCACCAGCTTTTTGGAAAATATCATAAATTTCGCTATCAGGAATTAAAATTGAATCAATTATGTCGTACCTAATTCCTTCTTCTTGCAACATTGTCTTGATTCTTCCATAGAAAAATTCTCTGATATTGGAAATAACTTCTTCATGATTAAAAGCAAGTCCCAAGCCGTTAATATATTCATAAAGACTTGACTCAATGGCTTCATCCAAATTAATTTTCCAGCAATTTTCTCTTATAATATTTATTACTCCAATTGCAGACCTTCTAAGTTTAAAAGGATCTGCTGAACCCGTTGGAATTTCATCAATGGCAAAAAGGCCTGCAATAGTATCTAGTTTATCTGCAAGAGAAAAGATAGAACCTACACTCGATTTAGGAAGTTCATCTCCTGCAAATTTAGGAAGATATTGTTCTCTAATCGCTGTTGCAACTATTTCTTTCTCATCAGAATTTAGTGCGTAAATTTCTCCCATTACACCTTGAAGTTCTGTAAACTCAATTACCATTTTTGTTGTCAAATCTGCCTTTGATAAATAGGCAACTCTATCAATAGCATTTATAGCCTCATCTGCAAAAGAAAGTGACTCTGCAATTTTTTTTGCAACAACTCCATCTCTATTTTCTTTTTGAAGCATAGATCCCAATCTATCATGGAATAAAACTCCATTTAAATTCTTTACATAATCTTCTAATGATTTTGAAATATCATCTTCATAGAAAAATTTGGCATCCTCAAGTCTTGCTCCAAGAACTTTTTCATTTCCAGCAATTACAATTTCTTCGTAATCCTTTGTGCCATTTCTAACGGTTATAAAATACGGAAGAAGATCTCCATCTTGTGAATAAACGGGAGTAAATCTCAAATGATCAATCATTGTCGTTGTTACAACTTCCTTAGGAAGAGTCAAATATTTTTCTTTGATGCTACCCTTTATTGGTGTCGGATATTCTACAATATAAGTCAATTCTTCCAAAAGATCTTCATTTTCATGAATTTCTCCACCCAAAGATTTTGCAATCTTAGTTGATTCATATTTAATAATTTCACGTCTTTTATTTTGATCTAAAATTACATAATTTTCTTCTAACAGTTTTTCATAATTTTCTACATTATCAACAATTATTTCAGATGAACCTAAAAATCTATGTCCTTTTGTTTTATTTCCAACTTTAATATTCTCAAATTCAAAATCAACAATTTTGTCATTTAAAAGAGATACTATCCACCTTATTGGTCTTGCAAATCTAATATTTTTGCCACCCCATCTCATATTTTTAGGAAAATTAATATCTCGAATTAATAATGGGATAATTTCCTTTAAAATTTCAGAAGAATCTCTTCCAATTGAAGAAATATTTGCAAAAACATAATCTGTTCCCTTTACTTCTCTTATTTCTATTTCTTCTTCACTAATGTTTTGTGACTTCATAAAACCTAAAAGAGGTTTTGTAGGATTTTTATCCTCGTCGTAGGCAATTTTAACAGCAGGTCCCTTGACTTCTTTTTTAATATCACTTTGTTTCTCAGCAATATCTTCTATTACAAGGCTAAGTCTTCTTGGAGTTGCATAAACTTTTACATCAGCAAATCCAATTTCATTTTCTTGCAATAATTTCTTTGATTTTTCATCTAGTTGTTCTATTGCCATATTGACAAATCTTGATGGCAACTCTTCAACTCCAATTTCAAGTAAATAATTATTCATTTATTTCACCTCTGTCAATAAGTGGGAAATTTAGTTCCTCTCTGTGCTTTAGATGTGTATTTGCAACTAACTTTGCAAGATTTCTAACTCTTTGAATGTAGCTTGTCCTCTCAGAAACTGAAAGTGCTCCTCTAGCATCTAATAAATTAAAAGTATGCGAACATTTAAGAGTGTAGTCATAAGCGTCAATTACTATTCCATCTTCAATTACTCTTTTTGCTTCAGTTTCATACATATCAAATAATTTTCTAAGCATATCTATATCTGCAAGTTCAAAAGCATATTTGGAATGTTCATATTCGTTATTTTTAAAAACTTCGCCATAAGTTATATTTTCGTTGTACTGAATATCATAAACTGATTCAACATTTTGAAGATACATTGCAATTCTTTCAAGTCCATAAGTTAATTCTGCACTTTCTAAGTCCAAGTTTACTCCGCCAACTTGTTGGAAATAAGTAAATTGTGTGACTTCCATTCCGTCAAGCCAAACTTCCCAACCAAGTCCCCAAGCTCCAAGAGTAGGTGACTCCCAATTGTCTTCTACAAATCTTATGTCATGTTTTTTTGGATCAATTCCAATTGCAAAAAGTGAATCAAGATACAATTGTTGAACATCTTCTGGTGATGGTTTCAATATAACTTGTAATTGGTGATGTTGATAAAGCCTATTTGGATTCTCACCATACCTTCCATCAGCAGGTCTTCTTGATGGTTCAACATATACTACTTTCCATTCTTCTGGTCCAAGTGATCTCAAAAAAGTATTTGGATTCATTGTTCCTGCACCTTTTTCAATATCATAAGGTTGCAAAATAATTGCCCCTTTTTCCTTCCAATAATTTTCCAATGTCATTATCAAATCTTGGAAATACATTTTTTCCTCCTTTAACTAAACAGCTTGTCAGACTTAAAACTGCTTATTTCTAAATTGTATTTTATATAATCTATAAAAACTTTGTGCAAAAATTTTTTTCTATTTTTATCTATATAATCTATATTTTGAATTTCCTCAAGTTTTCCATATAAAAGATTCCTTAAATAATTTAAATCTTTCTTAGTAAAGGAATGAGAATAGGGATCTGCATAATCTATTATACCCTCTCTTATGGAAAAAAAAGTTTTTTCTTTAGAATCTAATTTTGGTCTATACCCAAGAAAGGACAAATATTTTAGCTCAAAAGCAAGAGAAATAGAAATTGGGTCTTTAGTGTCATTAAAAAAATTAATAGTCTTTCTAACTAAATCAAAAATTTTTCTATTGGCCTCTTCGTTTATTGAAGATTTTTCTAAAATTTCTAATATGAAAGAAGCATAAATTAAATTTTCGTAATTTTCTCTAATTTTAAAATTTGATTCTATAATTTTCGCTTCACTAATATAATAAAAACTCTGCCCCTTCTTTAGGAAGTATTCATTTACTCCAAAAATCTGTGACACACTTAGATTTCTTGATCTAGAAGATTTTACTCCCTTTACCATAATAGAAACTTTCCCAAAATCTCTTGTAAAAACTTTTATAATCTTGGAACTTTCCCCAAAATCAATCTCATTTAAAACTATTCCGAGAGTATATTTATCTGTTGTAGCCAAATCTTTTTACCAAATTGTCCTTTTCTCTCCAATTTTTTTGAACTTTTACCCAAATTTGTAAATTAACTTTGGCGTCCAATAGATTTTCAATATCTTCTCTTGATTCAGTTCCAATTCTTTTTAACATTGATCCGCCCCTTCCTATTATTATTTTTTTGTGAGCTTCTCTTTCTACATAAATAATAACTTCAATGTCATAAAAATTTTTGTCTTTTCTCTTTTTAAATCTCTCAATTGAAATTGCAAGTCCATGAGGAACTTCTTCATTTAAATATCTAAGTCCCTTCTCACGAATTATCTCTGATACAATAAATCTCTCATTTTTATCTGTAATCATATCTTCAGAATAATACATTGGCCCAGGCTTTAAATATTTTTTAAGAGTTTCTAGATAAATATCTATTCCATCATTTTTTATTGCTGAAATAGGAATCAATTCATCAAAAATTCCTTCATTTGAATACATAGATATTATTTCAAGTAATTCTTCTTTTTTAATTTTATCTACCTTATTTATAAGTAAAATTATTGGGATTTGTCCATTGTATTCCTTTAAAATATCTATAATAGATCTTTCCGCTTTTCCTATTCTCTTTGAAACATCTACAATATAAGTTATTATATCAGCTTCTTCAATTCCTTCTTTGGATTCATTTAGCATAAATTCGCCAAGCTTATTTTTTGGTCTTTGAATACCTGGCGTATCTAAAAATATCATTTGAGAATCATCATCTGTGTGTATAAATGTAATATTTTGTCTTGTAGTCTGCGGCTTAGAAGAAATCGCCGAAATTTTTTCCCCTATTATTGAATTAAGTAAAGTCGATTTCCCTACATTTGGTCTTCCAACTACAGATATATATCCCGATTTAAAATTATTTTCTTCCATTTTTATCTCCAACTAAATCTTCTGGGCCAAAAGAATGAGGTAAAATTTCTTCCATCCCATAAATTTTATAATCCTCTTTTGAATTTGCTATTATTATTTCAGGTTTTTTTGAAAATTCGCGAATAACTTGTCTGCAAACTCCACAAGGAAAAGTATAATCACTATCGCCAACAATAGCTATCTTTTTTATTTCTCTTTTTCCATCAGACACCGCCTTAAAAATAGCCGTTCTCTCTGCACAATTTGTTGGAGAATAAGATGCTATTTCTATATTTCCGCCAGTGTAAACTTCTCCATCTTCCATTTCAACTGCACATCCAACATTGAAATGTGAGTATGGTGTATAAGTAGAATTATCTCTAGCATATATTGCAAGTTCAATTAATTTCTCATATTTCATTTAACCAACTACCTTAAAAATAAAAACTGCAACACAAATTCCAAGTATTGCTCCAAATACAACTTCTGAAACTTTGTGAATACCACCTTCAACACGACTTTCTGCAACTAAAAAAGCAAGCCCAAAAGAACATAATGTAACTAATGAATTTTGAGCAATCATTGTAATAATAGTTGCCGCACAAAACGATATTGCAGAGTGTCCGCTAAGACCTCCTCCTTGAAAATACGTGCCTCCACTTTTTTTTGCCATTAAAAGCTTTGCTCCAACTGTCGCTATAAGTATTATTAGAAGAGATACAAATGCCAAATGATTTGGCATATTTTTTATTTTAAAAAGAAGTAAATCTCCAAAGGAAGCAAATTTGTCATAAAAAACTAAATAAGCCACGACAACTGCATTTAGAGCTGTGATTAAAACTGCTCCGGCAGAAACGTCCTTTACATATTTTGCAATGGGATTATACTCTTGAACAACTAAATCTACAGTTCTCTCAATGGCTGTGTTTATCATTTCTGCAAATACAACTAAAGTTATTGCAAATAACATTAATAAAAATTCCGTAGAAGAAATATCAAAAAAAAGTGATAAAATTATAACTCCAAAGGCAGCCATAAAATGAAATTTCATATTTTTTTCTGTCTTTAATACAGAAATTATTCCTTGCACTGCATAATTAAAAGAAGATATGAATCGTCCCTTTTTCATAATATCACCTGTAAATAGAAAGTTCTTTCATAGCAAGTTTTTCTCTTTCTCTCATTTCTCTTTTTTCAATCTCATCCATGTGATCATAACCCAAAAGATGTAAAACGCTATGCACCGTTAAATAAGAAAGTTCTCTTTCATTAGTATGTCCTAGTTCACTTGCTTGTTCCATTACTCTTTTTGTATTGATTATAACATCCCCAAGAATTTTATTTTCAATCATAAACTCATCATCAATTGGAAATGACAAAACATCAGTAACTTTGTCTACTCCTCTGAAATCTCTATTTAAACCTTTAATCTCATCATCACCCACAAAAGAAACTGAAACTTCAACATTTTCTTCTAAGTTTTCAATTTTTAAAACAGCTTTTACAGATTTTTTTATTAATTCTTTTATCTCATCTGTGATTTCTATATCTTCTTGCCTATCGTCATAATATATTTTCATTTTGTTTTCCAGTCTTTATATTTGATTTCTTTTCATTTATAATTTTTTTTGCTTTTTCATTTGTCTTTTCATATTTTTCATAAGCATCTATAATTCTTTGAACAAGTGGATGACGCACAATGTCATTTTTATTTAAATAAGTAATCCCAATTCCTTTGACATTTGCCAAAATCCTTAAAACAGTTTTAAGTCCAGACTGTTTTCCTCTTGGAAGGTCAATTTGCGTGACATCACCTGTTATTATCGCCTTAGATCCATAGCCAAGTCTTGTCAAAAACATCTTCATCTGTTCATTAGTAGTATTTTGTGCTTCATCTAAAATTACAAAAGCACTATCTAAAGTTCTTCCTCTCATATAAGCTAAAGGTGCAACTTCGATTAGTCCTTTCTCAAACAAATTATTGTAAGTATCGTGACCAAGTATTTCAAAGAGAGCATCATAAAGTGGTCTCAAATAGGGATCAACTTTATTTTGTAAATCTCCTGGCAAAAATCCCAAGTTTTCTCCAGCTTCAACAGCAGGTCTTGTTAAAATAATTCTATTTACTTCCTTTGCTTTAAAGGCACGAACTGCAGCTGCCATTGCAAGATAAGTCTTTCCAGTTCCAGCAGGCCCAATTCCAAAAACAATGTCATTATCATTAATATTATCAATATATCTTTTTTGACCAAGAGTCTTTGCTCTTATAGGTTTTCCCATAGAAGTATAGACAACTGTATCTTTTAAAAGTTCAGAAACTGGTCTTTTTTCATTGTTTTTTATAAGTGAAATTGCATATCTAACATCAGATAGACTTAAATTTTTTTGTTTTTTTGCAGTGTCTATTAAATTTTTAAGCAAAAGATCCACATCACAAACTGGATCTTCTTCTCCTATTATCAAAATTTTATCATCCTTAGATTTAATATTAACATTAAATTCTCTTTCAACTAAATTAATATTTTCATCTAATTTTCCAAAGACAACTGACAACAAACTTATATCATTAATTTCAATAGAACTCTCAGTTTTTGCCAAATATATACCCCCTTAAACGTGATTATTATAATACCACAAAAAGGCTCACTTTTCTATATATTATGAAAAGCAAGCCATTATTTATCTAAGACTTAAAGGCTTATCAAAAATTTCTTTATAAATTTGAATTTTTGTTAAATCTTCTTCATTAAAATTCAAAAAATCATCTTCATTTATATTTTCATTTGAACCTTCATCTTCATAAATTACTTCGTTAGATTCACATTCTTTTATAAAATCACTATCTGTAATTTTAAATTTTTTAGTTATATCTGAATTTCGATTAGATCCATTTATCTCTTTTACTTTTCTATTTTCTGAAATTTTTTCCTTTAATTCTTTTTTTGAAATTTTATGGTCTTTATCTTTTATATTTTTAATTTTAGGATTCTTGTCAATTAAAATATTTTTATTTTCTTTTTTATCTTTCTTTTCCTTCTCTTCTTTAATTATCTTTTTTACTTGATTTATAAAACTATTGGGATCTGATCTTCTATCTTCATATATATTTCTCGAATCATCAAACTCTTCTTCGTGGAAATCTTCTGTTAATTTATTCTTTCCCCTCTGCAAAATCATTATAATTACTCTAAAAATTACAATAAAAATAATTGCAGGTATTAAAGAAAATATGGCAAGAACAATACTAAGACCAGAATCCATTATTTACCTTCCTTTTTTTGATTTTTATCGGAAATTTTTGAAATAGAAGTTCTCATATCTGTATCAGAATTTAAGTTTTTCATTTTATAATAATCAAACACACCTAGATTTCCACTTTTTAATGCTTCTGCCATAGCAATAGGAACTTCTGATTCTGCTTCCACTACTTTTGCTCTCATAGCTTCTACCTCTGCCTTCATTTCTTGTTCTCGGGCAAGAGCCATGGCTCTTCTTTCACTTGCCTTCGCTTCAGAAATTCTCTTGTCAGCTTCAGCTTGATCTGTTTGAAGTCTAGCACCAATATTTCTTGCAACATCTACATCTGCAATGTCAATTGATAAAATTTCATAAGCAGTACCTGAGTCAAGTCCTTTATCAAGAACAACCTTTGAAATAGCATCTGGGTTCTCTAAAACTTCTTTATAATTTTGAGAAGATCCTACTGTTGTTACAATTCCTTCTCCAACTCTAGCTATAATAGTTTGTTCTCCAGCACCACCAACAAGTCTTTCAATATTTGCTCTGACAGTTACCTTTGCCTTTACAATAACTTCAATCCCATCTTGTGCAACAGCAGAAATATTTGGTGTTTCAATAACTTTTGGATTTACAGAAACTTGAACAGCTTCAAGCACATCTCTACCAGCAAGATCAATTGCTGCAGCTCTCTCAAACTGAAGAGGAATATTTGCTCTTTGTGCAGCTATAAGTGCATCTACAAGTGTATTTACATTTCCACCTGCCAGATAATGAGCTTCAAGACTTGAAATATCAAGATCAAGTCCTGCTTTAGTAGCTTTTATAGCAGGCCTTACAATTCTTGAAGGTTTTACTCTTCTAAGTTTCATTCCAATAAGTTCTGATATTTTAATTTTTACACCAGAGAAAAATGCTGTAATCCAAAGTCCCACAGGTACAAAGGATAAAAATAATGATACTGCTAATACTATAATTACTATGATTACTATACTTCCAATAGGATAACTATTCATAAACCCTCCTAATTAAATTTTTTGACGTAAACTCTTGCGCCACTTACCTTAACTACGACTACATCTTCATCTTTTCCAATAAAACCAACATCTGAAATAACTTCTATTTTTTTATCTTTATTATGTGCATAACCCGTAGGTCTTAAAATTGTATTTGTTTTTAATATGTCTCCAACTTTTACTTCTTCACTTTTTACACCTACATAACCTCTATCAGATGTACTCTTGTTTAAAAGTCTAAGTCTATTTATTATTTCCGAATTGGCTCCTTTTTTTAAGAGTATAAAACCAGATACAATTGAAATTACAAGAGCAATTGCAAGAGAAAAAAGTGCAAAATAAACATCATCCATTGCCATTACAATTGCATAAGAAATGACAATTATTCCTCCAATTCCGCAGACCCCAAAACCTGGAATCATTATCTCAAAGCCAATTAACAAAAGCCCTAAAATAAATAAAAGAATTTCAAAATAATTTGTGTTTCCCAGCGAGATATTCCCCCAAAAGAAAATCACAAAAGCTACAATAGAAATTACGCCCCCTAAGCCAAATCCTGGAGTCAAAATTTCTAAAACTGCACTAGCTAGTGCAACAATAAGTAAAATTGTAAAAATATAATCATTTGAAAAAATATTTTCTGCAAAATTTCCTTGTTCTGCATATACACTATTCATTATACAGAGAAAAATTGGTAAAATATAAAAATTTTTTCTAATTTTTTTCAATTTGACCTCCCCATTTGTATATATTTTTTACCCATCAAATTTTATCAATAATCTAAGAATCCTCTAATTTATTGTAAACTTTTCATTTGATTATGTAAATCTACTTTATTTATTTTTTTACAATATATATGTTTTACTATCATAGAAAATTTTGCAAAATAAAAACCCGGGTAATCCCGAGTCTTAATTTAACAATTCTTTGGCAATTACATTGACTTGTTTGCCGTCTGCTTTGCCTTTAACTAAAGGCATAACATTTTTCATTAATAATCCAATATCCTTCATTGATGTTATATTATTTTCGTCAATTACTTTTTTTATAATTTCTTTTAATTCTTCATCTGATAATTGCTCAGGTAAATATTCAAGTAGTATTTCAATTTCATCATTAGTCTTTTCAACTAAATCTTCTCTATTACCCTTCTTAAATTCTTCAATTGACGCCTTTTTTTCTTTTAACTGTTTTGAAATAATATTCTCAATATCAGCATCTTCTAGTTCTACTCGCTCATCTACTTCTTTTTGTTTTACAGATGCTCGAACCATGGTGATAACATCTTTTCGAAGTTTATCTTTTTCTTTCATAGCAGTCTTAAGATCTGCCATTAGTCTCTCTTTTAGAGACATAAGAACACCCTCTCTTTAATATCTGTGTTTTTTTCTGCGTGCCTCTTCAGATTTCTTCTTTCTTCTAACACTTGGTTTTTCATAATGTTCTCTTTTTCTTACTTCTTTGAGAACTCCACTTGTGGCACATTGTCTTTTAAATCTTTTAAGAGCATTGTCTAAAGATTCATTTTCACCAACCCTGATTTCGGACATTTTTTAACCTCCTCTCGTAGAAAAGAGTAGCCTTGCGGCCAATGTAGATTCATTATATCTCATAAATCCCAAAACTTCAATAATATTTTTACTTTTTAGAATTTTTACCTTTATTTACACGATAAGTTATAGCAATAACCGAAGCGGAAATGGCAATTTTTATTAAAAGTAAAACTATAAATTGCCATGAAAATGGATTTAAAATTACATCGCCAAGAAGTGTATTTGTTATTACTCCAATGGAACAACCTAAAAGCGCAGATGTTATGTATTTTAAATAATTAGTTTTACACGCTCCAAAATAAAAACTCAAAACATCACAAGGAAACCATCCAATTAGTCTAATTACAAAACTTGCTAAAAATTCATTTCTCTCCTGCATTTCTATAACTTTTTCTATTTTGGGATATTTCTTTTTAATATACTCCATCTCTTCTGCACCAGACCATCTTCCCAAGATAAAGGGAATCGTGAGTGTAATTGCAAGACCCAAATAACTAACAAGAACTGCTTTAAGTGGCGAAAATAGTATTCCACTTGCAACATAAAGTGAGGGCAAAGGTATTACAATTGTCAAACTTTTAATTGCAAATAAAAACATTAGAGATACAATAGACTTTCTTGAATCTCCCTGTGCATTTTCTGTTATTGATTCTATACTTACATTTCCACTTCTTGTAAGTAAAATTACAACTAAAGCAGACACAAAGCAAACTAATGCCACTATTTGAATTTTTTTTACTCTCTTTGAAACTTTCTCATCTGACTCATTTAAAACAATATCTTCATTTTTCTCAAATATTTTATCTTTGTAAAATTTTATTTTATTCTTAACTTTTCCCATAAATCCTCCTTCCTCTATATTACTTTTTAAAGTCTATTTATATTTTCTTTTGTTAACAAATTCTTCGCATCTTCTTTTCCCATTTCATATAACTTTTCAAGTTCTTTATGATCTTGGGTAAGGGTCTTTAAATTTGATGTATCACATGGTGCTACTATAATTACTTTATTTTTCTTTTCAAGTTCCAGTATTTCCTTTAAAGATTTATTGTAAACTTTCGCTCTATCTTCAAGAGCTCCCGCAGCTTCTGGATATTTTCTTTTTAAAATTTTCACAAATTTTTTGTCTTTTTTTGGATTTCTAAAATAATTTTTTGGCCTTGTTAAAACTATAATTACTTTGTCGCAACCTGCTTCAAAAGCTTTTTTATATGGGATTGGATCGCTTAGACCTCCATCAAAATAAAGAGCATTATTTATCTTATAAGGCTCACATAAAACTGGAACACAACAAGATGCTTTTATGGGATCATAATTATCTTGTGAGAGATCTTCTTTATCAAAATAAACAGGATTTCCTGTAAGCGCATCTGTTGCAACAATCTTAAATTCTGTTTTATTTTCAACTATTTTTTTATAATCTAAAGGGTTTTCTCCATCCTTTTTGCTTAAAGTGTAATAAACATATTCGAGATCAAGATAAGAACCTTTTTTTATAAAGTTTCTTATACTCATGTATTCTTTTCTAAAAGCATAGTCATTATAAAAAACAAAATTTCTGCCTCTTTGATTTGCAAGAAAAGAAGCTCCATTAGCTGCACCTGCCGACACTCCAATAAAATAATCTCCCTCTATGCCTTTATCCATTAAGTAATCAAAGACTCCAGCGCCATATATTCCTCTAGTGCCTCCCCCTACATCTACGAACCCTAACTTCATAACATCATCCTTTAAATAAAATATATCAAATAAAAAATTTTCTTATGAAAAATTTTCAGTTTTAAAAAATTTTTACATTATATATGTTTTCATTATAATAATATTGCATATTATTTTCAACAAAGGCAATAAAAAAGCTATGAGTTTTCCCATAGCTTTAGTCTATATTTTTATTTTTATCAACCTGGTGGCCAATTTAAACTTCTTCCTCCAAGAACATGAAAGTGAAGATGTTCTACTGTCTGTCCCCCGTCTTCTTTACAATTATTTACAATTCTATATCCCTTAGTTAATCCTTCTTCTGCACAAATCTTTTTGGCTACTAAAAATACATGACCAATTAAATTTTTATGTCTTTCTTCTAAATCATCTGCTGAAGGAATGTGTTCTTTTGGCACAATTAAAAAATGTGTAGGTGCCTTAGGGTCTATATCTCTAAATGCATATACAAATTCATCTTCATAAAGTTTTTCCGAAGGAATTTCTCCATTGATTATTTTGCAAAATAAACAGTCCATGCTACCTCCTTTTCAATTCAACATCTTTGCAAAGATTATTCCACTGACAATCTCCACAAATCATTTCACGATTATCCTTTTTAAATATTATATCACAGGAAGCTCTTCTAATGTCTATCCATGAATAAATTTCATTTTCATTTAAGTTTAAAATTTCTAAAATTTTTTGGTCGTAATATTTTACTTTTTCATCTTCCTTACAAACTTTTCCAAGATTATCTGGACAATTTTTACAAATATCATCAAGATCTTTTATTAACATAACTCTAGGATTTTCTTGCAATTTTTTTATAATTTCAGTCATATTTTTCGAAAAATCATCGCTATAACCTTCACCAACAAAATTTTTTGTACACATTATGTGATGAGCCCTTATCTTTAACATTTAATCACCAATTATTTCACAATTTGCAATCTCACCAGTATCCAAAATTTTTACATTTTTTATTTTATTTTTAATGTCAATGTCACTATTTGCTTTTACTCTGATGTAATTTGTTGTGTATCCATAATACTCTTTGTCATGTTCTTCTTCAAATAAAACTGACTTTGGAGTCTTCATATTTTCTCTCTCAAAGATTTTTTGATATTCTTCTCCCAGAGCAATTAATTTTTCCGATCTTTCCTTTTTAATATTGCCGTCAATTTGGTTTTTCATTGCAGCAGCCTTTGTATTTTTTCTCTTAGAATATTTAAAGACGTGAATCCTTGAAAAACCAACTTTTCTTACAATACTCATTGAATCTTCAAAATCTTCTTCGCTCTCTCCAGGAAATCCAACTATAATATCAGTAGTAAGTCCTGCATAAGGCATATATTTTCTAATTATATTTGCCTTTTCAATATATTCTTCACGAGTGTAGCGTCTATTCATAGCCTTTAAAATATTATTTGAACCGCTTTGTAATGACAAATGAAAGTGATCACATAATTTTTCTGTTTTTAAAGATCTTTCCATAAATTCATCTGTTATAATTATCGGTTCAACTGAAGAAAGTCTGATTCTTTTAATTCCATCAATCTCTGCAATATTTTCAATTAAATCAATTAATCTCATATCACCCATATCCATTCCAAAGGATCCAATGTGAATTCCAGTTAACACAATTTCTTTAAAACCATTGTCAGCAAGAATCCTAGCTTCTCTCACTGCATCGTCTATCTCTCTTGACCTAATTGGGCCTCTTGCAAATGGTATTATGCAATAAGTGCAGAATCTGTTACACCCGTCTTGCACTTTCATGTAAGCTCTAGTTCTATTGTTGTTATCAAAGTTCGTAGTATTTGCAAATTCACGTACATCTTTTAAATCTTTTACAATATTTATTTTTTTGTGAGAATCTTTAAACTCCTCAATTAAATCTACGATTTTATTCCTCTCAGTAGTCCCTATTACAACATCAACGCCTTCAATATTTTTAACTTCTTCAGGGCTAACTTGTGAATAGCAACCTACAACTGCCACAACAGAATCAGGATTTTTCTTTTTTGATTTTCTAATAAATTGTCTTGATTTTCTATCTGACAAATTTGTAACTGTGCAAGTATTTACAATATATACGTCGCTAAATTCGTCATTATCAACTTCCTTGTAACCTCTTTTTTCAAAAAGTTCGCTCATTGCTTCTGATTCATATTGATTTACTTTGCAACCAAGAGTTAAAATTGAAAAAGTTTTTGCCATTACTCACACTCCTTTGCGTGTATTATATAAAAAGATGTCACAATTGCCGCTGTTTCTGCACGCAAAATTCTGCTTCCAAGACCAACCTTTTTTACATCTTTTAAAATTTCAAGTTCTCTATTTGATATTCCACCTTCTGGTCCAATTACAAGTCCAATTTTGTTAGAAAGCTTTGGTATAATTTCTCCAAGTTGTGTTCTTTTTTCATCCTCATAACAGAGTACAAGATCCCCATCAAAATTTAATATATCTTCACTTTTTATTATATCATGAACCATAGGAATAATATCTCTCTTTGACTGTTTCGCCGCAGACTCCACAATTTTCTGGTATCTTTCTTTCTTCTTTTCCTTCTTTTTTGAAATATCTGAAACACTTCTATCCATTAAAACAGGATAAAAATCACTTACTCCTATTTCTGTTGCATGTCTCAACACATCTTCTGACTTATTATTTTTCAAAACTCCAAAGAAAAGTGACAGATGCACCTTCGACTCATTATTTTTTTTCACTTTCCCAATCTTTTTAATCTTTCCATTAAAATATGCAAAGGAAAAAATCCCATCATCAAAGACAACTTGAAACTCTTCTCCATCTTCTACCCTAATTACATTTTTTAAATGATGGATTGTTTCCTCTTTTAAATCTGTATTTTCCTCAAAATTTCTATTTTCAAAAAATCTATACATTTAATTTTCCCACAATTGCAACCCAATTATTTTTTTCAAGTTCATCAATAATGTCAAATCCATTTTCAGCAAGAACGTCAATTACCATTTGTCTTCTCTCTTTTATAATTCCTGATGTTATAAAAATTCCACCACTATCCATATGATTCTTTAAATTTTTAATTTCATCTACAATTATTTCTGCAATAATATTTGAAACAATTAAATCAGCTCTACCCTTTACAACATCTAAGAGATTGCCTTTTTTAATTTCAATTTTATCTTCTAAATTATTTAATTTCGCATTTTCAAAAGAAGCATCAATACATTTTTCATCAATATCAATAGCAAGAGCTTTTTTTGCTCCAAGTTTTAATGATGCAATGGCAAGTATGCCCGAACCACAACCTATGTCAAAAATTTCATCCCCATCACGCACATATTTTTCTAAAAGTTCAAGGCACATATAAGTAGATTCGTGAGTCCCCGTTCCAAAAGCCATCCCAGGGTTTATTTTTATAATTTCTCTATTTCCTTTGTTTTCGTAATCTTCCCATTCTGGTACAATTGCAATCTTTTTTCCAATTTCTAATGGTTTATAATATTTTTTCCAATTGTTTGCCCAATCTTCATCATCCTTTTCTTCAACAATACATTGTCCAAGTTTTTTTTCTTCAAGTTCAATTTTTAATTTCTTTGCATCGGAAATATTTTCTGGATAAACTTTTAATGCAAAAATATTCTCGCCTAAATTTATAAGAGGATAGTCTATAAAGTCCCAATCTTTTTCATTTTGATCTAGTTCGTCAACTAAATCACTAGAAACTTCTTCGCAGTTATAAATTCCGTAGTCAAAAAGGATTCCTTCTATTAAATTTTTTTTATCTTTTGATGTATTTATTGTCATTTCAATGTATTTCATCTAATCACCTTTTTTAATTATATATTACCTCAAATTTTTATACAATTTAAAAAATGCGAATCAAAGATCCGCATTAATCAAATAAACCCTTTAACTTGTCTAAAAATGTCTTTTTATGTTCTTCAACTTCTGTTTCAGTTTCTCTTAATTCTTCCAAAAGTTTCTTTTGCTCTTCTGTAACTTTTTTTGGAATAATTATATCTACTTTAAAGAACAAATCTCCTCTTTGATTTTCTCTATTGACATAAGGAACTCCTTCGCCTTTTAGCCTAAAGACTGTTCCACCAGTTGTGCCCTTTGGAATATCATAATCAACAAGTTTTTTTAGTGTAGGAACTTTAATTGTAGCTCCAAGAACTGCATCTGGATAAGATATTGGCACATTTAAATAAATATCGTTTCCTTCTCTTTTAAAGACTGCATCAGATCTAACTCTAATATAAACAAACACATCTCCATTTTCTCCGCCATTTTCTCCAACAGAACCTTGTCCTTTTAAAGAAATAATATTTCCAGAGTCCACACCTTTGGGAATTTTTACTTTTAATTTTTTGCTCTTCGAAACTTTTCCCTTACCATGGCAAACTTTACATGGCTTTTCAATTACTTCACCTGTTCCATCACATTTGTCACAAGTTGAAGTTCTAACAAATCTTCCAAAAGGAGTGTTTTGTTCTGAAGTAACTTCACCAGTACCATGACACTTGTCACATTCATGTTTTTCTGTTCCGGGTTCCATTTTGCTTCCGTGACAGTGTTCACATTCCTCTTGTACTTTTACAGAAATTTCTTTTTCAGCGCCAAAGATTGCTTCAAAAAAATCAAGTGTTACATCAACTCTAGTGTCAGGCCCCTTTCTAGGCATATCTTTTCTACTTCTAGAATCATATCGACTAGATTTTGATCCGCCAAAAATATCAAATATATCATCAAAAATATCAGAGAAGCCACCAAAGCCGCTTCCACCAGCACCCATATTTCCTTTAAGTCCTTCTTCTCCATAGACATCATAAATTTGTCTTTTTTCATCGTCAGAAAGAACTTCATAAGCATAGGAAATCTCTTTAAACTTTGCCTCTGCCACTTCGTCCCCTGGATTTAAGTCTGGGTGATATTTTTTTGCAAGTTTTTTATAGGATTTTTTTAAATCATCTTTGTTTGCATTTTTTTCAACTTCAAGAATCTCATAAAAATTTCTCATCTTCCACCTCAATAGTTTTATATTCTAATATAAATCGTAAAAAAAATAAAGCATATTTATTTTAGTTATTCATTAATTTTAAAACATAAAATATTACATAAAAAAAGTTGCAGCCGAAACTGCAACAATTTTATTTAATTATTATTCTTCGTCGTCATCTACAACTTCATAGTCAGCATCAACTACATCATCGTTTTGATTTGAATTATCTGCTCCAGTTTCTCCTGCTTGTTCTTGTTGTTGCTTGTAAATTTCTTCAGAAATTGAATAGAAAGCTTGAGTAAGTTCTTCTGTCTTAGATTTTATAGCTTCTAAATCTTCGCCATCTTTTACATCTTTAAGACCTTTAATTGCTTCTTCAATTTTATTTTTATCTGCATCAGAGATCTTTCCTTCAACATCTTTCAAAGTATTTTCTGATTGATAAATCATTGAATCGGCATTGTTCTTAGCTTCGATTAGATCCTTTTTCTTAGCGTCTTCTTGTGCATACATTTCAGCTTCTTTAACTTTCTTTTCAATTTCTTCTTCATTTAAGTTAGTAGAAGATGTGATTGTAATATGTTGTTCCTTACCTGTTCCAAGATCTTTTGCATTTACATTTACAATACCATTTGCGTCAATATCAAATGTTACTTCAATTTGTGGAACTCCTCTTCTTGCTGGAGCAATTCCATCAAGCGTAAATCTTCCAAGAGTAACATTGTCCTTTGCCATTTGTCTTTCGCCTTGAAGTACGTGAATTTCTACAGACGTTTGATTGTCTGCTGCAGTTGTAAAAACTTGTGACTTCTTAGTTGGAATAGTTGTATTTCTTTCAATAAGTCTTGTTGTAATATTACCCATTGTTTCAATTCCAAGGGAAAGTGGTGTTACATCAAGTAGTAATAAATCTTTTACATCTCCTGAAAGAACTCCACCTTGAATAGCTGCACCAAGAGCGACACATTCATCTGGGTTAATATCTTTTTGTGGTTGTTTTCCAGTTAATTTTTTAATACATTCTTGTACTGCTGGGATTCTTGTTGAACCACCAACTAAAAGAACTTTATCTATATCATTTGCAGAAAGTCCTGCATCTTTTAAAGCATCTTTAACCGGTCCTTCAGTCATTTTAACCAAATCAGCAGTAAGTTCATCAAACTTAGAACGAGTTATATCCATGTTTAAGTGAAGTGGACCAGATGCTGAAGCTGTAATAAATGGAAGATTTATATTTGTTGACATTGTAGAAGAAAGTTCTTTCTTAGCTTTTTCAGCTGCTTCTTTTAATCTTTGAAGACTCATCTTATCAGCTTTTAAATCAACACCATTTTCTTTTTTGAATTCTTCTGCAATATAATCAATTAATCTATTGTCAAAATCATCTCCACCAAGTTTATTGTTCCCACGAGTTGCGTGTACTTCAAAAACTCCATCAGAAAGTTCAAGAATTGAAACGTCAAAAGTACCACCGCCAAGGTCATATACCATAACAGTTTGTGCCTTGCCATCTTTATCTTCTCCATAAGCAAGAGCTGCTGCAGTTGGTTCATTTACAATTCTCTTTACATCAAGTCCTGCAATTCTTCCTGCGTCTTTAGTTGCTTGTCTTTGAGCATCTGTAAAATAAGCTGGAACAGTTATAACAGCTTCTGTAATTTTTTCTCCAAGATAGGATTCTGCATCAGATTTTAATTTTTGTAAAATCATTGCTGAAATATCTTGTGGTGTATAAGTTTTTGAATCTATTTTTACATTAAAATCAGAACCCATGTGTCTTTTAATTGAAGAAACAGTTCTATCTGGATTTGTTATAGCTTGTCTTTTAGCAGTTTCTCCTACTAATCTTTCGCCATCTTTTGTGAAAGCTACAACAGATGGAGTAGTTCTATTACCTTCTATATTTGGAATTATTACAGAGTCTCCACCTTCCATTACTGCTACTGCAGAGTTAGTTGTTCCTAAATCAATACCAATTATTTTTCCCATTTAAATTTCCTCCTAAATAAACTAAATTATTGTGAAACCTTAACCATTGCTGGTCTTAACGTCTTATCATCAATTAAATAACCTTTTTGTAAAACTTCAATTACATAGCCACTTTCATATTCATCAGAATCTTCAGTTAGCACTGCATGGTGATACATTGGGTCGAATTCTTCGCCCAGTGCTTTCATTTCTACTATACCTTCGTTCTTAAGAACATCAGTAAGTTGATCTTTTATCATTCTTATCCCGTCATAAGTTGAATCCTTATCACCAATAGAATCCATAGCTCTTTCAAAATTGTCAATAACAGGAAGTAAATCATTTACTATTTTTTTTACACCAAGTTCAACAAACTCAGATTTTTGAGTTTCAGTCCTCCTCTTATAATTTGAAAAGTCGGCTTGAAGTCTCATAAATTTGTCCATTAAATTTTTATATTTTTCATCTTCATCTGAAGCTTCTTCTTTTACTTCTTCAGAACCTTCTTCGTTTTCTATTTCTTCTGTTTCATCTTTTTCTAAATTTTCTTCATCTAAAACATCTTCTTTTTTTATATCATCATTTGTCATGTACTCCCTCACATTTCTTCTAATCCACTTTTAACAGCATCGCTAAAAACTTTTACGACTTTAACCAATCTCATATAGTCAATTCTAACAGGTCCAATAAGACCAATGCTCCCATAAATTCCATAACTTGTAGTAAAGGGTGCTCTTATAATAGTATTCTCTTTCATAAGATTGGCACTATTTTCTGAACCAATAATAACCTCAACATCACTTGTAAAGTTATCCTCTTTTAGAATTTGAAATAAACTATCTCTGTCCTCAACTAAATTCATAAAATCTTTAGCTTTCTCAAGATCTTTGTATTCATCAAAATTCAAAATATTAGTGAGGCCGTCATAATAAATCTCAATGGAAGATACTTTTTTATTAAAATTACTTGCAATTTTTATAATATTTGAAATAAAAGCTGCATGTCTTACCATATTATCAGAAAGAGAAATCTTTAACGATTCAATCTTATCAAAATCAATTCCTGAAACTTTCTCATTTAAAACTCTCTCAATATAATAAAAATCATCATTGGGAATATTTTCTATATCTAGAAAATATCTTTCCATAACTCCTCTATCTCCTATTAAGACAAGGAGCGCAGTTTTTTCATCAATTTTTACAAGAGTGAGCCTTTTTATTTTTTTGTCAGCTTTTTCTGGTGCAATTAAATATGCAGTGCAATTGCTAATGCTGGCAAGTAAACTCACAGTGTTTTTATAAAAATCTTCTAAATTGCTTGAATTATATAAAATTTTATCCTTGATTTTAAGTGATGCTTCCATGTCGTGAAAAGTACTAAAATTTTTAAAAATTTCATCAACATAAAATCTATAAGCCTTGTCGGAAGGAATTCTTCCTGCTGATTGATGAGGCTTATTTAAAAAACCAAGGTCTTCAAGATCTGCCATTTCATTTCTTATAGTCGCAGAACTCACTCCTAGATTGTACTCCTTGGAAAGAGTTCTGGAACCGACGGGAGTAGGCATATCAATATATGCTTCAATTATGGCATTTAAAATATTCATTTTACGATCATCCATAATTTTCCTCCTTTTTATTAGCACTCATTTGTATCGAGTGCTAACTTACATATATAGTACTCCCTCCTTGTAACTTTGTCAAGGAATTTTAAAATTTTTTTTATTTTATCTTTCTTTTTCTAAATCAAAATAAATTTCTTACAAAAATTAAATTCAAATTTTTTAAAATACATTTATTTATTAAACTTAAAAATTTTTCCAATCTTCACTCTCTTTGTGTTAAAATTAATATTTGGAGATGATTACTTTGAAAAAAAATGAAACACTATCCTTTGTTCTTACAATTGTAATTGCAGTTTTAATTGCACTTTTTGTTAGAAACTTTATTTTTAATATAGCTGTTGTAAATGGAGAATCTATGAATCCAACTTTAAATGAAAAAGACAAATTAATTTGCCTTTCCTATAAAAGATTTAAAGATCTTCCTCGTGGTGAAATTGTTGTAATTGATGCACCCAATGATAGTAGAAATTATATCAAGAGAATTATAGCAAAAGGTGGCGACACTATTGAATTTAAAGATGGAAAAGTTATTTTAAATGGAAAGGTCCTAAAAGAAAATTATACTTCAAGTGATTATACTGAGTCCTCAATAGAAAAATTAACTCTTAAAGAAGATGAGTACTTCGTTATGGGCGACAATAGACTTCCTAAGATGAGCGTTGACTCCAGATATTTCGGCCCAATTAATAAAAAAAGAATTAAATCTGCTGCTGTATATAGAATGTTCCCTATTAAAGACAAAGGATCCCTTGAACTTGAAAGTAAAAATAAAAATTAATAAAATTTTATATTTATTTAATAGATAAAATCCCCTAGAACTTTGGAGGTATAATTTGAGAAATCAAAAAAATATTAGAAATTTTTCAATAATTGCACATATTGACCACGGAAAATCTACTCTTGCCGACAGACTTATTGAATCTACAGGAATGTTAACAAAAAGAGAAATGGACGAACAAGTCTTGGATTCAATGGAACTTGAGCGTGAGAGGGGAATCACAATTAAACTAAAGGCAATAAGACTTATTTATAAAGATGACAGAGATGGAGAAGAATACATTTTTAATTTAATAGACACTCCTGGTCATGTTGATTTTAACTACGAAGTTTCCCGCTCTCTTGCAGCTTGCGAAGGTGCGATTGTAGTTGTTGATGCTGCACAAGGTGTTGAAGCACAAACTCTTGCCAATGTATATCTTGCCATTGATCAAGATCTTGAACTTGTTCCAGTAATAAATAAAATTGATCTTCCAAGTGCAAGACCTGATGAAATAAAAGAAGAAATAGAAGATATAATTGGAATTGAAACAGAAGGCATTCCTCTTATTTCTGCAAAAGAAGGGATAGGAATAGAAGATGTGCTTCATGAAATTGTGGATAAAGTTCCTGCACCAAGTGGCGATCACGATGCACCTCTAAAAGCACTTATTTTTGATTCCATTTACGACTCTTACAGAGGTGTAGTATGTCATGTTAGAATAATTGATGGTTCTGTGAAACCTGGCGATGAAATACTTATGATGGCAACTGGAAAAACTTTTGAAGTAGTAGAAGTTGGTGTGACATCAAATGGTCATATAGCCCTTGACTCGCTAAGTGCTGGCGAAGTTGGTTATATAACAGCTTCAATTAAGAATGTAAAAGATGCAAGAGTTGGCGACACAATAACTCTTAAAAATAATAAAACTTCAGAACCAATGCCTGGCTACAAAAAAGTTGTTCCAATGGTATTCTGTGGGGTCTATCCTGGCGAAGGAGAAGAGTATAATAACGTCCGTGAAGCATTAGAAAAATTGCAAGTAAATGATGCAGCCCTTGACTTTGAGGCAGAAACTTCTGTCGCTCTTGGTTTTGGATTTAGGTGTGGATTCTTGGGACTTCTTCACATGGAAATTATTCAAGAAAGGCTTGAAAGAGAATTTAATTTAAATATTGTCACGACAGCCCCTTCTGTTATTTACAATGTTATGAAAAAAGATGGAACAATGATTTCTATTCAAAATCCATCAAATCTTCCTGACCAAAATGAAATTGAATACATGGAAGAACCAATTGTAAAAGCAGAAATTATGACACCAACAGATTACGTAGGTCAAGTTATGGAGCTTTGCCAAAATAGGCGTGGTATCTTTAAGGATATGCAGTATCTCGAAGAAACAAGAGCACTTATAACTTATCACATGCCACTAAACGAAGTCATCTACGATTTTTTTGATGCTTTAAAATCAAAAACTCGTGGCTACGCATCCTACGATTATGAATTAATTGGCTACGAAAAATCTGATCTTGTAAAACTTGATATCCTAATAAACGAAGAACTCGTAGATGCCTTCTCATTAATTGTCCATGAATCAAATGCCTACACTCGTGCAAGAAAAGTCTGCGAAAAATTAAAAGATGTAATTCCAAGACACCAATTTGCAGTGCCAATTCAAGCTGCCATAGGCAACAAAATTATTGCAAGGGAAACTATTCGTGCCCTTAGAAAAGATGTTCTTGCAAAATGTTATGGCGGAGATATTACGAGAAAAAGAAAACTTCTTGAAAAACAAAAGGAAGGAAAAAAGAGAATGCGTACTGTTGGAAATGTTGATATTCCACAAGATGCTTTCTTGTCAGTTTTAAAATATGATGAAGAAAAATAAGATTTCGATTTATATTCACATACCATTTTGCGAGAGTAGATGTCACTATTGTGACTTCTGCTCTTCTCTTTTAAATAGAGAAAATGTTGAAAAATATTTTTTATATTTAGAAAGAGAAATAAAATTATATGAAAATTTTTTAAAAAATAAAATAATTGACACTATTTTTATTGGAGGCGGAACCCCAACTTCTGTTGATACAAAATTTATTGTGAGGATTTTAAAAATTTTAAAAAATTTTGAATTTGCAGAAAATATTGAAATTACCATTGAATCAAATCCAAATTCCCTTACAAGTGAAAAGACAAAAATTTATTTTGAAAGCGGAATTAATAGAATATCTATTGGTGCTCAATCCTTCAACGACAAAATTTTAAAAGAAATTGGAAGAATTCACAAATCTTCTGACATTTATAATGCAGTTGAAAATGCAAAATCTGCTGGATTTAAAAATATAAATTTAGATCTAATGCTTGCACTTCCTCACCAAAAATTTTCTGATATAGAAAAATCAATTAATTGCATAGAAGAACTAAAAATTCCTCACACATCTTATTATTCACTAATTTTAGAAGAAGATACCCAGCTTTACGAAATGCATAAAAAAAGTCCTCTATCTTTTCCCACAGAAGATGAAGATAGAAAAATGTACCATTATATGACTTATTCTCTTTCGAAATTAGAGATAAATCAATATGAAATTTCAAATTTTTCCAAAAATGGATATGAGTGTAGACACAATTTAAATTATTGGAAACTAAAAGATTATATTTCCTTTGGATTAAGTTCTTCATCTAGTGTTGGAAATCTTAGATATACAAATACTTTTCATTTTAAAAACTATTTCGACTCAATAGATAAAAATGAAAAACCAATAGATTTTTTTGAAAATTTATCAAAAAAGGATCGAATGAACGAGTTTATAATGATGGGACTAAGACTCAACTGTGGGATTAGCTTAGATGAATTTGATTTAAGATTTGAAGAAAATTTTATAAGGTTCTATAAAAATGAAATTGAAAAAAATATCGAATTAGGATTAATTGAATTAAAAGAAAATAGAATTTATTTAACAAAAAAGGGACGAGATTTATCAAATCAAGTGGAGCTTAATTTTTTCAGATAAAGTAAAAAATAAGAGGTAGGTAAATCATCTACCCCTTTATCTAAAAAAAAAGAGAGAAACTTTCCCGGGAAAATTTCTCTTAGTTAGCCATTTCAGCTGTCTTATCATTTAACTTCTTAGCTAGTCGACTTAGCTTTCTAGAAGCTTGATTTTTATGAATTATATTTTTATTAGCAGCTTTCTTTAATTTTTTATCTGCAACGATTAAAAGTTCCTTTGCATCATCAATTCTATCTTCATCAATAGCTTTATTAAAATTTCTAATTGCATTTTTCATTTCTGTTCTAACTGGTTTATTGTTATCAGAATTTCTTTTTGCTACATCAATTCTTTTAATTGCTGATTTTATATTTGCCATTATTTCACCTCCACAATTAACGCTTTTGCTATTTTACCACGAATTTACATTGATTGCAAGGGCATTTTTAACATCTGTGAGAGAAATTAAAATCATTGCAATACTTAATTACCAAAGTTTCCATAATAATTTTTTCGTCAATAGAAGATGTTTTTAACATTTGGTCTGCATCTATAAGTTCTTCATAAAAGTTTGTCAAAAATTCTTTAGTAAAATTTCTATGTGTGCTTTGAATTTTTCCATATTCATATTTTTTTACGTCCATTTTTCTAATAATTTCGCTTTGACTCATTTTCTTTACTGAAAGTATTTTGTAAGAAAGAAAATTTTTAACTTGCCTAATTATCATTGTAAAAATTTTTAAACTTGGCTCATTTAATTTGTATAGATTATTTAACTCAATTATTGCTCTTTCGCTATTCCTATTCATCATTGCATCTAAAAATTTAAAAATATTTGAGTCAATATTTTCTGTAATTGACTTTTCAATATCATCTCTTTTTATTCTCTTTTCACCTGAAAGAGAAACGATCTTATCCATTTCCGTTTTTAAATCTAAAAGGCTCATGTCCTCATTTTTAGAATTATAACCACTTTCTGCAATAAAAAAAGAAGTTTCACTTGGCCCTATTTCTTTGCCCTTTCTTATAAAATATCCCTTTACAAAATTATTTAAGTCCACTTGGCTCAATTTTCCAAACTCTATGTCCCTATCTTTTTTCTTAAATTCTTTATAAAATTTTGTAGTCTTTTTTATATTTGCAGTATCCCAAAAAATTAAAATTACAAAATCAGAAATATTGTCCAAAAAATCGTAAAATGAATTTTTAATATTGTTTTCACTTAAAAAATCGCAGACATCACGCACAATCACAATTTTTTTCTCGTTCATGACAGGATAAGTTTCGCAAGCAGATATTATATCCTCTGGTTTTACCTCTGAGCCTTTAAATTTTGTATAATTAAAAGCTTCTGTACCCTTTACATATTTATTTATCAAATATATCACTGCATTTTCAATTAAATATTTTTCTTTGCCATAAAATAAATATGCACCACTATGCTCTTTATCTTTGTAAATCTTTTTGTAATTCATAATTTTCCCTCGCTACCATATAAAGTAAAATTGTATTTAAAACCACAAGACAAAAGTAAAATTTATAATCTTCTTTTTCTAATTTTTTCTTAACATTTAATTTACTTTTATAAATTTTAAAATCAATTTCACCATCTCTCGATGTGACATAATATATAATATCATGTTTTTTAAGCTTATCTAAAGTTTCTTTGTGCGGATGTCCATAGGAATTATGTGCTCCCGCAGAAATAACTGCATATCTTGGGCTTGTATTTTCCAAAAACTTCTCGCTTGTGGAAGTTTTTGAACCATGGTGAGAAACCTTTAGCAAATCTACCCTCGTATTTATTTTTTCTTCAACATCTTTTGAAATGTCGCCAGTATATAAAGTTTTAAAACCTTTGTGACTTAAAAGAACCACCATGGAATTGTCATTTTCATTATTCCTATTTTCCTTATCGGACAAAATTTCAGCATAAGTGTCTTCACAAATTTTTACTTTGTCACCCTTTTCAAGCATTATTATTTTTGAAAACTTAGATGCATCTCTCAAAATTTCTCTATCTTTTGGCAAGTGATTTATAAAAATATTATCTATCTCATAATTTTTCAATAATTTGCTTAAATTTCCACAATGGTCTTCATCAAAGTGAGATATAAAAACTCCATCAATTCTTGAAATTCCAGCATTATTTAAAGCGGAAAACAAATACTTTTCTGCAATTTTATTTTCAAATCTTGCACCTCCTGTGTCTACTAGATAATTTTTTCCACGAATACTTATAATTGTGCAGTCGCCTTGATCCACATAAATGTGCCTTTCATTATAAGTATTGTAATCTTTTAAAACGCCAAGAACTGCTACAAAAAATACAAAAATTAAATAAATTTCTATAACCTTTAAATTTGGTCTTATTATTTCTTTTAATTTATTTCTATTTAAAATTGCAATCAAAACCAAATAATATATAAAAACATACTCCAACTTAAAAAACTTTAAAGATAAAAAAATACTCCCTCTTGAAGAAAAAATACTTTCAATCCCATAAGTTGCATCCATTAAAATATTTAAAAATTTCCCAGCAGATGGAAAAATTCCAAAACCCATTACGAATCCAAAAGAAATTATAACAAAATAAATTGGCACAATTAATAAGTTTGCAATAAAAACTAAAATGGAAACTCCATAAAAATAATAATTTAAAATTGGAAAAAGTGAAATAAGTACAGAAGCCGTACAGACAATTGATTTTGTAAAAATATTCTTACTAGAGAGCTTACTAATTAAAGCTGGAAAAATAAAGATAATCCCAAAAATTGCAGTATATGACATAATCAGTGAAATAGAATAAATTGCCATTGGATTTATAAATAAAATTATACCAAGACTTGCGAAAAAAACTTTTTTAGGCGTAAAATCGATTCTCATATAAAAATTTGCTTTATAAAGTATATAAAATAGAAAAGCACGAATTGCAGATATTGGAAGCCCTATTGAAACTATGTAAAATAAAATTATTGCCATCACAAAAATATCTGTCAACTTCTTGTTTTTTGTAATTTTTAGAAAAATAAAATTTAAAAATACAGCAAGAACACCTATGTGAAGACCAGATACAGCCAAAATATGATTAATCCCAAGTGTATCGAAATTTTCTATATCTTCATCTTCTAAAAAAGACTTGTCTGCAAGAACAACTCCCTTTAATAAATTTGAATTTCTCTTATTTAAATTTTTGTCATAAATATTTTTTGATCTATCTATAAAAAAGTTTGAAAATCTGTAAAAAGAATTGGCATCATAAACTTTTTTAATGCTTTCAATTTTTCCAAGAGAATAAATCCCCTGAGATTTATAATTTTTTTCAAAATCAAAATTGCCATAATTCATTGCAGGAAGTGGAGAATTGTAATTGCCTTTGATCTTATAATTTGCCCCTCTATCTAGCTTTTCATAAAACAAAATTTTAGTTCTATATTTTTTCCCATTAATAGTATCAGTTCTAAGAATAGATTTATTTTCCTTTGCATATACAACTTTACCTGTTACTTCTCCTGAAAAATCCTTTAATTTATAATCTCTAAAACTAAAATTTAAAAATACTAAAAAAATAATTAAGGGAAATATCAAAAACTTTTTATCCACTTTATTAATCAAAATAAAAATGGAAATTAAAATTAAAATAATTGAAATTATCCAATAAGATTTTATGTAAATTGAAAATAAAATTCCCAAAATTACTGCAAAAAATAAATACATTATGACCCCTCTTTATTATATATCTTTTTAAAGCGTGAAGCCACGAAATATGATAATATATTACAGGAGGTAATTATGAATTCTAAATACAAAAATCCTTACAAAAAAAATTACAAATTACAAATAATTGATAAAATAAATCGCAATGGTATAAATTATGGAAAAATAGAAGATGTTCCTTTCTTTTTAGGAAATGAAAAAGTCTGTGGAGATGAAGTAAAAATAAATGGAAAACCTATAGAATTTTTATCTGGCAACAGGAGTTATATTAAGCTTTTAGAAGATAAAGACTCAATAGAATTAGAAATAAATTGGAAAAACAGGCTTTTACTCATGCAAGAAAACTTGGGAAACGCCCTTGTTAGACATTTTTTAAACGCAAACACAAATTTTAAAATTTTAAATTACAAAGTTAATAGAAATTCATCCTACATTGACATTGAAGCAAAAGACTTTAAATTTATGACAGTAAAAAATCTTGAATCTCTAGTAAACTATGCAGTTTTTTCAAATCTTGAAATCACAAATTATGAAGATCACATTTCTATAGAAAGGCTTGCTAATATAGAATACTTCGGCCCATCTCTAAAAAGAACTGGTGAAATTGGAATTGTGCTTATAACTTCTGTTGACAAAATAAATTCGGCAATAAGGCTCAATATTTCTTCAGGAGAAAATGGCTACAAAATAGCAAGAAATTCGCTAAATCTTTTAAATAATATTAAAATGTATTTAAATAGTGACAGTATCGAAGATGTTTTTTCTGATATAAAAAAATTAAAATCAAAAAATTTATCTAGAGAAAATAACTTTGCAAAAGACAAAAAACTTGAAAAAGCTCAAAAAGTTGAATCTTTAGAAAAACTTCCTAAAACTGAAAAACTTCCTAAACTCGAGAAAATTTTTGAAAAAGAAAAAAATAATACAGACTCAAAGGAAAATGAAATTCCTACAATTAAAGACTTTAGAAATATTAAAAATAACACTTCTCCTGAAAAATCTCCACTATTTTACCAAGTAGTAGAAAGTTTCAAAAGATACGCCACAGAAGTTTCTGGAATAAATTACATCTACAAGATTTTAAAAGACGTCAATTTAAAAGAATTAAGAGAAATTTCAAATCACATATTAAAAGAAGAAAATTACATCCAAATTTACGGACTTCAAAATGGAAACAGGTCAAAGATTTTAATTCTACGTTCTCAAAATCTAAACTTTGACTTGAAGAAAATTTTTAAAAAATTAAAAGAACATTTTGAGTTTACAGGAACTGGAAATATGTTCACGTTAGAACTAGAATGCAAAGAAAAAGACATCACTAGAATAATGGAAAGTTTTTTAATAGAAATAAAAAGAGAAGTATAAATATGAATTAAACTGAATCCCCGTTCCAACCATGGGTATTCTAATAAAAAAGACGGCATAATATTGTCGTCTAAATAATTTTATTTTTCTAAAAGTTTTATAGCTATTTCTACATTTTCTTTGGATGCAGATCTCATTTTTTCAGTTTCTTCTTCCAAAATTATCTTTCTCTCTTCTATCGAGTTTAAGGCTTTTCTTATCTCTTCATAAAGTTCTTCTGCAGAAAAATCTTCTACGTCTACATACTCTTTTATTCCAAGCTCTTTTACCATTGCCTCTACTTTTGGATCGTAGATTATTCCAACCATGGGAAGATTTACACTTGCTGCGTAAATTAAAGAATGAAGTCTCATTGCTGCTAATAATTCTAATTTTTTAAATATGCCCATTAGCTCGCCTGCCGAATAAGTATTTTTTATGAGTTTCACTTTGTCTTTATGCACACACTTCTCTGCAACTTCTTGTGAATAGACATTATCTCTTGGTGTATGAAAGGGCACTAGTAAAATATCATAACCACTTTCTATTAATAGGTCTATGGCCTTTGCAAATTTTTCTTTTATTGATTCATCTTTTTTGTAATCTCTTATACAAAATCCTATGGTATTTTCTTTTATCTCGATGTTTTCTATTTTTAAAATTTCTGCAACTCTATCCTCATCTTCTGATTTAAGTGTAAAAACTGGATCTGATGTCACCTTTATATTTTCATTTTTGACGCCAAGTTCTTTTACAAACTCATAGGACAGTTCGTCACGAAGTGTGATGTAATCAACTTTATTTAAAACTCTTCTTGTCAATAATTTCCCTATTTTCTTTTCAATTGGACCTATTCCATTGGCATATACATACACTTTTTTATGAAAAAACTTTGCAATTTTTATCACTGTCAGGTAATAAATTATTGACCTAGTTGATGTAACATCTTGAAGTAGCGAGCCTCCTCCTGAGAGCAATATATCTGACTTTTTCAATGTCTTTATAAGCTTAGGTATTGAAAATCGATCTACTGCATCTATGCCATAGATCTTTTTTGTCTTCTCAGGATTTTTAGAAAGTGCTGTTATTTTTATTTCTTTATTTAATTTTTTAAAATCTTCTACCATGGCTTTTAATATGGCATCATCACCTGAGTTATCAAAGCCAAAGTAACCTGATACTACAATTTTTTTCATACCATTCAACCATCACTCTGCTATTATTTTTATTTCTAAATCTTTGTCTTTTGATTCTAACTTTTTTGAAGTTTTATTTTCTAGATTTTTTGATTTTTCTCTTTCAGACTTTTTTATTCTTATTGCCGTCATTGTAATTCCTATTATTATCCAAAATGTGAAAATTATTCTTGGAATATAGAGAAAATGTTCTACAAGTCCATGACCCATGATACCAATTATACTGGCATAAAGCCCTGCTCCGAGATATCTGTAATACTTATCTTCTGACTTAATTAAATTTACATAGTTGTATTTAAGTACAGAGAACAACAATAGCATAAAAAATATAAATCCAATTAACCCAATTTCTGCGGCAACCTCTAAATAAGTGTTGTGTGCGTGATAAATTGGCATAGTTCTTATATATTTTTCAAAAGTTTCTTTAAAAGGTGTATACCCAAATCCAACTCCTGCTATTAAATTATCTCTTATTACGTCTTTTGTGATTTTCCAAATTTTTATTCTGTATAAATTTGATGAATCTACTGTGGAACCGATAGATATAATTCTGTCTAACACTTTTTGTGGCAAAGCGTAGAATACACCTAATACAATTGGTATGGCAATTAAAATAAGCCTTTTGTCAACTAAGAGTACAAATGCAAGAGCTGCCAGTGCTATACCAACCCATCCACCTCTTGAAAGTGTCATAACTAGGCAAATTAATAAAACTGCTGTCGATGCCAAAAATAAAAATTTTTTTCTCATGCTCTTTGTGTACCAAGTCATTCCAACTGCCAATGGAGTCATAAGAACTAGATATTCTGCCAAAATATTTGGATTTAAAAATACTGAATAAACTCTCACTGCAATATCTGTATTATTTTCTGTGTCAAGCCATTCTGGTCTCATTTCAACTCCTGTGAAATATTGAACTACTCCAAGAAGTGCAACTACAAGAGAGGAAAATAAAAGAACTGATACAAATGTGTTTAAATCTTTCTTTGTCTTTATAGAATTTGTCATAGCAAACACAAAGGAAATTCCAGCTGCATTTAGTGCAAGGTCACGAACTGAACCCGATGGATCTATCGAAGTTATTGTGGAAAAAATAGCAATAAATGCAAAGATTCCAATGGGAACGCCCATATCTGTTACCGAGAAATTTTCTTTGTAAAGCATTGCCTTTAACAGTACAAAAAATCCCATAGAAAGAAGCATTATAAGACCAAGTGCGTCAGGCACAAATGGATATAAAAATGCACTTGCAAATAGTCCTATTTTTATGTCATAAATAACAAGTAATATTCCACAAATTCCAACAAAAGCTGTCAAAAAAATTTTTGTGCCAAAAAAATAATAAATTAATGAAAGAAAAACTGCCGATAATAATATATAATTAATTTTTTTTGATCTTACCACCAGTTTTCACCACCTTCATCTAATTTAAAAAAACTTGTAAAAAATTCTAACACTTTTGATCCCTTTATTATGTCCATATATTTTCCTTTTAATAATGACAATAAAATTCCCAAAATTGTTAAAACTACTGGGATTTTTAGTGTTGCCTTTAATGCCACTGAAATAACAAGGGTAAGTAATCCTGAATAAAACATTACGTTTGATATTATTCCTGCTATTTCATCAAAAGATTCCAATGATTTTGGCAAAGCTCCTAAAAAGAAAGAATCTTTTATAAGTGGTACAAAAACTCTTCCCAGAAATCCCATAAATTTTTCTATTAAGTTGAAAAATCCTCTGTAAATTTTATAAATAAAAGTATTTGCAAATAAAATTTTATCGCCGGCAAAGACTTTTCTAGTATTTGAATTTGCAAAATTTTTTTCTATTGGTCTTGTTATAAAATTTCTAACTTTTTTAGTAAATGAATCTTTATAACATTCACTTAAAAAAAGGTGAATTTTATTTAAAAACCTTATGGTAAATGAATTAATATGGATCACCTTAGTTCTTTACTTCTACTCCAAGTATCGTCATAAATACAGCTACTTTTTTATTTTTTATTCTCATCTCTTGTCCAATTCTTATTTGCTCTGTGCCAACTTGATAAAAATCTTCTGTTTCTTTTATATCAGCATCAATTGTCATAGTAACTCTGTATTTATTTGGCACTTCTGCATTTATAAATTTACCTTGATATTCTGTTTCGTCTGTATATGGTTCAACTTCCGCTTTTGCAATTTTTCCAAGATAAGTTCCCTTGTCATAATCGTAAATTGGATCTCCTTCTTTAATATTATTTGCTGTGACATCTCTAACATCTTTTACCTCAGCTGTAATTACTCCCTTAGAAGTAGTAGCTTCACCAACAGCAGATTTTGTTCCAAATCTTTTTACTCCCACAGACACAAGTGCAATAATTAAAATTAAGACTATTAAATCTACAATATTAATTAGACCAAAAAGTCTTCCTTTTTTATCAATTATCTTCATTACTTCCTCCATTTAATATCTCTTCATAAATTTCACACTGTCTATTCCCCATTGATATATGAGAATAATTTTCTATTACTCTTTTATTTATATTTTCTCCAAGACTCTCCAATAATTTTCTATCGTCATAAAGACTTAGAATATATCTCGATAAAACTTTGTACTTTCCTACTGGAAAAAGATATCCTGTTTCATCATCCTTTACAATCTCAGATATTCCTCCAGTTTTTGTAGAAATTGTTGGGACTTTCAAAAGAGCTGCTTCCAAAATTACATATGGAAAAGACTCTGAAATACTTGTAAGTACATTTATATCTATTGCATTAAAAAAGGAATACTTATCCTTTACAAAACCTAGAAAATAAATATTTTTATCTATTTTATATTCCCTTGCCAATTCTTCTAGGTTTTTCCTCTCGTCACCTTCTCCTGCTATTAGAAAAATTATATCTGGATTTACTTCTAAAGTTTCCTTTGCGGCCTTTATAAAAGTTTCATGATCCTTTACTTTATCAAGTCTTGCAGCTATTCCAACTAAAAGCTCTCCATTGTAATTTATTTTATATTTTTCCAAAAATACTTCTTTAGGAATGTAGTCAATCTCTTCATCAGTTTCAATTCCATTGTAAAGAACGTGAATTTTATCTCTGTCAAAACCTCTATCAACTAACATTTTTTTAAAATTATCACTTACACATATATAATGGTCAAATTTTTTTAGTGCTCTTTTATTTAATGTTGTATAGATTAAATTTTTGTAAAAACTATCCTTGAAGTCAAGCATATAGTCTGAATGTATTGTCGTAACCATGGGAACATTTATTTTCTTTTTTAAAAACATGGCAATAAAATTAGCCCTAGCACCATGTGCGTGAACTAAATCATAGTTTCCATTATTTATTTCGTCACTTAATTTAGAAACAACGGAAAGATCTGATCTTTTCTCCTGTGGATAAACTTCTATGTCGATACCCTCTTCCCTTGCTTCAGCATAAAAAGTATCTTTTATAAAGCAAATTATCTTTGTATCTACTCTTCCACTTAGACCTTTCATCAGAGTAAAGATATGTGTCTTTGCTCCTCCTGTATCGCCGCCACTAATTAAGTGGAGAACTTTTATCATAACTTCTCCTCCTTACTCTCTAAAGTATACAATAAATTTATTATAATTTGAATACTTATTTACTCTGTGAAATTTTTGAAAAAATTTTTTTAAAATGCTTGCATTTTTTTTCAAAAAGTGATTTAATGATAAAGATAAAAAAATAAAAAATCAGTCCAAGGACTGAATAAAATCATGTCCTTGTGCATGATTTTTTTTTGAGCAAATTTAATACCTTAAATTTTTTTTGCCCATTTTTAGGAATGTTTGATCTTTTATGCGAAAAAGGAGAAAAAAATGCCAAGAGATAATGAAATTAAAAAGACACTTGTAATAGGATCTGGACCAATTGTAATTGGACAAGCTGCTGAATTTGACTACTCAGGTACACAAGCTTGTGAAACACTAAAGGCAAATGGTGTTAAAACTATTCTTGTCAATTCAAATCCTGCTACGATTATGACTGACAAGGAAGTTGCAGACAAAATCTACATCGAACCAATTACTATTTCCTTTATAGAAAAAATTATTGAAAAAGAAAGGCCTGACTCTCTTATTGCAGGGATGGGTGGACAAACTGGTCTAAATATGACACTCGAGCTTGCTGAAAATGGAATTTTAGATAAATATGGAATAAAAGTTATTGGCACTGACATAGAAGCAATTAAAAAGGGTGAAGACAGGGATATCTTTAGAAATACTATGAAAAAAATCGGTGAACCAATCATAGAATCTGAAATTGCAACTACTTTGGAAGAAGGCAAAAAAATTGCTAAAGAAATTGGCTACCCTTTAGTTATAAGACCTGCTTACACTTTAGGCGGAACTGGTGGCGGCTTTGCCTATGATGAGGAAGAATTAGTTGAAGTTTTATCTCATGGTCTATCTCTTAGTCCAGTAAATGAATGCCTTCTTGAAAAATCTATTCGTGGTTGGATGGAAATTGAATTTGAAGTAATAAGAGATGCTTCGGGGAAAAAAATAATCGTATGCGACATGGAAAATGTAGACCCCGTTGGTGTCCATACTGGTGATTCAATAGTTGTAGCTCCTTGTCAAAGTCTTGATAAAGATGTTTTACAAAAACTAAAAAATGCTGCACTTAATATTGTAGAAAATGTAAATGTAATTGGAGCTTGTAATGTTCAACTTGCACTTAATCCTAAAACCTTTGAATACGCAGTTATAGAAATAAATCCTAGAGTTTCTCGTTCATCTGCACTTGCATCAAAGGCAACTGGATACCCAATTGCAAGAATTGCCACAAAAATTGCACTTGGTCTAAATCTTTCTGAAATTAAAAACGAAACAACTGGAGAAAGTATTGAATACTATGAACCTAAGTGTAATTATGTAGTCGTGAAAATTCCTAAATGGCCTTTTGATAAATTTAAATTTGCAAATAGAAAACTTGGTACAAAGATGATGGCAACTGGCGAAGTCATGGCAATTGGTTCTTCCTTTGAAGAAGCACTTTTAAAGGGGATAAGATCTCTTGAAATTTCAAAATTTTCTCTTGAATCAAAATTTTCTGAAAATAGAACTACCGAAGAACTTAAAAAGAGAATTAAATTTCCTGATGATGAAAGACTCTTTGATGTTGCAGAAATTATAAGACGTGGACTTTCCACTAAAATGATTCACGACATAACTGGAATTGACCTCTATTTCTTAGAAAAAATTGAGAACATAGTTCGTGAAGAAGAAAATCTTAAAAATTTAAAAATTGAAACAATTTCAAATGAAGAACTTTCAAAATTAAAGAAACTTGGCTTTTCCGACAAAACTATTGCAAAATCCCTTAAAGTTTCCATTGATAAAATAATAGAACTTCGTGAAAAAAATAATATAATTCCTAATTATAGAAGAGTTGACACTTCTCCTTTTAGAAAAAATGGTGCTTATTACTACTCAACTTATGAAAAAAATGACGAAAATATTGTTACAGACAACAAAAAAATTATTGTAATTGGATCTGGTCCTATTAGAATTGGTCAAGGAATTGAATTTGACTATTGCAGTGTTCACGCAATCAAAGCACTTATAAACCTTGGCATTGAAACAATTACTATTAATAACAACCCAGAAACTGTTTCAACAGATTTTGACACATCAGACAAATTGTATTTCGAACCACTTACTGAAGAAGAAGTAAAAAGTATTATTGAAATAGAAAAACCAATGGGAGTAATCCTTGCCTTTGGTGGTCAAACTGCAATTAAACTTGCAAAATATCTTCACTCTCAAAAAATAAATATTTTGGGAACAGATTTCGAAGACATCGACAGAGCAGAAGACAGAGAAAAATTTGACGAAATGCTTGAAGAATTAAATATAAATAGACCAAAGGGCCATGGAGTTTTCACTTTGGACGAAGGGCTAAAAGCTGCAAAAGAACTTGGCTATCCTCTTCTTGTAAGGCCTTCTTATGTTCTTGGTGGACAAGGAATGCAAATAACTTACGACGAAGAGAGTCTTACAACTTATTTAAGGGGAGCCTTCGAAAGGGATCCAGAAAATCCTGTTTTAATTGACAAGTATTTAATAGGTCGTGAAATTGAAGTTGACGCAATATCAGATGGCAAAGACGTTTTAATCCCAGGAATTATGGAACATCTTGAGAGAGCAGGAGTTCACTCTGGCGATTCAATTACAATTTATCCAAGCATAAATATTTCTGATGAAATAAAAGAAAAAATCCTAGACTACACTAAAAAAATTGCAAAAGCCCTTCACGTTAAAGGAATGATAAATATTCAGTTCATTGAATACAAAAATGAACTATATATTATAGAAGTAAATCCTCGTGCATCAAGAACTGTGCCATATATTTCAAAAGTTTCTGGCGTGCCAATAGTTGATCTTGCAACAAAAACTATGCTTGGCGAAAAATTATCTGACCTTGGATATGGAATAGAAATATATAAAGAACCTAATCTTGTAGCTGTAAAAGTTCCAGTATTTTCAATGTCAAAATTAAATCGTGTAGAAATTTCTCTTGGACCTGAAATGAAATCTACTGGCGAAGTTTTGGGCGTTGGCAAAAATATTGAAGAAGCACTATTTAAAGGATTTTTGGCATCAGGCTCTGCAATAGAAGATAAAGATCCAGTAGTTTTGGCGACAGTAAATGACAATGACAAAAAAGAATTTTTAGAAATTGCAAAAACTATGAATGAGATGGGCTACAAATTTATTGCAACTAAGGGAACTTCAAAACTTCTAGAAGAAAAAGGAATTAAAGCAAGAGAAATTGGAAAAATAAATGATCCAAGACCAAATATCTTAGATGTAATAAGAAATGGAGAAATTGACATAGTAATTAACACACCAACAAGAGGTGGCGACTCTACAAGAGATGGCTTTAAAATAAGAAGAATGGCAACAGAATATGGAATTGACATAGTTACAAGCCTTGATACACTTGCTGCCAGAGTAGCTGTAAAAAATAAAAAATTCCACGAAGAAAATATGGATATATATGATATTTCACAATTTTAATTTATAAAATTTATATTTTTAAAAACGGTGCAAACTTTTATTGTATCGTTTTTTTTATAAAGTAATAACCTCCATGCAATGCACAGAGGTTATATTTATTTTAAATTTAATTTTTCTTTTAAGTCATTTATATCCTTATCAAGCCTTTTCTCATCTAACTCCTTGTTTTTATTTTCTATTGCCCTTTCAACTAAACTCATTAGTTCATCATCTTCTGTGTTTTTCAACCTATCAAGTGCAATTTTTACAAGTCCGCCAAGTTCTTTAAACTTCATCATCATTCTGTGTTCGTCTGCTATATGACCCATTAAATATGAAAAAGTCCAATTAGAATTTGTCTTTGTAAAAACACATTTGTTATCAACTGTCACTCCTTCATTTCTGAGAGAAATTAAAAAATCTCTCAAAATATTTCTGTCAAAATCAGAGAATACCATTAGTTTTTCTTTGCCTTTGTCTTTTTCCACTTCACTTTTACTTAAATCCATTTCAAAAAGCTCACCAACTTTTTTGTCAAGCTCATTTTTTGTTATTTTATTTATTTCAATTTCAAATTCCCTTGCAACTTTCTCCACTATTTTTGTTTTTTCAATATCTAGTCCATACAATAAAATTTTTTTCACTTTAACACCTCAATTTTATTGTACCATATTTAAAAATATTTATTGGGTATATTAATTATGAGGTGCTTTTATGAAATTAAATAAAGATGATGAAGTTATTTATGAAAGAATTTTTACAGAAAAAGATGTGTATGACTACGCAAAAAATGCAAATTTTTGGGGAAAACATCACAAAGGTCCAAATGAAAAGGGTGAATATCTTTTACAGGGACTTTTAACTGCAAGCCTTACAAATAAAATTGGCGGCGACTACGACATTTTAATGTATAAAATGGAATTTGATTTTTTGAAAAAAGCTTATACTGGAAGAAAGATTAAAAGTATAAATGTTGTGGATAATATAGAAAATAAAAAAGATAGAAACTTTATAGACATAACTTCTGATGTCTATGATGAAAATGGAGATCACCTTCTCCATGGAATTTTAAGAGGTATATTATTAGACTAGATTTAAGCTTCGCTAAACTTTTGTTTATACTATAAAGTAGAAAAACCACATCACACTGATGTGGAATTTTTTTATTATTTTTCGCCTATTACTTCAATTTTATAACCATCTGGATCTTTTACAAAAAAGTAGGAATCTGAATTGTCTGAAAGCGATTTTAATTCTGTCACATCATAACCTTTATTTTTTAACTCTTCTCTAAATGCCTTTATATCTTTATGAGATACTGCAATGTGACCATAACCATCGCCCACTGTGTAATCTCTTCCATCATAATTATATGTCAGCTCAAGTTCATATGGTGAACCCTCAAGCTTTAAATATAAAAGTGTAAATTCATCTTCTGGGAAGTCTTTACGTCTACTTTCAACAAATCCCAAAGCTTCTTTATAAAACTTTTCAGATTTCTCCAAGTCTTTTACTCTAATCATTGTGTGTAAAAATTTCATAATATCCCTCCTATTTATACCAATATTTTCTACCTACACACAAAGTTAATAAAAAAATATCTATTGAAAATTTTGCAATCAATAGATATTTCAACTTTATAAGTTGTTATAGAAAAATTCAATGTTTGTCAAATATTCTAAATAGTTAATTGAATCTTTTTTCCTATCATCTTCTGATATTCCTTTATACAGAAAAATTTCTTCAAAAATAATATGTTGATCTATGCTAAAATATTGTGTATTTTTTTCGAATACAAGATAATAATAATCTGATTTGTTATAAGTTTCATTTTCTAAAAAATAAATTTCTGTCTTTTCATTTTTAGGTATTTTATATATAACAATTTCTAAAATTTCATCAGAAAATTTGTAAGTGTATGGATGATTTATAAGATTCATTAAAATAAATTTAAATCCTACTCTATTGTTCTTTATATATTCTGAAAAGCTAATTTTATAAGCATCATATCTATCTTCTATCCAAGTTAAAATCTCATCAGATGATTTTTTTCTAGGTAATTTGAATTTTATAAATTTTTCCTTTATAGTTTCAGCTTGATTCATTTCTTTACTACCCCTGATCCTATTGGATCACTAGCGACATACCACCATAATTTAATATATATTTTTTAATTTGAGTACAATCTACTCTAACTTTATCAAATTTTTTTGGTAAACTTATTTATCCTATTTTAAAATATACAAGTGTATTCGCATGCTCCTTAATGAACGCATGAGGTATTTCTGCCAATATCTTTTGATTCAAAAAATTAGAATCTTTAACAATAAAATTCTTTACTTCTAAAATATTAGCTGAATCTGTCCCATCATTTAGCCTAATGAATACAGGTTCTAATGTTAATATTTTTCCTAATGAGTAAGGAACAATTTCATACGGATTTTCTTCTTCATACTTATCTAAACTATCATATATTTTAAAAGTAACATATTCTTTATCCTCAGTTGTTTCTTGATAAGCAAAAACATTAATATTAATAATAAAGAATGTAATTATTAATATTAAAATTGTTTTTTTATTTTTTACATTATTAATATCTCCTTTAATTCAATCTATTTTAGAGATACAAGTTCTGCATTTACTTTTTCAGACTTTTCTTCTTTCATTTCATCCTTTGAAATAATGTCCTTTACCTTCATTAGCCTCGTTATATTTGCTCTTTCACTTTCATCAAGTTTTGAGCGAATATATTTTATTGTTTCTTCTAAGTCAGGGATCGTTTTATACTCTAGGGCATTTACTCTTCTTCTTGTTTTTTCAATTTCATTTGCCATAAGTTGAGCTGCTTTTTCCTTTTGGGTAAGTTTCAAAAGTTCTTCCATAACTTCTGTTAGATTATCTATTGCATAGTCAAGATCAGATGTAGTCTGTGCATATCCGTAGGGATATCGTGATGCCCCTTCTGATGTTTTCTTAGTAATAAATTCCATCTCTGGCACATCAACAGACATTACATTTTTCTTTTTAATATCTACTAATGTCTTCATAGTTGGAAGTGAGATAGCCTCTTCAAGCATTTCAGGACTCATAGCAGCTGATGCCATAAGAAATGCACTAAAAGAATTTTGTAATTTATCTTCTACTTCAAGCCTAAGTTTTTTATTTTCCTTTATGAGCGCTATAAATTGTCTCATAAGTTCATCTTGTTTGTCTTTTAAGAGTTTGTGTCCCCTTGTAGCATTTTCTAATTTAGACTTTAGAATAGACAAATTCATTCTAGTGGGATTTATTTTTAATCTCGTCATTATTATCCCTCATTTTCTAAATTTTGAGAGTCTTTTGACTCACTTTCAGAATCTTCTAAATCCTTATCTTCATTTTCCTTTTCCCCCAAATACTTTTCTATTAATTTATCATCAATTCTCTTGAGTTCAGTCTTTGGAATTATTGAAAGTAATTCCCATCCTAAATTCAAAGTATCTTCAATTGGTCTATTAGTTTCAAACCCTTGTGATACATATTGTTTCTCAAACATCTCTGCAAATCTTGCAAAAGCCTTATCTGTTTCAGATAGTGCAGTTTCTCCAAGTATTGCAGAAAGCTCCTTTGCTTCTTTACCTGCAGTGTAAGCTGCATAAATTTGATTCATTGTATCAGCATGGTCTTCACGAGTTTTTCCATCTCCAATACCTTTATCTTTAAGTCTTGAAAGTGAAGGTATTGCATTAATTGGCGGTTCTAATCCTTGTTTATATAATTCTGTTGATAAAATTATTTGCCCTTCTGTTATATATCCTGTCAAGTCTGGGATTGGGTGAGTAATATCTCCTTCTGGCATTGTCAAAATAGGTATCTGTGTGATAGAACCCTCTTTACCTTTTATTCTTCCAGCTCTTTCATATATACCTGCTAAATCTGTGTATAAATAACCCGGGTATCCACGTCTACCTGGTACTTCTTTTCTTGCTGCGGACACTTCTCTAAGTGCTTCTGCGTAATTTGTCATATCTGTCAAAATAACAAGAACGTGTTTACCAAGTTCAAATGCTAAATATTCTGCTGCCGTAAGTGCCATTTTGGGTGTTGCAAGTCTTTCAATTGCTGGGTCATTTGCAAGATTCATAAATAAAACTGCTCTGTCAATGGCACCAGTTTTTGTAAAGTCATCAATGAAGTATTGTGCTTCTTCAAAAGTAATGCCCATTGCTGCAAATACTACGGCAAAATCTCCACCAGAAAGTACTGTTGATTGTCTTGCAATTTGTGCTGCAAGTTCGTTGTGTGGAAGACCTGCTTCTGAAAATATTGGAAGTTTTTGTCCCCTTACAAGAGTGTTAAGTCCATCAATTACAGACACTCCTGTTTGAATAAATTCTGAAGGATAATCTCTTGAAACTGGATTGATTGCAGTTCCATTTATATCAATTTTTTCTTCAGGAATAATTTTTGGACCGCCGTCAATTGGTTCTCCTAGTCCATCGAAGACTCTTCCTATCATATCTGGAGATACACCAAGTTCAAGAGGTTTTCCAAGAAATCTAACACTTGTGTCCATTAAGTTAATTCCACTAGAGCCTTCAAAAATTTGAACCATGGCTTTGTCGCCTTCAATTTCAATTACACGACCTCGCCTTTTTTCGCCGGTTTGAAGTTCGATATCAACAAGTTCTTCGTAGGCTGCTCCTTCTACTCCCTCAACGGTCATAAGAGGTCCTACAACTTCTGTTACTGATTTATATTCTTTAAGCATCTACATCACCGACCTCTTCTAATTTTTTAAGTTGACTATCAATCTTTTCCTTAATTGCATCAATTTTTTCTAGTTCATCATTTGGAACATATTTCATTCTTGCTATATCTTCTTTTACATCGAGTTCTTCAATTTCGGAGAAATAAACTCCCTTTTCTAATGATTCTTGTGACTTGTAATAGAAATACAAAATTGTATCTAACATTTTAAATTGTTTCTCTAGTGGACAAAATGTATCTACATCGTGAAAAGCATTTTGTTGCAAAAAGTCTTCACGAATTGACTTCGTTGAATTTAGCTTTACTTGATCTTCGTCAGAAAGTGTATCACGTCCAACAAGTCTTACAACTTCAAGAAGTGATGTTTCTTCTTGTAACAGTGCCATTGCTCTTTTCCTAAGTTTAGAAAAGTTTTTATCTACATTTTCGTCTAAATATTTATCGATTTTTGCTTGATATAGTGAATAAGAATCAATCCAATTAATCGCTGGGAAGTGTCTTTGGTATGAAAGGTCATAGTCAAGCTTCCAGAAAATTTTTACAATTCTAAGGGTATTTTGTGTAACTGGCTCAGAAATATCTCCACCTGGAGGTGAAACTGCTCCTATAACAGATAGCGCTCCTTCTCTTTCTTCGCTTCCATTTACAATTACACGACCTGCTCTTTCATAAAACTCTGCAATTCTTGAAGATAAATATGCAGGATAACCTTCATCACCAGGCATCTCTTCAAGACGACCAGACATTTCACGAAGTGCTTCTGCCCAACGAGAAGTTGAGTCAGCCATCATTGCAACAGAATAACCCATATCTCTAAAATACTCAGAGATTGTAATACCTGTATAAATTGACGCTTCACGAGCAGCTACTGGCATATTTGAAGTATTTGCAATAAGAACTGTCCTCTTCATAATTGACTCTCCAGTTGTCGGATCCATAAGTTCTGGAAATTCCATAAGTACATCTGTCATTTCATTTCCACGTTCACCACAACCAACATAAACTACAATTTGTGCATCTGCCCATTTTGCAAGTTGATGTTGTACAACTGTCTTTCCTGAACCAAAAGGTCCTGGTATTGCAGCTGTTCCTCCCTTAGTAATTGGGAAGAATGTGTCAATAACTCTTTGACCTGTTACAAGAGGTTCCTTTGGATCAATTTTTTTCGCAAAAGGTCTTCCACGTCTTACTGGCCATTTTTGCATCATTGTGAGATTTTTATCTCCATCTTCTGTTTCGATAACTGCAATAGTATCTTCAACAGTAAATGTACCTTCTTTTATATCTTTTAATTTCCCTTTAACTCCATTGGGAACCATAATTTTATGAGTTACAACGGCAGTTTCTTCAACAGTTCCAAGAATATCTCCTGTTACTAATTTATCACCAATATTTGCAACTTTTTTAAATTCCCATTTTTTTTCTCTATTTAGGGGATTTACTGTAACTCCTCTTTTTAAAAAGTCTCCAGCTTCATCTCTAAGTCCAACAAGAGGTCTTTGTATTCCGTCAAACATTTGCTCAATCATTCCAGGGCCAAGCTCAACAGAAAGAGGTGCTCCAGTTGTATAAACTTCATCTCCAGGTCCAATACCTGTAGTTTCTTCATAAACTTGAATGGAAGCTTTATCGCCTCTCATTTCAATTACTTCACCTATTAATTTGTCCTTAGAAACTTCTACTACATCATATACATTGGCATCTTCCATGCCACTTGCAACAACTAGTGGTCCGGATACTTTAATTATCTTTCCTGATTTCAATAAAGCTCCTCCTTTATAATAAAGTGAAACTAATCACCTAATATATTTGCTCCAACTGCTTTCTCAACATTTTCATTTAATTTCTTCATTCCAATGCCAAGTGTTCCCTTATTTGAAGGAATCACAATAATAGCTGGAACTAATTTGTTATTATATCTCTCAATTGTATCTGGTATTTTTGAAGCAAGCTCTTCTGTAATATAGATTACACCATAATCTTTTTTAGCAAGATTATCCACTTCTCTTCTCGCCTCGATGTCTTTATATGCCACAAAAACATCAATACCAATTGCTCTAAAAGAAAGGACAGAATCCTTATCTCCAATAACTGCAATTTTATACATAACTATCACGCAACTTTTCTCTAATAAATTCACTACTAAGTCCATTTAACTTAGAAACTAAAATAATTCTAAGATTTTTAATTTCCATTTCCTTTGCCAAAGCATTAGCAAAAATTACCTCAGGACCATAAGTGATATACTTTACATCTTTAATCAAATCTATAAAATAGTTGTCCATCTCTTTTTCAAAATTTGAAAGATTTCCTTTATCTTTGAAATCGTCAAGAGCATCTTTTATATATTTATAAATACCAAGTCTTTTAAAAATTTCTGTATCTGAACTTATATCTTTATTTAGTAAATCTAAATAAATTGACTCTTTAATATTACCTCCAGGTACAATCACATGTCGGAAAAATTCCACATCTTTTTCTTGTTTTTTTGCTCTCAATAGAGTTCTAACATTAGTAAAATCAATTAAATTTTTCGCATAATCTATAAACAAATCTACTTCTGATTCTTCTGCAATTGAAAGTAACTCTTTAAAATAAAAATTGTCAATATAAATATCAATAATTTGTGGATCTTTTTTCTCTTCATAGAGATCTTTAACCCTTTCTATAAGTTCAAAATACTTATTTTTTTTGCTCCCCTTTGAAATTCCATCTCTGTATTCCTTGATATCAAAATCTCCAAGATTGACATATAACTCAGTTAAATCTTTTTCTCCAATATACTCTTTTACTAGAACTTTTAAATTGTGATAAAAGTATTTCAAAGTTACCATATCAATGGGTATTGTAGATGGTGAAATGTCATAAAGTTCTTTATAAAATCTTATAAGTTCTTCCTTTAAAACTACTTCATATTCTGTTGGAGAAGATATTTTATTTATAAACTTGTTGTAAACTGTATCAGATAGAGATCTAAGTGCGTCTTCCAAAGTATCTGACTCAGAAATTCTTACAAAGTTTTCATTTTTTAAAAGTTCCTTTTCCAAAACTCTGAGCCTTGTAGAACTTTGGATAAATTTACTTCTATCCATTTAATCACCTTTTCCAATTATCCAAAAAGTTTTTCTGCTAAAAATTGTTCTAAATCTTCTCTTTCGGATTTCACAATCGACTTAAAATTGCCATTGTAATTTAAATTATTGTTATGAAGTATAAAGCCTCTCTCGACATCTTTATCAGAAATTTGAAATCCTAAATCAGCTTTTTTTATTGCATCTCTGTATTTATCGGGAACATCTAAAACTGAATCCTCATTTTCAATTCCCTCTACGTTGTTTCTAACATACTTTACAAAATCTTCTTCTGATAAGTTGTCAAGTTCTTTTATCGCTAATTCTAAAATTTCATCAATCTTCTTGTGTTTTTCAGATAAAATTTTATCTCTAGCTTCTAATTCTGCACCTGACTTTGCTCTTTTTAAAATATCTTCTCTCTCTTTTTTTGATACTTCATAAAGTTTATCAGATAGTTTTTTTGCATCGTCTTCTCTATTTTCTATAATCTTTATTTTTTTATCTTCTGCTTCTTTTATAATTTCTTCAGCTTTTTTTTCAGCATCCTCAGTTATTTTATTTAAAATATTTTCAAGTCCTGCCATAGTATCACCTTAGGCTCTAGATAAAATAAAGAATGAAATTGCAAATGCTAAGATTGCATAAAGTTCAACCATTACTGCAAAGATAATACCTTTTGCTTGTTGTTCTTCATTTTTTGCCAAAATATTAATACCTGCAACAGAAACTTTGCCTTGTGAAATTGCAGAAATAAGACCAGCAAGTCCAACTACTGCACCACTTACCATATACATAAATCCAGTATTTACTGGTGTATCTGTTTTAAGCCTAAATAAAATAAATAGTCCAATTACGAATCCATAAAGACCTTGAGTACCTGGCAACAATTGTAGCACAAGTGATTTACCAAATTTTTCTGGCTCATCAATCACAACTCCTGCCGCAGCTTCACCAGCCATACCAACTCCCTTTGCAGAGCCTGCACCTGCAAGAGCAACTGCAAAAAAGATCCCAATAGATCCAAAAATTAATCCACCATATTGTCCCATAACTTCTTTTAACATATTTTTCCTCCTAGTCTATATTAAAATAATCTGAATTTTCTATCATTTTTTTGAAAGGTATTCCTCCACCTTCATAAAATTTATTAAACATTTCTACATAAGTTAGCCTTGCAGTGTGAACATAAGCTGACAAATAACATAAAAATGCGTTAAATAATTGAAATACTACAAAAACTACTATCGCAAAGATTTTTCCAAGTATATTTGATTCAAATAACATTCCTGCAATCATGTTAATTGCAAGTCCCAAGAATGAACCTGAAAGCACAAGTGCCATCATTCTAAGATATGATACAAAATCCCCAAGATAAGAGGAAATTCCGTATAAGGAATAAATTCCCCAACCTATCTTCTCTCCTGTCGTCTTTTCTTCACGACCACCTGTTGCAACTATTCCAATCATTCCAAGTATCATTACTACTAAAAATACATTTTTATATGGTACTAAGTTCTCTAGTTTAATTTGAAGAAGTAAACCAATGATTCCTATTAAAGCCATATACCAAAATCCAACATCATAAAGTGCGTCCTTTGGCTTACCGTCACGAATGTCCATATATGCCTTTATTCCAAGAGCAAAGAATATATGAATCCCCCCAAGTATTAAAGACAATATAACGAGAAGAGTAGAATCTTCCGCTGGATCTATTAAACTTGGTAATTCTATAATTCCACCAAAGAAAGAACCAAATACAAGTCCAAATATAATAGTAGAAATAGAAAGATAATTAAAAAACTTTAAAAATCTCCTTTTTTTATCTGTCAAATTAAACTTTTTAAGTGCAAAAAGCGTACCTAAAAATACAAGAAGTCCGTATCCAAAATCTCCTACCATTATTCCTGCAAATATAAAATAAAATGGTGCAAAAAAAGGCGTGGGGTCAATTTCATTATATCTTGGCATAGCATACATTTCTGTCATAAGCTCAAAAGGTTTCACAAAAGAGTTGTTTTCCAGAAGAATTGGAACCTCATTTGAATCCCTATTGGCATCATAAGCACTTAAATAATAATTGTCGCCACATACTTTTTTAACTTCCTTTTCAAAATTAGAAAGTTTTTCATTGGGAACATAACCTTCAATCATATCTACTTTTGTAGTTTTTAAAAATTTCCTCTGTGACATTATCTTAACTTTTTCATTGCGATAAAATTCATAGGAATATTTTAAATCGTCAAGATACTTTAAATATTTTTTTAAATTTTCTTCTATATCTTTATTTTCTTCAAATAAAAGCTCTTTATCTTTTTCATAAGAATTTATTTTATCTTCTACCTTTTTATCGGCCTTAATGTTTATAGGCGTAAATCCATAACTTGAGAAAATATCTTTGACTTCATTGTCTACGGATTTCTCCACGATGATTAGGTAATAGCGAAAGTTTTTATCTTGTGAAACTCTTTCAATATAAATAAGCTCATTTTCCAAAAACTCTCTCTCAAATTTGTCTGCATAATTTGCAGCAACTGTACCTGTGTAAACATTTACAGAGTCCATAGAACTTGTGCCCTCCAAAGAAGAAGAAAGGCCTCTCCACGGTTTTAATTCAAATATTTTAGAATCAATATTTTGAACTTTGCTATTGTTTTTGTCCTTTTGATTAACTAAAGACCTTATTTCCTTATCAATCTTTTCAAAGGGAAATCTCAAAGCTCTATCAGCAAGCTCTTCAAGAGTAATATTTTCCACTCCATCTTTTAAACTTTTTATAGCACTTTCTTTTTCTTTAAATTTAAGTAATAAGTCAATATCCTCTTTAGATCTTTTAATTTTGTCATCAATTTCAATTAAATCATCTAAAGACTTAGGCCTTGCAAAGTCGTCTTCTATATATTCGTCTTTATCAAAATCAGACTCTACAATATGAACATAATTAAATTTTTGAAATCTATCGATTAACTTTTCTCTACTGTCATCAAAGATAAAGAGTTTGAATTCCTTCATATTAACTATTGCCATTATTCACAATCCTCTCTACCACTGACTTTACAATTTCAGCTTCCTTGTCCTTGGAAATATTTGAAATTTCAGCAACATCTTTTTTTGACTTATCTTTTATAGGTTTTACAGATTCTTCTCCTTCTTTTTTAGCCTTTTCGAGAAGCTCATCTTTTTCATCCTTTGCCCTTTGGACAATTTCCCTATAAGAAACTTCTGCCTGAGATTTTGCATCTTCAATAATTTCCTCAGCCCTTACTTTTGCATCATCGACAATTTGTTTTGCCTTTGCTTCAGTGTCCTTAACTTTTTTTAATGCATCATCTGACACTAAATCACCTCCAGTGTAAAATCATTTCTTAAGTTAATTATATCACTTGTTAAATTATTATTTAACTATAATATTAAAAAAATAATATAGTTATAAATTATATTTTAAATGAGCTATGGTTATATGATACCCTCTCTTATATTTTTTATTTAAAAATTTGATAAAAAAATAAATTTTTATCAAATTTTACTTTTAAAATCAACATAAAATTGCCCTTAATTTTCTATTTATTCCTTTGATTTCAATAAAAAAATGCTTCAATCAAGCACTTTTGATTGAACCATTTTCATTTTTTCAGAATATTTTGAAAACTTTTCATATTGTATATTTTAGAAACTAATAAAATTGAAATTAATTTATCTGCATAATCTGTAATAATTTGCACTACAAATACAATTACAAAATCCGACAAATCTAAAATTGCACGAAGTGCTTGAACAATATAGCTTGATCCCGCTGTTGTCACAGTTCCAAATAAATATGTCGCAATAAGAGATGAAGATATTGCTACCGGAATTGACATCGCCAGTGTAAGATAAAATTTCGATTTAAAATTATCCTTCTTCAAAAAACCAAAATAACCAGAAGTAAAACCAACTATAATTTGAGTTGGCATAAAATAAATAGCGATTGAATCACCTATGCTATTTACAAAAGCAGAAATAACACCTGTCAAAACACCAAAAGCTGGTCCAAAAGAAAAACCCGCCATAATAGTTCCTATTGAATCTAAATAAACTGGAAGCTTTAGCGAAAAAGCAAACCACGCACTTACACAATTAATTGCCACACATAACGCAACGAAAGTAACTTTTTTAGAACCAAACTTCATATTAGTTCCCCTAAAATATTTTCATCTACATTTGCATTAGTAATTATTTCTATAAAATCTCTCCACACTTCTTTTAACATTAAATCTTCATACAAAATTATATTTTTATCTTTCCCTAAAAAATCCATGGAATCTACCATTAGCATGCCCCTAGCAGGACCATCTATTATACATTCTGCATAATAAGAATTAGATCCAAAATATTCTTTATGTCTATCAACTAAAATTACAAGCGGATCATTTATCACAGATCCAATAATTTTTTCATATTCCCAGTGAAAATCCATATAGAAATTTGTGATTTCTTCTATAAAATCTCCCATTTCTTTATTTAATCTTTTAATGTATCCTAAAATATTGGGTGTAAGTACAAACTTTCTAGTCACATCTAGTGGCACAATCTCTAGTTTATTAGGTGCATTCTTTATAACATAATTAGCTGCATCTGGATCTACATAAAAATTAAATTCAGAAACTGGACTCATATTTCCATAAGACTTAAAACTCCCACCCATTGCAATTATTCGAGTATCTTTAAAGGCATCTCTATTTTTTTCTAGAGCCATTGCAATATTTGTAAGCGGTCCCAGAGCAAAAATTGTTAGATTTCCACTTTGTGCTTTTTCGATTAAAAAGTCCACTGCATCTTCTTTCGGTTTTTTCTCTTCGTAATCCAAATAAGTTTCGCCTAGTCCATCTCTACCATGCGTATCTTCTGCATTTATATATTCCTTATAAAGTGGTTTATCACTTCCAATATAAATGTTAAAATCTCTATCTAAAAATTTTGAAAGTCTTAAGATATTTTTGCATCCTTTATTAACATTTACATTTCCTGCAACTAAAGAAATCCCAAGAATATCATATTCTTTTGCCAAGCTCGCTAAAATTATAGCAATTGAATCATCTATCCCGGGATCTGCGTCAATAATTAATTTTTTCATTATAAAAACCTCCATTCTTTGGAGAACAATTAGTTTTTTATACTTGGAGTTCTCGAACAAGTGTGATTAATTATACCCCATTTTTTTCGAATAGACAAGCTTTTATGTTTCAAGTATAATTAATTTAGAAAATTTAAAATTTAAACAGGAGTGATTACATGAAAAAAGTTTCTAAAATACTTATTCTATTTGCAATTGCACTTACTTTCTTTGGATGCAATAAAAAAAATAATGAAAATGTTCAAAACACTGATGAAAATTCTTCTCAGAAAACTGCATCTGCAATAGAACTTGAAGAAATGCCTATCGACAACTTTGACTTTCACACTATCGATATAGTTGACGGCAAAGTTATTAAATCAGAAGATTTTTACAAAGAAAAACCTATAACACTAGTTAATATATGGGGTACTTTCTGTGGCCCATGCAAGGAAGAAATGCCTGATCTTGCAAAGTTACATGAAAAATACAAAGATAAAATTAACTTCCTTGGAGTTGTAGTCGACACCAACGCAAACATGGACACAAATGTGGAAGAAGCAAAGAAAATTATAAAAGATTCTGGTGTAAACTATATAAATATTATGCCAAATCCAACTACGGAAGATAATTTAGTCAATATAACTGCAATACCAACAACATTCTTCGTAAATAGCGAAGGGAAAATTTTAGGGGGCTTTGTTGGAAAGTTCGAAAAAGAAAAACTTGAAAAAACTTTAGATAAACTTATAGACGAAAATAAATAGTTTTAAGGTGGATTTTGAAATCCATCTTTTTTTGTGTAATTTTTTTAATTCTGGGTAATCTGTTTGTATAAAATTTTTAGGAGGCAATATGATTTACGATTATAAAGTTGAAAAACAAAATGGAAGTTTTTTAGATTTAAGTGAACTAAAGGGTAAAGTTATCTTAATAGTTAATACAGCTACAAAATGTGGTTTTACACCGCAATATGAAGACCTTGAAAATTTATACGAAAAATATCACGATAAAGGTTTAGAAATAATTGATATTCCTTGCAATCAATTTAAAGATCAAGCTCCAGAAAGTGATGAAGAAATCACTAAATTCTGCCAATTGAACTATGATATAAAATTTCCTCAAATGAAAAAAGCCGATGTCAACGGCGAAAATGAAATAAAACTTTACAAATTTTTAAAATCAAAAAAATCCTTTGAAGGATTTGGAAAAGGCCCAAAAGCTATTGCTATGAGTGCAATGCTGAAAAAAATCGACCCAGATTACAAAAACAATTCGGATATCAAATGGAATTTTACAAAATTTCTAGTTGATAGAGATGGTAATGTTGTAGAAAGATTTGAACCAACTGAAAAAATGGACAAAATTGATAAAAAAATAGAAGAACTAATATAACTTTTCTAAGTTTATTAGAATTCAAAAAATTTTTTTAATGGTGCAAGTATTTATTGTGCCATTTTTTATTTTCTAAAAAAACTCACAAAAATAGGGACAGTTCCCTGCCCCATATCTTATGCTTATATTTAAAGGATTAGTCAATAATCTTAGATACAACACCAGATGCTACTGTTCTACCACCTTCACGAATGGCAAATCTTA